>OGIE01000243.1_pt1 | contig 80338 bp, 56 predicted proteins | sample 1571581 | NCBI WGS metagenome assembly OGIE01 (sample SAMEA2582021, study PRJEB24529) | metagenome | biome: Human gut stool | place: China | collected 2011
GGTCCTGCCACAACCGGGATGCCGATAGCATTAGCAGTAAACTGATTCAACAAGTTATTCTTAGAACCACCCCCGATCACATGCAATCTCTCGATCGGGAAAGGAGCCATCCCTTCCAACATCCGGATCACTTCGTTATAACGGAGCGCCAGGCTTTCGAAGATACAACGGACAAAATCGGCATCCGTCACCGGCACAGGTTGTCCGGTCTCTTCACAATATCCGGCAATGGCTTTTGTCATGCAAGAAGGATTGGCAAAACGCGGATCGTCCGGATCGACGAAACGGACGAAAGGAACAGCTTGCTCTGCCATTTCCACGATCTCCGGATACGTATACTTACGTCCTGCTTTCTCCCACTCTTTCCGGCATTGCTCCAACAGCCACATACCGGTAATATTTTTCAGAAAGCGGGTCGTACCTTCGATACCGCCTTCGTTTGTAAAATTATTCTTATAAGATTCTTCCGTTATGATAGGTTCTTCCGTTTCAATCCCCATCAAACTCCAGGTACCGCTACTCAGATAAGCAAAGTTCTGATCCTGTGCAGGAACAGCAGCCACGGCAGAAGCCGTATCATGTCCGGCAACAGCAATAACTGGAATTTTTCCTATACCTGTCTCTTCTGCCAACGCATCTGTCAGTTCTCCGACAAGCGTCCCCGGCATCACAACTTGCCGTACGATAGAAGGAGGTACACCGGCTGCCTCCAGAAGTGACGATTCAAACTGTTTCGTTACAGGATTCAGCAACTGCGATGTAGAAGCATCTGTATATTCGCAGACTTTCTTACCTGTTAATAAATAGGACAGTAAATCCGGAATAAAAAGTATCTCTTTCGCATTCTTCAACGGAGCAAAATCCTCTTTCCGGGCACGGAACAACTGAAAAAGACTATTGAAGTTCATAAACTGGATACCGGTCAACCGATAGACTTCTTCACGCGCCACCAGTTGGAAATATTCTTCCAACGCTCCTTCTGTATACGGATCACGATAAGCACGCGGTAACCCCAGCAAAGAACCGTCCGGTGCTATATAGCCGAAATCGACTCCCCAGGTATCGATACCGATCGAATCGAGAGAGATATTTTCCTTCGCACAAATCGAAAGACCTTTTTTCAACTCCTCATACAGATTATATATATTCCAATAGTATTTCCCGTGTAACTCCAACAGGTTATTAGGGAAACGATGCAATTCCTGCATTTCAAATTTGCCATTAACAAGCGTCGCCAAAACAGCCCGTCCGCTCGTTGCACCTATATCAAATGCTAAAAAGTTATGTTTCTTCATGGGAACAACAAAGTTATTTGTTTAACAATGGCAAAAGTAACAGGTAAATTACTACATTTGCTTACGAAAATGATTTTAAACCTTTCAATTCTGACATGAATAAACACGCTAACAACCAGATTCGCTATCTGACTATCGGAGCCTCAGATGAAGAGTGGGGAATCACGGTTACCACTATCGGAAACCAGTTCATTCCTCCCCAGAGTCAATATCCGCTATCCGGTCACCCGGATAGTTACAATTTCAAGCCGCAGACAGGACGTATCCTGAATGAATATCAACTTGTTTATATAACGAAAGGAAGCGGTTACTTCTCTTCCCAATCCTGCAAAAAACAAAAGATAGAGGCTGGTACCATGATCCTGCTCTTTCCGGGTGAATGGCACAGTTACTATCCGGATAAAGAGACAGGCTGGGATGAATACTGGGTAGGATTTCGCGGGATACATATCGACAAACGGGTGGAAAAACGTTTCTTCATCAAAGAAGAGCCGCTTCACAAAATCGGATTAAGTGCCACTATCGTAGGATTATATGAAGATATCCTGAAGTTTGCTTTGCAGGAAAAATCCGGATACCAGCAGATGATATCGAGCATCGTACTCCATATATTGGGTACCGTTTACTACAAGAAAAAGAACGGTGCCTTTACAAATACATATGTGGTAGATAAGATCAACGAGGCGCGTATCCTGATGAAAGAACAGGTGGAAAACCCGCTGTCGCCGGAAGAAATAGCCAGCCAGTTAGGACTAGGCTATTCCTGGTTCCGCCGTATGTTCAAAGAATATACCGGAGTCTCCCCTGCTCAATACCAGCTACAACAGAAACTCCTCCGTGCCAAAGAACTTCTTACAGGAAGCAATCTGAACATATCAGAGATCGCCTACAGCCTGAAATTTGAGAACGCAGGCCAGTTCTCGACCTTCTTCAAAAAGAAAGAGGGCGTAACGCCCTCCGAATTCAGGGAAAGAGCACATTAATACGGTTTATAAGGAGCATGCATCACATTCAATGTCCTGGGCAGCCATACACGGTAACGTTGTGACCTGTCCCAAGTATTGCCTGCCGATGCAAAGTCACAGAAATGAATGGGACGTGCGGCACTATTGCCTTCCAGGTCAGTACCTAAGATCAATGGTGCCGTAAATGCCATCCATGCAAAGTCGGGAGCTTTGACCGGAGTAAGTTCCACATAACCATCTTTATTTACAACAACAGTCGTTTCGTCTATAAACCCGTCATTAAAACGACTGTCACGTGCCAACACCAATGGCCCCCTGACAATCGCCTGCGCCTGATTCATCTCAACCAGACGGGCACGCAGGTCTAACCGGACCGTTATCTTATCTCCGGCTTTCCATTTCCGGGTAACAGGCAGATAAGCCCCTCGCAATACTCCTTCTTCCGGCTCTCCATTGACCAGTACCGTAGCCTGGCGGCTCCATGCCGGGATGCGCAAGGCAATCGTAAACGGACTGTCTTTTGCCGGATCTACCTGAAGTGTTATTTCATCTGTTACCGGATAATCTGTTGTCTGTCTTATCCTTACATTCTTTTTACCTGGCAACATTACCTCTGCTTCCGATTCTCCATAGAAATTCACCCGGATACAATCATCCTTCACCTGGTAGGCAAATTGGGGTATCATGGCAAATGCCCGCGGACCGTTCGCATTGCAACAATTGATATGCATACCACACTGCTCCTCCCCTTCATGGCGACAACCTTCCAGAGGACTGTACTTGGCTATTTGTGAAGCATCCGCCTTCAAAGAAGCCATCAAAGCATTATAGATTGCGCTTTCCATATAATCGGCATATAAGGAATTGCCGGTCATTTGCAATAAACGGTTACATAGCTGCATCCAGGTAAAGGTCACACAGGTTTCCATCGTATGGTAAGTAGGAATTGTCTGGCGTGCTTTCCCGCTGTACCAGCATTCAAACGCACTTCCTGACCCGGCTATGTTAATTTCTTCCTGTACAATATGCTCTACGGTCTTTTCCACAACAGACAGATAGAGCGGATTGCCCGTTACTTTATATAATTCCAGCAAACCTTCATAACACGACATCATCTCATAGGCTTTCTGTCCGTTTTCCCGGGAAAACCATGTTTTAGGATGCGGGAAACGGTTCGCTACAGGAATACCGGCAATTGCCTTACTGATAAGTTGCGGTCCATCCGGTGTCTCCCATTGTTCCACTATATATTTTGCGTAATCCAGATAACGTGCTTCTTTTGTCCGGTTATACAAATACATGACCGGTTCCAGGATCGAGGAACTCGGCATTCCTATATAATTACCGGTCGAGACTATATTTACTTTACCGGGTCCCACCTGTGTCATCAAATGGTCCACAACGCGACAGGCGGCATCCAACGCCTTTTTATCGCCGGAAAGGTCATACCAGGCGATCAATCCCAATGTAGTGTATTTCCTGCCCCAGATATCCCATTGTTGTAGCTGTGCATCCGGCGCATAATTGCCGATATATCCGTCAGCCGTCTGGGTACTCATCAACGATTCTGCCGCATTCTTTATGATCTGGTAAAGTTCCGGATCCTGATTATAACGATAGGAAGCGATTGCCCCCTGTATCCATTTTCCCCAGAACTCCGATTGCCAGCGTGTTTTTTCTTCCCTATGCCGGAACGGTTCCACCAGATGGTCAACATCCTGAGCTTTCACACGATGTTTGATACAATCGTCGATACGCTCTCCGACATAACCGGAAATCTTGATATGTGTTACTGGTGATTGGGCCGGATTCTGCGCCAAAACAGGCATAGTTGCCAAACATAACAAAAAAGAAGGGATAACTAATTTTGTTTTCATAATAACCGATCTAAAGATGAATGAAAGCAAAAATAATTATCCCTCTATTATTCAGACTTATAAAAGTGACAAAATATGTTTCAGTTTTGATAGAGCCACTCTCCTATATTTCTTCCCTTTTGCTAGGAAGTAATAATTTAAAAGTCTAGCGATAGTTGTTGTTGTTTTGGAGGATAAAATACTCCTATTATTATAAAAGGATTAGGAGCTACATTGTGATGTTTCAGAGTTGTTCCCAAATAAAAGAATAAATCCCGCTTCAACATAAAATCAAAATACCTTTGTCTCACTTTTCGGCAAGCTTGTAATTCATCACCTTTAGCCAATTTCAAACAATTCCAATACAAAACGCCTAACTCCCAATCTTCAATCATGAGAGTTCTTTCTTTATTGTCATCAGTTGTAAATATATAAGAGAACTTATATGGAAGTTTCTTCACAACTTCAAATGGATTTTCACCCTTCTGACCAAATAAATCCCCTTGCAAAGCCTTCGATTTTATTTTCTGAAGTATTGTTTGATTCCATTCCCTATCCACGGGTTCCCAAATAAAATCAGTAACTTTCTTAGGCTTAAGAACAGCTAAAGACATACGGTCATTTGGATCTTTAGCCTTTCTTATTAGATCAGACATGTCGGTATATACTTTACAGAGTACCAACTCCCGCCTCTTGTTCCATTGAGAAGAATCTATAAACTCCCCTATTTTAAAAGCCTTATCAATGTCGACAGGTTTAAGACTCTCTGGTCTGAAATCCGAAGACCGCTTCTCAAGATCAATTTCAATCCATTGATACTTTTTATATTGCTTTTCATAATCAAGTTTACGAAAAGGAACAGGATAAATACGAATCATTGAACCATCTTCCAGAAAACCTGCGGTACAAACCAATTCATCGTATTTTTCTGATAGAGAAGGATAAGTTTTAATAGTAATAAGAACTTTGGTTAACGCCATAAATTTATAAGTTTGTTAATGGTAAATCATCTTTAACAAGAGATAAAACAGCTTTGGCAACACGACTTCGATGACACATTAATGGATTCTTTTCAAAACATGTTAAAGCCACCCTATTTTCTTGATGCAACAAATTTACAATTATGTTAAGATAATTCCAATTTTCTTGTAAAGAACTTGATTCATATTCATCAAATAATTTATTATAATCAGCCTGGGTGTTAAGTTCTTGTCGTTTTTCCGATTCAATACCTAGCTCAGGGATATGAACATATTGAATACCCACTCCTTTACAAGCCCTCTCCAATATTGTCTTAGAAAATCCAAATTTACGGCTATAGGCATTTTTCCGAACATCGCACAACACTTTGACATCTTTCAATATTAACTTTACTATATAGGCTTCCAAGCTTATCCCTTCATATCCTATTGTAAAAAGTCGTTGCTCTTCTATATGTCTTCTTTGATTTGCTACTTTTAACAATTCATCTTCCGATAAAAGATCTTTAGCAATAACGCTATTTATTGCATAAAAAGGAGCTTTCAAATAAACAAACCTAATTAACTCATTCTGAGAATAGCTAGCAAAATCATTACGTAACATAACTATCTTTTGTCTGTCAAACATATCTATCTCCGTTAACATTGATTCCTTTTTAATCAATGCATACCCATCAGAACTATCTACGTTTGTATTGATAAGATATCCCAATTTTACTAAAGCATCCAAGTCTTGCTCTGCCTGGAATGAAAAACAACCATACTTAAAAGGAACAAAGTCATAAACCTTCACTTCTTGTCCTCGAGTAACAAGAAAAAGATACTTTTGTAACATTTTGGAAGATAAAGAACCTCCAAACACTTCCAGTACAGCTAACAGTAATTTTCTACGATAATATAACATGCAACAAAGATAGATAATAAATTATTTTGAAAACACGATATTCATCCCAAAAACATCTAACAAGGCGTAACGCTTTCCTATCCACAGTTTAGAGGCGGATTAAGAACTCTCTGGATATCTGACTTTGGCTTCATAAAAGGTGCCATCAAATATTAGTCTCCCTCTACTCCATACATATCCAACACGATCCGGGCTATAGATTCGGATACGTTCTTCCTGTAGATCAATCTCATACAAATAATCCGGTGTACTCTCATACTCATCGGAAAGTAGCATCTTTTGACGTAATTTTTCGTAACTAACTTTTTTGTCGGGCAAATATTGTACAACTCCTTCAGGATAACCATCGCAAAACAAACTATAGCAATAACTTTCGCCATCATAATCTTTCATTGTAACTCTAGCTCTTGTTGACATAATAAAATGTATTCAGTTTTTATTAATTCATTCTTTTTCTTATTAAATAAAAGTCTCCCCGATGTAACGCTGCGTCTCGGTGAGACGTAACGTTGCGTCGGGGTTAGATGTAGGGTTGCGTCACGACGAGACGTAAGGCGGCGTCTCATCGCGACGGAGAATAGTTACTCGATTTCGGGACGGTCGCTGCCACCGCCTCCGTTACCGACAATAAGGAGGCGTTCGTATTCGATAGTACGAGGCTCTTTCAACAGAGTGGTCGTGTTCGAAAAACAGGTGACGATACGCAGGGTGTACTGTCCGTCGGTCAGGCTGGAAGGGACACGGGCAAGCAGGCATTTAGGGTCGTTAGTCGTCAGACGGCGGGTAACGGGATATTCCTTACCGTCAGCATCGATAAAGAACACACCGATACCGGCTCCGTCACCGGCTATACGGATCTTCTCGCCGTCGATACGAATATCGTCACCCGGGGTGATCGTTCCGTCAGAAAGGCCGGTGGCCGTATCCGTAACAAGACCGATACGTGCACCGCTGTCTTTTACCTCCAACACCTCTACCCCGACATGACTCAATGACTCACGCATCTCGGAAGAAAGAGTGATATCGAGCGTCACCTTATGTTTCTCCGGATCGAATTTGGCACTCGAACCGATCCAGGTTCCCGCCACACGCGGAGTGTACTGGCAGGTTTTCGTTAAGACACTGTAACCGTCTGCAACCGCTTCACGGATGATACGGTCATGCTGGTTGATGATCGACAATAAGGTGTCGTACTTGATTTCCGAACCTTCGGCAACTATCCGCTGCGCAATATCTTCGTTACGCAGGGAGTTCTTCATCGTGGATACTTCGGCTGTATAGTCGTTATCCACATCTTTGGTTAGGAGGTTCAGGCGAAGCCAGACCTTCCAGAATTTGGTGTAATTTGCCATGATTGATTAATTAATTGATTTATATATCTTTGATGCAACGATAAGTTACACCTCCATTTCCTTGTCCAAAGTCCCATAACCCAAAACCGTCATTATCAGTCAATAATCCTCGACCTTGTCCATCTGATGTCCAATAATAATAACCATTAAATGCTGTTCTGAATTGAGAATAACTCCCCCAGGAAGTTTTCTTATTCACCTTATTTGAACTATCAAGATCACTTATATTTGTCAGGTTTATAAAATCATTTTTAGAAGGCACTCTCCATCCAGAAGGACAAGCAGAATTATTACTTATTTGACTCATCAAAGAGCTATAAGAGATATTGCCTCTTCCACTTTGATATCCATTCTCTCCTGCAACCCAATAACTTCCATTTCCATTTACTTTATTTGCTGGGACATCACTTTTCGGATAGACTATACCTGCTTGGTTTTGTTTAATAGTAAACGCCTTGGAAGCCTGCCCTGTGTATTTATTCGCTATTGTTGCAGATAACTGAGAAAAATTTAGGTTATTATAAGTCGCATCTGTATTAGACGACTTTCGACTTAGTCTAATAGTGGCTCGATGTGCACCTGACGAAAGAGTAGATTCATTAACTATTGCCATATAAGCCCAATTTGCAGTACTACTATTCAAGGTTATACCCTTTGGAGAAGTCACAATAAATTCACAATAGGAATTTGAACTTGGGAAATACGTAAATTCAGGAGTTGCATTACTCAAATTATTTACTGTTGAATAACTATTAAAACTCTTAAAATCACTAAGAACTAATTCCTTTGGTATCGAATAAAGCATATACTCCGCACTTACAATACTATTATCGATTTTGTTTTTGAAAGCTATTTTCTGATTTACATTTGTTTGACCAGTATTAGCAACATAAAATGTATATATAGTTGTATTTTTATTTTTTCCACTACTGGAAACATTTAACCAATTAGGCTTATCTACTAAGTCCGTTCCTCCTATGGAATTGACGTTTAAAGTAACTTTGGCATTATCATCATTATACAAATGAACGACTTTATTAGAATTATCAAATTCAGCCTGCCCCGTAATACTTCCAGTTATAGTTACATTCGACTTCATTTTTATGGTTATATCCTGAGTCTTACTTTTGTCTCCTGAGTTTTTAACAGTTATCGTAACACCATCTGCCGGGAATGGGTCGGGAAAACTTAGATCTGAAACATTCACTGTAAATGTATACTGGGCATTCGACGCTATCTGTGATTTATTCGGAGATACATTCAACCAAGCCGGAACATTCTCCAACTCGCTACCTCCTGATGCAAAAACGCTTACCGTTACACTCGGGTCAGCAACTGTCGCGGTCTTATAAAGTAAGATTTCATTGTCCTTAAAAGAACTTCCTTCCGTATTATTTACTGCTTTTACCACCGGATTGGCAATCGGTTCGACGATCACGATTGTCTCTTTGGCAGTGATCTTCTCCGTGAAACGGATTGTCGCAATTGGATAGTTAGTACTTGAATAATCTTTCGTTTTCTTTATCGTATACGTGGTGGGAGCCACATCCGCTTTTGTCAGCCCATTATCAGCGGTCGGGGTCATCGTCAACCATTGATGGTCCGTATCGCCTCCTTCGTAATACATAGTTACATAATAGCCGCTGGCAGAAGCTCCTTCTATTGCAAATTGTGCATCATCCGTAATTGCCATGGTAACAGTACGGGAATCTTTGTCGTAAGTACCGTTTACACCATCAATCTTCACATTCATGCCTTCCTTATCCGTATCTCCACCCGGCTCATAATCGTCGATATTGCCCTCGTCTGTCCAGTCGGCAACATCGATAGTGAAGTCTAGTTTGTACTCGTCCGCTTTTATGATCTCAACAGTATAACGGTGGTTTTGGGAAACCTCGATATAATTACCGGTTTCATTCGCTGCAGGTTTGAATGGAATCTTATAAGTGACAGGGATATTCTCCGTCTGGTTGGCGGCATATGTTCCGCTCAGGATCAGGTAACCACCGTCCGCGGCGGGACTCGGCCAGGTGTAGAAAGCACCCGTACAGACACCTTCATTGGCTTTCTCACCATCGAACTTACGGGCAGGATAAGTGATCAGGTCGCCTGCATCAGCATCCGGCAGTTTACCCGTTACCGTCAGCGGGAAAAAGCTCACCCCCTTACGACCATTCGCCATGCTAACCGACTCGATTGTAAACTTTGAAGTCGACGCTTCGTTCACCACATCGAAACGGGCAACCGAGCGGGTCAGGCGGAAACCCAGTTGTAAACGCGCCGAAACGGAAAAGTCCGTCAGGTCGAGCGGCGTGGCATAAGAGCCGGTCATCGGTAACGGCGTCAGCAGTATGTCGGTTGTTGAAGCCGGGTCGAGCTGTACACTTTGAAGCAACTTGAAATCGTCTTCCTCCGGTACTCCTGCCGTCACCATATTATTCGCCTGTCCCGGATTGGACTGGACCAAAGGGGTAAAACCTGTATATGCCAGGTTTGTTGCCGGATCGATCAGTTCACGCTGATTGGCAATGCAATAGAGTTTAACGAACAGACCTTTTTTCAGGGAGATCAAGGCTGTTGTTTCTTTTCCGTCGGCATCTTTGGCGTTCAGGTCTAATGCCGTCACATCATCGCCGACAGGTATCTCGCCGCTCTTTTCACGGTAACAGAAACGTTCCTGATAGGTATAGACACCGTCTTCGGTTTTACTGCCGAAGACGTAGATATCGAGTGACGAGATTTTATTCTCAGCGGCTGTCGCAATGGCATCACCGGCTTTTGTCAGGGGTACCGAAAGTTTGTTTTTCAGTGTCAGTAATACCTCCCGACGGGGAGTGCCGTCCTGAATTCCGCCACTATCCGGCTTTCCACCCGGTTCTTCCGTCTCACTGGTGCACGCGGCAACAGATAATAGAAGCGACAGAAGAGGGATTCCGTATAACTTATTGAATGTTCTCATTGTTGTTGCTTTTTAATATTCATTACTTGTCTTCTTCCGGATTCAGTGCCTGTAGCAGGTACTTGCCCGGTCTAAACTTTACGCTGATGCGCGGGGCGATCACGCAGGGTTCGCCCGTACGGGGGTTACGACCATCGCGCTCCACCTGTACCCACGGACTAAACGTGCCGAAACCCTGCAGGATGATCCTGTCGTTTTCAACGAGTCTTTCCTCAATCACTTGCTGCCATGCATTGACGATGCGCAGGCACTCCGTCTGTGGCAACGATAACCGCTCGGAAAGAGCGATGATGAGATCGTGTTTGTTCATTGTTATTGTATTCTGATTGTTTATTTCTATCTGTTTACAGGAGCCGGTTGTAACTCCCTCCCTTCTCCGGTGGGAAAAGGTTACAACCGGCACGAAAGTAAGAACCTTAGTGACTTTCACTTTACGGAGTTACCGGTTCTGCCAGGGCGACATGTACAACTGTTGTCCCGTTTGTGGCTGTCGAAGTGAATGTCAGCGTGTTCGTTGTTCCGGGACTTTGTACCGATCCCAGAGTGAACGTGTAAATGCCCTCGGCCTCCGTTTTACCGGTTTCATCCACTGTTAGCCAGGAAGGTGTTCCGATAACAACACTGCTGCCCGTCGTCTTCCCTTCATCACCCAACGTCACAGCAGACACTTTCAGTTTGAAGCTCTGATCATTCGTGTTGGTGATCGTTACCGTGTTGGTGGCAGGATCATACGAACTACCTTCTACTGCTTCCAGCGTAATCTCAGGGCCCGACAAATCGGTGGGTATCACCCGGATATCCAGGTTCTTTCCGCTGGCCTTATTACTCAAACGGATCGTTACCGCACGGAAATCATCCATACCGGCTATACCGTCAGACATCTTATATTTGAACGTAGTCAGTGTCGAGGCTTTCGTCACAGTCGTCCTGTCACCGTCTATCACCAGCCATTCATCTCCACCGGCATAATCCAGCTTTTCGACAATTGCAGAAGGGGCCGTATGGTTACCGGCAATAGTAAAGGACAATGTTCCCGTTGACGATGTACTTGCATCCATCACGATATTTCCATCGGAAAGGAGTTTGACATCCGCCGTGTTACCTGCTCCTGACAGTGCCAGAGCATCTTTCGTGAAGTCGTTTTCCGGTTTATAGTCGTCTATATCGCCCTCGTCCGTCCAATCGGAAACCTTCAGGGTGAAGTCGAGGTGGTACTCGTCGGCTTCTGTGATATTGACCGTATAACGGTGGTTGTAGGCTACTTCGATATAATTACCTGTCGCATCCGCTGCGGGTTTAAAAGGGACTTTGTAGGTGACGGGAATTTCCTCCGTTTTGTTGGCAGCATAGGTTCCTGACAGGATCAGGTAACCGCCATCATCTACCGGGCTGGGGTAAGAATAGAAGATACCCGTGCCTTTGGGTTGGGCGGTAGTCTGGTCGGCGGTGTATTCGCGTTCCGGATAAGTGATCAGGTCACCTCCAACAGCGGGAGTCGAACCCAATACCTTCACTGGGAAATAGCTCGCTCCGGTACGTCCGTTACCCATACTCACCGACTGGATCGTGAACTTCGATTTCTCCGCATCGTTCGTCACATCGAAGCGGGCAACCATACGGGTCAGTTTGAAACCCAGTTGCGTACGGGCAGAGACAGAGAAGTCAGTCAGGTCGAGAGGCGTGGTGTAGGCTCCCGTCATTGGCAGCGGCGTGAGCAGCACATCATCGGCGACATCTGCCTGCAAGGCCGGTGTATGGAAAGTTTTGAAATCACTTTCAGTAGGCACACCGTCAGTAATGGCGTTGCCCGCCTGGCCCGGATTACTCTGTATCAATCCCTTGAAATCATCGAATTCAGTTCCGTCAGCTTGGATCAGTTTCGTACTGTTGGCGATGCAGTAGACCTTCACAAAAAGACCTTTCTTCATGCGTAGCAGGGCGGTCGAGTTGTCAGCGCCCGTGTTCAAGGTGAAGCTGGTGGCATAATCGCCTGCGACAGTCTGCCGGGCATCTTCCCGATAATAGAACTGTTGCTGAAATGTGTAATCGCCGTCTTCCGTATTGGAACCGAAGACGTAGACGTCGAGACTATAGATACGGTTCTCGGCTGTCGTGGCGATAGGATCACCGGCAGCTTTGGTTTCGACCGGAGTCACTTGCAGCTTGTTCTTAAGTGACAGCAGGACTTCACGGGTGTTACCGTCCGACGTACCACCTTCGTCCGGAGGAGTCGTGGTTTCCAGCGTATTCTCGCTGGTGCAGGCGACCAAAAGAAGGCTGGTGGCCAGCAGGGGGATATGTTTGAATAGGTTCATTATATATTTGTTTTAATATTTATGTTTGAACAACTAATGGTAACTGTTTCCCCTCTTGAGAGGGGATTAAGGGGTGTGTTATAGGGCGGTTAAAAGAACTTGCTTTAACATACCCACTGCCCCCTCTCAAGAGGGGAAAGGTTACCATCAGATAGTAGTTTTCTTCTTCAGGGTTATCGTCAGGTCTCCACCGCCGGAAACGGTGTTGGTGAAGGTCAGAGTGACATCTCCTGACTCACTCGCTGTATCTCCACCGGTAAATGTATAGACCTGGTTTCCTCCGGCATCAATAGAAGTTCCTCCGGCATTGGTATCAGACAGTTTTAACCAACCGCCACCTGTAAACGGAGTAGACAAATCTGCAATACCCGCACCTGTTGGGGCTGTCACCGTCAGCGTAAATGTGTTTGTAGATAATGCCGTTGCATCAATAGTGTAACTGCCGTCATTATTATCGGTAACTGACGTCGGACTACTGTCGGCTAAGGACACTGTCGGTTTGGCACTTTTAGGAGTGATTTCCAGCGTAGAGGTGACCGTCTCGTCCGTTGCATTCTTGAACGTAACCGTTACCGCCGTTCCGGCTGTCAGGGATGTTGCTGTCGGGATCACGATCTTGAATATTCCGGGAGCAGCCGTTTCTTCTGTTACCGTAACACCTGCAGGGGCATCCACCTTCACCGCACCGACCGTTGTACTTTCCGTACAAGTTGCCTTGACGTAAATCGTACTTCCATCGATCAGGTACATATCCGCTGTCGCAGCACCGGCTGTTCCGCCAATCGTGCCGTCGTTATATGAACTGTTCGTATAAGTTCCGTCATCGTTGGCCACAATCTTCGGTTGGGAAGCCTTTTTATGCTTGATGGTCAATGTAACCATGTTGCTATCGGCTGCTTTGTTCTTGAATTCGATTGTTGCATTGTCGGTTGCTGTACCGGCATCTGTTATAGCCACACGATAAGTAGTCATAAAGCCTTCGGTTGCTACCGAAGTTACAGAATACCCCGTCGGAGAGGTTATATCGGCTATACCGTCCACACAGAAGACGTTCAATGAGACGTAGCTGCCCACCGCTTTGACCATGGTGGCTTCGGGAGCATCCGGCGACGTTACATCCACAGAATTGCCTTCACTATGCCCTTTGACAACTTCGCTTACTACAGGAGCGGCTTCCGGACCGACGAAAGTCAACATAGTCTGCAAGTCGGGATCGTAAGAGGCTGCCTGATTGATGAAGGTAAGCGAGACAGGACGCTTGCCGGTAGCATCGGCTATAGTGACCGGGAAGGTCGTTATCGTCAGTCCGTCTTTCTGTTCAGTGGTCGGTCTCCCGACGGTCAGCCAGTCTATTTCATCACCGGCTTTCGTTACCAGTGAACGGCTGTATTCCAGTTCTCCGGTCGAGGTCATCACAATGTCGAATGTTCCATCAGCCAAGGTGCGGTAATAACCTCCCGTAAGATCTGTCGGCGGGTTAGTTCCTGCAAACTTATTAAATTCAGGTTTCGTATTATCCGGTTTGATGATGATACCACCGCCCGATGTCCAGTCTTCTACCTCGAAAGTGGAATAGATATTTGATTCGGTTACATCGGTAATACGGAGCTTATAACGGCTGTTGGCATTGATAGCGATATAGTTCGCAGGATCATCCGGCTTGGCATCAGCGGGTGTTTTAACAACCGGGATATTGTAAGTGACAGCTATCTGTTCACCGGTAGACGGACTTTTGTATTTACCCTTGATGATCAGGAAACTCTCATCGCCGGGAATATTCGGATATACGTAGATGGCACTTTCAAGGGTTCCCTGATTGGCGTTCTCACCTGTGAAATCGACATCCTTATAAGTAACCAGATCACCGGCTGCTGCATCCGTCAGTGTCGCTCCGAAAAGTGAACCGTTCGAACGGCCTTTCCCCATCGACACCTTCTCGATGGTCAACTGCGAAGTTGCCGTCGTGTTGTCGATGTCGAAACGGGCAACAATTCGTTTCAACGTAATGGCGACTTTCGAGACACTGCCGCTGATCTTTGTCGTTCCCGTTCCGGTCATTGCCAGCGGGGTTTTGATAAAATCAGCTGCAGGATCTGCCATCTTAGCCGTATAAGCGGCTTTGAATGCATCCAAGGTCGTACCGGGTGCAGTGATAGCACCAGTTCCAGCATCCGTCGTAACCACGTCCAAAGCTGCAAAATCATTACCATCCGCATCAAACAGTTTATCCTGGTTAGCCACACAAACCAATGTCAGATACGGAAGTCCTTTCAGTTCGCCCGGCTTGATAGAAGCTGTCCACGACGAACCGGAAGGCTGCAATATAAACTGTTTAGCACCGGGGGCAGCGTTCGTCATTTTCCAGGTTTCGATGTAATGGTAGTCTGCATCATTGGTAGATGCAGATGCCGCACCAAACAGGTACACATCTAATTTGCTGATCTTGTTCTCACTGTCAGAGGCTATCGCTTTCGTATATTCCTCTTCTTCTCCGCTTCCGCTGAATACCAACTGAATCTCACCGGGATCGCCCGAAGGGGTTACATCCTCAGTCCCGTCTTCATTCGTACAACTGCTTCCCAACCCAGCCAGGGCCAAAAGCAACATCAAATACGTCTTTTTCATAACTACTTTTTTAAGTGAATACTATATGTTTATAAATCTGTTTTATCCTATCGCCCCCCCCTCATCCCAATCGGAATCGGTTATTTCCGAGACGATGATTTTGTCTTCGTAGACCGTTACCAGGATTTCGAATTCCTGCTCCACATTCTGATCCATGTTCATCGGTTTTTTCGAGAAGAAACGATGTAGATCGAGGTCACCGACGATACACTCGTCATTCCGCCACAGGCTCCATAGCTGGTGAGTGTCGGAAGTGTACCGGAAAGTGACGAAATCGCCTATCACTTCACCATCGTAACTCATTGCGGCACGTGTCTCGTGGCTGATCTCGGAAGTTCCGATATACGGCACCGTATAGCTACCTCCCGAAGTGAACGGCTCACTCTCCCAGCCCTTCATGAAACCATACTCCGATGCCAGCCCTTTCATACGCATCCGGTAAGTGCCTCCCTCCGGCGGGGCATCCGCCATCCATTGTACCGTCACATGCAATGATGCATGCGCATGCGAGAGATAGACACGTCGGCGAAACATTTTCCCTTCCTCTACATGGAAAGACAGATAGCCGTAATAGAGTCGACCCGTATTGCGGCGGTAGGCCGGTGGAGCCTCGGCTGTAACAGCGCTAAGTGTCATATCTGCAAGGTGACGATCGGTCAGCGGCTGTACATCCAGGTCATCACTGCCGTCTTCTGCCAGGTTGCCCCAGAGAACGACGGTATAGTCACCCTCTTCCAGATTTCCCTGCCAACTGCGGATTGTGTCACCCCGCAAAGCAACCACACTGAGAAGATCACCTCTTTCATCAAAAAGATACTGGCGGAGATTGTCTACATAGACCGGAAGCATATTTTCACTGCTGTTGCCTGCATACCAGTAATCAAGCCGTGTCGTATACGGACAGACACCCGGTTCATCGCCAAATGTGCAACCGCATAAGACCACCGCCAGCAACAGGTATGCTATCTCCACCATCTTATTCATTCCACCTCCGTTTTATCCTCTTCATAACGAACGATCACCTCGATGCGCCGCAGCTTCGGAAAAAAATGTCTCAGCATATCTTTATAGGGAGAACCTCCCTGCAATTCCATTAAATACTTTTCCCGTCCGTTGAAAATACCATAGCGGGATATTACGCGCAAGGCGGCATCACGGTAAGGAGGATTATCACGCATCAAAAGATCCACCAACCCCTCCCAGTCTTCCGCCACCGATGAGACCTTGACAAGTCCGCGGGGAACGCCGTACATACTACGCAGGTAAATGGAGAAGAAACGCGAACGGGCTTCAGCAAGACGTTCGTTATCACCATAATTACCATCAGGCGAGCAATAACCGCAGATACGGATGGACTTGACAGATGCAAAATGCGTTCTCTGCAGGGGGGCAATCAACCGGTCGATCTTGTCGATCTCATAACGGTTGTTTTTTAGGTCGGGATGAATATCGTCCTTTCCAATCGGGTAATCAAAATAGAGTACCACACTCTCAGTAGTTGCAGATGCTACTTTTGACGTTGAAACCATTGTTGACTTTGGTCTTGTAACAGCTGTCGGTTCCGGTTTTACGACTTTCGGTTTCACTGCTTCTTCCGGATGCGGTTTCATCTTTACAACAGGCAATTGAGGAATACCTGCCACAGCAGACAAACCCAAATCGCATTGCAGCGTATCTACCGCCAAGAGTTCATTGCCGCAACATTCACGACTTTCCTGTTTCAATAGCAACATGGCATGCTGCATCCATGAGGCATAAGGTATGGAAATATGGTAAGTGATATTTTTAGAAACATTCCGGCTGTCACGGATACGAAGATAAGAAACAGTACATTCTTTACAGAGAGAAAGTGCTGCCTCCCGACGGTCCTGACGGTCGCGTATCGAGCCGCAGATTACGACAGCAGGTAAAGAAAGCTGTTGCTTCCCCTCTCCCAACAATTGCGGCGTAAAGATAAAGGCCCTGCTACGCCCCACCCTCACCTCGTTCAAATCCATTCGGAGTTGTACATGCAGGCTGTCGTTCTTCACTGATATCCGTTGCGGAACGATACGGATACCCTGCGCTTTCATGCAACCGGCAGGCAGCAGGAAAAGGTAAACGATATATACATATATATTATATAGTAGAACTTGTTTCATCAGCTAAAAGATTTAACGTAAGAAATAGATCACGGAGAAACCAAGACGGGTAGGCCCGAAATAATTACGGGTATAAGCTCCGACAGGTTCGGCACATTCCGAGCACCGATATTTGGTGTACTTCATCGAAACATAACCACAACCGAGAAAGGCTTCCACGCCCCAACGGTCACCGAACGCCCAGTGGTAGCCGTAGGTGAGACCACCGCCATACAGGTCTCCCCTCAATACATTATCCCTCAACCCCGAAATGAACGGGAGCATTCCAATGTTAAAGTGACCGTAATGACCATGTACACCCACAAAATGACCCTCGAACTTACGGCAGGACCAGAAACGGATTTCTGGTTGTACCAGATAAAGATTCAATTTCATTTCATTGGAAAACTTCCACGCATTATAGGCGCCCCACAAGTCGACGGAGAAACGACGTCCCAATCCCAGCTCCACTCCACCATTGGGCGTAGTCGTTGCCCAATACAGCACATTCGTTTTCAATGCGCTCTGCTGTCCCCGCAGATCCGGGATAGAGGAGAGAAGAAATATGATAGATAATAGCGGTAAATAAAGAGCCCTATACATTATATTAATACCAGATTAGGTTACCATCTGCACCAGGGCCGTCTCTTGGTAAGAGACGGAACGGTAGAAACAACAACCTGCTACCGGCAACACTTTTAGCTATTTACCCCCGGGCTCTTTATACATAAAAAGCATCCCCGGACAACATTCAAAAAACAGAAATTGGTAAAAGGATTGGACGGACTATTGAAAAGTGATTGTTTTTCAGGGGAAAGAAAAGATAATCCGACATTCAATGCAGGAGGAAAAGAAGAAAACAATTCATAAACAACAGATTATCAGAAAGAAACAGACCGAGAACAACAAAAAAGAATAGATACAGCCAGCAGAGAGAGAAGCTAAAGCAACCGGCCTTCTTTCTTAATTTTTGTAATGATATTCATAAACACAATGAATATTAAGGCTGGTTATGCGAAAAAACATAGGTACCAATAACGTATATATAAAAAAGAGTTAGTACATTTGCGAAGTTTTAACACAAACTGCCTTCACCGTTCCGTCTCTTACCAAGAGACAGAATTCTTCTTACAAGACAACTCCACGGGGCAGCCTTGATTTACAATTTCTTCCTAATATGACTATCTCATTGGCACGGTCGATCTGCGAGGTATTCCGGTAGGCTATATAAATACGTGTCGTTTTAACAGACTCATGGCCCATGCCTTTCGAAATCAGTTCTTCGGATATACCTTTTTCCAGGGCCACGCTTGCCCAGCTATGCCGCGCTGTATAAGTGGAAAGATCCGACCCGACCAAACTTCCCAGCCTTTTCAGACGCTTATTCTGAAGACGGAGGGCACTTTCATACTCCTTACGGGAGGGAGTGGAACCTTTCAGAACAGGAAACAGATAGGGACTCGAAGCATCCCGGTAACGCGACAGCAACTGTTTCATCACAGGCAACAATTGTATTTGTAGTTCTTGACCGGTTTTACGCCGGACATAAACGATCTTGCCGCCACGGATATTCTCACGCCTTAAGTGGGCCAGGTCGACAAAAGCCATTCCACGGGCATAGTAAGAGAAAAGGAACAGGTCGCGGGAAAGGGCCAGTCCCGGAGACGGCAGTTGCAGGGCGGCAAGTTCAAGAATCACTTTTTCCTCCACCGCACGTTTACGCGTTTTCTCAATACGGGTATGAACATGGCTGAAAAGCATCGGAACTGCTTCCACCAGACCTTCCCTGACCGCACGGTTCAGGATGGAACGCAGCACGCGAAGATAAAAAGAGACTGTATTGGCACAAAGTCCCGTACCGAACAAATAAGATTCATATTCTTTCACGAGAACAGGGTCCAGCTCATCCAGGCGCAAGTCACTGCCTTGCCGGAAACGGAGAAAAGAGTTCAGTGTGCTCCGGTAATGACGGGCCGTCTGATCCTTACCTCCGGCAAACAGTTCCCCAATCAGTTTCTCCACATATTTTATCAGGTTGGAAACCGTGAACCGTTCCTTACACGCTGCCACGATATCGTCCAGCGTAAACACTTTCTTCTTCTCCATCGAGCAGACTACCTGACGGACCGTACGGCAATCACGGACCAGACGTTCGTGTATGCCGCGCAACTCTTCACTCCGTTCCCCCTCACTTCCGGAAGGAATATGCACCTCTTCCCTTTCACTTACCCATTCACCAGCGGAGACACGGTAGGGTAGCCGGATCTTCCGGGTTTCACGACGGTAAATCAGCTGCACGTAAAGCGGCATGCGCTTTTCTCCGGATACGGATATACCTCTTTTAATTTTTACTGAGACTGTATACATAGACTTCTTTCATTTTGTTGTTCAATATAACAAAATGAAAGAAGCTTTGATCAATGATTCGTTCCTTCAAACAGATCGTGATCCTCTTTCCGCTGAGTAGTCTTGGCTTTGAAGTTATTGAATGTATAACTCAAAGTCAAGGTGATAAGCGGATAATTCGGACGGATACGGGTGATGGATTGTAAGTCTGAAGTAGTTATCTTACTTACATAACGGGCAGAATTGAATACGTCGCGGAAGGCAAGTGTAGCCGACAGTTTACGATTCATCAATTGCTGGCGGAGAGCAAGATTCACATACCAAAAAGCATCCGTTCGCCCCTGTGTGGTAACCGACGGGCCAACAAAATTCCCATCCAACTGGATACGGGTCGATTTTCCCAGATCGAAAGCATTATTCCAGATAATATCGTAATTAGTACTTTTCTCGTTCGTTCCATCCTGTTTGTATTGGTTCTTTACCTTATAATGATATAAACTACCATTCAGGTTCATGTTCCACCAGCGGGTCAGCTGAACCTGACCGCTCAACTCCAGTCCGGTTGAATAATCATGTCCCACATTTGCCATAGAATCCAATGTCACGCCAGCCTGATAAGGAACACGTAACCGTTCTATCTTATCTTTCCGGCTACGGTGAAACACAGTGGCGGAAACCGTATGGTCGCCGATATTCTTCTTATAGTTAAGCTCAAAAGAGTTGATATATTCCGAACGGATATCCGGGTTACCGATCTCGGCCGAATAATAGTCACGATACGTAATATAAGGCTCCATAAAGAAAAGCTCCGGACGCGTGATACGGCGTGAATAGGATGCCATCAGTTTGTGATCTTTCGGGAAAGTATATCCCAGGTGAACCGAAGGGAAAAACTCGAATTTATTATATTCACGGTTCTTTCCGGGAATCGAACTGCGGAGAACACGATGTGTATGTTCCCCTCTTACACCAGCCTGGAAATCGAACGACTTATAACTGTCGCCGACAATGGCATAGATCGAATTGATGCCGTGTTGAAAATAAAAAGTATTGTAGATATCATCCCTCCAGTAAAACTCCTGCTTCTCGGGACTCCAGAACTGCATACTGTAATCGCCGTCCTCCAGATAGGAGAAATACTGATAACCGGCCTCGATATGTCCGGTTTTACTATACGGATACAAGTAATCGAGATTTCCACGTACTGTCCAGCGGTGTTCGTCTTCCCAGGCACGATGCCCCTGTTCGCGCTCATTATTCTTATTGAAGAGGTCGCTCTGGAAATATTCCATCGCATCGCCGCCGTATTTCAGATAAAAACTTCCTGTTAGTTGATGTCCCTGGTCATTGAATTTATGATCGAAACCCACACTTCCCTGGAAATATGTTTCATGCAGGTCGTAATCGTCACGGCTGTAATAATCTCCGTTCTCGAAAGGCTTCTTATCGACAACACGTTCTTCCGTATAGTCCAGATCACCGTTACGGGTACGACCGCCATAGCCACCTTCCAGGTCGGCATTGAATGTTGTATGAGGCAAAGTATACATCCAACCGGCTTTTAACGAGTAATTGAAATTATTACTCTCACGCGGTCCGTTCGAATGGGAGGTCGTTGCCGTATCGGCTACGATCGTCGTCTTTTCCTGGTCGAAATCACTCTTTCGCAAACGGTCGGTCCAGCCTCCGCCGAAATACCATCGGGAAGATTTATTCTGTTGGGTAAGCAGGAAATCGACTCCTCTTGAAAGGAAAGTACTTCCCGTCAGGTTCACCATTCCGCTGAATCCGTGTTGCGCATGCTTCTTGGTAATGATATTGATAATCCCGACATCGCCTCCCGTATCGTGGCGGGCAGACGGGGTGGTGATGATCTCTATATTTTCGATATGTCCGGAAGGAATCTGTTCCAAAGCCTGAGTTCCGCTGAAAACACTCGGCTTACCGTCCACATAAACGGTAAAGCCTGTACTTCCACGGAAAGATACTTCCCCCTCTGCATCCACACGGATAGAAGGTGTATTTTCGAGGATATCGACCGCCGTCCCTCCGCTCGCCAGCATATTCGAAGAGGCTTCGATCACTTTTTTGTCGAGTTTATATATCACCTGCTTCTTCTGTGCCACGACCTCTACTTCCGCCAGGCCGACTTCCAGCGGCTTCATAGCGATCGTTCCCAGATCGACAGTAGCCGACGACGATGCCAGCACAATATCCGGACGGGTAAACAAATCATATCCTACCAGCCGGATCATCAGGCTATATTCTCCGTTCTTCACATCTGCGATACCAAAACTTCCGTCCCTGTCAGGCAAAGCATGGAACACAGGATTACTGTCTCCCTTTTTAAACAGGAGCACATCCGCAAAATCTAATGGCTGATTTGTTCCGGCATCCACAATTTTCCCTTTGATACGGGATATCGGAGCAGCGGAAACAGACAGACTAAAACACAATAAGGCCACAATGAGATAAAAACACTTCTTCATTCTCTTCACATCAGTCGTTGTTAACAATCCCGCGAAGATAATATATTCATTGCAGCCATGCAATTATTTATGCGTTTTCTCTAATAAAGAAAGATATTCACCATATCCTTCCGCTTGCATCTTATCTTTAGGGATGAAACGTAGCGAAGCACTATTTATGCAATAACGCAAGCCCCCCGACTCTGCCGGACCATCGGTAAAAACATGCCCCAGGTGCGCGTCACCTGTATGGCTGCGCACTTCCACACGCGTCATACCATGCGAAGTATCCAGTTTTTCCTTTACCAGTTTTTTGTCGATCGGTTTCGAGAAACTGGGCCAACCGCAGCCGGAATCGAATTTATCGGTAGAGATGAATAAAGGTTCACCTGTCGTAATGTCGACATAAATACCTTCACGAAATTCATTCCAATATTCGTTACGGAAAGGATGTTCGGTTGCATTCTTCTGGGTTACTGCATACTGTTCATCGGTCAATATATTCCGTAAGGCTGCATCGTCCGGCTTTTGATAAGTTGTCTTTTCCATTGTCACTTTCTCCTTTTTATTAGAATTCATATTTTTTCTGTCTTGAGCAAAACCTGGCAACTGATATAAAAACATACATATAATAATCAAATACTTCATATCCCTATCCACTATATCTTTATTTTACAGAAAACAATCCATACCAGTATTTGGTTGATGACCAAACTCGGATTTGGCAGGCAGATATGTATTATAGTATCAATGTTTCTACTTTTTTTGTACTAAAATCAGGTATTAGGTAAACATATAAACAAACTTTCCGGTTTATATTACAGTGGGATTTTGTGTTTAGTAAAAACCATCTTAATAACTTTTTATGATAACAACTCTTATTATTCTGGCCTTGTCGGCAGTCTTTTTTGTTAATGGGAAAATACGTTCAGACCTTGTTGCATTATGTGCCCTGGTCTTATTAATGGTGTTCAATATCCTGACTCCTGAAGAAGCACTTTCAGGTTTTTCCAACTCCGTCGTTATTATGATGGTCGGTCTGTTTGTGGTAGGCGGTGCGATCTTCAAGACCGGCCTGGCCAAAATGATCGGCAGTAAAATATTGCAGCTGGCAGGTACCAGCGAGATTAAACTTTTCATTCTGATCATGTTGGTAACAGCCTTTATCGGGGCGTTCGTCAGCAACACAGGAACCGTTGCCCTGATGCTACCTATCGTTGTTAGTATGGCTGTAAATGCCAATATCAGCCCGAGCCGTTTCCTGATGCCTTTAGCATTCGCAAGTAGTATGGGAGGTATGGCGACTCTGATCGGTACCCCTCCCAACCTCGTTGTACAGGAAGCACTTTCCAATGCAGGCTATAAAGACCTGTCCTTCTTTTCGTTCACTCCAATCGGTATCGTCTGTATAACTGTCGGTGTCATTATTCTGATCCCGCTCAGCAAATGGTTCCTCTCCAAAAAAGAAGATACTAAAAAGAACGATGCGTCTACCGGACGTTCACCGCAAGAACTGGCAAACAAGTATAGCCTTTCCGATAATCTGTACCGTGTACGTGTCCATAAAGATTCACGAATACGGAACAAGAAACTACAGGAATTGAATATCACCAGCCTATACAATCTGACGATTCTGGAGATCAGGCGCAAATCCTCCTCACAGAGCCGTTTCATGAAAACTGTCGACCAGAAACTGGCCGGCCCCGACACAGAAATACAGGAAGAAGATATATTATATGTATTCGGCAGCTTCGATAATATTAATAAGTTCGTTGAAGAAAACCATTTGGACCTAACCGAATCCAAGGTCTCCGAATTTACCGGTGATAATGAAAAACTAAGTGTCCGTGAAATCGGGATTGCAGAAGTTTTATTGATGCCCGATTCCAAGCTGATCAACAGGGCTGTCAAAGATTCCGGTTTCCGCGATAAATATTCCGTCAATATCCTGGGAATAGAACGGGGTAACGAATATATCCTATCCGATGTAAAGGATGTAAAGATGCACGCGGGAGATCTTCTGCTGATACAAGGGAACTGGGATGATATTGCCCGCATGAGCAAAAAACAATCGCAATGGGTAGTATTGGGACAACCTGTCGAAGAAGCATCCAAAGTCACACTCGACTACAAAGCACCTGTTGCTGCCGGTATCATGATCCTGATGATCGCTGCCATGGTTTTCGATTTTATACCTATTCCACCTGTCGCAGCCGTACTGATAGCTGCTATATTAATGGTACTGACCGGTTGTTTTCGGAACGTAGAAGATGCATATAAAACGATCAATTGGGAAAGCATTGTCCTGATTGCCGCCATGTTACCGATGTCGCTGGCACTGGAAAAGACAGGAGCCTCGTCGCTGATCTCTGAAAAGCTGGTTGGCGGCCTAGGTAATTACGGACCACTTGTCCTGATGGCGGGTATCTATTTCACAACTTCACTACTGACGATGTTTATCAGTAATACCGCAACGGCCGTACTGGTAGCACCTATCGCTTTACAGTCAGCCCTTTCTATAGGCGTAAGTCCTTATCCGTTCCTGCTTGCCGTAACGGTCGGAGCCAGTATGTGTTTTGCCTCGCCATTCTCTACACCGCCCAATGCGCTTGTGATGTCGGCAGGTAAGTATACATTTATGGATTATGTAAAAGTCGGATTACCTCTGCAGATTATTATGGGAATTATTATGATCTTTGTGCTGCCTTTAATATTTCCGTTTTAAACATTAGCGGACACTTATTAGTTTTATATTTGTACGACAAAAAGAAAAGTATGAAGATTCCTTTTAAACCAATTAAAATAGAGGATAAAGAACTTATAACATCATTTATTTATCCTCATAACTATCGTAATTGCGATTATTCGTTTGCCAACATTTGCAGCTGGCGCTTTCTGTATGAAACCGAATTTGCCATTGTCGATGGTTTTCTGCTGATCCGTTTTTGGATAGAAGATAAAAGCCGTCTCGTTTACATGACACCTGCCGGAAAGGGAGACCTGAAGCACGCGCTGGAATTACTCGAAGCAGACTCCCTGGCACATGGACACCCGCTTTGCATGTTGGGAGTCACACCGGATGCCAAAGATATACTGGAGCAAGCATTGCCCGGCGGGTTCTTCTATATTCCCGAACGCGATTATTTCGATTATATCTACCTGCGTGAAGATCTGGCATTGCTGAAAGGTAAAAAGTATCAATCGAAGCGCAATCATATTAATAATTTCAAAAAAAGATATGAATACGAATATGCGCCTATCACTCCCGATCTGATCCAACAATGCCTGAAACTGGAATGTACCTGGTATAAGGCCAACAAGACGGAAGACGATGCCGAAGATCTGAACTACGAACGTATTTCCATGACGTATGCGCTTAATCACTTCGACGAACTGGGACTACTCGGAGGCGCATTGCTGGTAGACGGAAAAGTGATCGCCTTCACCTTCGGAGCACCGATCAACCATGATACATTCGGAGTTCATGTAGAAAAAGCGGATGTGAACTATGAGGGTGCTTACACTGTTATCAATCAGGAATTCGCATCGCGCCTGCCGGAAAAATACATCTACGTTAACCGCGAAGAGGACCTCGGTATCCCGGGATTGCGGAAAGCAAAACTTTCTTATAACCCGGTCATACTATTAGAAAAGAGTGCCGCGATTAAGAAAACGCAAAATAATAAACAAGATGAACAAGCAGCAAATAATCGATCTATGGCGTCTCTCGTTCAATGATTCAGAAGAGTTCATTCGCCTTTATTTCGACCGGGTGTACAAAGAAGAGAATACACTGGTCATCGAAAAGAACGGACAGGTGGTATCTGCCTTACAGATGCTGCCTTACACAATGACTTATTATGGTACAGAGATATCCGTAGCTTATATCTCCGGCGCCTGTACCCTCCCCTCCATGCGGGGTAAAGGACTGATGCGGGAACTCCTGCAGAATGCATTTGAGGAAATGAAATACCGTTCGGTTGCCGTAACGGCTCTGATCCCTGCTGATCCCTGGTTGTTCGACTACTACCGTGTACAAGGATATACGGAAGCGTTCGATTATTCCGAAGAAGTTTACACACGCCCGGAAACTCCCGTTTATGCACCCGAGATCACGGTCGTTCCGCCGGAAGTTCCTTCCATCGATAAATTATATGCGTATTTCAACCGGAAACTCCGTGAAAGAAAATGTTGTGTACTGCATACCCAGGATGATTTTATAACAATACTGCGCGATTTGCAACTGGACGGAGGACAAATGCTTACCGCATTGAATGAAAAAGACCAGCCGATCGGCATGGCTTTCGTTCTTTCACAGGACAACACACTTCCGGAAGAGAAAAAGCAGGTGTATGTAAAAGAATTCTTCTACGATGACGACCGGGTGGCAAATCTTTTGTTGCAGGAAGCGACCCTACAAAACAATGTAAATCAGGCAACCTACAAAACCCCTCCGGTCATACCGGCAACCCGTCCTTTCGGGATGGCCCGAGTTATCGACACCGAAAGGTTAAGACATCACTGGCTGTCTACACATAAGGATAGTCCCTTAACGGAGCAGAATCTGAAGGATATGGATATTCAAACATTTACCCGGATCGTCATGGGATACCCGAACCGGGAAGCATATATGAGTCTGATGCTGGATTAATCCGGCATCAGACTTCAATCAATCATAAGCGACTTCAAAAATATCACCTTTTTGCATGTCCACTCTTACGATACCGTAAGGGAGAGTGATCGGATCGAATATCTTCTTATTCTTATAATACTTCTCATGTCCGGTCCGTTCGGGTAACTTCAACTTCAAGGTATTATCGGTTGTTGCAGTAATCTGCGCATGCTTAACAGCCCCATTGTTCCAGGACAGATCAACCTGAAAACCACCGCGGGCACATAAACCTTTATAACTGCCCGTATTCCATTCTTCCGGCAAGCATGGAAGGAGTTCCACATATTCTTCGTGGCTCTGGAGCAACATCTCCATAATACCGGCAGCACCGGCTTCGTTACCGTCGAAAACGAATATATCCGTCGGAGCACCGGCAATACCTTTCGGAGAGATCGTCAGCATGTTCTCGCGACTCAGGTCGTTTATTAATCCCAACACACTTTCACTGGCTTTTTTGCTATCCTTCAGGCGGGCAAAGAAATTAATCATATTAGCCCTGCTCCATTCCACGTCTTCCCAATCGGCTGCATTCAGACGGCGGTCGATAGTCACAGCAGCGGCTTTCGCCCATTCGGGCGTTTCTTCCGGTGTTATCTGTGCATAAGGATACAAAGCAAGCAGATGGCTGGTATGCCGGTGATTAGGGACAGCCTCCTCATAGTCTTCCTGCCACTCCTGAAGCTGACCGTATTTCCCTATTTTAAAAGGAGGCAACCGGTCGATTGCATCGATCACACGTCCTCTTAATTCTTCATCTACCTGCAATAACTCGGCTGCACTCTGGCAGGCATTCAATATCTCATAAACGATCACCCTGTCACAAGTCGGCATCATGGAAAGCGGCAACTGTTTGCCGTTCCAAAGGAATGCATTTTCGGGTGAAGTAGACGGACCGGTGACCAGATAACCGCTATTTGGGTCTTCTATCATATAGTCGAGGAAGAATAATGCCGACTGTTTCAGAATCGGATAGGCTCTCAACAGGAACACTTCATCGTTTGTAAAGCGGTAATAATCCCACAGGTGAGTTGCCAGCCATGCACCACCCGTAGGATGAAGCCCCCAGCCTGTTCCCCAGCCCGGAGCCGTAAATCCCCAGACATTCGCCATCGTATGAGCTACCCAGCCGTCACAACCATAAACCGTCTTAGCCGTTTTTGCCCCGGCTTCGGCTAATGTTCCTATATAACTGAACAGGGGGACATTACATTCACCAAGGTTACTGACATTGGCAGCCCAGTAATTCTGTTGTGTATTGATATCCAGATGGTAGTCGCAACTCCATTCCATGTTACAAGCCAGATTATCGTTCCATATTCCCTGAAGATTGGCTGGTAACGGAGAATTTTCCCGTGATGCGGAGATCAGCAGATAACGTCCGTACTGGCAAAACAGGGCAATCAGATCCGGGTCGTTATTCCCTTCTTTCAGTAACTTCAGGCGTTCATCTGTAGCTATATCATTTTTAGCTGTGCCCAAAGAAAGACTGACACGGTTGAACAGACGGCCAAAATCCGCTTCATGTTCTTGCATTAATGCTTCAACTCCTTTCTTTCCGGCATTTTCCACTGTAGATAAAACCACTTCCTTCATATCTCCCGGCACAAAATCCGTACGAAGGTCTGCTATAAGGACTACTTCATCGGCATTTTCCACAGACAGGCTTTCCTTATTCTGTCTGATAATCCCTCCTTCCGTCAGGACTTTCACTTTCCCGTAGAAGTTTACACCACCGGGACCAAAAGTTGGAAAATCGACCTGGCCGGAAAAAGAAATGGCATCTCCTTCCGTCGTTACAACGGATTTCCTTAACGGATTCAAACCGACTTCCAGATTCTGTTTTCCTTTCTCCGAGGCACTAAGACGTACCACCAGGACATTAGCCGGATTAGAACAAAAATATTCACGAGTATAGGTCACGCCATCCTGCTGATAGGTTACGGATGCAACACCCCTGGCAAGATCAAGCGAACGGATATAACTTTCTGTTGCTCCGCCACTTTGCCTGAAAGTCAGTTCTATATCACCGAAAGGGACATGCGTTCCGAAAGAATTACGAACGCCGACCAGCTTTTCTGAAGCCAGGGCGTTCCCTTCCTCCAGTTTACCATCTAGAAACATCTGCTGTATATCCCGCCATGCCTCTTTTCCGAAAGGCTTCTCCTGTTCCGGGTCGGGCTGTCCAGACCAGAGCGTGATCTCATTGAAGGCTATATTGTCTTTTTCTATGCCCCCGAATACCATTCCGCTCAACCGCCCGTTACCGATGGGCAACGACTTCATCCAGTCGTCCGAAGGTTCGTCATACCACATCTTCACAGGGCTTTCCTGTGCGGACAGACCTTGCACCAGTAGTCCGAAACTAAAAACCAGACACAACCATTTCTTTTTCATAATAATACTCTTAACACGATTCGTTCCTTTTCTTTTCCAATGCCAGTTTATAAAGCTCATCCTGAAGAACAACATATTGCCCTAAATAACTTTCTTCCATCATTCCGCCGGATTCGCTCGCTCCGTTTGTTTCAATAAACAGGCTGATCCGTTTACTCATTTCTATATACTCATCGAAACCTTCACAGGATGAGTTCAATACGCTGATGATCGTTTTGTATCTCGGGGTATCCATAATAATCTAATTTATTTTAATTCAACAATACACAAAGATACTATTTTCTCTAAACCAAAGCCGATTCAGTCTTGTTTTTATCGAGCTTATGAAGGTAAACTGGAGGATATTAAAGCTGAAACTGGTGGATGCCAGGCTCTATTTCGTGAGCCTTATTGTAGGGTTGCTTACCGGGTTGGTAGCAGTTCCTTACCATTATTTATTACAACTTTTCTACAACTACCGGAAAGATTTCTTTGAATCGTCGCCTCCCTGGTATCTTCACGTTATCGCATTTTTCGTTTTCTGGGGTGTACTTATTTTCGTCTCCTGGCTAGTGAAACGCTGGCCTTATATATCAGGCGGAGGTATTTCGCAGACGCGAGGGGCAATCAACGGCAGGATCGTTTACAAACATTCCCTACGGCAGTTACTGGCTAAGTTTGCCGGTGGAGTACTGACGCTGAGCAGCGGTCTTTCCATGGGACGTGAGGGGCCGTCCGTCCAGATGGGATCGTACATTGGGGACCTGGTCGGTAAATGGGGACATATCCTGAGTGGCGAACGGAAGCAATTGCTGGCAGCAGGCGCAGGTGCGGGATTGGCGGCTGCTTTTGCCGCTCCATTAGCTGCGGCTACCCTGGTTATCGAATCGATAGAACGTTTCGATGCTCCCAAGACAGCCATCACAACCATTCTGGCAGGGGTCGTTGCCGGAGGCATCGCCAATATGATATTCCCTATCAACCCTTATCACGAAATAAATGCGGTCGCCCCGGACCTTTCGTTCGAAGTACAGCTCAAACTATTTCTGTTGTTTGCCGTTATCGTATCCGTTTTCGGTAAGTTCTACTCATTGCTAATGCTTTATGTCAAAAGGTTGTATCCTGCCGTAAAGCAGCCTGAATATATTAAGCTACTGGGATTACTGATCATGGCTTATACCATCTCACTGACATTGACAGACCTGACCGGCGGCGGTGAACAGTTCCTGATGCAACAGGCATTAGGTGGAAAAGAGAGCATCTTATGGATTACCGGAATGATGTTGCTGCATATGGTGTTCACTGTCTACTCGTTTTCATCCGGACTGCCGGGAGGTAGTTTTATTCCGACATTGGTCACCGGCGGACTATTAGGAAAAATCTGTGCTTTGTTACTGGTACAACAGGGGGTTATAGCGCCGGAAAATATCAGCTATGTCATGCTGATCGGGATGGCAGCCTTTCTGGTTGCCGTCGTGCGCACCCCTATCACTGCCATTATTCTGATCACGGAGATTACCGGACATTTCGAGGTATTCTACCCTTCGATCGTTGTCGGAGGACTAACTTATTATTTCACGGAACTTTTGGAGATAAAACCTTTCAACGTCATGTTTTACGAAGAGATGATCAAAAAGCCGATCTTCCAGGAAGAAAAACGGCTAAAGCTCGATGTTGAAGTGATGGCAGGTTCTTATTTCGACGGGAAACAAGTAAACACACTGCACCTGCCAAACAACTGTATCATCATTAACATCCACCGTGACCGCAAGGACTTCCCTCCTGCCGGCCAAACTATCCTGCCCGGCGACCAGCTTACGCTCGAGATCGACGCGCAGGATATTGAAAAATTATACGAGCCGTTGGTGAGTATGGCGAATATTTATTGAATTTATTCGTTTATGCAAAGAACAATATCAGTAACTGTGCAGTCAATACACGCAGGAACATTGTCAGCGGATAGACTGTTGCATAGCCTACAGAAGGAGCATCATTTCCGGCCGTTGCATTAGAATAAGCCAATGCAGGCGGGTCGGTCGTACTACCGGCAATCAGCCCCATTAACGTGAAATAATTCACTTTGCAGAAATAACGGCCGATGCAACCGATGATAAGCAAAGGCACAGTAGTAATAATAAACCCATAACCAATCCAGGCGAAACCTCCATTGTTTACGATCGTATCGACAAAACCGTCTCCTGCACTGATACCGACACAGGCAAGGAATAAAGTAATACCGATCTCACGCAACATCAGGTTGGCACTTTGGGTCGTATAGGTGATTAACTTATACTTATATCCGAAACGGCTGATCAGGATAGCTACGATCAGCGGACCGCCTGCCAGTCCAAGTTTTACCGGCTGGGGAATACCAGGGAAAGTGATAGGAATACTTCCCAGAATAATACCTAAAGCGATTCCGACAAAGATAGTGATCAGGTTCGGTTCGTTCAGGCGTTTCATAGAGTTACCCAACACCTTTTCTACATTCGTTACAGCAGTTTCAGTACCCACAACATTCACACGGTCGCCTACCTGAAGCGTCAAAGCCGGAGTTGCTACCAAATCCACACCGGCACGGTTAATACGTGTTATATTGATACCGTATAACTGGCGCAGCTTCAACTGACCTAATCGTTTTCCATTCAGTTCCGGCTTCGTGACCAGGATACGACGGTTGATAAACTGGCTTTCCATGCGGATCCACTGTTTACGTTCCATATCGATCTCTTCACCGATAAATGTTTTAATGGTCTGAGCATCCTGTTCGGTCGTAATGACAAAGACTTTATCGTTCTCTCTTAACAAAACATTGGCCGAAGCAATCTCGATCTGCTTATTGTCGTCATGCCAGATACGAGATATAACGAAGTCGCGGTGTTCCAGCAAAGAGGACAACTCGCCGACAGATTTATTGAAAACAGCCGGATTCTTAACAATCAATGAAATAGGTTTAGCTTCATTGGTATGAGAAGCATCCGTTTTGTTCAGATCCTCATTTTCCTTATCGAAAGAAACCCGGAATACATAGCGGATAAAGATAAGAGACAAGATAATCCCGATAACACCCAACGGATAAGCAACCGCATATCCTAATGCAATTGTATTATCTGTAAAGCCGTGCATATCGGAAAAGGCCTGCTGCGCAGCTCCCAGACCTGGTGTATTCGTTACTGCTCCGGATAAAATACCAACCATAGTCGGCATCGGAATACCCGTCACATAATGCAGGATAATAGCTGTCAGTACTCCCAGGAAGACGATTCCGCAGGCTAACATATTCAATGTAATACCACCTTTCTTGAACGAAGAAAAGAATCCCGGACCAACCTGCATACCTACGGAATAGACAAACAAGATCAAACCGAACTCTTTAAAAAAGTGAATCACATTATGATTGATCGTAAAACCAAAATGGCCCAATACAATCCCCACGAACAGAACCAGTGTAATCCCCAGCGATACACCAAACACTTTAATTTTTCCTAACTGAATACCCGCCGCAATAACAAACGACAGCAGCAGGATGGAGTGCCCAATGCCTTCTCCCCATAACAAATCATTGATCCAATTCATAATATTCTATTAAAAAATCTTTTCGCCATTAAATAAAGTTCGCAAAGGTAGCCATTAAGTTTGTGTTTAACAACATAAACACTATCTTTACCCGAGAAAAAATAAATGTTCATGAAAAGATTATACAGCTTGACACTGGCTTTCTTACTGGCAGCTGCAAGTCTTAACGCTCAAAGCTCAGAAAAAGCAGTGACTATCAAAACGAATGTCGGGACCATGAAGGCCCGGCTATACGACGATGTACCGAACCATGTACGTACATTTATCAACCGCGCCCAACAGGGAGAGTTCAACGGTACACTTTTTACCCGTGTTATCAAAGAGTTCATGATCCAGGGAGGAGCACCCGATTCAAAGAACGCACCTGCCGGAGCACGTTGCGGTTTCGGTGATTCGTCGGCAGAGATTATGCCGGAATTGAAAGATAAATATTTCCACAAGAGAGGTGCCCTTGCTGCCCCGCGCCAGAATGACGATGTCAATCCGGAAAAGAAATCGGATATGTCGCAATTCTTTATCGTACAGGGAAAAGTATATCGTAACGGGGAACTGGATACACTGGAACTGATCGCCAACCAGGATATACGGAAAAAGGCACTGGATAAGTACTATCGTCCTATTGCCGTAGACCTGAAAATGTTGAAACAAAGCAACAAACGGGAATATAACAAACGAGTGTCTGCTGTGAATGCCCAAATAGATTCCATGATTCTGGCAACGCCAGGTCACCTGATCTTTACAGAAGAAGAGCGGAAGGCATACACAACAGTCGGCGGATGCCATCATCTGGATGGTATTTATACGATTTTCGGTGAACTGACAGAAGGGTTCGATGTGTTGGATGTTATTGCCAACCAGCCGAAAGACCAATATGACCGTCCCCAAAAAGATATCCGGATTATTAGTGTTACAATAGAATAAAATTCATCCAATATGCTGAAAAGAGATTTAATCATGGTACAGATAGAAGAACTGGGCAAGATGGTTGCCCAGGTAATCTTCAATCGTAATAACAATGCTGCCGCGAAGAATCCGGAGCTGATACAAACCGTTTTCGAGAACCTGAAACTGGATCAGGATTTCCTGATGACAACAGCTCCCGACGATATCCTCCGTTTTCTCGACAACGAAGAGAAAAGTGGTATCTTACGTCTTGAAATAGCGATCAAAACCTTGATCGAAAGCAGCTATCAGCAACCGAAGAACCAACCGGATATACTCCGCCGGGCAAAAGAATTGCTGGAATATCTACAGACACATGACACCACATTCTCGCTGGAAAGGGTTAATCTGCTGAATGAGATCGAAGAACAGATAAATAGCTGAGTCTTGATTTCAGGAAACCGAGTTCAATAACTCGGCTACTCCTTCCGCACAACGTTCTCCATCGATCGCTGCGGAGACAATGCCGCCTGCATAACCAGCTCCTTCCCCGCAAGGGAAAAGTCCTTTTATGGTTATATGCTGATAAGTGTCCCGATCACGAAGAATGCGAACGGGAGAAGACGTACGTGTCTCCACTCCTATCATCAGAGCTTCGTTGGTCAGAAAGCCTTTCGATGTCTTGCCGAAATGACGGAAGCCATCCCGCAAGCGACTGGTTACAAATTCAGGCATCCAAAAATGAAGCGGTGAAGCCAACAACCCAGGCGTATAAGAAGAAATAGGCAGGTCAAATGAATTCTTCTTATTGACGAAATCGTTCATACGCTGGGCAGGAGCTGTCTGTTTCATGCCCCCGTTTAACCAGCAGACTTCCTCCAAACGTTCCTGAAAAGCCATCAGGGCCAATGGAGAATCGGCAGGAACTGTTATCTCTTCGTGTTTCATCAGTTCTGTATAGTCTTCCGGACGGATCTCGACCACCATGCCGGAATTGGACCAGCGGGAACCACGATTGGACGGAGACATACCATTGACAACGACCTGTCTGGGACCACTTGCTGCCGGCACTACGAATCCCCCCGGGCACATACAGAAAGAATAGACTCCCCGACCGCTTGCCTGAGTTACAAAACTGTACTCGGCTGCCGGAAGATACTTGCCTCTTCCTTCTTTCCGGTGATACTGAATCTGGTCGATCAATTCTTGCGGATGTTCCAGACGTACACCTACGGCAATACCTTTTGCTTCGATAGGAATCTGTTTCTCATAAAGATAGCGGTAGACATCACGAGCAGAATGGCCTGTAGCCAGAATTACCGGACCATAGAAGCTTCTGCCTGTATTAGTCTCCACTCCGATCACTTCATCTTTTTCGATGATCAGTCTGTCCATACGGGTTTCAAAATGGACTTCTCCGCCACAACGGATGATCTGTTCACGGATATTTTCTATCACGCGGGGCAGTTTGTCTGTTCCTATATGAGGATGGGCATCAGCAAGAATAGATGTGCTCGCTCCATGCTGGCAGAAGACATTCAATATCTTATCTACCGATCCGCGTTTCTTGCTGCGGGTATATAATTTGCCATCGGAATAAGCTCCGGCACCACCTTCACCGAAACTGTAATTCGATTCACTGTTTACAGTATGTTCACGGCTGATCAGGGCTATATCCTTTTTACGTTCCCGCACATTCTTTCCTCTTTCGAGGATGACCGGACGCAAACCCAATTCGATCAGGCGAAGGGCAGCGAACAATCCTCCCGGACCGGCACCGACAACAACGACCTGTTTTCCACCCGACACATCCTTGTATTCCACAGACTGAAATTCCGGTTCTTCCGGCTGTTCACCGATGAATGCACGTAGCTTAACGTTCACATAGATCGTACGCTGGCGGGCATCGATAGAACGTTTTAAAACCCGGACAGCCTGTATATCTTTCGGAGCAGCACCGGTCTCACGGGCCACCACCTGCTTTAATGACTGCTCATTTACTGCTTCTTCCGGCAAGATGCGGAGTTGTAATTCTTGTATCATTATTTTAATCCTTTATGCTTAATTATTTAGTACAGGGGTATATAAAAAATAAGACCTCCCTGTGCCCGAAAGCCACTCCAGTCAGCATTCTTTGTTAATTTTTTGCTTTTATCTCCATCCATATACAGCTTCTTTACCGCATCCCATTCATAACCTATACTTAGGTTTACAGCAACAAAACTACATAACTTTAAACGGGCACCGATTGCAGGAGCCAGGAAAAAGTTAGGTCCGGTAAACTTTAACTGCTCTTCCATTCCCAGAACGTTTTCCGGTGCCGGATTACCTGATATATTATAATGTAATGATTCTTTCAGATTCACATTATTAAATATCATCCCAGAAGACATTTCCAGGTAAGGTTGCAAATGTAATTCACCTAAAAGAACATCGGTCAGCGTGTAACGGTAAAAGATACCCGCTTTATATCCCTTGGTTCGTATCACCAGACTATAATCTCCCGAATAATCCGAAACTCCTTTCTTACCCGCGGTATTCATATAGTCAAACAGACCTCCCAACTGGTGCCTTTTCCATTCAAAACCAATCCGCATATCATGCATCAGATAACCAGGAAAATTGTCTGTCGTCTTCACTCCATTCAATTCGGGCAACATGGTATTCAACAGATCTTTCATTCCGGACAGATTATACGAACCAAAGCCCGCATTATACTCTACGGTAATCTTTTGAGCATTTCCGGCAAATGAGCCGGTTAATAAAAAAAATACAATTATAAGCCTTTTCATTTCTTCAGATATTTTTCTATATGCAAAGCATATCCGGTATTGGACAACAAGACATTCCCATACAATTTACATTCGGAAAAAGAAGAGACTTCCTTTGTATACAAGACTGTATTGGTCTTCATATCTATAACTTTTACATTTCCCGAACCACGTAAAAGCAAGAAACCGGTCTTGGGATCAACGTTGCTTACTAACATTCCCGGATAATCCAACGAATGTATCAATGATAGGTCACGGCAGTTATACACCTGTATCTTTCCATTTGTCGAGACAATCAGCTGTTCGGGATTCAGAGGATTCATGCATAAACCGGAATAAGACAAATCCATCTTTTTCATCGATACGGGTCGGTTATTTTCCAGAATAACCATCGTAAATCCGCTTCTATCGCTATTCTCACAACACAGATAACGTCCGTCGGACGAAAAAGAAGCGTTATACGCATTCAGATATTCCGAAAACTCGAAAGAATTTTCCAATGCCCCGTCAGACATACGGTAAACAAGTACAGTCTGATTCAGAGAAGAAACAAGGCAGACCAATTTATCATCTTTCGTAAAAGTCATCGCTCCAACAAAAGAATAGGGATTTCCAAGCTTGATCGTTCGTACATGCTGCATTTCCTTGCTTTCCAACACATCTATCGTCTGATTATGAGCTGCTGCCATCCGGCTATTGTACATAGACAATGCATAATTATTCACATTATTACCGTCCGGACCTTTATACTCTTTATACCGAATGATGTCCGGCCATAGCCAGTTTGTTATTTCACCGTATGAACTGACATACATTATATCTTCCTGCACATTATAGCCGTAACGCGCCCAGTTCTGTTCCGGGGCAATTAATATACCTGAACTTGCTTGTACACTTTCATATTTTTGTATATTGGCACCGAACACACGATCTGCTTTATCCCACGGAACGACCTCAACGACCATCTCAGGATTCGATGCACCAAAAGCAGCATATGGAACACGAATAAAATCAGCAGCATACTCACTGACCAGCAGTTTCCGGTCATACTCGATGTTCATAACCGACTTATAAGGTCTTATAATGTTTATCTGCAAACTGTCCGGATCACTGGAATCATAGGTGATTTCCGGATACTGCATCGGTAGGTTGGCATATCCTAACAACCACGGGGTTCTGCCATTCTTAAAATAAACAGAAACCTGATAATCTGTAGATTGACCGATGTGAGATTTGCAAATATAGGAGAGCTGATCCCGATCGGTTATCTTCACATCCAGACTAGAACCGATCACCCTGTAATAATCGAATATCGATTCATTCAGTAACGGTTTCTCCCATGACAGTTCCAGGTAACCATCGGCATTCGTTTTGTAAGTCAGACTGTATACAGGTTCTTCATAGGTTATGACTTCGACTGGCCAACTATATGTACCCAGGTAATTTTCCATTCCTGTCTGATCGGCAATACTTCCGGAGCCGGAGCTTACGTATATGTCACATTTTAATGTATAATTACCAACCGGAACTTCTCCTTTATTAATAACAAATACACCGGAAGCAACCTTCTCTATCCATTGCTTCTCTCCCATCTTAAAGATACAAACAACCAGTTTATGTCCTGAGGTATTCAGATTATACTTAATCGTCGTACTTTCTTCGGAAATAACAATCTTTTGACCATCATTATCGGCAGTCAGTTCAACACTCATCTCAATTTCGCCTGCAGGTTTTTCCACATCAATGAAGTTGTCACCTACCTGATATTCACACCCTGTAAACAAAAGGATGAAAATATACAAAAGACATGATACATTTTTATTCATTCGTTATATCTGATTTTCATACAAGAAATATTTATCCAAACAATTGCCGGAAAGCCTCTTCTACTTTCCGTACCTGTACTATTTGTATCTTACATTTATTGGTATCGAACCCTTTCAGGTTATTATGAGGAATGATAATACGTGAGAATCCCAACTTCTCCGCTTCCAGAATACGTTGCTCGATACGGTTGACAGGACGGATCTCTCCCGACAAACCGACTTCACCGCACATACAGACACCTTGTTCGATACTGATATCCAGACTCGATGAAAGGATCGCACTGATAACAGCTAAATCTATCGCAGGATCGTTTACCTTCAAACCACCGGCAATATTAAGAAAGACGTCTTTCTGTATCAACTTAAATCCGGCACGTTTCTCCAGGACGGCCAGAAGCATATTCATTCTCCGAAGATCGAATCCGGTCGCACTACGTTGCGGAGTCCCGTAGACAGCAGAACTGACCAATGCCTGTGTCTCAATCAGGAAAGGACGTATCCCTTCGATGGCTGCAGCAATCGCCACACCGCTCAACCCTTCATGATTTTGTGTCAGCAATAACTCTGACGGATTGCTGACTTCACGCAAGCCATCCTGACGCATTTCATAAATACCCAGTTCCGCCGTGCTACCGAAACGGTTTTTAATGCTCCTGAGGATGCGGTACATATAATGCTGATCGCCTTCGAACTGAAGAACCGTATCGACGATATGTTCTAATACTTTCGGTCCGGCAATACTTCCTTCTTTATTAATATGGCCTATCAACAAAACAGGCACACCACTTTCTTTGGCATATTTCAGGATTGCAGCACTACACTCACGCACCTGCGATACGCTACCGGGAGAAGATTCTACGATCTCCGTATAGATTGTCTGAATAGAATCTATGATTAATAAATCAGGTTGTACGTTGCGTGCCTGGATAAATATTTGTTCCAGATTCGTTTCACTCAGGATAAAACATTCCGGATTTTCGTGAGCGATACGATCGGCACGAAGTTTCAGTTGCCGACTACTTTCCTCGCCGGATACATATAATGTTTTCAAATTATTCAGCCTCAAAACAGTCTGCAAAACCAGGGTAGACTTACCGATACCCGGCTCACCGCCAATCAGTACCAACGAACCTTTGACCAAACCGCCTCCCAGGACACGATTCAGTTCTTCGTCTTTCAAATCGATTCGGGTTTCTTCTTCGGATGTAATGTCACGCAACAAGACCGGACGGATTTTTCCTGTTTCCGTAATACCGGGAATAATACGTTTTGCCGCAGGTTCTTTAGTAGCCACGATCTCTTCCACATAGGTATTCCACTCGCCGCAATTCGGACATTTACCGATCCATTTAGGAGAGTCTGCTCCACAATTGGAGCAGACGTATACTGTTTTTGTCTTAGCCATACATCTTTAAGATTTGGCGTAAAGATAGGAAAAGTTAGCCAAATAAGTCAAGTGTAAGTTGTTTCTTCTCCGCCTCCAGCTTACGCAGGTGGCGCTTGCCTTGCGGAGTAACGATTTCCATTTTATCAAAACGGGTACGAATCACAGTGGTCACGGTATAGCTGATATTGATCGTCTCGCCCATCTCACTTAATTTACGAGCAATCTCCAGTACACAATCGATGCACATACCGCTTGTAAAAGATATCTTTTCATCGAACATCTGCTTTTTGAAATCTTCATCGCACATGTAGAAGTCGATCGTCTCGCCACCTTTGTTATAAATACCTTTCCAACGATAACGACTATCCTTCAATACCGGCGAGATGATCTCAATGGTAGCTTTATTATCTTTGACAGTCGGCAGGTCATCCGAACGAAGAATAAAGTAATCAAACTGTTCGCGCTTCACCTCTAAGGAGCCGGAACGGCTACGATTTTTATCATTCAATTCACGTACATTGATCTTCGTTACCTTGGGATATCCACGCAACGCTTCGTAAAAGTTGGATTTATATTTACAGAACTTCGGCCAGGATGCCAACAACTCCACCAGTTCGCGAGGTATCAAAGCCCCCGCCTGTTTCAATTTAAGCGAACGTTTCAATAAGGAGATTTCCTTCTGCATATCCTCTTCGTCGGCATTCGTCCTGTCGACTAAAGGTTGACCGCCGACAGACAATGTCGGCCTGGTTAAAACCTGCATCAGAATATTCAATACTACTGAGATAGAGCGCGAACTCTCGCCTGCTATCGGCCATACGACCCGGTATCCGCCTTCCTGCGAAAAGGGTTCACAATGGGCTGTCATCTTCACGTCCAGTACATCTGCCAACACACGCAGCATGGAAAGTATCTCTTTCTCACAGCGATGTTTGACCCAGGCATCCATATAACTGGACTTATCGTTAAATGAATAACGTAATTCAAGTTTGTTGTCAAACTTTATCATAAAGTCATCGTGTTATTTGTCCTAATTCCTGCTAATTATTTCACGGGTTGTTCTTTCGGTTTACGGTCGAAGAACGGGTTTTTAGAAGAGGCGCTGACCGGAATGGCCATCACACTCCTGCTCTCTCCCAGCCATCCCAAACGTTGGGCTGCCAGACCGGCACTGAACATAACACGGGTATCCAGACGCAAATCGGATGCGGTTGCACAAGCCGAACCGATAGCAATACCCAAATCGACAGAATTGATGGCACACGGTACTTCTGCCGGCTTCTCTACGCAGGTTTCAAAACCGCAATGAGCACAGTTAAGCCCTTGTGCCTGTTGCCGTGTACCCAATATCACGATTGCTTCCGCACTTAAAATATTATCTGCATCACGCAAAATGAACTTAAATCCGGTCTCTGCCGCCAGGTTCAGCATCTCGTCAGACAAACGTTGTATATCTTCGCCGGTAACCATTGCTATTTCTATAATATCGATCCCCTTCCCCTTGGGAGCCGTACGGGCAGCCGTCATCATCTGACGGACAGCCTCTAACACATGTTCGTGCCGTATTTCTCTTTCGTTCTGTATCATCTTTTTATTGGTTTAGCAGGAACAAAGATACACTTTTACTCGCTTTCGAGTTCAAGATTAGTCATCTTTTCTGTAATCATGAACGGATAATCGGGATATTCGTACAAGCTGAAACGCGGTTCTGTCTTTCCTTCGCAATAATTCCAGATGCTGCGATATTCTTTCACGTCCTCTCCCATCTCTTCCAATTGCCTCAAATAAGCAGCCACCGACTTATTCTCTACAATATATACTTGCCCCAGCTTATCGATGATCGGACTATGGCGACGGCCGGTATCATGATCAAACTTCAGGATGCGCTTCCCTTCGGCCGTTAATCCTACGGTTTTAAATGTCATACTTTTACCTATTGCAGGAAGATTCAGAACATTACGGTCTGTGGCTGCGAACAACAGATGATTCTCACGCAGGAAATTATATAGTTTCCTGCCTAAAGGACGTTTATTGGTCACTATATCGTCCAGTTCTGCCAGCTTATCATCGGGTACTCTACCGAAAATCTTCTCTTCATGTTGTTCCTGGAGCGAACGGCTGTTTGGAGTAAAAACAGCATAATTTTCATGGAAGCCTTTCACCGAGAACGTATAATAACATATCACACCGGCAGAATTGAGCGTCTGCCGTAATTTGGCAGTATGTCCGCGGCGGGAAGCAGCAACCGTATAAACCAACTGGTTCGTGATCACCCATCCGGCATCGAGTATCGCCTTTATAGCACGTTTAGCTTCAGGAGTCACTTCCAAAGGGGATTGAAAATGTGTTTGAACAATAAACTGGGAAACTCCGACAGTCGATGCTTTTTCCTTGAACTCTTTAAGGATAGATACCAGTTCGTCGGTAATTCGCAAAGGTAGATAAGCAAGCAAACGTGACCCCAAACGGACTCGTTGCAATTCGGCCAACTTCTCACCTTCCGGACGCAGTTCATTCGCCTTGCGTTTGCGGACTGCCATTTTATATACGGCTTCCAATATTTTACGCAATGTGGCGTTCTGGCTCATCAGGGCATCTCCCCCGGTGATCAGTATATCACGCAACTGTGCGTCTTCTTCAAAATAATGCATTAAACGGCGCAACTTCTTATCCCAGGTCTCTTTCGGTTTCAATGCTTCAAAATCGAAATTAAGACGTTCACTCTGAAAGTCATACATACGCTGGCAAGAGGCGCATAAACCTCCGCAGGCCCTTCCCATCGAATCAGGGATCAGAATAGCAACCTCTGGATAACGACGGTGAATATTATGTCCTTCCGGCAAAAGCCATCCGGCTGCATTCGGCTTACCGGCTTCCACGATATCTTCTTTTTCCCAGGCTTTTATACTGCCGTAAGTATCGACCAGTTCATTTGAATAAAGGATATATGAACGGATCGTTTTATCATCATATCCGTCTTCTCCGGGATTCAATAACGACAAGTAGTAAGGTGTAACGAAAAACGGCATTCCTTTTTTCCTGGCCCGCGCAAGGAGCTGCATCATTTCTTCCGAAAGGGATTCTCCCAGGAAATAATTCAGTTCTGTCGGACTTTTGATTGCCAAAGCCAGATGAAAACGTGCAGTATTCCACCATTCTTTCACCTGGTCATACTTTTCTTCATAAGTCATTTCCGGTGAGAACTGAAAACGGGAGGAAGGAGCGTTCCTACGTTCGATCTTACGGATCAGTCTCTTTATAATACGGTCTTTATTGGCTTCACGTATCGCAATAACATCTTCATCCAATCCTGTAGGCCAGCGATTCATCTGGCGTTTCACCAAAGCACGGTCCGGCTCAACAGTCTCCGGATGCTCCAACAACGTGAACTGATGATAAAGATCTATAAACAGGTCAGGTGAAACCTCTTCCGTCAACTTTCCTGCCAATAATTGCCAGAAATAAGTGATAGTCTGTATAGACATCTCCTCTCCGGTCGAAAGCTCATCTATCGGAGATCCGTCATATTCTATTAAAAGTAAAATACGCTTCGCCACGGCATTCCCCATATTACTGCCACCTCCGTTGATTTCAATCCGGGAAGAAACGAATGAGCGTAGAGCTTCCCTGAACAATTTCACGTTCCGGCTCTCTTCCGCCATTGTCACCAAATGAGGAAAGTCCCTGTTAAACACTTTGAGTAAATAAGAATTGTCGTACGTTAGTTCTTTTCTTTTAATCATAAACATCACTGCTTTTTAGATAGATTAGAATAATATTATAAATCATGCCACTCACCTGGAGAGATTATATCCGGGGATACGGGTTATCAAATCATAAGAAATGGTTGAAGTAGTCCAGACTGTTACACATGTCCACAAATATAACATTTTTAATCGAAAAACTATGAATATCCACTTTTAAAACATTCTAATCGACAAAAAATAAAGAGCAAAATGACATTTCTGTGAGCTTTTAATTACATTTTGATCTCATTTAGGGCATTACACGAGAAAGAGGGTATTTTTACTTTTACACAAACCTTGAAAAATATGCGTTATAATTTGTTTTTATCAAAAACTATTTTTATTTTTGTGACAAGTAATATTTGAGGCTAAAGCCTCTCATTTTTAGGTAAAGGTATTGGTCATTATAAGTATTAAAAAAGTCTACTTGTGAAAGTAGACTTTTTTATTTTATCCAGAACACACCGCTCTTTTGTAACAGAAATGTAACAGTTATTTCACTCTGCCGAAATACCGAATGCCTTCCTTTGCAGAAAATAATTAATTTTGTAAACGATGGAATGAATTGTTCATTTCAAATAAAATAAAAAGACTATGGATATGCCCCGAATTCTTGTTGTGGATGATGAAGAGGACTTGTGCGAAATCCTCAAATTCAATCTGGAAATAGAAGGTTACGAAGTGGATACCGCCTTCAGTGCAGAAGAAGCTTTAAAAAAGGATCTATCTGTTTATCAACTACTTTTACTGGACGTCATGATGGGAGAAATCTCCGGATTCAAGATGGCGAGTATTTTAAGGAAAGAAGAAAACACTTCCAATATCCCGATTATCTTCCTGACAGCGAAAGATACTGAAAACGATATGTTGACAGGCTTTAACCTGGGAGCGGACGATTATATTTCAAAACCATTTTCGATCCGTCAGGTAGTCGCACGTGTTAAAGCCGTGTTACGAAGAACGGCTGAAAAGGAAAAAGTCGATATAAACGAGCGTCTCAACTATGAAACATTAATGTTAGATACAAAACGTATCAAAGCATCGGTTGACGGCAAAGAAGTACCCCTGACCAAAAAAGAATTTGAAATACTTAAATTACTATTGGAGAATAAAGGGAATGTTTTTTCACGCGAAGAGATATTGTCACGCATCTGGAAAGACGAAGTATATGTGCTGGACCGTACAATAGACGTAAATATTACCCGGTTACGGAAAAAGATAGGCCCTTACGGAAAAAACATTGTTACCCGCCTCGGCTTCGGTTATTGTTTTGAATGCTAATCCTGTTATTTGAATTATGGTAAGAGTAGAAAAGATGAGAAACCGGATGCCGTTCAGTCAACGGCTATTCTGGTCCATTTTTGTGATGTTCCTTGGATTCACTGTTTGTTTTCTGTTGTTTCAATATCAACGGGAACGGGAATTTTCGCAGGAAAAGTTGAATAATGTATTGAGTAACTATAATTACCAATTATTTCGCCGTACCCAACAAGATGCCGATATCAACAAAGTCGTACAGCAATTCATCGAGGAGATTCCACAGAAAGAGTTACGTGTAACAATTATCGATCCTAACGGTAAAGTGCTATTCGATAATAGCGGAACAGAAGAATTTAATAATCATAACGACCGCAGCGAAGTACGTAAGGCCCGTTTGTATAACGAAGGCTTTGCCATCCGAACCTCCGGATCGACAGGCAGACGATATTTTTATTCGGCCAGCAACATCGGCAGCTATATCTACCGCTCGGCACTCCCTTATGATCCGTATGTGCAGAGTGCCTTATCGACAGACAAGGACTTCATATATTTTATGATATTGATGACCCTGATTTTTTTCTTCGTCCTCTCCCGTTTCACTTTCAGTATCGGCCGGACCATCTCCAAATTACGAGATTTTGCCCTGAATATTGAAAAAGACCGGATACCGGAGACTGATTATACCTTTCCCAATGATGAACTAGGCGATATTTCAAAGAACATCATCACTTTATATCATCAGCAGCAAAAGGCAAAAGACGAACTCTCTATGGAGCGTGAAAAGCTGATAAAACATTTCCAATATGCCAAAGAAGGGTTTGCCATGTTTACACCCGAAGGGAAAGAGATCCTGTCGAATATTCTTCTCATTCAGTTCTCGAACGTTATCTCCGACAGTCAGATACGGCAAGCCGAGGAAGTGATAGAGATCCATGAGCTGGAACCGATCAAGGCATTTCTGAATAAAAATATTCCTAATACGAATCGTAAACGCAAGGTTTTGCGTGAATCTGTCACCATCGATAAGAACGGAAAAATATTCCTGATCGAATGTATCCTGTTCCTGGATAACAGCTACGAGATCTCCATCAATGACATTTCGCGCCAGGAAGAGGAAAGCCGGATGAAACGTCAGCTTACACAGAACGTAGCACACGAGTTGAAAACACCCGTCAGCAGCATTCAGGGATATCTGGAAACGATCATCAGCAATCCGGAACTCACTTCCGACAAACGTCAGTTTTTCCTGGAACGTTGTTACTCACAAAGTACCCGCCTGACAGGATTATTACGGGATATATCTGTTCTGAACCGTCTGGACGAAGCTTCCGACATGTTCGATCTGTCTGATATAAACATTCCGAAACTGATCGCAGAGATCCAAAAGGAATGCTCAAAAGAGATGGAAGAAAAACAGATTACTTCCGAGATTATTTTGCCCGGTGATCCTACGATACACGGTAATTATTCATTATTATATTCTATCTTCCGGAATCTATATGACAATTCAATTGCCTATGCCGGAGAAGGAAGCCGGATCACGGTAAACTGTTATAAGGAAGATCCTAAATTCTATTATTTCAGCTTTGCAGATAACGGTGTCGGTATTTCAGAAGAACATATCAACCGGATCTTTGAAAGATTCTACCGGGTGGATAAAGGACGCAGCCGGAAAGTCGGAGGAACCGGATTAGGATTGTCTATCGTTAAAAACGGAGTCAATTTCCATAAAGGACAGATCTCTGCAAAAAGCAGCCCGGGGAAAGGAGTCACTTTCTTCTTTACCCTGAAGAAAAAAATATAAACATAAATTACATGTATATATAGTATATAAATGTGTCGTATTTTATATCTTCGCGCCCTATTTTTTCTTAAAAGATAAGGCAAAGATGAATATAAAAGATTTGACATGTGGTCTGGATTTCGGAACATCCAATTCCATTATATCACTCACAGACAAAGCAACACGGAAAGAAGTATTTTCATACAGCACCAGTTCCATTCTGTACTTTCCGGACACAAATGAAATGAAATACTATGTGGGAAAAGAAGCCCACAATAAATACATAGAAGAAGAAATGACCGGGCGTCTGCTGAAATCCGTCAAGACGCTGCTCCGTCAGGACAAATTTCTTTCTACCTGGATATCCGGTAAAAGAATGACGCCCGATCAGCTCGTTACCTGCATCATCCGCCATCTGAAAGAAAAAGCGGAAGCCTTTACCGGCACAGAAATAACCGATGTGATACTCGGAAGACCTGCTGTTTTCTCTGAAGACATAAAACAGGAAAATCTCGCTGTCAATCGCTTGACGCTTGCCGCCCGCAATGCTGGTTTCAAAAATATCAAGCTGCAACTGGAACCAATCGCTGCCGCCCTCTCCTACGAACAACAACTCGACCATAGTGAAAATGTACTGGTAGCTGATCTCGGCGGCGGTACGTCCGATTTTACCATTATGAACCTGTCGCCCGGGAAAATCCGGAAAGAAGACCGCAAAGACGATATCATTGCTCATGGCGGTGTCTATATTGGCGGTGACCTGTTCGATTCGGAAATCATGTGGTACAAAGTGACTCCTCACCTGGGCCGCGGTGCCAAATATCAATCCTACGATAAGGAGATAGAAGTACCCTCCATCCTTTACCGTGAACTGAAAAACTGGGAAAGGACATTTATGCTGAAAGAAAGTAAGCTGCGCCGTTCGATGGATAGTTACTATCATCTTTCAGGTAACAATCCCAGAATAAACAATGTCAGGGTTTTAATAGACAATAACTATGTATTCTCCCTATTCAAAAGAATCGAACAGTCCAAGATAAACCTCTCGGACGGAAAAGAAACTACGATAGACTTTGAAAAGGATGCTATCAGCATACACGAACCTTTCACACCATCCGAGTTCGCCACGATCATCGAACGACATACGAACGAGATCGAGCAATACCTCCGCAAGATGCTCGAAACAGCCAAATACAAAGCCGAGGATATCGATTCGGTTTTCATCACAGGCGGCAGCAGCCTTGTTATTCCGGTAAGAGAAATTCTTTATCGTATCTTCGGAGAGGATAAGATACGCACAGGAAATACATTTAATAGTGTGGCATACGGGTTATCGCTCAGTTACTAATCTCTAATAGATATCAAAACAAAGGCTATACGAAAAACTCATCGATGCTTTTCATATAGCCTTTAATTATACCTTTGATTTTCTATCAACGTTCGGATATCGGAACATAAGTCGCTTCTTCCAGAACATTCTTATAAGCCGGACGGATGATACGTTTACCGTCGAAGTGCAGCTCTTCGATACGGTGGGCAGTCCAACCGACAATACGTGCCATAGCGAATAGCGGTGTATAGATTTCCTGCGGCAGACCGATCATTTCATAGACAAAGCCGGAATAGAAGTCTACGTTTGAAGAAACACGTTTCTTCGTTCCTTTATGCTTCGCAAAACATTCGATAGCACGTTCTTCCAGTAACTCCAGGAAGGCGAACTCTTCTTCGCGTCCTTTTTCCTTTGCCAGATCGCGGGCCAGTTCTTTAAGTACGACGGCACGCGGATCGGAAATGGTATAGACAGCATGACCGATACCATAAATCAAACCGGTCTTATTATAGGCTTCTTTATTCAGCATACGCATAAAATACGTATCTATTTCATCTACATTCTTCCAATCGCCGATGTTCTCTTTCAGGTGATGGAACATATCGACAACCTGAATATTGGCCCCACCATGCAACGGGCCTTTCAGCGAACCGATACCAGCCGCAATGGAAGAATAAGTATCAGTTCCTGTCGAACTGGTTACGCGAACCGTAAAGGTCGAGTTGTTACCACCGCCGTGTTCAGCCTGTAAAACAAGCAATAAATCCAATGTACGGGCATCCAGTTCGGTAAAGTCCTTTTTCAGCATGTGCAGGAAGTTCTCTGCAAGCGAAAGATTTTCGTGCGGGTGGCGAATATGCAACGAACGGCCGTGTGTACTATGACGGAAAATATTATAAGCATAAGCTATTATGGTCGGGAACCGGGAGATCAGTTCAATAGACTGACGCATCAGGTTGTCACGGGAGGTATCGTCCGGATTCGGGTCGAAAGTATACATTTCCAGTACGCTGCGAGCCAATATATTCATAATATTCTGGCCTTCCAGATCAAGAATATTCATCTTTGTTTTCTGTTCCAGCGGCATGTTGTCGCAGATCAGTCCTTTGAAAGATTCCAATTCCTCCTTATCGGGTAATTTGCCGGAAAGAAGCAGATAAGCAACCTCCTCAAAACCGAAACGTTTTTCCTTGATCAGAGCATGTGCCAGATCTTCGACATCATAACCTCTGTAAAACAATTTCCCGGGGATGGCTTTCAAACCGCCGTTATCCGGCAGACGTTCGTAACCGACCACATTACCTATCTTGGTCAATCCGACCAATACGCCGCTGCCGTCTTCATTGCGCAAACCGCGTTTCACGTTATACATCGGGAACAGTTCATTATCGATCTTGCAGGCATCCTTCGACGCATCCGACAGCTTATAAATAAGATATTCTTTTTTCATCACGAATTATTTTTACGAGGTTACAATAAAGATATGATACAATCACCAAATTCCTTGGTGCCAAGAGTTTTTCCTTCCGGCATAAAGCGTGCCAGGTCATTCGTTGCTTCTCCTTTTGAGAATGCTGCTTCCATAGCAGCAGTGATCAGTCCGGCCGCTTTATCCCAGCCCATATATTCAAGCATCATCACGGATGAGAGCAAGAGGGATGACGGATTCACGATATTCTTTCCGGTAATATTGGGAGCCGTACCGTGGGTTGCTTCAAAAATAGCATAACCACTGTCGTAGTTAATATTGGCACCCGGTGCAATGCCTATGCCGCCAACCATCGCTGCTAACTGGTCCGATATATAATCGCCATTCAGATTCAGAGTTGCGATAACCGAATACTCTTCGGGAATCAACAGGGTGTTTTGCAGGAAAGCATCTGCTATCACATCCTTGATGATCACTTTTCCGGCAGCAGTCGCTTCAAACATCGCTTTAACGGCTTCAGCTTCGCCTTTTTCCTTTTTGATCTTTTCATATTGCGGCCAGGTGAATGTCTTATCTCCGAACTCGCGTTCTGCAAGAGCATATCCCCAGAGCTTGAAACCACCTTCGGTAAATTTCATGATATTACCTTTATGTACCAGCGTTACACTCGGTAATTTGTTCGTCAGAGCAAATTCGATAGCGGCACGTACCAAGCGTTCGGTTCCTTCTACAGAGACAGGCTTCACACCGAACGAAGACGTTTCCGGGAAGCGGACTTTCGTCACTCCCATTTCTTCCGTCAGGAACTTCAGGAATTTAGCAGCTTCCGGCGTTCCCTGCTGCCATTCGATACCGGCATAAATATCTTCCGTATTTTCACGGAAGATGTACATATCCACTTTCTGCGGCTCTTTTACCGGAGAAACAACTCCTTTGAACCAACGGACAGGGCGCAGGCAGACATACAGGTCGAGTGTCTGGCGCAAAGCGACATTCAGGGAACGGATACCGCCACCGATCGGAGTAGTCAGCGGTCCTTTTATACCGACCATATATTCGCGGAAGGCATCCATTGTTTCTTCTGGTAACCAGCTGCCTGTTTTATTAAATGCTTTTTCACCAGCCAGGACTTCTTTCCATTCTATGGAGCGTTTACCACCATATGCTTTTTCAATAGCGGCATTGACAATCTTCTGGCTGACCGGGGTGATCTCTGCTCCTACACCGTCACCTTCTATATAAGGAATAACCACCTTGTCCGGGACAATCAGGCGGCCGTTTTGTTTTGTTATTTTATTCATTGTGATAGTTTATTAATGTGCTACATTCAATGCCGACCCGGCTTTGAACCATTTGATCTGTAAATCATTGTACGTATGATTTACGGGGAATGATTCCTGTGTGCCGTCCGCATGATACAAGATAGCTGCCAAAGGTTTACCCGGCGCAAAGTCTTTCAGACCGACGATAGAGATATGATCGTTTTCGCGGATCTTATCATAGTCTTCCTTATTTACAAAGGTCAGGGCCAGCATGCCCTGTTTTTTCAGGTTCGTCTCATGGATACGGGCAAAACTCTTGGCAAGGATCACCTTCACATTCAGGAAACGGGGTTCCATTGCCGCATGTTCGCGGGACGAACCTTCGCCATAGTTTTCCTCAGCAACCACGATGGACGAAATACCTTTCGCCTTATACTGTTTGGCAACAGCAGAAACAGCCTCATATTCATTATTCAACTGATTCAACACTGCATTCGTCTGGCCGTTGAAAGCATTCACTGCTCCCATCAGCATATTATCGGAAATATTTTCCAGATGACCACGGAAACGCAGCCACGGACCGGCCATCGAAATATGGTCTGTCGTACATTTGCCGGACGCTTTTATCAAAAGCGGCATTTCCAACAGGTCATTTCCGTCCCACGGGGCAAAAGGCTGCAAGACCTGCAAACGATTTGATTCGGGATTGATATTTACTACCACATTCTTTCCGGTCGGAGCCAGATAACCGTTGTCTTTGACATCGAAACCATCAGGTGGAAAATCCGTACCCTGCGGTTCACGGAGTTTAACTTCACGACCGTCTTCGGTCTTCAATGTATCTGTCAGCGGATTAAAGCAAAGGTCTCCTGCAATTGTCAAGGCAAGAGTCAGTTCCGGAGAAGCGACAAAAGCATGTGTGTTCGGATTTCCATCTGCACGTTTGGCGAAATTACGGTTAAAGGAGGTTACAATAGAATTCTTTCGGGTGTTATCGTCGGTATGACGTTTCCACTGTCCGATACACGGGCCACAGGCATTTGCCATGATCGTTGCACCGATCTTTTCAAAGTCACCGATAATACCGTCACGTTCGGCTGTGTAACGGATCTGTTCCGAACCCGGATTGATAATCAACGGAGAAGCGACAGGAATCTTATCTTCAAAAGCCTGGCGGGCAATGGAGACAGCACGGCTCAAGTCCTGGTAAGAAGAGTTGGTACACGAACCGATCAGACCGACTTCCATCTTACGCGGATAACCGTTAGCCTTCACTTTAGCAGCAAATTCAGAGATAGGTGTCGCTGCATCCGGAGTGAACGGACCGTTGATATGCGGTTCCAGTTCCGATAGGTCGATCACGATTACACGGTCGTAATATTCATCCGGCTGTGCCCTCACTTCCATATCGGCTTCCAGATAATCCTGAATAGCGTCGGCCCAGGCGGCAACCGTATCACGTCCGGTGGCACGCAGATAAGTAGCCATATTCAGGTCGTAGGGGAATAATGAAGTAGTTGCTCCGACTTCGGCCCCCATGTTACAGATCGTCGCTTTTCCCGTAGCGGAAATAGAGGAAGCACCTTCACCGAAATATTCGATAATGGCATTCGTCCCGCCTTTCACTGTCAGAATTCCAGCCAATTTCAAGATGACATCTTTGGGAGAAGCCCAGCCATTCAAACGTCCGGTCAGTTTAACACCGATCAGTTTCGGCATCTTCAGTTCCCATTCCATACCGGTCATTACATCGACCGCATCAGCGCCACCGACACCAATGGCAACCATTCCCAGGCCTCCGGCATTCGGCGTATGGGAATCTGTCCCCACCATCATTCCGCCGGGGAATGCATAATTTTCCAGCACAACCTGGTGAATAATGCCAGCTCCGGGCTTCCAGAAACCGATTCCGAACTTATCGGATACGGATTTAAGGAAATCATATACTTCGCTGTTCCCCTTGGTCGCTGTTTCAATATCCGCTTTCGCCCCGATATTTGCCTGGATCAGATGGTCGCAATGAACGGTAGCAGGAACAGCCGATTTGTCTTTTCCAGCATTCATAAACTGCAACAATGCCATCTGCGCTGTCGCATCCTGCATCGCCACACGGTCGGGACGGAAGTTCACATAATCATCTCCGCGCCTGAACAAGCGAAGTGCTTCTTCATCATATAAATGAGCATATAAGATTTTCTCGGCCAAAGTCATCGGACGACCGATCTTTTCGCGGGCCGCATCTACCCGTTTCGGGAAATTGGAATAAAAGCTTCTCAGCATTTCAATGTCGTACACCATATTATAATCCTATTAGTTGTTTGTTTATCAGAATGCTTGTTTGTATGCAAATAAAACGATTCATTGCCATAAAGAATGTAATATAGATGACAGCTATCGTTTTGCAATTCTATTTTCTCATTAACAAATGTATATATAAATAAAACACCTTTTATTCAATAATGTCTATGAGACCATAGAGGATATCTATACAAATAAAAAGTTCGCCTTACGTTCATTTATAAAACGCGCGGCGAACTTATTTTGTTCAATAGATATTAACGAATATGTATGTTTATTGTTTTTTAGATTCCTTCCACCTGTCGGCATAACTATGCAGAATAGAAGCAATCCCTTCTCCGATCCGTACATAATCACCCTGTTTCAGGTTTGCCAGCGAAGCGCGGATCGACCATTCGGGAGCATCGAAGCCACCTCCGTTCAAGAGGACGAGCGCAGTTTCCTGTGCCAGCCGGAATACGACATCGACCGGTTCGTAATTGGCTTTCAGATATTCTACAAATTCATCTCCGTAGAACTTCTTTGCCCAGACTTCCATATCTATCTCACTGTAATAACCGGCACGAAGAGGATCATCCAGCAAAGTAAAGCCTGTACTTTCCCAAAGCGTATGCAGGCGTTCATGGATAATTTCCACCATTCGCGACTGATACAGATTCTCGGTATCCAGGATAGAGAAGGAAGCAAACAAAGCCATCTGTGTCTGTTGCGGCAGGGAAAGACCGGCTGTATGATTAAGTGCAACCTGGCGGCTGTCGGCAACCATACGGTCGATGAACTTCATCTTCGACGGGTCGAGCATGATGCTGCTGTAACGTTTTGTCAGTGCTGCTTTCTTATCGTCCGGTAATTCAGTGATCATCCGGTCGTAAATATTCTTTTCGTGTAAAGAGACTACAGCCAGACGCCAGCCTGTGGCTCCGAAGTATTTGGAGAAAGAATAGACACACAAGGTGTTGTCCGGCAATTCCGCCATCAGGGAACGGAAACCGGGAACATAAGTGGCATACACATCATCGGTAATGATCATCAGGTCGGGATTGTAATTGGTTACGATATCGACCAGACGTTCCGTCAGTCCGTGTGTCAGTGCGTAAGAAGGCGGGTTACTCGGATTGACGATAAAGGCAGCCTTAACCGATTTATCTTTCAATATATCCAGGTCCTTTTCCTGATACTGCCAGGTATGATAGCCGTCACCCGTCATTTTCAATGCATGTATTTCTGTTACATCAAACAGGTAACGTGCCTGTTCGGGTATTTCGATATACGGTGTAAAGACCGGGGCGAACAAGACGATCTTATCTCCTTTATTCAACAGGAAGTTCTGTTGCAGGGAATCAAAAATGTAACACATGGCTGCCGTTCCGCCTTCAGTAGCAAACAGGTCGAATTTCCCTTCAGGGGGAAGGTTGTTGCAAAGAGCCTGATCCAGATAGTCACGGACTAGGACTTCCGTATATTTCAAAATACGGTCGGGGATCGGATACTGATCACCTATTACACCTTCCGCCCATTCATGGACGAGATCATTTTCATCGATACCTTTTTCACGTACCATATAATTATAAGTATCGCGTAAAAGCTTGGAACCCGGCGTTCCCTCGTGCTTGTCGAGGAACTCCCGGAAACGATAGGCAATACTCGGTTTCTGGGGAACACCGGCAAGGCCGACCATTCCATCTTCCAGCTTAGTCCCCCGGCGGCATTCTTCCAAGCCGAACTGACCAAGCAGGAAAAAGGCTTCGCGGGGTGTGGTGGCGATCCAGTTTGGGTTGCCGCGTCCGGCATTCAACATGATGTGTGTGCTCTTACGTGCACTTTCATCGGCCAGGTCGATCAGGATATCTTTTAATTCGAATGGACTGATCTCCGACATCTTCTTTTCGTATTCACGGGTAACTACGATTTTCTTTTTATCTTCCATATTATATATAATGTATAATTAATGCTTGTTTTTACCAGATTTACTCTTATGAAAAGAGTATGTTCTCTCCTAAGCCGAAGCCAGTGCCACTCTAGTGGCAGAGTTATGCCATAGTAATGGCAGAGTTGTGCCAAAGGCATGGCAGAGTCTTGCCACAGTAATGGCACTGGCCCGTTATCCCTACATCAACAACACGATTACTACTCCCCAGATAATTAAAAGAGTATTACCTACCGCATAGGTAACAGTATAACCTAATGCCGGTGTCTGGCTCTCCACCGCATCTTCCACGGCACCGAGGGCGGCAGTTGTCGTTCGTGCACCGGAAGTACAGCCAAGAGTGATGGCCGGATGGAATTTAAAGAGATAACGTCCCATAAGGACACCGGCAATCAACGGGATAGTCGTTGCCAAAGCGCCGATAACAAACAGGCTCACCCCTACTTCCTTAAATCCGGTCACAAAACTCGGACCTGCCGTAATCCCGACCACGGCAATGAACATATTCAGTCCGACATTATTCAACACCCAAAGCGAAGGCTCCGGAATGCGTCCGAATGTCGGATGTTTGGAGCGAAGCCATCCGAATACCAACCCGGCAATCAACGCCCCGCCACTCGTACTCAGGCTGACAGGAATATCCCCGAAGTGGATAGCCAGCGAACCGATTATACCACCGATAAAGATACCCAACCCGACAAAGATCATATCCGTCTGGTTCGTAGGTCGATCGGCGTATCCCAAAGTAGCAGCCGCCTCATTCACTTCCAGCTTTGTCCCGACCAGTTCGAGCATATCGCCCGGATCGATCCGGGTCGCAGCCAATACCGGAATACTGATCCCGGCACGTTTGATACTCTTGATACTGACACCATGCATCACCTTTTCCTTGCGGAGTTGTGCCACCGTCATGCCTGCAAACTTCTTGCGGGAGATCAATACAGGTAATGTCTCTGCGGGGAAATCCAGCAAATCGATATCATTCACTTCATCCCCTATCCAGTCTTCCTCACCGATCACAAACTCACGCCGTCCGCTCAAGACAACTTCATTTCCTTTCTGGAGCATCAGGTCCGGCTTCACATCATAAATAACATTATTGATACGGACACGCTCCACAAACAAGCGGCGCCCCTGCCCTTCCAGATAATCCTCCAGCTCCTGTACGGTCTTTCCGGCACCGAACCAGTCATTGCTTATCTTATAAGCCCGGAAAGTGATAGGACGTGCTGCAGGCATAAATCCGGGCTGCTCACTTTCATCATCATTCCCCATCCTGGCTTCCAGCTCTTTACAAGCCTTTTTCACGGATGCCAGTCCACCCAGCAGACGGGGAGCCACGTCACTCATGATCCAGGCAGAACCCGCCGTACCGAAAATATACGACACAGCATAAGCCACCGGCATCACATTGATCATAGCCGTTTTATCGGCATCGCTCAGGCTTCCCTGATTGATCGTATCTTCCGCTACTCCCAATACGGCCGAAATAGTCTGTGAACCGGCCAGTAACCCGGCAGCTTCGCCCGCATTATATCCCATCAGTTTGGCAAGAAGGAAAGGAATGAACAAACAGAACAGGCACATCAATGCTGCAAAAAGCATCTGCGGAAGCCCTTCCTTCTTCAGTCCCCGAAAGAACTGCGGTCCTACGCTGTAGCCGACAGCAAACAGGAACAAAAGAAAGAATACCGATTTAATTGGCGCACCGATCTCTATATGCAATTGTCCGATCAATACTCCGACCAGCAGAACGCTGGTAACTGTCCCCAAAGAAAACTTCCCTATTTTAAATTTACCGATCCAGAAGCCCAATGCCAGTGTAAGAAAAATGGCCAGTTCCGGATAATGTTTGAGTAAATCTGCAAACCACTCCATATATTAATTGTTTGGCGTTAATATTAAGACATACGATATGTCCGGTTTTATTGTGGTAAATGGAACAGTATCCACAAGGAAGTTGTTCCGGCCGATTCAATTAAGAGAATATAAAATCCATCTTATTTTAAATAATTTTCTATCTTTGTCCCCGCTTTGGTGATACGATAACATTCCGTTAATCGTATAAAAGGGAATCCGGTTTGAATCCGGAACAGTGCCCGCTACTGTGAAGCCCGATAATAAGGAAAGCATTCTTACACCACTGTCCGATACAAGGATGGGAAGGTCGCTTTCCGGGCAAGTCAGGAAACCTGCCAAGGTTTATTTATATCGTATTCCCCCGGGGTCAGGAGAATGATAAAACATACGGACAATCTCTTTTTGATAAAAGAAAATGTTTACCGACAGCCGGTGTTGTGGCTTGTCGTATTCGTTCGTTACCTTTTAATTTACATTATATGAAACATTTACTATTACTTATTGCTTGTATGCTCGCACCTATGTGCTGGGCACATGACGGCGAGAACTTCAAGGCATCCGACATGCTGGCCTCCATGCAACCGGGTGACAAAGCCGCCTTATTAATGGTACATTTCGGTACCACGTATGACGACACCCGTGCTCTCACCATTGACGCGATCAACCGGAAAGCGCAAGAAGCCTTCAAAGACATGGAAGTACGCGAAGCCTACACTTCCCGCATCGTGGCACGCCGCCTGAAAGCCCGCGGTATCGAAAAACTGAATCCGGTCGAAGCGCTGGATAAACTGAAAGCAGACGGATATACTCATATCCTCATCCAGTCTACCAACATTATCGAAGGGGTGGAAATGGAATCGCTTCGCAAAGACATTGCACCGCTGGAAAAGAATTTCAAAGAGGTACGTATCGGCAACCCGCTGCTTTATACACCGCATGACTTTGAAGATGTGATAGCAGCCGTCGCAAAGAACGGAGCCAAAGAAGGCGCGACAGTTCTTGTCGGACACGGAACATATACACCAGCCACGGCACAGTACGCCATGATGGATTATATGCTGCAATCCAAAGGATATACCGATTACCATGTAACCACCGTAGAAGGCTATCCTTCTTTCGACGATATGGTAGCCAAACTGGATGCCAGCGGTGTAAAGAAAGTACTGCTGATGCCTTTTATGTTTGTTGCAGGCGACCATGCCAACAACGATATAGCAGGCGATATGAAGCAGGAACTGGAAAGCAAAGGTTACCAGGTGTCTGTCTTTATGCAGGGATTAGGACAAAATCCGGATATCCAGAAACTATTCATCGATCATGCCAGGTTTGCGGCCAAACATAAAATGGTCAATATCACTGAAAAGAAAAAACAATACGCTGCTGAAAAGGACTAAGTTCAAGCACAAAACTAAATGTTCAGAAAAATACTAAAACTTACACATAAGATACTCGGATTACTTCTGAGTATCTTATTTCTGATGTGGTTTCTTTCAGGTATAGTAATGATCTATCATTCATTTCCCAGAGCATCACAACAGGATAAATTAGAAAGGCAACAGGTTATCGACGGAAATTTGCCGGATATGGAAACTCTTCTGTCCGTTCTTCCCGATTCAGCACAGGTCCGTTCACTCTCCATGGAAATGTATTTTGACCGGCCTGTGGTTCATTTCCGGGGAAAGAATACGCCCGAAACACTCTATGCAGACTCTCTGCAACCAGTCGAAGCAATAAATGACGAAACTATCGAGCGGACTGCAGCACAATGGTGCTCATCTCCGATCCTGCGTGTGGATTCGATGTATAAGCTGGATCAATGGATTCCTTTCGGACGGTTGCGCGAAGAGTTTCCCATCTATAAATATACATTTGCGGATGATGGCCGCCATGAACTCTATATTTCTTCAAAAACAGGGCGTGTCCTGCAATTCACCGACAAAGACCAGCGCTTATGGGCGTGGCTCGGAGCCATTCCCCACTGGGTTTACTTCACATCGCTCCGCCAAAATCAGGTTGCCTGGATCAACTTCGTGAAATGGAGTTCCGGCATCGGTTGTATCATGTGCCTGGCAGGATTGATCCTTTCCATACAACTGGCCTGGCGCAACCGCCATAAGAAGTTATTTTCCCCTTACAGGAAAAGATGGTTCAAATGGCATTATGTCAGTGGGTTGATCTTCGGTATTTTCACCATTACATTCGCTTTCAGCGGAATGATGTCGTTAATGGATATTCCCGACTGGATGAAAAAAGCTCCGAAAGAAAAGCAGGATACGTCACGCCGCATCCCGTGGGGCGGATCGGAAGGACGCTTTGTCGCCTCTGCCTATCGCCTGGATTACCGGAAAGTACTGGAGGCGGTCGACAGTGTAAAAAACATCGAATGGGCAACCTGGCAAAAGTATCCTTACTACAGGCTTACCACCGATTCGCAAACAATCAATATCGATGCGACCGATACAACAGCAATCCGGATTTTCCTCCTGACCGAAGATATGGTACGGAAAGAGGCGGTTAAAATGTATGGAGACAGCATCCCCTATAAATTAGATTTACTTACGGAATACGACCAGGATTATTACGGACGCAAGAAAGATCGTACGCAGTTGCCGGTCTACCGTATCATCGTCGACGATGAAATGCATACACGCCATTACTATCAGCCGGAAACGCTGATGCAGCGACGGGTAGACGATGACGGCCGGTTACGCCATTTACTTTACAGCGGTCTTCACAGTCTCAACATCAAATTCCTTACCGACCGTCCGGTACTCTGGAATATCGTTATGTACACTTTACTACTCGGCGGGACATTCCTGTCATTGACCGGGGTCGTATTATCGATCAAATGGATTATCAGAAAGGCAAATAGATTTTTTAAACAAAAAGTATGAGAAAGCAAATTTTACTCTTATCAATGGTTATCGCTTGTCCGTCATTCATGTTCGGACAGAGAAGTATCACCGACTCGATCTTTACCGTCGGCAATGTTGAAATTACAGCTAAAAAGAAACAGGCAACGCCATTACGGGAACAACCGGTCCAATTGCTGAACATGGATGTTCCACTGAAGTTCCTTCCTATCACTGTTACCCGCCTGGACAGCAAGACACTGGAAAGAAAGCATATCCTGAATATGGAAGATGCCGTACGTTTCCTGCCGGGGGTTACATTGAGCAGCAACCAGCTGGGTGCTTTCCAGCGGTACAGCATTCGTGGTACGTCGGACGCCGTATTCGCTATCGACGGAATCCGTGACGAGCGTACACTGTTAAACACAATGCCGTTCGGCGATCTTTCTTTTGTCGAATCGATAGAAGTAATCAAAGGTCCGGCTTCTATCCTGAGCGGACACTCGGTCATGGGTGGCGTTATCAATATCATAACGAAAAAGGCATCTGCCGATTTCTCGGCAAATGCCAGCATCAGCTACGGTAGCTGGAACCAGAAAGAAGCAACAGTCGGTTTCGGTGGCAAACTGATCGGTCCGGTCAATTACCGTGCAAATATTCATTATGGTACAGGCGATGGTTACCGCGATGTGAATGCTGATCGTTTCTCCGGCCTCTTCGCCCTGGGAGCAGAAATAGGAAAAGGCTATTTCGAAGGAAATATCAGTTTCAATGACGACCATTATACCACGGAGATAGGTGCGGCGCCGACAATGCCGGGAGATATATTTTATGCATCCGATGACAAACTTTATCTACCTAGCGGAGCACTGCATCCCACAGCCGATCCCCATACCGTGTACAACGACTTTGCAAACAATAAGATGCACCGCCGTAACATGGATGTACGTATGCAATATACCCAACCGTTAACTGACTGGATGAAATTCCGTGAAACTCTATCCTACGGACACAGCAATTTGGATTACTGTTGTGTAGAAGGAATGTCATATGTCAGCAGTTCAGACCCTATTTATGATTTGTATTATTTCGATAGAAAAGGGAAAAAAACATATGTAAATCTCGATTCGCTACGATCAGGAGACCCGCTATGTTTTAATCCGGATAATTATTCCATCACAAATACCACCGAACTAACAGGAAAAATCGAAACAGGCTTCATCACCAACAATTATACATTGGGATGGAACTATACCTATTTCGATTATACCAATTATACAGGATATAACAGCGATGATGTTTGGGGACCAGGCAAAAATCAGATACTTCCGGTTGATAACCCTCATATTGTACGTGACTGGTGGGATAGTAAAGTCTCTAAAGCTAGTATTGCCAAATATATCACCAATGGTATCTATCTGCATGATGTCTTCGAGATCAACGATCACTGGAAAGGGATGTTGGGCGGACGTCTTGACATTTACAAATATAAGAGCGCCTCAGCATTGATCGATGACGGACGTCAACATTACGAAAAAGAGAATCGTACAGACTGGAATAAAGTTAGTACTGCTGCTTTTACCTATCGTGGCGGCATCGTCTATCTGCCGATTCCGGCAGTTTCTATCTATGCTTCCGCAGCTTCCTATTTCAAACCGAATAAAACATTTTATGATAAAAATATACTATATATGGGAGCCGATGGAAAACTCTTCAATCCTGATGAAACCGGAGGAGAAGTCTTCAAACCGGAAAGAGGTAATCAGTATGAAGTGGGAGCCCGTTATGAATTGAACCAGTTATTGGAAGTGAATGCCAGTATTTATTACATTCGTAAACATAATGTTGTCAAGACAATCGGTAAAATGTCTACTGAAGAAAATGAAGCTGCTGTAGATAAAAATGTTCAGGCACAAATCGGTCGTGCAGACACCAAGGGTTTTGACATCGATCTTACATTACGTCCTGTCGCTAACCTGCAAATCGTAGGCGGATGCGGATGGTCTGACTATCGTCTGATGAGTAGTTTTCTCAAAAATATAGACACGAATGCGGATTGGTTTAATTTCAGTGAAACAACCGGACAACGCAGCACAGGAGTTCCGCGCGTTACCTTCTATACTTATGCAGACTACACAATCCCTAAAGGTGCGTTGAAAGATCTGTCATTCCACCTGAGCGGAACATTTACAGACCGTATCTACCAGAATATTGCCGATAACTCATATATTCCATCCTGCTACATCGTTGATGCAGGCATTTACTATACCATCAAAAAGTCAATCAACCTGGCTGTAAACGTAAACAACCTCTTTAATAAAGAATACTTTGTAAAGAGTACCGTTTTAGGTAAACCTTGCAATTTTATGGCTACTATCTCTTACAATTTCAGATAAGATCCCGTTACCCTGTGCTTGCATACAGCACAGTATTATATAAGAACGGTCGCTTCTCTTAATATAGGGAAACGACCGTTTTTTATTCAAATAATCAATACTTTATATATCTTTGCAGTTCAAAGTCCAAGTGTGATTAACTCAAAGCTTCTATTTCAGAATACTAATATCCTTATACTATAATATTAATGGAGCAATAACAATAGATATTTTATCTGTTATCAACTAATTATTTATCTCATTCACTTGTATTTTTATTTATATTAATTTATGCACATAAAATGATATTTTGTATATATGCGGAACTGTAACATTGTACTTTTTTTGCATCTACATTCATAAGCGATAGAAATAATAACTAAATCTAGGCCAAAAGATGAAAAGTACGATCAACAATACTTCTTCCGAAGTATCAAATAACCAAATACTGCATGCCGGTTTTGATCTCTTTAATAAACCTGAAGGAACAAAACTAACAAAATCTTGCATATACAATAATATGATTATTTTCATTCTGGGCGGGTCTCTGAAAATAAACTCTCCACATATCAAAATGAAGTTTATTGAAGAACCTTATATGTTATTTATTAAAATGTTCGATAATTGTACCTATGAGATTGCCCCATGCTCAAAAGTCCTGCTTTTTACCTTCGATAGCCTGACTATCGACGAACTTTTGAGTTTCCAGGCCAAATATGACCTGCTGCCTGAATCGACATTCGAATGGATCGAATTGAAGATAATCGAACCTTTATACAGTTTCTTGAAACTCCTCATTCAGTATCAGGAGAATAATTACCTGGACTATAAACTGTACGCATCCAAAAGAGATGAAATGTTCTATCTTCTTAAAAGAATATACACAAAAGAAGAACTAGGTAATTTTTTCTATTTGCTGGTCAACCATACCACAGACTTCGAGAGACATGTTGCAGCAAATTATATGAAAGTAAAGAATGTAAAAGAATTAGCCAACTTGATGGGATACGGAGTGAATACTTTCCGGATCAAATTCAAAGAGACATTCGGTATTCCCGCATACCAATGGCTACTGAATGAAAAGGCAAAACGGATCTTAAAATGCCTGACAACAAAAGAGGAGGATTTCAAGAGCATAATAGATGAGTTCGACTTCAGTTCGCACTCACATTTCTACAAATTCTGTAAGACGCAATTCGGAGTTACTCCCGAAGAATTAAGAAAGAAATTAAATCGATAAGAGATTATTATTCCTTTTCGATCAGTATTTCCACTTTTATATCAGATTATATATTTTATATGTGACATTGTATACACCTCTCTCCTTTTACACACTTTACCTTTGTATATCTAAATACAGATTCTTTAAATTATGATGACCAAAATGTATGTGTTATTATCCCAGATTAAGGGTTGGGATAATTGTCTTATTGAGGAGAAGATGTCAACTCCTTTAGTCAGTTATATTTTGTCGGGGGTGATTTTACTTGTTGTATTGATACGGGTAATTTCCTGGCTACAATATCTCCACCTCAAACGCAAGGCTTTAAAACGCTTTTCTGAACACAAAAAGAACAGAGTATGGAGAGCTGAACTTCCGGTTGTAATAATAGAAATACCAAATCTGCCCGAAAATAAGAATAAATAGATTATCTTTGTGTCTGTATGATTAATCATATAAAGTATCAGAATCAACAACTCAAAGCTAAAATGGGTACAGGTAAAATAATCGTAGCCGGGATAGGCCCTGGCAGTGAATCAGATATAACACCTGCAGTACTGTCTGCTATCCGACAATCAGATGTAATCGTAGGATATAAGTATTATTTCCGCTTCATCGAGAAAATAATCCATCCCGGAGCAATCTGCATCGACTCAGGGATGAAACGGGAAAAAAGGCGTGCTGAGGAAGCATATAATTATGCAGCCGAAGGCAAAGTTGTAACGGTTATCAGTTCCGGTGATGCCGGTATTTACGGAATGGCACCGCTCATTTACGAGATGCAACGGGAAAAAGGGAGCAACATCCCTATCGAGGTTCTTCCTGGTATCAGCGCATTCCAGAAAGCAGCCTCTCTGCTTGGTGCTCCGGTAGGACACGATTTCTGTGTGCTCTCTCTCTCCGACCTGATGACCCCCTGGGAACTGATAGAGAAACGGATCAAAGCGGCTGCAATGGCCGACTTTATCACAGCTATCTACAATCCCAAAAGCGAAGGACGCTACTGGCAACTTTACCGTCTGATCGAACTTTTCCTGCAGGAACGCGACCCGCAGACACCCGTCGGCTTCGTTCGCCAGGCAGGACGCGAAGAACAGGAAGTTACGATCACGACTTTGGCTGATTTCGATCCTGAGCAGGTGGATATGTTCACTGTTATCCTTATCGGTAATTCACAAACTTACCGGTTCGACAACAAGATGATCACTCCGCGCGGTTATTACGGCGAAATCAAAATGGGTAAAGCTGAAACCGGGATCGGACAGGATATCATGATCCGCAGCTTCCGTACCATCGAGAAAGAACTGAAGAATAAAGACATTCCGTTAGATAAGAAATGGGCGTTGCTGCATGCCATCCATACGACAGCCGATTTCGATATGGAGAACATATTGCGGATCGACGATAATGCGGTAGCTTCGCTATACGACAGGCTGAACAGCGGTGCAGTCCGCACCATTATCACCGATGTAACAATGGCAGCATCCGGCATCCGCAAAGGAGCCTTACAACGCATGGGACTCGAAGTGAAATGTTATCTGCAGGACGAAAAGACCGTTGCTCTCGCTACTGAGAAAGGAATTACCCGTACACAAGCCGGAATCAGGATAGCTGTCGGCGAACATCCGGATGCATTATTCGTCTTCGGTAACGCACCGACTGCTTTGATGGAGCTATGCGATCTGATACGCAAAGGAAAAGCAACCCCTGCCGGAATTATCGCAGCACCTGTCGGCTTTGTCCATGTACAGGAATCCAAACATATGGTAAAACCGTTTACCTCTATTCCCAAACTGATCGTGGAAGGACGGAAAGGCGGAAGTAACCTGGCCGCAACACTGGTAAATTCTATACTTTGTTACAATGATGCTATTAATTTAAAACCAGGAAGAGATGTATGAGAACTCAATTTATCGTTATCGGCATCCCCGATGACCCCAGTTATATCAGCAAGAACAAAAAGATAGTAGATATCATCAACGGTAATACCTACTTTTCGGGAGGTAAGCGGCATCACGAAATCCTTATGCCTTTCCTGCCTGAGGGAGCTGTATGGATCGATATAAAAGTACCGCTCGACAAAGTTTTCGACGAATACGAATATCACCAGAAGATCGTTGTATTCGCTTCGGGCGATCCTTTGTTCTATGGATTTGCTTCGACGATCCTCAAACGGATGCCGGACGCAGAGATTACACTCCTGCCCTCGTTCAATTCACTGCAGATGCTTTCACACGAGCTAAAAATATCCTACGACGACATGATCATGGTTTCCCTCACCGGACGCCCCTGGCATGAACTGGACCGTGCATTGATAGAAAACAGAGCCAAGATAGGCATCCTGACCGATCATGTACATACCCCGGCTGCGATTGCCAAACGTTTACTGAAATACGGCTTCACACAATATAAAATGTATATCGGCGAACATTTGGGTAACCCGGAAAAGCAACGTATCTCACGTTCGCTTATCTTGTCTGAAGCAGAGGAACATCCTTTCGATAGTCCGAACTGCGTGATCCTCCAGCGTATGTACAACGATATCACCTATCGCCCGCTGGGCATTCCCGACAAAATGTTCGAATTGCTCGACGGAAGGGAACGGATGATTACAAAAGCGCCTATTCGAACACTGGATATGAGTATGTTGATGCTCCCCATGTGTAATCATTTCTGGGATATCGGCTTCTGCACGGGTTCCGTATCCATCGAAGCCAAACGCCAGTATCCTCATCTGCATATCCACGCATTTGAAATACGCAAAGAATGCTGGAGACTGATCGAGGAAAACAGTTCCAAGCTGGGAGCCCCGGGTATCGATGTACATATCTGTGACTTTATGGAAGAAGATGTCTCCGACCTGCCCGCACCCGATGCAGTATTTATCGGAGGACATGGCGGCAAACTGAAAGAGATCGTGCACAAAGTAGCCCGTTATCTGGCACCCGACGGCTTACTGGTCTTCAACTCTGTATCCGAAGATAGCGAAAAAATGTTTATAGAGGCGGTCCACGAAACCGGACTGAAATTGGACGATCCGTTGGATATACGTGTGAGCGATTATAATCCGATCACCATATTAAAGGCATTCAAAGAAGCAAAATAAGAAAACGATGAATAAGAAATCTATAGCAATTGTCGTAGTATCGGTCAGTAGCCTGCCTTTGGCACGACAAATAAAAAAGCAATATCCTAATGCGGTGATATATAGCAAAGAATCGCAGGAAGAGACAGTGGTGATGAAATCCATCGATTCCATTGTTGGAGATCTGTTCCTCCAGTCGGATGCTATTATCTTTATCGGAGCAATGGGCATCTGTGTACGTTGTATCGCACCTTATGTGATGGATAAACACACCGATCCCGCTGTGATTTGCATCGATAGTACCGGTAAATACATTATTCCGGTTTTATCCGGCCATATCGGCGGAGCAAACGAACTGAGCATAGAACTGGCACAAATACTGGGAGGAAATGCCATTGTTACCACCCAAAGCGATAATACCGGACTATGGGCTCTCGATACGCTGGCGGAGAAATTCGATTGGTCGGTTGTGGCCGATGATCTGACAGACAATGAGAATGCGATGAACGCATGTATTGCCGCATTCGTCAATAAAAGGCCGACAGCCCTCTTACTGAACATCCGCGATAAAGGCACAGAGTATCTCGAACAAAGCCGTCCCGAACATGTCCAAATATTCAATAAATTCTCCGACATTCCGCTCGACCAGTTCGAATTGGTGATCACAGTCGGGCCGTTCATCTATGAAGCCGAGATCAAGATGATCTCTTATTTCCCGAAAGTGCTGCATCTGGGTATCGGTTGCCGGAAGGGGCTTAATGGCGATCCGATGGAAATGCACCAGCATATTATCTCGACACTGATCGACAACAACCTCTGCCCTGAGTCGCTTGCCGATATTTCTTCCATCGACTTGAAAAAGGACGAAGTGATACTCGCTCTATTGTCATACGGCATTATGAATCGTCCTTTCAAAACATATCCGGCAGATACATTGGACAAATTATCTGTACCCAACCCATCTGCCAAAGTGAAAGAGGTGACCCAATCGTCGAGTGTTGCAGAAGCTGCCGCTATACAAAGTGCCGGAGGCGGCCTTTTGTTGCTGGAAAAACAGAAAGGACGACTGGGAGAACACAACGATTATACATTTGCCGTGGCAATGGATAAATCCGTTCAGCGGCAGGGCCATATCGAGATAGTCGGTGCCGGTCCCGGTGATCCGGAACTGATCTCTATCCGTGGCCGCCGGATGCTTGAGAAAGCGGACCTGATCTTATATGCAGGCAGTCTGGTCCCGAAAGAACTCACTTTTTGTGCCAAACCGGGAGCTACCGTACGCAGTTCGGCAGACATGAATCTGGAAGAACAATTCCTTCTGATGAAAGAGTTCTACGACAAAGGTAAATTCATCGTCCGCCTGCATACCGGCGATCCTTGTATCTACGGAGCTATACAGGAACAGATGGCTTTCTTCGATCAATATAATATGAGTTATCATATCACTCCGGGAATATCTTCCTTCCAGGCAGCTGCTGCCGCATTACAGTCGCAGTTCACCATTCCGGAAAAAGTACAGACCATTATTCTTACCCGTGGTGAAGGCCGTACGCCGATGCCCGAAAAAGAACAGTTACACAAACTGGCTGCCAGCCAGAGTACGATGTGTATTTACCTGAGCGCAGGGATTGCAGACAAGGTTCAGGAAGAACTTCTCCAACACTACGCTCCTACCACACCGGTTGCCGCCTGCTACAAACTGACCTGGAAAGACGAACGTATTTACCGGGGCGAATTGAAAGACCTGGCTAAGATCGTCAAAGATAATCATCTGACATTAACAACCTTATTAGTTGTTGGTGATGCGATCGATAATCGGGAAGGGTTATCACGGCTGTATGCCGATGAGTTCAAACATTTGTTCCGCAAATAATTCATTTCAGCAAGAACGATGATACTGATATTAGGAGGAACAACAGAAGGCCGTGCCAGTGTGCGCATAGCTGATGAAGGAAGCGGACCTTATTACTATTCCACCAAAGGATCGCTTCAGGAAATAGAATGTGCGCACGGCATCCGACTGACCGGAGGCATGGACACGGCAAGTATGGAAACATTCTGCCGCGAAAACGGCATCCGGTTGCTGATCGATGCCGCCCATCCTTTTGCCACGGCACTACACCAGACTGTGGCAAAGGTATCTTCTTCCCTCCAAATACCGGTTATCCGCTACGAACGGCGTTATCCGCCACGTGACACAGATCTGATCTGGTGCGACGATTACACTGATGCGATCCGTAAATTGGAAGAACAGGGTATACATCGCTTACTGGCATTGACCGGAGTCAACACAATCGCTCCTCTCCGGCCTTGGTGGGAAAAACACCCTGCCTGGTTCCGTATCCTGAAACGGGAAGAATCGCTCACAATTGCCACCGGACAGGGATTTCCTATAGACCATTTACTTTTCTATCAGAATGAAGACGATGCCGACGAGATGATGGACCGGTTGCAGCCGGACGCTATCATTACAAAAGAAAGCGGGCAAACCGGTTATTTCATAGAAAAAGTAGCTGCCGCCCGTAAACGTTCCATCCCTGTATTTGTCGTCAAACGTCCGGTACTTCCCGAAACATTTTATATCGTCTACGGAGAGGACGGATTACGTAAGCAAATAGAACGGTTATTACCGGAATTTTTTCCTTTGCATCATGGCTACACGACCGGCGCCTGTGCCACAGCCGCTGCCAAAGCAGCACTGATTGCACTGCTCAATAAGGAGAAACAAACCCAATCCTCCATCACTTTACCTTCGGGCGAGATGATTACTTTACCTGTTGCAGATACCGTATGGGAAGGCGACAGTGCCATCTGCTCAGTCATCAAAGATGCCGGAGACGACCCGGATGTGACCAACGGCTCTAAAATCGTAGCGAAGGTAACTCTCTCGAAAGAACCCGCCTCTGCTCCCATCCGTTTTGTCGCAGGCACGGGAGTCGGCACGGTAACATTACCTGGTCTGGGACTGGAAGTCGGTGGCCCTGCTATCAACACAACACCCCGCAAGATGATGACAGAAGAGTTGACTTCCGTTTTAGAAGAATATCGGCAATCTATTTCCAATCATACAAAAACGACAGAAGCCTGCGGACTGATAGTCACAATTTCCGTTCCCGGAGGTGAAGAGTTGGCAGCAAGAACATTCAACCCGAAACTGGGTATTGTCGGCGGTATCTCCATTATCGGGACATCGGGCATTGTACGCCCTTTCTCGACCGATGCTTTTATCGCCTCCATACGTAAAGAAACGGAGGTTGCCAAAGCCATCGGTTGCACGACACTCATAGTAAATTCCGGTGCTAAAAGTGAACGGTATCTGAAGGCCCGTTACCCCGAACTGCCTCCACAGGCATTCGTTCATTACGGAAACTTTATCGGCGAAACCCTAAAGATAGCCTCATCGCTCGACTTCCCCCAGGTTGTCATGGGTATCATGATCGGTAAAGCAGTCAAACTGGCTGAAGGCTTCCTCGATACGCACAGTAAAAAGGTAGTAATGAATAAAGACTTCCTAAAAGATCTGGCACATCAGGCAGGCTGTGCCGAAGATACAATCCAAAAGATCGACGCCATCACGTTAGCCCGCGAACTATGGCAATTGCTTCCTGCAGAACAACAAGAAACATTCTTCAATCTCTTATTAAAAAGATGCCATGAACATTGCACCCCACTCCTGCCTAAAGGAGAATTATCTATCTTATTGATAACGGAAGAAGGAGTTATTTGGAAATAACCAACCACTTTTCGATGTTACGAGTCTTTGCACTGAAATTCACACCGATGCGAAACAAGGTACGCGGGTCGGATGCGAACGGAAGGGCATAGCCTTTGTCGTCAATTTGTTGCAATGCCTCTTCTGCTGTGCCGTCGAGTTTGAACTCCATGACATAAATGAAACGGTCGGTCTGCAAGATCAGATCTACACGGCCTTCGGAGGTATGGTATTCCGCTTTTACATAGAAACCCAACAGCTTAAAAACAATAAAGAGCACATTCTGGTAATGTAGCTCCAGGTCACGAACCAACTCATAAGGCGTATCGGCAAAGAAACTTTGCAGTCTCCGAAAGAAAGCATCATAATCGCCGTCGTAAACCTCCCGGGCAAACTTCTTGATCTGGAAAGCAGTATCGACCTGGCTCACCGGAGTATAATAAGGAAGAAGATATTTGATAAACCCTTCTTCTACCTCTTTATTGGGAAAGCCTAGACGATAAAGGCCAAAGGTCTTGTCGTATCCCTTGATCGTCAGGTAACCGCTTTGATAGATTACCGGTATGGGATTTCTCGAAATGGCATCGATGCTGTTCAGTACATCGGCATCGGTCTCGGTATGTGCCATCCGGTAAAGGTCGTAGTTTGATTTTTGCAATAACTTTACCAAATAGGTTGGAGTTCCGGTTTCGAACCAGTAGCTACCGAATTTTTTCTTTGACAATGTATTCAGTAAGCTGAATGGATTGTAAATACCCACAGAATTTTCAACGAAGTGATAGCCGTCATAAGAAGCCTCCAGTTCCGTACAAGTTTCTTCATACGTTATATCGAGCGCGGAAGCCAGTGCCTGGATATCTTCTTCAAAATCACGATGCAACTCCTCTTCGTTTATACCACAGATGGAAACATAAGGCTTCCACATTGATATATCATCCAAATTATTCAAATCGCTGAACACGCTCACTTTGCCAAACTTGGTTACACCTGTGAGGAAAGCAAACTGGATATACCTGTCCATACTCTTCATCACACCGTAAAAGGCTTTCAGGGTATTGCGGTATTCATTTTGCAGCTCTTCATTGTCGATAGCCTGCAACATAGGTTTGTCGTATTCGTCGATAAGAATAACTACACGTCGTCCCGCCTGCATGCTGGCCCGTTCAATGACACCGGCAAACCGTAAAGCCTGGCTTCTTTCTGCCGGATCGGAACCATATAATTCTTCCCAGGCAGATAGCTTACGGTTCAGCATGTCGTCCAAATCGCTTACCTGGTCATATTTTGCTGCATTCAAGTCGAGATGAAACACCGGATAAGTCAGCCAATCTTTTTCCAGCTGTTCGACGGCTAATCCTTCGAAAAGTTCTTTTTTACCCTTAAAATAAGCCTCTAACGTAGAGATCAGGAGGCTTTTGCCAAAACGGCGAGGGCGGCTCAGGAAATAGTAGCTACCGGTTTTTACCAATCGATACATCAATTCGGTCTTATCTATATACAGATAACCTTCATTTCTGATTTTCTCGAAATCCTGTATCCCTATCGGGTATTTTCTGGTATATATTGTTTCCATATATCCGCGTGTTTTAAAAGTACAGATACAAAGATAGAAATAATGTAGCAATTAAAATGTGAATGATTCAATTCTTCTCAGGTTTAAACTATTTCTCTTGACAAGGCGTTACCTTTATATTTATTATAAAAGAACTTGTTATGAGTAAAATTTCAGTAAAGATCAAACGAAAGAAGTCTGCGAAACCGGCTCGCCCTATGCCCGTTTACCTGCAGATCATCTATTGCCGCAAAGTGGCGCGCATACCTTTGGGGATCAAACTGTCCGACAATGAATGGGACGAACAAGAAGGATGTATCCGCATACCTCCCGGCACTCCGCCGGAACAAGTGCTGCACCTGTATTCAATGAATACCCAAATAAAAGAACGGCAGCAATACATATTCAATCTCATCCGTTTCCTGAAGAAGAACAACACCCTGTCGGTTGCCAACCTGCTGTCGGCCTGCAAGGAAAACGAAGATAAAATGTCTCTGTATTCCTTTATGGAACAACTCAGCACACAATTTGCCCGGGAAGGAAAGAAAGCCACTTCGCGCCATTACCGCAGTACGCTCAATAAGCTCACCCTCTTTTCGGAAGGGAAAGACATGCGGTTGGACGATATCGACGAAACGAAAATGAAACAGCTGGAAACCTGGCTTATCGAAAAAGGACTCGCCCCCAACACCGTTTCTTTCTACCTCCGTATCACGCAATCCTGCTGGAACAAGGCGGTCAATACCGGACTTATCCCCAACGCCCCCTCTCCATTCGCACAGGTCAATACCCGGGTGGAGAAGACCGCCAAGCGTGCCGTAGAAGAAAAGGTCATGATACAACTGGCCAAATTAACCGACAATGAACTACAATCGCCCACCCTTAAATTTGCCCGCGATATGTTCCTCTTTTCTTACTATGCACGGGGCATGTCGTATATTGACCTCGCCCACCTCAAAAAGGAAAACATAAAAGGTGATACATTGACCTATAAACGGCAGAAAACCGGACAGGAATTAAAGATACGCCTGATCCCGGAAATGATTGCTATCATAAAACGTTATGCATCTAATAGTCGCCAAAGGCTTTTCCCCATACTCAACAATGATGCCACTTACATTAACTATGAAAGTGCCCTCCGGTTACAAAACAAACAGCTTAAAAAACTAGGGGAACTGGTAGGCGTGGAAAACCTAACGACCTATGTAGCCCGTCACACGTGGGCCAGCATTGCCAATCAAAAGGGAGTTCCGATAGAACTTATTTCTAAAGGGATGGGACATTCTTCCACGAAAGTGACAGGTATCTATATCGCTTTACTCGATAACCCGCAACTGGTTCACGTTAATGAGGTGGTAATATACGGCAAAATGAAGTATAAACACAAAAGTAATATGAATGCCTTTAGATATTCGGAAAGTTATTCTGTCTCTTGGTAAGAGACGGAACGAAGAGATATAGTGTCTGTTAAAACGTCACAAATGTAATAACCTTTTTTGATAAACTCTAAATTTTCATCCGTTTTTTGCACAAAGAAGCCTTAATATTCATACAGATGTCAATATGAATACATATTTTAATGTAAGGAACCATTCAGTAAAATCCTTCCTTACATTCTCCAATATCCTGATTTTGACTAACTACCCATCATTTAAACGACTGTAATTTAACTGTTTACAAATTGTTTTATGTTTTTACTCATTCAAATCTTTACTTTTCTTACGGGAAGCACTTCAACTCTGCTTGATTTTTAAGCCTTAATAAAAAGTGTCAATCGTAACCGCTACTTATTTATACACTTTTTGTTTCTCATTTTGTTTCACCATAGCTTATGAACCATTCTTTCTTTATTAAAATCTCCCCATATAGTCAAAGCATAACACACCTCCTGCTCTCTTCGTTCCGTCTCTTACCAAGAGACAGAACGGACATAAAGCAAGAAAACAACATGTATAAACAGTTCTCCTTACTGCTACTATTATTACTTTCGTTCACTGTCAGCATATCCGGACAGCAGGTTGCACTGAAAACAAATGTATTGTTTATGGCAACGGCAAGCCCTAATGCCGGTGTAGAAATCGGCATCGGAAAGAAATTCTCTGTCGATATATGGGGAGCCTACAATCCCTGGAAGTTCAATAATAAGATGCATCTCAACTTCTACCTGGCGCAGCCGGAAGTACTCTACTGGTTCTGTCGCAAATTCGAAGGACACTTTATCGGCCTGCACGGTCATTACGGTCATTTCGATATCGGACAAATCCCTTTTATTCCCAACCTGGAGCAACACGAACTACGCGGTACCCTCTACGGAGGCGGACTATCCTACGGCTATCACTGGGCTATCGGACGTCATTGGGGATTGGAGGCTACTATCGGAGGCGGCTATGCCCGGATGGAATATACCCGCTACAAATGCGCTGAATGTGCCGAACCGACTGGCTACTATACACGCAGTTACATCGGTCCCACACGGGCAGGACTTTCCATTATTTACTTCCTACGCTAATACAACAACAGGCTTATGAAATATCTATTAGTATATATACTAACGTTGCTCCTTCTCCTACCCGATAAAGCCGGTGGACAGGAGTTCCGCATTATTTCGCAGGAAATCAGCGTTCACAACGACAGCCTGCATCTTGTCCTCTCGATGGACTTGAACAATATAAAGACTGGTAGTCTAACGGCACTAACTTTCACACCGGTATTGGCAGATAAGAACCATCGGTTGCCGTTGCCTCCGGTCGTTGTCAGCGGAGCAAAACGCAACCGCTACGACCAACGCGAACAGGCTTTATCGGGAAAAGCCGCTCCTGCTCCTTACCGTATTCTTCGAGGAAACAAGCCGAAACTGGTAGACTACACGGTATCCATTCCTTATGCCTCGTGGATGGCTCATGCCTCCCTCCTGCTTCAACAAGAAATCAAAGACTGCTGCGACCTCCGGTTGCTGGGGACAGATACACTGACAGGCAATCTCGCCCTGAGCAACATCCCCTCTCCAGACATTCCTGCACCTTCCGCGGCTCCGCACCAAACACGAAAACCGGGTCGCACGACGGTTGCCCTTTCCGGAGAAATGCTGGCAAGCTGCATACCGATGGTCTCTTTCCTTACCCCACTGCCGGAAAAAGACGGCAAGCAACGTTCCGGAAAAGCCACCTTATATATAGATTATCCGCTGGGTAAATTCGAGATCCTTCCCGACTTCAGAAACAACCGCAAGGAACTGGGCAAGATGGACAGCATACTGACTCCCGTACTGAAAAGCGGTTATGCAAAAATCGAACAGATCAATATATGCGGATACGCCTCGCCCGACGGCCCCTATAAACAAAACGAGGATCTTTCGTCCAACCGCTCGCAATATTTCACCCACTATATAAAGAGTACCTACCGGCTTCCTCAGAAGTTCTTCAACGTCTCGTCGGTAGCAGAAGACTGGGACGGCCTGGTCATCCTGCTCGAACAAGTCGATCCGCCTTATAAGCAGGAAGTATTGCAAACGATCCGACAGAACGGCATATTCGAAGGACGGGAAAAACAACTGATGGAACTGCCGGGCAACGTGTATAAGAAGCTCTGCCACGACCTCTTCCCCCTCCTGCGCCGCCTCGAAGTAGCCGTAGATTATCAGGTGGCCCGGGTGGAAACAAAAGATGCCGCCACACTGATCTATTCGCATCCCGAACTGCTCAGCCTCGAAGAAATGTACGAAGTGGCACACTACTACCGCCCCGGCACGGTGCAGTACAGGGAAGTGTACGAAATAGCCGCCTTCCATTTCCCGCTGGATGTGGTAGCCAATGTCAACGCAGCCTCCGCCGTCATGTTGGACGGCGATCTGAAAGCGGCATGGAGCTACCTGAGCAAAGTGGAAGACGATCCCCGCGCCTGGAACAATATGGGCGTACTGACCCTGCTGGAAGGCGATCCGGAAGGAGCAGCCGTCTGGTTCCGCAAAGCGATAGGCATGGAACCCCTGAAAGCGAGGGCTAATTTACAAAAAATTGAAAACGGAGAATCGGATACCGGACATGAATAAGACGAGCCCAAAAACATATTCGCTCTGTATACTATGCCAGGTCTTACTAGCGGTACTCAACTCCTGTGCCTTCGACGACGAATTATGCATTTGTCCCGACCGTACCCATATCGAATACTGGTATGCCGACAACAGCACCGACAACCAGCTTCCGCATTATGCCAACAATCTCCGGCAATATCTTTTCGATGCCGAAGGCCGCCTGCTCGACACCCATACCCTGCGCGGCGACAGCCTGACCGTATGGGAAACCAAACTACCCACAGGCGACTACACGGTAACGGCCTGGGGAAATATGGAAAACAGCGACATCGAGACAACAGGCAGCCCGCAACTCGGCTCACTCCGGCTCAGTGCCGAACAGGCAGGCGTTCCTCCCGGATTCCGCGGAAACGCAGGCCGTCTGTATTATGGGACCGCCACCTTCACCGTTGAAGAAGGTCTCCCCTGCCGCCAGCGTGTCTATCTCTCCCACGCCCATGCCCTCCTCTCCGTCACCGTCCGCTGGATGGAAGATGAAGAACGGCCCGAAGCCGGAGGAACCTACTGGATGCAACTGAAAGATATCCCCGCGCGCTACGATTTTATCAAAGGCTGGGAAACGGAGATCCCCTCGGGCGACGGGGTCTACGCCATTCCCGGCATCAGCAACAACACACTGGTCAACCACGAGACAAAGGCGGCAATGACCTACGACCAGGAAGTGGAAGGACAGTTCGCCACCTTCCGCTACACCGGGAGCACCCACCCGTTATGGAGCCTCTGGCGCAACGGGAAGCAGATCGTCAAAGAACTCGACCTGCATAAGTTTTTCAGTTCGCTGCCGATGGATATGAACCGGAACATCAAGCAGGAATTCGATATACTTATCAGCATTTATAAAGACAAAATAACCGTCACCTTCGCATCCGCTTCCGATTGGAACGAAGGAGGCATTATCGGATAAACAAATAAATAAAACATCATGGACAATTACGAAAAAGATCATTACTGGGAATTCACATTGCGTGACAACCCATTGACAAAAGACAACACCGAAGACTGTGTTGCCGAAGTGAAATCCGGCCCGAAGACGTTGCGCAATGAAGACATTGCCAAGGAAATCAAACGTACCGGCTCCGAACTCAAGTATGCGACGCTCCTTTCGGTCACCTCGCAAAGCAACGAGATCATCCTCGAAGCGTTATTGAACGGCAATAGCGTGATGACCGACCTCTGCCAGTTTATCCCACGCATCACAGGCGCGTTCGATAGCCCGGAAGCCCCGTTCGACCCGGCTATCCACAAACTGACATTCGACATCATTCTGACAAAATCCGTACGCGAAGCCCTGGCAAAAGTGAAGACGGTCAACCTGGGAACTAAAGGCGAGACAGCCGGTATCGGCCTCGTCACCGATACGTTGACCGGCGCGACCAACGGTGCGATCACGCCGAACGACGATATCCTAATCGCAGGCAACAGCGTTAAAATTGCCGGTGACGAAGCCGTTGTCGGTGTCTTTTTCGTTGCCGAAGACGGCACAACAACCAAGGTGGCGCGCCGTCTCACCCAGAACGATCCCAGCAAGTTGATAGCCCGCGTTCCGACCCTGGCCGACGGTAACTACACCCTGCGCATCGTGACACAGTTCAGCACCAACAAACAGCTATTGAAGGAGCCCCGTACCATTGAATATAAAAAGCTCCTGACAGTAGGTATAGGAGGTGGAGGCGACCGTCCGGAGATCAAATAATTTTCATCGGAGGCTTCGATACATCCGTATCGACCGGGTCGATAAACGTTTATCGATACCATCGATACGGGAACATCGAAGCCTCCGGTAAGTACCTATCGGCCCTGTCGATATAAACGCCTCATAAAGGAGGCAAAAGCGTTCTATTTATTAGTAACCATGTAATTGATATAAAATGAAGCTAGTATTAAAACTGTTCCTCCTCTCGACAGCGATCCTGTTGACAGGAGTCGCTTGTACAAGCGAAAACCATGAAGGATTGCCGGGCAATCCTTCATCCCCGTCTGACGGGGATGATCCGACCCGAAGGGAGGTCGTTGTCACTCTCAGAAACCAGTTGTCGCTGACGAAAGGGACGAAAGCAGGCGAAATTGCTACAGTAGAAGAAAACAAGATCGCCTCACTCGATGTCTACGCATTCGGATCGGATACAGAAGACGGCACTTACACCCTGCAGGAACATTTCGCCTATCGCGAAAACCCGGATGATCTCCCTGCAACGGCAACATCCATTGACCTCGAACAGCCAGGCGACGGCAAAGAAGCATCCATCAGCCTCAAACTGCCAAAAGGACTCTTCGTAAAACTTTATGCAGTAGCAAACCAGCCGGAATTGGTAGAACCGACCGGATTAATCGGCACAGGAACAACGGTCGGAGCAGGAAAAGTAATGCAGGATAACGACTTCAAAAAGCTTATCCTCGCGAACCCGGGACAGGTGGGAACAACCGTCCAGACAGCAGGCGTTCCCAACGAAACTCAATTTCTGACATTCCACAGCACGCTGCTCGATGCGGCAACGCCTGCCGATGTATTGGAATCGCCCCTCCCCATGTCGGGAGCCTACACTATCCCGCTCGACCTGACAAACTTCGAATCTTTTTCACGTTTGCAGGCTGGTTTCAAACTGACGCGCACCGTCGCCCGTTTCGATGTCGTGAACAACGCTACCGACAGCCGATTCACCATCACCGGGATCTCGATGGGAAACGCACGTCGCGGAACGACTTTCTTCCCAGCGAAACCGTTCGGTACAGCCCCCGCAGACCTGATCGCGTTGCCCGTCCGTACCTTCACAGGCCTGGTTAATGCAAACACTGGCACAACAGCTTCTGCCTTCTACTCCTATCCAAGCCCACAGGCTGACAACGGATATATTATCCTGAATGGTACATACAGGATGAACGAAACAGACCCGGAAAAAACAGTGTCTTACCAAATCCCTTTCAAACAGGAAGTAAACGGCACTGGCTCCCATATCGAAGTGAATCCGAACCATCGTTATACGATTACCATATCGAAAGCAGACGATTATCATATAGACTTCGACCTCACTGTTGCCGACTGGTCAGATGCAGGTGATGAACTCGACGGGTTTGAACCGATGGTACCGAGTACAGTTACATTTAACGTTACCGGCGCAGCGGAAGTCCAGGACGATAAAATTCGCGTAGATGTGGATGGTGGGGTAATCACCCTTACGACCTCCCATCCCCAAAAGCCAGTCACCATCGAAACGATTCCCGAATACGAAACGACCTATGGCGGTAACAGCTGGATCACGATCACTCCTATCACAAGGGCTGCTGCTTCCAACGCAGAAGCAAGAATCACCATAACAGCAAACAACAGCTCCGATACAGAACAAAAGCCCCATGAAGTACATATCGGCTACATCACTGTCAAATGGGGCGAGGAAACAGACGAACAAACGAAGCTGGAAATCCATCGCGGTGCCTCATTAATATCTTATATTGATCCGGCTACCACGCAAACGGTACGCTTTGCCGCCGTCAAAATGAAAGATGACAGGTATTGGGCACCTATCAACGTAGGAGCAATAACAACGAAAAACAAAGGAATGCCGTATGGTGGTGATCAGGATGTGACAAATGATGCAGGCAAATTATTCCAGTGGGGGCGTTCGTATGGTTTTAATGCGACAAGCTATAAAACAACTTGTCTTAACGAAGCTAATCTCGGAGATTTGGGTCGTCCGGTACAAGCCGATCTTGTTAATATGAGTAAATGGAATGGTAAATTCATCACCGGAACTGATGATTTAAAAGACAACTGGTTGCAGATCAACGGTGACGGTCAGCCGAATCCTGATGACGACAAAATGGAAAAAGATGCCTGGTATCAACAGCTTTGGAATGCCAACGCTGGGAAGGACGATACCAATGCTATTAAAACTTCTACCGATCCTTGTCCTGAAGGTTGGCGTATACCAACTACAGCTGAATGGGTGGCTATCGGCGTTGGTACCTCCAGTTCAAACAGCTGGGATAATATAAACTTGCGTTCAATCATTCTCGGAAAAGAAAACGGAAAGGATCTTCTCTTACCTGGCGCATGCAGCCGCCTCCATACTGATGGTAGTTTCAATGATAGAGACCGCGGCGGCTATTGGTCATCTATGCCAAATACGGACATAGGCCATTTTGCCGACTTCATTGAGATAAGTGGGACAAACTCCAAATTAGAGAAAAGCAGGGCCCCACGTGCCCTCGCCGCCTCCGTACGCTGTATCCAAGAATAACAAACCAATAAACACATAATAAAATGAATATAAAACTAAAGAACATATTACTGCTCCCGGCACTCGCCATCGCCTGTACGGGATGCAACAACGATCCCGTCGACGGTGAAATATCCTTGACAGGAGCAGCCAACGAAATACAGTTGGTTATCGCAGGCAACGGCGAAGGTGTAGACTACACAAAAGCCATCGCCTCAGAAAGTGAAAACAAGATAGAGAACCTCGATGTCTATATCTTTGCCTCTGACGCACAGACAGGTACATACAGATACCTCGACAAATGGGAAAACGCAGCAACAAACGACAAAGTACAGAAAAAGTTTCTCCTGCAAGCATCCGGTTCCGAATGGAACGCTTCGATCTTCCCCACCGAAGTAGCAGGTTACCCTTATCTGAAACTCTTCCTCGTGGCAAACCGCGAAGACGATATCTATCAGGAAGACGGAGCGACGGCACTGACACTCATTCCCTTTACAACCGCTGGCGATTTTGATGCCGCTACCGACGAAGCTGCTTTCCTGCAATCGTACACAAAGGCCCTTACCGCAGACAAGGTTTTGCACCCGTCGTTATTAATGACCGGTAACGGCACAACCAAGATGCTGGGAACCGTCTCGAACCTGAAGATCGAACTGAAACGAGTCGTTG
>OGIE01000245.1_pt1 | contig 80154 bp, 68 predicted proteins | sample 1571581 | NCBI WGS metagenome assembly OGIE01 (sample SAMEA2582021, study PRJEB24529) | metagenome | biome: Human gut stool | place: China | collected 2011
CATATCCGAGGCGGGATATCACCTCTGCTGGAGCGGATTGCAGATACAGGGCGCCGCTATCTCCCCGGCTGCGCGGAAGTGTTATATCGTATTTTTTTACAATCGAGTTTAAGCATACCCTACAGGCATTTTTTTGTCAACCGCGATTCCTTAATTTTTTAAAAAAATCTTTCAACAATGTACTACATTCTTCTTTCATTATTCCTGACTCAATTTCAACCTGATGGTTAAACTTATCTACCTGAAGAAGATTCATAATGGAACCTGCACAACCTGCCTTTGGATTCATGCAACCAATATAGACTTTTTTAATTCTAGCCTGAACTATTGCACCTGCACACATTTGGCATGGTTCAGTTGTTACATACATTTCGCAATCATCCAGTCGCCAATCATCCAGTTTCTTACTTGCCTTCTTTATGGCATTTAGTTCGGCATGACTTAATGTATTCTTATCTGTCATTCTTCTGTTGTAGCCACGTCCTATAACCTTACCATCATAAACAATAACACAGCCTATAGGCACTTCTCCAATTGCCAGGGCTTTTTTTGCCTGATTAATTGCCTGTTTCATATATTTTTCTTCCATTTGTAACATTCCTTACAGTTGTAATATTCCTTGCAGTTGTAGCATTCCCTACAGTTGTAATACTCCTTAAAGCTTATCCTAACATTCTCATGTGTAGTTTGATTACTTACGTTTAGGTTATTCAAAATACTGGTCTATTATGTTCCATATATCAGCTTTCTCCTGACCCAATGACCAATAAGCTGCTCCTGCTAAATTATATTTTTTCATCAATTCAAGTCTTGATTTAACTGATGTTTCATCTTCAAGCCAAATTGAAACTGTCGTATGTCCCTTTTGATATGTTACAAAATTCTGACCTGTTGTTTTATCAAAAGACGGCTTAACGCCTGCTCTATTATATGCTTTTTCTGCCGCTTCCATTCCAAGAGCCTCACTTGCCAAATAGTAATTACCATTTGCCGCATCTTCTACAAAAATGCCTGTTCCGTCGCTGTACTCTTCAGGAGTTTCCTTCCAAGCTCTTGTGTAAAATGGTATTGCCCCGACAATTCTTGAAGAATCCTTTGCCTGATTAATAGTCTCTTTAATTGAATTCTCAGCGTATGACATAGATGACACTGAACCTGCTTCTTTACTGCCTGAAGTATGTTCATCATAATTCATTATAATAAGATAGTCAGCTAATTTCAGTTGCTGTTCCCTGTCAAAATAACCACTCCACTCTGATGGTGCATAATTATCAATTGACAATACAATCTTATTTTTTCTACATTCTACTGAAAGTTCTCTTAAAAACTGCAAATAATCATCGATTATATCTTTTGATATATATTCAAAATCAATGTTGACTCCATCAAGTTCGTAACTGTCTACATAATACATAATGTTAGTTACAAGTCTTTGTCTAAGTTTTGTAGATGTAAGCACCTTTTTTGTTAAATTTCTATCTGTAAAATCATTAAACAATGCCCACACCTGTATATTTTTCTTATGAGCTTTTTCCACATAATCCAAATCTGCCAATGTTGATAAATTACCGTTTCTATCTACAAGAGAAAACCATGTAGGTGAAACTACATTTATATCTTTTGTTTTAGAAAGAAGTGATTCTAAATTCTTATTAGCTGTCTGGTTATATATCTGATTCCAGGCTAAACTTACTTTTCCATCCATAGCGATATGTGTATATTCACTGTCATCATTTTTGTAAGATACCTTTTTCTTACTTTCATCAGTTAATTCCTTAACCGGTACATAACCAATATAGCCGTCATCTGTTCTTACTTTATCCCAGTTTTTTCCTGAGCCAAGAAGTGTAACAGTTGTGCCTTTTGAAAGTGTCTTAACAATAAGGTTCTGATAATCACCTTTTGTTCTCATTTCAATTTCGCTATCTGTCTTAAAAGTAGTCTTCTCACCGCTTGTATATTTCAAACTGATAATTGCCGGTGCCTTGCCTGACTTCTTTGTTATCTTTGAGTCTAAATCAACAAACTTCTGGATAAACTGTAGATTAACATAACATTTCTTCTTTTCTTTTAAAAATACTTTGTAATTCACTGTTTCATCTGTATTGCCATGAATAACTGTGGGCTGGCTTTCATCTACATAATATACTTCTGTTGCATTTGTAAAAAACAGTTTCTTATCTTTCTTGTCCCAATAAAATCTTTTATCAATATTTGACTTAACAGTGTCAATATTAACATAAGCCGATGTATCCTTGATGATTCCGTATTCATCGCTGTATTTATCTTCCAAAGCTACTGCTACTACCTGGTCACCAACAGATGTCTTATAGGCAACGTCGTTCTTGCTGTCATCTTCATATGTAAGTCCCATGTACCATTTCAAGTCAACGCTTCCTTTATTAGTTTTTATAAATAAATCACATCCGCTTACTACAAACATAGACAAAGTTACAAGGGATGTAAGCAAAATCACTTTTATGTTTCTTTTCATTTTTTCCTCCTTCGTCATCCTACGTTTGTTATCATAACACATCAGCTAATGTATGTGAAGAAAATAGCTGTGGACAAATTGTAAAGATTCTTGAAAACTTTCTTAACATTCTCTTAAATCTATTCATGACAATCTGCTCACAGCTATAGCTTTCATAGGGAAACTCAACCTTATTAATTATTTAGTCAAGTTATGCTTTTCGTGAAAAATCCCCTAATGTATATGATGTTTTTTCATTATAACATATTGTTTTAATATTTCAACATATTTTTTTATTTTGCTTTTTATTTCTCTTGTTTCTTGTTGTCTTTATTGTACTAGATTAAGTACAATTTGTCAATATATTTTTCTAAATATTTAAAAATTATTTTTTGTTATTTCTGAATATATTGTTTTATTTGTTTTGGACATAATGCAAAGAAGAAATCATAAGCAAACACAATCCTTAAAAAAATTTACGGTTAGGACAATAACTGATGTAAGTATAGTTTGTGCTGTTGGAGCTATTTTTGTGATTGGCGCAATGGTATTTGCACTAATAGACGAACCTGAAATATTTAAGAAAAATACCTTTATTATGATTATAGTTGTTGCTCTTTTAGGACTGATGTTTTTGGGAATGATTGCACCACTCAAGGGCGTTTGGGATATTTGTGTAGACGACAATGATGTTACTGTTATAAAGGTATTTCTATTTAAAAGTCATTGGAAAATATCGGATATATCATATTGTAAAATGAAACGTGGTGGTATGAATGTGTACATTAATGGAAGAAAGAAAAAAGCATTTTTTGTTGATGCTATGACAGACCACTTCGACAATTTCATAAAACGAATGGAAAAAGAGGGAAAAGAGATTATTGTTCTAGAACCAAAAGAGTTAAGCAATCAAAAAAACAAATCCTAAAATTTTAGGTTATCGTATCACTATATTTATGCAAAACTTATCTATATAGGAATATTATGGATTTTGTTATATTTTGATTGTTTATATTAGTTTCATTATTTGTTATAGCATTAAGTGCTTGTATTATCTATCCTATAAAATTTAGAAGATAAATAACATACAATTTTTCTCTTTTGGTAATGTGATATTATTAGTTGGGCAGGTGGAGTGATCCAGACGCGGTGGCGGTCGAAGACATAGAGCCACGCCAGCTTGCTGGCGAGTGTCTGGTTCACTTCGTCTGTGAGCGAGCTTGTGGCGAGCGAAGATTAAGCCCCCGTTATCTAACAAGGGGGGCAGAAAAAACAAAAGACAATGGACATTTATAAACGGAAAACGCTATATTTACAAGGTAAAACTGCATTTTATAAGGTGTGATATAAAAAGTATCTATTTCACATAAAATAATCTTATAGAGGAAAATATAAATATGAATATTTACAAAGTTATTTTTTACTATATTGGTATAATAATAGTTTGTATTGTGTTTATTAACATGTTATATAACTTAGTAACCAAAAAGTATAAAGAGAAATTATCTAAGGAACAGTTATCTAAAAATCCCAAAATACAATATTTCCAAACATGCTTTTATATTGCAGGAATTATTTTTTCGGGGATATGTGTTTGTACAATTGGAGTATCAGGGATAAGAGATTTACCATTTGTTTTAAAAAATCAATATCCACATGTAATAGGAAAAATAGTAGAAGTGGATAAAACATCTCATGGGGATTTTTCTGTTATTATTGAAAATGAAATAACAAAAGAAAAACTTGATATAGGATTTATTCACAAGAACTTGAAAGAAGGGGAAAAAGTAGAAGTGTATTATTTGCCTCATTTAAAAATTGGTAGCATATATAAAATACAACAATAGTGTGAACGGTCGATTTACTGATATATTAATATTTATATTTAGCAATGGGAATATTGAGAATTGTTTTGCGTTTTGGACGAACTATTATTGCATTGAAAATTTGAAAAAATTGATTTTCCGATTATGTATTTAATGGTAGGTAAAAAAAGAGTTTTAGATATTGAAAATTACAGACAAGAAGTGATAAAGAAAATACAAGCACTTCATTACAATCAGAGCAGTTGGTCTTAGGATTGACTGCTTTTTATACAGATTTTTTATTAACAGGCAATTATCAAGATACGGTAGTTGCCTTTTTTGATTGGAGGAATTTTAAAATGAATGATAAAAACTTTATTGAAGAATTAAGGCAAAAACGTGAAGAATACGGAGTAACACAAACAAGGCTTGCGGTTGCCTGTGGTATCAGCCGTGAGTATTATAACCGCATTGAAAAAGGCAAACTTCCATTGACACAAGAACTGAAAGAAACATTAGAAAAACGGATTGAGCGTTTCAATCCACGAGAGCCATTATTCCTACTGATTGATTACTTTCGTGTCCGCTTTCCTACTACGGACGCATTAAAAATTATCCGTGATGTACTGCAACTGAAAGCCGATTATATGCTGTATGAAGATTATGGAAAATACGGGTATGAAAGCAAATATGTGCTTGGCGACATCAATGTCATGTGTTCCATGCAGGAGCATTTAGGAATTCTATTAGAACTGAAAGGGAAAGGCTGTCGGCAACTGGAAAGTTATCTGCTGGCACAGGAACGCTCATGGTATGATTTTATGCTTGATTGCATGACGGCTGGCGGTGTGATGAAACGGCTTGATTTAGCTATCAATGACCGAGCAGGAATATTAGATATTCCAAAACTAAAGGAAAAATATATGGCTGGGGAATGTGTTTCCTATTTCCGTAAACAGAAAAATTATGGCAGTACAGAAAAATGTGGTGATGATATGCCAAAGAATACAGGCGAAACCTTATATCTTGGCTCAACAAGTAGCGAACTATATATGTGTGCTTATCAAAAAAACTATGAACAGTATGTCAAGAATGGTACAGAAATTGAAGATACCGAGATTAAGAACCGTTTTGAAATACGCATGAAGAATGAGAGAGCCTATTATGCGGTTGTAGACTTACTGACTTATCGGGACGCTGAACGTACTGCTTTTTCTATCATCAATCATTATGTCCGCTTTGTAGATAGAGAGGACGATAAACCGAAAAGTCAATGGAAAATGAATGAGGATTGGGCGTGGTTTGTAGGGGATAACAGAGAACCGATACGCTTAACTACAAAACCAGAGCCTTACACCTTGCAAAAGGCATTGCATTGGCTACAAAGACAGGTTGCACCGACCATAAAAATGGTGCAGGCATTAGACAGAGAAAATCATACAACGATACTGAAAGATATGATTGAGCAGGCAGAACTCAAAGACAAGCATAAACACTTATTACAATTAGAAAAATCAACCATAGAAGAACGTATAGATACCGCTGTTCCACAAGAGAATGACGGTATTTTTTAATTTCTTCAAAAAATCTGCAACAAAACAGCTACTTGCGTACAGATATGGTGCGAGAAAAGGAAATCTAACTTTTTTTCAAAATTACTCATTAAATCGAGGTTTCCATTCCCTATATGGAGTGAAAGAAGATTTTAGAAATCTGCAACAAAACAAGGTGTTTATTCCCTATATGAAGTGGAAGTTGAGAAAATCTAAACTTTTTTGAGAAATATGACGGAAATTCATGATTAGTGGACAGTGTTCTATGAAAAGAGGAAAAACTATTTTCAATTTGTATTCAAACAGGTAGTAACGCTTGAGTGTTGGTATGAAAAGAAGAAAATCTTTTCATTTTCAACTTAACATTTGGCAGTTGCCGTTCCCTATATGGTGCAAAGAAAATCTTTCATTCCATTGTTGGCAGTAACGGTGGTGCATGGGTAGTTAAGGTGTGAAAAGAAAAACCGATTTTTTTCATCATCAACTTAGCAAACCGATATTTGTTTACCCTATATGGTGCAGGAAAAGAGATTTCAACTATTTTTATTTCAACTTAGCAACTGGACGTTTGCTGTACAAATATGTAGTGAAAAGAGAAAAAGTTTTGAATATTGGTTACGCTTCTGCTCTTTTCCAACGCGGTATATAGGAAAGACGATTTTCTTTTTTTGACCGTTCTTTGACAAGTAAATAAAGCAGTCTGATACGTTAGGCAGACAGCGAGCCGTTGGAGCTGATACGCCATGACCTTTTCCCTGTGAAGCGAGCGGAAACTGTCAGCGTCCATGTAAAAGATTTATCCCCTTTTATTGCCATGACCTGTCCTGTCTGATAATGATACTCCCGTACAGCCACAGCTTGAGCGTTCAGAGCGTCGCACGCAATGGGTACGGCTACATAAGGACTATGCAGAGGTGGAACTCCTGTGGGCGATGATAAAGCCGTCAGACTGCTTAAAAATCAAAAAGAAAGGAGGTGCAGTCTTATGTATGATTTCAGTATGCCATTATGGGAACGCTACCTAATGACGATTGAGGAAGCGTCCAGCTATTTCCGTATCGGCGAAAACAAGCTCCGCCGTATTGCAAATGAATACAAAGAAGAATGTGTTGTGATGAACGGAAACCGTATGCTGATTAAGAAAAAGAAACTGGAACATCTGATTGATAAATTGGAAGAAATCTAATGCAAAAGAGCTTTGTGCGTGATATGATAAGCATATGTCGTAACAAGGCTCTTTCAGCTTTGAAAGGAGTTTTGAAAGATGTCAGAAAAAAGACGGGATAACAAAGGTCGCATTTTAAGGACTGGAGAGAGCCAGAGAACAGACGGCAGATATATGTATAAATATGTTAATCGTGCAGGCGAAACAAAGGTTGTGTATTCATGGAAACTTGTGCCTACGGACAGAGTTCCAAAAGGAAAGCGTGATGCTATATCCCTTAGGGAAAAAGAACGGGAGATACAGCGTGATTTAGAGGACGGAATAGATACCAAAGGCAAGAAAATGACCTTATGCGAGCTGTATGCCAAAAAGACAGCACAAAGAAGCAATGTCAAGAAAAACACACAGACAGGGCGAAAGTACCTCATGGACGCATTGGAACAGGACAGGCTGGGTTCTCGAAGCATAGACAGCATTAAACCGTCTGACGCTAAAGAGTGGGCAGTCCGAATGAAAGAAAAAGGGTACAGCTTTAAAACAATCAGTAACTATAAGCGTTCCTTAAAGGCTTCTTTCTACATGGCAATCGAGGACGATTATGTTAGGAAGAACCCTTTTGATTTTCAGTTAAGCGAAGTGATTGAGGACGACAGCGAAAGTAGACAGGCATTAAGCGAAGAACAGGAAGAACATTTACTGACCTTTCTTCAACAGGATACGGTCTATCAGAAGTATTATGATGATATATTGATACTACTGAAAACAGGTTTGCGAATATCGGAATTATGCGGACTGACAGCAAGGGATTTAGACTTTGAAAACCATACAATCAATATCGACCACCAGCTCTTACGCAATCAAGAGGGATATTACATAGAAACGCCGAAAACAAAGTGCGGAATAAGGAAAGTTCCTATGAGTGAAGAAGCTGGAAAAGCGTTGCAAAGAGTGTTGAAAAGAAAAACTGGAAAAAGCATTCAGATTGACGGTTACCGCAATTTCCTGTTTCTCAATCAGAAAGGTATGCCTATGGTGGCTTGCAATTATACTTCTGCATTGAAGAATATCGTAAGGAAATACAACAAGTACCATGAAGAACCTTTGCCAAAGATAACACCGCATATATTAAGACATACGTTTTGTACACGATTAGCACAGAAGAACATGAACCCAAAGAACCTGCAATATATTATGGGGCATTCCAGCATAATGATAACGCTGAACCTGTACGCCCATGCTTCACAGACAGGGGCAAACATGGAAATGCGAAGCCTGATAGCGTAGTGATTTACAACGAAATTTACTACGATAAAAGGACAAAAGGTGCGGAGTTGTGAGGGGTTATAAGAAGTATCTGCCAAAAGGAAAACACCGACAAAGCCAGTAAAACAGGGATATATCGGTGTTGTAAGAACTTATGAAAAGATAATCAGAAATTTAGTTTATGTTTAAAAAGAAAAAATCGTTATCATTATTATTACTAGTATAAAAAGAAGGGGTATTTATGGATAGATTAGATGCAAAGGCTATAAAGACGTATAAAGAAATTATACTTATTTTAGATCAATGTATTGATGATTATTTATTTGTGATGGATATTGATCAAGATAATTATTTTATTTCCCCACATGCTATGAAAAGATTTAATATACCAAGCTATGAGTTTAGTGATTCATTACCAGCACATAAAAAATTTGTATATAAAGATGATTTAGAAATGTTATTATCTGATATGAATAAAATGGTTTCAGGTAAAAAGAGTTTTCATAATTTACAATATCGTTGGATTGGAAAAGACGGTACACCTATTTGGATTAATTGCCGTAGTAAGTCAATTAAAGATGAAAATGGGGATGTTAAGTTTATTATTGGCTGTATTAATGAAATTGGTAAAAGACAAGTTGCGGATAATGATAGTGGTTTGTTAGGTGAAATGAGTTTTAAGAATTTGATTTATCCAATTCATGAAGATATTAATCAAGGTTTTATTTTAAGAATTGATATTGATGATTTTAAAAATATTAATGAAAATTTCGGTGTAAAATATGGAGATGTTGCTTTAAAACAAGTTGGAAATTGTATTAAAAAGTTATTAACTAAAAATCAACAACTTTATAGGATTGTCGCTGATGAGTTTATTGTGATGGATGTTGTTGGCAGTAAAGAAGATGCAAGAGATCTTTATAAAGCAATACGTAGAAGTATTACACGTTATGTAGAATCTATTAATTATGATATTTATTTAACGATTTCTGCAGGTATTCTAGATTTTCATGATTATCCTAATAAAAGTTATAATTCTATTATGCAATGGACAGAATTTGCTTTAAATCAATCGAAAACAAATGGAAAAAATACATATACGATTTTTAAGCAGGAAGCTTATCAAGAGTTTTTAAGAAAAAATAAATTAACAAAAGAATTACATAAAGCAGTTAACCAACAATTTAAAGGATTTGAAGTTTATTTTCAGCCAATTATTGATATGAAAACAGAAAAGATTCATAGTATGGAAGCATTGCTTAGATTTGAATGTGATGAATTTGGTAAAATTTCACCACTAGAATTTATTCCATTATTAGAGGAAAGTGATTTGATTATTCCTGTAGGTAGATGGGTTTTAGATCAAGCATTAAAAGCTGTAAGTATGTTTTCAAATATTAAAGTACAAATTAATATGTCTTATGTTCAAGTGTTAAAAACACCAGCATTAAATGATATTTTAAATATTATAAAAAATTATAAAATAGAAAATAATCAATTGGTTATAGAACTTACAGAAAGTGGTTTTATTGAATCTAATAAAAACTTTATTGATTTTTGTAATGGTTTAAAGAAAGAAAATATCTTACTTGCTTTAGATGATTTTGGAACAGGATATTCTAATTTCCACTATCTTTATAATTTAAAACCAGATTATATAAAAATAGATCGAACATTGATGAAAAATGCACTTTCAAATGAGTATGAAAATATGTTGCTAAAACATATGGTGGATATGGCTCATAGCGTAGGTGTTAAGATTTGTATTGAAGGAATAGAAGAAAAGGAAGAACTTGAACGTATTATGTTATTAAAGCCAGATTATATTCAAGGATTCTATTATGGTAGGCCGGTTTCTTTAAGTGTGTTTATGGAAAGCTATGAAATATAAAACGAATAAGTATGTGACTTATTCGTTTTTTAATGTTTCTAACATTCGTTTGATTTTACTTAAACAGTTTTGTTTATATTCTAAATGATAAGGTTGAATGATTTTTTTGAATGTTTGAAGTCCTTGATCATAATCTTCCACTTCAAATTCTATTTCATAATCATGATGATGGTTATATTCATTTTCATCTAAGGATAAAACACCATCGGGTAAAATAATATCATGACGTGTTGTTTTTAAATAATATCCACATGTTAAATCTTTGATATAAATATTTTCTTTTTCTAAAATATCAAAGATTTCATTATTGATATGTTGATGATTAAAAATAGCATCTTTAATTTCTTTATTAATATCTATATTTAATTCATTCAGACCAATAGTTGAAGGTCTTTTCAATGTGAGTTCGTAATGACCTTTTTTTTCTCTAATTCTGAGTGAGTATTTTTTCTTTTCCAATAGAGGATGAAAAAGATAATAATTGGTTTGTTGATAACTGTCTTTGATTTGATTTTTATAATCAGATAATATTTTTTTAAATATATTTTCTTTTAATAACATTTTAAATTCAATTTCTAGATGTTCCATATGATACCTCTTTGCTTAAATGCTCTAGATATATTATAATACATCTATACGGAGGGAAGAAAGATGAAATATGCATTAATGGTTAGAAATGATGATCTTTCTAAAAAAACAGCTTTGAAAATTAAAGAAAGTTTACAAAACTTTTTTATTTATGATGAAAAAAATCCAGATCTTGTTATTTCAATTGGAGGAGATGGAACTATTTTAGAAGCTGTACATCAATATTTAAATGTTGATTGTTGTTTTGTAGGTATACATACAGGAACCTTAGGATTTTATACAGATTACCAAATTGATGAAGTGGATCAATTTATAAAAGATGTGACTTCTAGACAATTTAAGACGATGAAAAGATATATGTTAGAAATTAAAATTAATAAAAAAGACTCTTTTCAAACATATTATGCTTTAAATGAATTAAGATTAGATCAAGGTTTACAAGCACAGGTTATTCATGTGTATATTGGTAATGTTTTATTAGAAGTTTTTAGAGGGAATGGTTTATGTGTTTCAACTCCTTCTGGATCGACTGCTTATAATAAATCTTTAGGTGGTTCTATCATTTATCCAGGTATTCCTTTGATGCAACTTACAGAAGTTGCAGGAATTCATCATAATGCATATCGTTCTTTAGGTTCAAGTTTGATTTTAGATGAAAGTCAAACGATTAAATTAGTTGGAAATCATTTTAATCATTCTTTGATTGGAATCGATCATATTCATTTAGAATTAGAGGATGTTGAAAGTATTGAGATTACGATTGGGCGTAAGTATGTTCGTTTTATTGAATATAAAGAAATGTCTTTTATTAAAAGAGTTAGAAGGGCATTTATTAATTCATGAGTTATCAAATTGAACAAACGATTTTATTAAGAGATTATTTGAAAGAATTACCAATTAGTCAAGCAATGATTAAAAGGATTAAAAGGGAAGGTGATTTCTTAGTCAATGGAAAAAGTCAAACAGTAAGATGTTTACTTCAAAAAGGAGACTGTTTAGAAATTATTTTTCCAATAGAAAACTCAAATATTCAACCAGAAAATATTCCTTTAAAAATCATTTATGAAGATGACTATTATATAATCATTGATAAAGAAAGCCAAATGCCTTGTATTCCTACTAAAAGATATCAAAGCCATACTTTATGTCATGCATTAATGTATTACTATCAACAAATTGGTTTAAAAAGTACAATTCATTTAGTAAATCGTTTAGATAAAGAAACATCAGGATATATGTTGGTTGCTAAAACATCACAAGCTCATGCATTGCTTTCTAAAGATATTAAACAAGTAGAACGTGTTTATCATTGTTTAGTTGAAGGAATTTTAGAAGGGGAAGGCGTTATTGATCGACCTATTTTAAAAAGTAATGATTCTATTAAAAGAATTGTTGATGATCATGGTAAGTATGCTAAGACGTATTATAAATCTTTAATGCATAAAAATAATCAAACACTTGTAGAATGCAAATTAGTAACGGGAAGAACCCATCAAATTAGAGTACATATGGCTTCTATTGGTCACCCTTTAGTGGGAGATCTTCTTTATGGGTCAAATGAAGATCACTTATTTTATTTGGATAGTGTTGAAATTAGTTTTATTCATCCTTTTACCCATCAGAAAATACATTATAAAAAGGAGAGTTAATCTCCCAATGGCATGAACTTAAGATATAATCTTATTACTTTTAATTTAAATATATTTATTAAATATTTGTAGTATAGGATGGTGATGTTATGTTTGTAAAAGTTGTAAAAAATAATAGAGGTCGTCCAAATACCTCTTTTATTTCAATTGTTGAATCTTATCGTGAAGATGGGTAAATGGAGGTAATGTTTAAAAGTATTCTTTATCGTAGTCATAGCCCATTAAATGACAAGTTCCTTCATTCCACCAAATAGAAAGGACATTTCCATTTTCATCACATTCCATAGACCATCTAGCTTCATCTAATGAACCATAGACAGCATCTGCACTATTTTCATTGGTAAACATCCAAATAGTAAGATCTTATGAGTAGGGTTGAACAGAGATTTTAATGAGTGTGCCATCTTTTTTTCTGTATTTTTTTCAATGTTTTTATCTTTAGAAAGTTTTTCGATAATAGTGTTGTAATTAATAAATTGAGCAACATTTTGTTGATTGTTTTCGCTAATATATAGACTATTATAAAGTTTCATTGTTGCAGAAAAACAATTTGTTGTTCTTTTCCAAGTTTTAAAAAATAGGAAGGGCCTATAATATCACGGAAGATATCTTTTTTTAAGTTAACGACATAAACGCCCATATATTTAGGGGCAATTAATTTTAAAAATTGTTGGTTATCTTTTTTATCTTGAAGTATTTTATTGATTTTAATTGAAAAACGATTTTGTTGATGAAGATCCATCTCTTTTTTTGTCATACTAATCTCCGTTTCTTAATACAATTCAATTTATTTTAACATAATTGACATATTTGCAAAAAAAAGCTGTACTTTGTGTTACAGCTTTAATCTATTTGATTATATTTAGCGATACTTGTTTGGCGATGGATATCAAAACACATTCCAATCGCAATCATGTAAGATAAAAGTGAAGACCCACCATATGAAAGAAACGGTAATGTGATACCAGTGATAGGGAGTATTCCTAAAATCATAGCGATGTTCCAAAATTGTTGGAAAATCATACATCCAAAAATACCAGCAATAAAATATTTATCACTTTGGTGCGTTGCTTTTAAACCAACATACAAAATACAAACATCTAACGCGAGTATAGCAATGAGCGTAATGATGGCTCCCATGAATCCAAAGCCTAAAGTAATAACAGAAAAGATGAAGTCCGTATGAGCTTCTTGTAAAGAAATAATCACTGTGTCAAATCCATGACCAAAAAGTCCAGCTGTTCCATAAGCCATCATCGCATTATAAAGTTGGTATCCTTGATTTTGATAAGTTCCTTCAGGATCGACCCAGCCATAAAAACGATCAAGTTTATGTCCTGTGATAATTGAAGAAAATATATCTTGACGATAAATAAATAAGTAAGTAAAAATCACAAGAACAACTGCTAAACAAGCAAATCCTACAATATACCATTTCTTATTAATTCCTGATGCAAATAAAATAACAACCACTGAAAAAGCCATAATCAAAGTAACACCAGCATCATTTTGTAAATAAGTTAGAATCATTGGTGGTAGAGCAATAGCTGCTACACGACCAATTAACTGTAAATCGGTATCAAATGTATGAATTAAATATTTTTCATTATGTAAAGAAACAGTTTTAGACATACATATAATCATTACAACTTTCATAAATTCAGAAGGTTGGAATGAAAATCCTGGAAAGTTATACCATGATGTGGCACCATTTAGATCTTTCGCAAAGGGAATGATTTGCATTCCTAATTTATAAATAGCAAATCTTTGAATAACAAGACCGACTAAAAAGACAATCAAGATTCCATAAAAAATCCACATTCCCGAATAAATTCGATCATTTCCAAAACGATTGATTAAAAAAATCAAACCGACACCAATCATATAATAAAGGAGTTGTTTACTCCAATAGCCTGTAGGATTGGAATAAGTAATATAACCAGCTGCACATTTAATTGTATAACAACTAATAAGACATAGAATAAATAAAATGATGGCAAGTGGCCAACAAATTGTAGAATCTAAATATTTTTTCATTTTGTCACCCCTAGTGATTTATAGTATACTATAAATATATCATAAAAGAAAATGTTTATTAAGAAAGGAAATAGATATGTCAGATTATTTTATTTATGTTTTAATTGCAATTATTGTAATTGTTGGAGTATGGTTTATTTTTGCAAAGGTATTAAAAAATAAAAAACCTAAAGAAGTTACTTTAAAAGATATTCCTATTGATTTAGAAGCTTTAATCCATGCTTTAGGGGGTATTGATAATATCAAAGAGAGCCAAAGTCAAGGAAGTAAAGTACGTTTCTTTGTAGAAAATGATGATTTAGTAAAAGTAAATGTTTTAAAAGAATTAGGTGCAAGTGGTGTTATTCAAGCTACAGGCAAAGTTACTGTTATTTTAGGAAAGTTCTCTGATGAAATCAGTAGAATAGTAAATGAAAAGAAATAACGTTCCAAGTTGTATTGGGGGTGAAGGTATGAAAGAAAGAATTCACTTATATGAACCTTTTTTTCATCATTATTATATTGATGAAATTCTAAATGATTATGAATTAGAAACTTTAATTCGTGTAAAAAAAGATGATTATCAACAATCAATTGCCTATATTAAATTAATTTCTATATATTCACATCATGCAAGTATTGATGAATTGCAACAACAAGTAGATTCCATTCAAATGATGATGGAAACTTATGAAGATTATCATGAATTTGAACAATATTTGATAGAAAATGAAGAACATCAAGTGATAGGAATTGATTTATGTGCACTTACTTATAATCATCATTATGATGAATTAGATTTAGAAGAATTAACACCTGATCAATATTATCAAGTAGGATTATATTATTATGACCAAAAAAAATATGATCAAGCATTAGAATGTTTCCATTTAGGAGAAGAATGTGAAGATTCTGATTGTTTATGTGTGTTAGGTTATATGTATGAAAAAGGACAAGGGGTCAAACAAAGTAATCAAATGGCCATGACATATTATCGTCTAGCAAGTGATTTAGGAAATGTTGTTGCTTCTTGTAATCTTGCTTATTTTTATGAATATGGGATAGATGTTGACCAAGATTATGAAAAAGCTTTTGAACTTTATTCTTTAGGAGTCGATGAAGGATTTCCAAGATCTTTATTTTCAACGGCTTATTTTTTACAAAATGGGTATGGTGTAATTCAGGATCTAGAGGAAGCTTTTTTACGTTATGAAGAAGCAGCAGCCTTAGGACATAATGATGCGATTTGTGCTCTAGGTGAATGTTATGAATATGGTCAAGGAACAAGACAGGATTATCAAAGAGCTTTACATTATTATGAAAAAGCTGCTTATGAAGGGAATAGTCTTGCTAAATATAAATTAGGACGTTTTTATGATTTAGGTTATGGTTGCAATGAAAATTATCAAAAAGCTTTTCATTGGTATCAAGAAGCAGCAAAAGATGGTTTAGAAGTAGCAATCACAGCGATGGCAACCTGTTATGAATTTGGTCGAGGGATAGAAAAAGATAGTCAAAAAGCTTTAGAATATTATTTAAAAGCAGCGAATATGGGCTATATGAATGCGCAATTTTGTTTAGGGTATTTTTATGAAATGCATAGTGAATATCCAGAAAGTGAAAAAAATAGTTTTTATTGGTATTTAAAAGCGAGTCATCAAGGAGATGGACAATCAACGTTGGCTGTGGCTTATTACTATGGTCAAGGAATTGGAACTGTTAAAGATGAAAAGAAGTCTTTTGAAGCTTATCAAAAAGCAGCCAATCTAGGAGAAAGAGAAGCGTTTTATTATTTAGGTGTTTGTTATTTAGAAGGAAAGGGTGTTTTACAGGATAAGGAAAAAGGGATTGCTGGCTTAATTAAAATAGAAGATCAGTATCCTGTTGCAGCTTATTTAATAGGACAGTATTTTAAAGAAAAGCACGATGATCAACAAGCAATTCAACATTTTAAATTAGCAATTTTAAAAGAAGATGAGGAACAGTCTTTGTATCAATTAGCACTTTATGGTGAACAAGGAATAGAAGTCAGTAAAGAGGAAATGCTTGATTATCTTTTAAGAAGTGCAAAAAAAGGTTATTCACCAGCACTTGTAAAATATGCTTATTATTTAGAAAATGGAATTTATGTAGAAAAAGATTATCAGATGGCTTATGAATATTATTTATTAGCTTGTCAAAAACAAAATAGAGAAGGTTTTTATCATTTAGGTAGATGGTTCTTTTATGGGATAGGACAAAAAGAAGATAAGCATAAAGCAATGCAATATTATCAACAAGCTAGTCATTATCATTATTCAAAAGCAAGCTTTATGCTAGGTTATATGTATCATTATGGTGATGGTATTTCTAAAGATTTAGAAAAAGCTAAAGAATATTATCAATTAGCACTTCAAGAAGGATATCTTGAAGCACAAAAGGAATTAGATAAATTAGAGGTGGAAAAATGAGTTTTGAAACAAAATTAGAAAAATATGCAAGATTAATTGTTCAATCAGGTTTGAATGTTCAAGAAAAACAAACCGTTGTCATTAGTGCATCTATTGAAAGTTATCAACTTGTAAGAGCGGTTACTAAACAAGCTTATCTTGTAGGTGCTAAAGAAGTTGTTGTTCATTATAGTGATGAAGAAGTCACACGTATGAAATATGAAAATATGGAAGTAGAAGATTTTAATCACGTACCTACTTGGTTTTCATCTTTTAGAAATGATTATGCGTTAATGAATGCTTGTTTTCTTTATGTTGATGATGAAGATCCTGAAATGCTTGCAGGTATTGAACCTAAAAAGATTTCTAATTGGCAAAGAGCAGTTAAAAAGGCATGTAAGACATATTTTGATTTATCCGATAATATGACAAATGCTTGGTGTATCGTAGGTGGAGCTACGCAAAAATGGGCGAATAAAGTTTATCCTGATATGTCAAATCAAGAAGCGTTAGATAGTTTATGGAATGCTATTTTTAAAGCAGCTAAGATTGATGATGAACATGATCCTGTCGAATTATGGAATCAACATCGTCGTTCTTTTGAAAAACGTGTTAATTATTTAAATAGTCTAAATTTAAAGAAACTTTATTATAAAAATAGTAAAGGGACTGAAATTACAATTGGTTTGAATGATGATTATTTATTTGCTGGTGGGGGAAGTTATTTAAAAAATGGTGTTTACAATTTTCCTAATATACCAACAGAAGAAATCTTTACATCACCTAATAAGGATGATGTAGAAGGAATTGTTTTTAGTTCTTTACCTTTAAGTTATGGTGGAAATATTGTTGATGAATTTTATTTACGTTTTAAAGATGGTCAAGTGATTGATTTTGGAGCTAAAGAAGGATATGAGGTTTTAAAAGGAATTATTGATAGTGATGAAGGAAGTAAACGTTTAGGTGAAGTTGCTTTAATTCCTTATCATTCACCAATTAATGAATTAAAAACATTATTTTATAATACTTTATATGATGAAAATGCTTCATGTCATATGGCTTTAGGTATTGGATTTTCTGAATGCATTAAAGGTGGGATTGATATGGATAAAAAAGAATTGTTTGAAAAAGGGGTCAATGATTCTTTAGTTCATGTTGATTTTATGATGGGAACAGAAGATTTAATGATTGATGGTATTTTAGAAGATGGCAGTCATGTAAAAATCTTTGAAAATGGAAATTTTGTATTTTAATGATCTGTGGGGATTGCTCCCCACTTTTTAATTAGTAAAAAAGATTTCTATTATATATTATTTAAAAGAGGTAATTATAGGGAGTGGGCTTTCTTTTTTATTAAATAATAGTAGTAATTCTGTTCATTTTGTGGTAATAATTGTACTGTTGAAATAAAAGATAAAAAAATAAATATAAATTATGGGAGGATGCAATGGAAGATTTAAGACAACAAATAGAAAAAAGAAGAACATTTGCCATTATTTCCCATCCGGATGCTGGTAAAACAACTTTAACAGAAAAGTTCTTACTCTATGGAGGAGCTATCCAACAAGCAGGAACTGTTAAAGGAAAGAAAAATAGTAAGCATGCGACAAGTGACTGGATGGAAATTGAAAAACAAAGAGGGATTTCAGTTACCTCTTCAGTATTACAATTTAATTACCAAGGATATTGTATTAATATTCTTGATACTCCAGGGCATCAAGACTTCTCAGAAGATACATATCGTACTTTAATGGCAGCAGATTGTGCAGTCATGGTCATTGATGCGAGTAAAGGGGTCGAAGATCAAACACGTAAGTTATTTAAAGTATGTACAATGAGACATATTCCAATTTTCACTTTTATTAATAAGATGGATAGAGAAGCAAGAGATCCTTATGAATTAATGGAAGAAATTGAACAAGAATTAGGAATTGAAACTTGTCCTGTTAACTGGCCAATTGGTTCTGGAAAACGTTTTGCAGGGGTTTATGAAAGAAATGATCAAGAAGTCATTCGTTTTATTCCTGTAGATGGTGGAAAAAAAGAAGTTGAAACAGAAATTTTAAAAGCGGATGATCCAAAATTAAAAGAGTATGTGGAAGATGAACTTTATGATAAATTACAAGAAGATATTGAATTATTAGATATGGCAGGAAATGAATTTAGTTTAGAAGCTGTACGTGCTGGTAAGTTATCACCTGTATGTTTTGGATCGGCTCTTACTAACTTTGGGATTGAACCATTTTTAAAACATTTCTTAAATATGACAACCCCACCAACTCCTAGAATGGCAGATGGTGAAGTGATTGATCCTTATCAAGAAAATTTCTCAGCTTTTGTTTTTAAAATTCAAGCGAACATGAATGCTAGACATCGTGATAGAATGGCATTCTTTAGAATTTGTTCTGGTAAATTTGAAAAAGGGATGGAAGTTTATCATTATCAAGGTAAGAAAAAAATCAAATTAAATCAGTCAAAACAATTAATGGCAGATGAACGTAGTGAAGTAAATGAAGCTTATGCAGGAGATGTCATTGGTGTTTTTGATCCAGGTATTTTCTCTATTGGTGATACCATTACAACAGGTAAAAAACATTTTGCTTTTGAAGGAATTCCAACATTTGCACCAGAGCATTTTGCAATGATTCGTAATAAAGATACGATGAAAAGAAAACAATTTGTTAAAGGGGTTGAACAAATTGCAAAAGAAGGAGCAATCCAAATCTTTACTGAATTAGGTGGCGGTATGGAAGAAATTATTGTAGGAGTTGTTGGTGTTTTACAATTTGAAGTTTTAGAACATCGTTTAAAGAATGAATACAATGTTGAAATTCATAAATCTCCTCTACCTTATCAATATATAAGATGGGTCAAAGAAGGAACTGATTTAAAATCATTAAATCTTTCATCTGATACAAGAAAAGTTCAAGATTTAAAAGGGCAACCATTATTATTGTTCACTAATGATTGGGGCGTAAGATGGGCTCAAGATAAAAATAAAGATTTAGAATTATTGGAATTTTCTAAGAACTAAAAGTAGAACTTTTAGTTCTTTTTTTTGAAAAAATATGTCCTTTTCTACACATGATAAGGGAAAGTGCTATATTTTTTAGTGAAAAAAAGGGAAGAAATTTAATATAAAAAGGGAGAAGATATTATGAAATGTCTAAAGAAAATAGCAATATTTTCATTAGTGTTTTTTGTGTCACTATTTTTTATAATGCCAGTTCAAGCAAAGAGTACACAAACTTATTCTATTATCTATGATTTACAAGATGCTAATGGAAATAAACTTGCTCAAGTAAAGTATAAAAATAAAGATTTTACTTCTGAAATAGGAAGTGAGATCAAAGTAAGAGCGACTTATTTTGATAAAAAATATGGGGATTTTGATTTAGTGAGTGAACAAAGTCAAAAAGTAGAAGCAGGTAAAGATCAATATATTTTTGTTTATAGAACATATCAACCCATAACGATTAAAGGGAAAGTACAGTTTACTACAAAAGAAGGAACGATTCTTTTACAAGATACATTTGATATAGATTCTTCAGCAACAGTTGAAAACCCTCAAGTATATGCTGTGCCTGATAGTTATACAATAGGTGATGTGACTTATTTAAAAGTTCCAGGGTAAGTAAGTGAAATCAAATCTATTTATTATAATGATCCAAGTGATAATACGTATTCAATTACTTATTATAATCCAAATAATACAACAGATTATGATGTCGCTTTAAAATACGTTGAAGAAGGAACAAATGATGTATTGATGCAAAAATCATTTCATGTAAATGATCAAGATTATACATATATGCTTCCAAAAACAATGAAAATCAATGATATTTATTATGGATTAGCTGAAAATCAAGAAAATATAATTCATCATACAGTTTCAAGTGATGTTAGGGAGTATACAGTTTATTATAAGAAAATGGATGAAAATACGTCTTATAAATGGTCTATCTATAAAGTAGATGCTTCGACAAATAAGATTCTTGGAGAAGTAGTACAATTAGAAGTTCGACCTGGTCAAAGTGTTGAATATCAAATGGAAAAAGAATATAAAGATTCAAATGGGAATATCTATACAGTAGATCAAGGAATGTCCCAAGTATTAAAGCATAGTTATGGTGAAAGTGAACATGTAAGTTATGTTTACTATAATCCCAAAGGATACACAGCACCAAAGAGCTATGCTGTAGAAGTGCAATATAAAAATATTGCAACTGATGAAACAATTGCTTCACAAAAAATAGAAATTAATAAAAAAGATGAAGATACAACAATAGATATCGTTAAAGAGTTAACAGTTAATCAACAACAATATGTTTTAGTCAATGGTCAATCAATAACGATTAATCATAGTTTTTATTCTCCTAGACGTATTTATACGATCTATTATAGAAATGTTAATGATCCTATTAATGTCGATACTGAAATTATTCGTGAAGAAGTTATTGAAGTAGAAGGGCAATCTTCTGTTATTGGCGGACAAACAATTTATCGTAGAAATAATCAAACAGAAGCTTTTTCAACGGTTGGTGTTGAAAATAGAGATGGTAGTGAAAATAATAGTAATGAAGGAAGTACCTCATCGGTTGATGGTATAAATGTTGAAGATGAAGCAGTACCACAAGCAAATATAGATGCTCAAAGCCAAGAGTCAAGTTCATCGCAAGTATATTATCTTGTTGCTGGATTGTTAGCAGTTCTCATTGTTATTATAATTATTTTAAAAAGAAAAAAGCATGGAAAGGAAGTGTAATGAAAAATGAAAACCTTTCATATGAAAAAAATGTATAAAAAAGTTACAGCATTTATTTTAGCTATTGCTATGATTGTGGCTTATATTCAAATAAAGGCTTATGCTTTTGATAATAATGTTTCAGAAATTACACGTAATCAAGTAATGTCTGATGCGGCGATTCAATCTGGTCTAGGTGTTGCTAAAAACTATGGTTTATTTTCTTTAGATGCTAAATCATATAATGATTTAGAATGTAGTGTTGCTGCTAAATATGCTGATTTAGGCGCTGATTATAACTTTTCAGGGAATAATACAAAAGTTCATAAAAATCAATTGACAGTCAGTAAATCATTTATGATCAATAATCAACCTCAAGCAAATAAAAATGTAACTTTGAGACTTTATCGAATGGATAGTAGTCAATCTGTTTTGATTGATGTAATGACACAAACAACAGATAGCAATGGAAATGCTAAATTTGTATTTGATGGGATGAAAGATAGTAGTTCAAATAAAAGATATTCTTTTATAGATGGTGACTATCAAGTGAAAGAAGTTATCAGTGAAAATGGTGTTGAAAAGGAAATTATTCCTGATGGATCATCTTATATTGATGAAAATGGAAATAAGATAGAAGTTAATGCAGATCATAGTGGCTTGATTCATTTGGAATCTGGGTTCCAAAATGTGAGTCAATTTGGACAAGTTAAAAATCATAGTATTTTTAAACCTCGTAATGGCAGTATTGTTGTTCTTGAAAATCAAGATGATTGGAACGCAGTTGATAAAGAAGCTATCAATCAAGGTAAAAATAATTATCGAAATGTACCTGCTGGGGTAACTTATTATAATAATGGTGAAGTAAAGATTATTAAAGCGGGTACAAATGGATTTCAACCTATTGCATGGGATCAAGAATTTGATAATTTAAAAACACTTTCAAAGAATTTAGCACATGCTCAAGATTCAAATGATGTGCAAGTTTATTATTATAATGCCGATTATTTAAAGAGTGTAGGTTCTTTAAATTTTGATACTTCAAAAAAATGGGCAGTTGTCAATGTTGAAGTTCAAGATGGACAAAGTACCATTGATATTACAGGTGATTATACGAAAAATGGCATTAAATTAGATGCAGATTTTAATAACTTAGAAACAGGAGTTATTTGGAATTTTTATACAGTAAATAATGGTGATGTGCAACCTTATACAGGTAAAGTGACATTAGCTAATCAAAATGGTGGTATTTTCTTATTACCTGCGGGTGAGTTTTATCATAATGGAACTATTGGTGGAAAAGTAATTGCAGCAAAATATAATCATGATAATGAAATTCATCAAAAAGAAAAAGTTGTCAATGTGAATAATTCTTTATCTATGTCTAATAATGGTGCATCAGAAAAATTAGAGGCTAAACAAACTATTGGTGGAACAAAGAAATTAATAGGAAAAGAATTACAAGGCAATGATTTTAAATTTGAATTACAAAAATATACAGATAGTAGTTATAGTACACCAGATGGTGAAGCTGTTGTAACTACTAATAATGAAAAAGGTCAATTTGTTTTTAGCAATGTAGATATACTAACTTATACAGAACCAGGAGATTATTATTATACTGTTAAAGAAGTAAATGAAAATCAAAAATATATTAAATATGACGATCACACTTTTAAAGTAAGTGTTCATGTAGAAAAACAAGATAATGCTTTAATTGCAGATGATCCTGTTGTTGAAGGTGGAAAGATTGAGTTTAGTAATGAGTTTAAGTTTGAAGGAAATGCTTCTTTAAGTCTTGCTGGTAAAAAAGTATTAAATGGTAAGAAACTTGAAAATGATGAGTTTACTTATGGATTACAAGAATATAAAGATAGTGAATATTCAACAAAAGAAGGACATGAAAAAGAAATAACAAATGATCAAAAGGGAAATATTCAAATTGATCTTTCTTATGATGAAAAAGATATAGGTGAACATTATTATCAATTAAAAGAAAAGAATACAAAGAAAAAAGGAATTGATTATGATCAAAGAATTTATAACATCATAGTTGATGTACAATATGATGAATCGAAAGATCAATTAGTTGTTAGTAAGACAATGACTATTAATGGACAAAATGTAGATTCTATTACGTTTGAAAATACGTATTCTTCAAATGCTGCTACGACATTTAAAGGTCATAAAATATTAGAAGGTAGAGATTTAAATGCAAATGAATTTAATTTTGTTCTTCAAGAAACAAAATCAGATTATCAAACAGCAGTTGGTGAAAGCAAGACAGTTTCAAATGATAGTCAAGGTGATTTTAACTTTGGAAAGATTTCTTATAAAGATTTAACTTATGGTGAAAAACAAATACATTATTATATTATTAAAGAAGTTAATCCTGTTTTACAAGGAACTTATCAAGGTGTAAGTTATGATCAAAAAGTTTATAAAATAAAAGTGGTTGTGACTGATCAAAAAGATGGTACAGCCACAGTTGAAAATAATGATATTCAATTTAAAAATACGTATCAAGCTGAAGGTTCTACAACGTTAATTATTCATAAACAATTAACAGGTGGTACTTTAAAAGCAAATATGTTTAAGTTTAAATTGCAACAAACGGATGAAAACTTTAAAAAGACCGTTGGTAATAGCCAAACAGTAACAAATAGTTCTTTAGGTCAAGGTCAATTTGTGATTCATTTTAATCAAGCAGGGACATATTATTATACGGTTTCTGAAGTAAATAATCATAAGTCAAATGTTACGTATGATTCGATTGTCTATCAAATAAAGATCAAGATGGAAGATGATGGACAAGGAAATATCAAAGAAGTTTCTAGAAGTATTTCTTATGTAGATGAAATGACAAAACCTACAAGTGAGGAAAAAGAAAATTTAACTTTTAAAAATGCAGTAGGTATTCAAGTAGTAGGTCATAAAAAATTAATCAATAAAAAATTAGAAGAAGGTATGTTTACTTTTAGTATTTCTAAAATAGATTATGATAAAAATAACAATAAATATACTGTTGAAAAGCAATTGATGACAACAACAAATGATGAAAATGGAGACTTTTCATTTATAAATTTTGATGAATATCATCAAACAGGTGATTATTATTATGTTGTAAAAGAGGTTAATAATAAATTATCTTATATTGATTATGACAAGCAAGAATATATCATTCATGTAAGTGTTGAAAATAGTGATGATGGTTTAGAAGTATCAAAAGAAATTCTTAAAGATAGTACTTCTGTTGATGAAATGAATTTTAAAAATACTTATCGTGGTCAAGGAAAGGTAAGGATTGATGGTAAGAAAGTATTACTTGATCAAGGTGTAAGTCAAGTATTAAGCGGTGGAGAATTTAAGTTTAAGATTACAAGAGTAAATGATGAAAAAGGAAGTTTGTATAAAGGAGAAATCTTAGATTCGATTGAAAAAGAAACCGTTAAAAATGATCAAAACGGACAATTTAAATTTAATATTTCTTATAAAGATTTAGATTTTTCTAAGAAAGATATTTATACATTCTATTATCAAATTAATGAAGAAAGTAGTGGATCAACTAAAAATGGTGTTACCTATAATAAAAATAATGATTCTTATATTATAGAAGTAACTGTAAGTAATCAACAAGATGGTAATTATGATGTTTCTTATCGAATTATTGATCATGATGAAATAATTTTTACAAATGAATATAATGCAAGTGGTGAAACACAAATTATTGGAACGAAGTCTTTAAAAGGGAAGAAGCTAGTTGATGATGAGTTTACTTTTGAATTAGTTGAAGTTGATGGTATTCAAGGTAAAGAAAAGGAAAATGGTAGAAAGTTAGAAACAACAAATAAAGAAGGTCAATTTATTTTTGATATTCAAGATATTAGAAAAGCTGGTACGACTTATTATAAGATTTATGAAAAAGCTGATAAAAAGAAAACAGGTATTCAATATGATGAAACTGTTTATTATGTTGAAGCGAAAGCTGTATTCGAAGATAATCAATTGAGAGTAACTAATACGTTATATGACCAAGATGGACATCAATTAGATAAAAATAAAGGTATTGAATTTGAAAATAAATTTAAAGCTACTGGAAAGATTGATTTAAGTGGACATAAGAATTTTATTGATCAAGATGGACAAGATGTAGCTTTTGATGCAGGTGACTTCAAGTTTAAAATTGAAGAATTAGATCAAGATGGAGCAACTTTGAAAAAAGATGGATATAGTGAAACAGTTGAAAATGATCAAGATGGTAATTATCATTTTAAAACAATTCATTATCAAAAAGCAGGAATATATTATTACCGTGTAAGTGAAGTACGTGATAATTTAGAGGTCACTTATGATACAACTCAATATATTGTAAAAGTTGATGTAAAAGCAAATGATAGTAAACAATTTGATATTTCAGTTGATATTGTAAATGGTCAAAATGAATATATTGATCAAGATAAACTCGACTTTACTAATAGACTTTTTGAATATAAAGTAGCTTTATTATCGATGGGTGGTATTAAAACTGTCAGTGCCGGACAATCCGTTATAATGGATGATGGTTTGTTTAGATTTGGTTTATACGAAGGAAATGATAATGAACAAAGTAATATGATTGATACTGCTAAAAATGATACAGTAGGGGCTTATAGCTTTGATAATGTAGAAATTGATCAACCGGGTACTTATCATTATACGATTGAAGAAATGAATGCTGGTAAGGAAGTTGCTGGTGTTGCTTATACAAATCATCAATATCATGTAGAAGCTGTTGTAAATAAAGACGGTAAAGGTGGCTTGAATGTTGATTCGGTTAAAGTAACGGATGAAAATAATCAAGTTGTTAAAGATCAATCGGTAGTTGTAGAGACTTCACAAGATTTATCACTTACAAACCAAGCTGTTAAATCATTAAAAGTAAATAAGGTATGGAATGATCAAGGACATAGCGACACCATCCAACCTGTAACAGTACATTTAGTTAAAAATGGTAAAGTTGTAGAAGGACAATCTATTGTATTATCAAATGATAATCAATGGAGTGGTTCGTTTGATAATTTACCAATAAAAGATAGTCAAGGAAATTTAAACGTTTATACTGTTAAAGAAGATAAAGTAGATTATTATAAGACACAATATATTCAAAATGAAGATGGTAGTATTATGATTACAAATACTTATATCAATCCAACGGCAGTAGATGTTCAATTGATTGCTAAAAAGAATTTAGTTGGTGGAAAAGCATTATCTGCAGGTATGTATCAATTTGATTTATTAGATAGTAATAATGAAGTTATTGAAACACAAACAAATGATGATCAAGGTAATATTTACTTTAATACATTGAATTTTAATCAAGAAGGACATTATGTTTATTATATTCAAGAACATATAAATGATAATGATCCATTTGTTGAATATGATCAATCTATTTATCAAGTCAATATTGATGTTTCAAGAAACGGTAATAATTTACAAGCTGAAGTAGAATATCTATTAGATGATAAACAAGTGGATGATGTTACATTTAATAATATTTATCATCCGTTATCATTAACTGTTCAAAAACGTTCTAAAGATTTATCGAAAGATCCTTTGGAAGGTGCTGTTTATGGATTATATAAAGTAAATGAAAAAGGAACAGATATTCTTATTGAAAAACAAACTTCTAATAGTGAAGGATATATGACATTTATGAAAGCTGTTCCTGGATATCGATATTATTTTAAAGAAATCTCTGCACCTAATGGACATACAGTTGATGAATATAAGACAAGAACATTTACGATTAAATGGATACGTCATAAAAATGGTAAAATTTCTTATCAATTAATTTATGATAATCAAAAAGAAGATTTAGAAGAAGAAAAACAAGAGGATAGTTTAAACTTATATGCACAACAATCAATAGCACTATTAGAAAATGAAGATACAAGTGTCAACTTAGAAGCTATTGGAGTAGCAGATGAAGTAACTAAATTAAACGTAACGAAAGTAGATAATCAAGGTAATTATTTAACAGGAGCACATTTACAAATTCTTGAAAAAGAAACAGGAAAAGTTATTTGTGATTGGATTTCTACAACAGATACATTTAGCACTTTAAGAGAATTAAATGTAAATACTGTTTATATCTTAAGAGAAGTTGAAGCTCCAACAGGTTATGTAAAAGCAAGTGATACAGAATTTAAATTAGATGATTATGGTATTGTAACGAAGATTTCTGGAGATGCTCAACTTGTAGATGATCAAACATTTAATTTATATAATTCTAAACAAATTAAAGAAAAAGTTGTTTATAAAACAAATGTAACAACTGTAAAAACAGGAGATAGTACAAATATTGTTATTTATGTAATCTTATTGTTTGTTTCTTTGTTATGTATCTTTGGTTTCTTGAAGAAAAAACAAATAAAAGAATAATTTGTGATTTAAAATAATAGATATCTTTTAAATCATCAAATGTGTGGGATGAAATTCATCCCACTTTTCTTTTATATCAAATTGACAAGCGAAGAATGAATCTATATAATATAAGTAAATGATACCCATAGTCTCAACAATAAAAAGGAACGAAAAAAGTTTGAAAAAGTAAAGATTTGTAACTATGGCGGACACCCCTTATATATTTATGAACATATATTTTCTATAATAAATGTGTCAATAGATAGAACGGAGAAAGGAATATTAGTGCAGTTTAGATTTAAAAAATGTCGTTTTGGTTTTGAAGGATTGTCAAAAATTGAATAAGGATATAAACTAATAAAGTTAAATAAAAAATATGTGAAAAACGGAGAAAATTTGTCATAAAAAATGGCTTTTGAAAAATTGAAAAAGCGTTGATTTTATGATAGAATTTTAGTGAAGGATAATAGTAAAATTAGTGAAAGCTAATGACGCAAAGTCACGGGTCTAAGTACAAAAGTATATGATTGCCGGGCCGCCCAATTCAAAAAAGAATAGGCGGCTTTTTACCGTCTTATAGGAATATTTAATAAAATGGTGAATATATATATTAAAATGGGAGGTAAAAATTATGCTGAAACGTATGAGAAGAATTGGTTTATTTGTTCTAGCAATAGCGGTAGTTATTAGTAGTGCGATTATTGCCTCTGCTAATGAAAGAAGTGGTACAAACGGAAGTGCAACAACCCAATCAACCGCTTCTAGCTATGTAATAGAAAATAAAAGTAGCGATAAAAAAGATATTACAGTTACAATTCAACATTATAATGGAAGCAAAAAAATCTATTCAGATGATGTGAAAACTCTATCTTATGGATCAAAAATCAACGATTACGCTAAAGCAATAAATTGGGATGTAAGTAGTGTAACTGTTGATGGAAATGCCATATCAAATAAAAATTATATTGAATTGACAGGAACTGGAAGTGCAACGGTTGTAGTGAATTACACTGCCAAAGAAACAGATGTATTAGGAGATACTTCTTTCTATGATTACACAGTAAGAGCTGGTGAATCAAATGGAAGATATTATTCTTTTAATATGTTAGGAGATAATACTAATCAAAAATTGACATCTGGTACATCTAGAAATTCACGGAAAGGTGTTTATTGGAATGGATGGCAAAATATTGAATATCAAAGTAGAAGTGATTTAGGTACAGGAAACAATTATGAAACATATTCTTATGAATTGATGAAAGATGACTATGATGTTAATGCTTATACAGGAAGCAGCAAAGTAATTAAAGGATTGTTGAATGGTATAGATAGTGATGGAAATGTAAAATTTAATTATACTGAACCAGGATTCTTTGTTAAGAGTAATGAAACAGTAACAATCAATGGAAAAGAAACTTATCTTAGACGTTATATAGATAGTATGAATTTGAAATTTCATAAAACAGGTGATACTTATAAATTAACTTCAGTTATTGATACAGCACAAAATAATAAAGAAGTGACAACAAGTGGTTCAAATTTCTTCCCACTTAATGATTATTCTACAGAAGGAACACCAAATTACTTTTTTGGAATGAGATATGATGTTGAATTCACAATAGGTGATTATGTCGGTGATTTGACTTATAAATTTACCGGTGATGATGATATGTGGGTGGTTTTAGATAATACCAATGTCATTATTGATTTAGGTGGAATTCATGCTGCAGCTACAGATAGTGTTGATTTGTGGAGTAAATTAGGCTTAACTCCTGGAAGTTTAACAGAAGAGCAAAAAAATCAAATTCATAAATTAACAATTCTTTATATGGAACGTGGCGCTGCAGAATCTAATTGTCAAATGGAATTTACTCTTCCAAATGCAAAAGTTGTTGATGTTATAGAAAAGCCAAAAGCTGATTTGAATCTTCAAAAGGTTGATGAAAACGGAAATGGATTAAGTGATGCAGTATTTAAGTTAGAAAATGATTCAACAAAAGAAGCAAGTAGAGTTAAATCAACGAGTGATGGAAATATTACTTTTAGTGGTTTAAAAGAAGGTACCTATACCTTAACAGAAGTAAGTGCTCCAGATGGCTATTTAGTTTCTGATGATACATGGAAAGTAAGAGTTACAGTTGATAGCAATAATAATGCAGTAGCAAAGCTCTACTTGATTAAAGATGATCAAGAACAAGAAGTAGCACAAACAAATGGTAAATATAAAATTGAAAATAAAAAGGTTCAAGAAATTATTGAAAACTCTTTACAATATGACAAGACTGCAAAAGTAAAAGATTGGGATGAAAGAACATATGATATTAACATTACTGCTAAATCTTTATCTACAAGTTCAAGCGTAGTTCAAAAAGAAGCAGTAGCTGATATTATGATGGTTTTAGATATTTCAGGTAGTATGCTTTACAATGGGAATAGTAACAATCCTACAGATAATGGAGGATTTAGAACTGTTGGAAAATACTGTGATGTAAAAAATAGTTTAGATGTTAATAAGGTGTATTATTATGATAATACATTAATAAATGTTTCATATAAGCATACTAATGGTAATTCATATACTTATAAAAACGCTAAATATCCAATGATTTATATAAATGATACATGGAAATATTATAACGGAAGTAGTTGGGTAAATGTACCAGATAAGATTTCAGGTTATTATGGAAATAAAAGGGATAACAACACAACAATTTATACATTGGATAGTGGATTAACTGGATTAAAAGAAGCATCTTCAGCATTTATTTCAGCAACAGCAGAATCCTCAGAAAATAGTAGAATTGGTGTTGCAACATTCAATGCTTATGGAAATAATTTAAGCAATCTAGTAAATGCAAGAGATAATAAAAATAGCTTAAAACAAACAATTGCAAGTATCTATGCAGCTGGTGGTACGTCTCCTCAAAAAGGCTTAAGTATAGCACAAACAAATTTAGCTAATTCTAAACGTACAGATGTTCCTCAATATGTTATTTTATTTACAGATGGGGCACCTTCTGAAGACACGGATAAAAATGATTCCAAAGAAATAGCAAGACAATTAAGAGAATCGGGTATAACGGTATATACAGTTGGATTAAAGTTGAATGATGAAACATCTAATTGGTTATCTGAAAATATTGCATCAACAAATTGTGCTTTTACAGCAGCAAATGTTGATGAATTAAAGGTAATCTTTGCTAAAATTCAACAAACAATATCACAAAATATTGATATTAAAAATGCTAATATTGTTGATGTAATTGATCCACGTTTCCAACTAGTAGGTAATGATGGAAATGTTATAACAGATGATGAACTTAAGCAAGGTGAAATAGAAATTACAGGAACTAATGGCAAAGTTGGTATGGCGTATTATGATGAAGTTAATAATACCCAAGCAATTAGATGGACTGACCAAACGATTCCAAATGTTAATACTGGTGAATGGAACACAACAATAACTGTTAAAGCACGTGACAAATATATAGGTGGTAATAATGTTCCAACTAACGTAAGTCCAGATTCAAAAATAACGACAGGTTTTGGTGAAGCTGTTTTACCTCAACCTAAAGTGAATGTAAAAGTTGATATTGCAACCAGTAATGATGATATTTGGATCAATAGTGGTGAGACAGTTCCAGTTGATGATACTAATATTGGAAATAGTAAAGTCTTTGATATAGAAAATGTTGTTAATAGTAAAGGTAATGTTGTATATAAGTACAATGAATCAACGAAAGAATTTGAAAAAATTACAAAAGGCGATTTAACTATACAATGGTATACTGATGATCAATGTACATCAGAAACTACGAAAGATAAGATTTCTAAAGTTAAACCAGATGGTAGAACGGATTTCTTCTTAAAAGTAGGATATGATGGTGGTAGTGCTACTGATGAAAGTAACATAAATACCAATGGAAATAAGGTTGGTAATAGTGAATCTAATATAGGATATGCTATTAACGATGGTAAAAATGGTAATGACAAAGAATGTGTTACTGATTTTGAAAATTGTAAAAAGAATAAATCTGAATATGGTATTTATAGAATACATGTGAAATATACTTTACCTGAAACAGGTGGAACAGGAATTTATTGGTATATGGCAGGTGGTATGTTGCTTACGATGGTAGCAGCAGTTGCTATATATAGAAAAAGGTATTATGAGTATATGAACAAATAGTTTTCCTATTTATTCATAACTCTTATATATAAAAAAGAAAGGGAGATAGAATATGAAATTATTTAAAAAAGTTTCAGCAATGGTGGTTTCATTATTGACGGCATTTGCAATGGTAGTACCAGTAGCTGCCGCTAATCCAACAATTACAGTAAAAAACATTGCTACAGACGAAAATGTAACATTATCTTATTTAAAAGTTGTTAAACAAGATAAAACTACAAAAACAGGATGGGCTTTTGTTAGCGATGAAGTAACTAAAATTTTTAAAGAAGAGTATAAAAAAAATGATGCTCAAGCTATTTTAGCTTCATTAGCTAATAGTGCTGCTCATTCTAAAGCGTTAGCTAGATTAGGAAATTTAAATGGATTTACTGAATTTACAGATAACGCTGGAAGAAAAACTGAAGTAGATGGTGCAGGGTTATATGTTGTTAAAGTTGTAGATAACTCAAATAAATATACTTATAACGTTATGGCTGCTCCAATTAATTTTGATTATGCTGGAAATCCAGCAACATTAAGAAATGCTGAATTAAATGTAAAAAGATCAGAAACTAGATTAACTAAAACAGTTAAAGATGCAGATGGTGCTGTACACAATGGTCAAACAGTAACTTATACAATTAATGTAAAAGTTCCTTCAATTGATCCAACTGCAACAAATAAGTTATTTAAAGTAACTGATGCATTAACAGGTGCAGAATACAAAAAAGATACAGTTGTTGTTAAATTAGGGGATAATGAAATAAATATTGCTCCTACATTTGATGATGCAACTAATTCATTTGAATTAGATTTATCATCTTTAATTGATGATACAAACAGTAATGCTGGAAAAGATGTTACAATTACTTATGATGTATTGGTAACTTCTGAAAATGATAAAGTAACAAATACGGCTAATGTAAGTCGTACAGGTTCAGAAAATTATTCAAGTGATTCTGTAGATTTATATGAAGGTGCAATTACTTTAACAAAAACAAATGCTTATGAAAAAGAAAGTGATAAAAAATTATTAGCTGGTGCAGGATTCAATGTATTAGATAAAGATGGAAATGTTCTTAAATTTGTTGATAAAGGTAATAACACTTATGTATTAGCTAAAGATCAAACAGTAACTACTGGTGTCGTAACTGAAGTTGTAACTGGTGCAAATGGTCAATTAGTAGTTAAAGGTTTAGATAAAGGTAAATATCAATTTAAAGAAGTTACTGCTCCTGATGGATATTCTATTAATGAAACTAATTCAAGTGCGACTTTAACAATTAGTGGTGATAAAGCAACTGCAAAATTTACTGCTGATACAGATATGAGAGATACAGAAGTAGGTGCATTACCTGAAACTGGTGGTATTGGTACTACAATCTTTACAGTAGGTGGATGTGCAATTATGGTTGTAGCTGCTGCATTATTCTTTATGAATAAAAAGAAACATGAAAAATAAAATAATTATCAGAGGCTTTTAGCCTCTGATTCTTAAAATGATATAAGAATAAGGAGAGTCCAGATGAAAAAGAAGTTAAGCAATATAGTTATAATCTTGATATTCGTTGCTGGTTTGTCCTTATTGGTATATCCATTTGTTGCCAATAAGTGGAATAGTTATAGACAGGATTGTTTAATCAGTAACTATGAAAAGATAGTAAGTCAAAAGAGTGATTCAATAGATTATGATGCAGAAATGAAAAAAGCAAAGGCATATAATGATGCTTTAGCACCACATATTTTGCCGGATTCATTTATTAAAGCAGAAAATCAAAAGTCAGAAGATAAGTCATATACTTCAGCTTTAAATCTTGCTGGTGATGGAATAATGGGTATTGTTGAAATTCCTAAAATAGATGTGAAGTTACCTATTTATCATACAACGAGTGAAGAAGTATTAAGTAAGGCTGCTGGACATTTGGAAGGAAGTTCTTTACCTGTAGGGGGTAAAGATACGCATGCAGTTATCTCTGCACATAGGGGGTTGCCAAGTGCAACATTATTTACTGATTTGGATCAAGTTAAAAAGGGAGACCACTTTTTGGTCCATGTTTTGAATAAAACGTTATGTTATGAAGTTGATAGTATTGTTGAAACTGAACCTGATGATACATCAGCTTTGGCTGTGCAAGAGGGAAAAGATTTAGTTTCGTTGCTTACATGTACACCTTATGGTGTGAATACTCAACGTTTGATTGTAACAGGTCATCGTGTTTCTTATAACAAATCTGTTGTAAATAAGGAAAATAAAAATGGTTTTACAAGTCTTCATACGAATTATTTGTTATGGGTTATTGTTGGTTTATCTGTTACTGGTGGTTTTATCTTTATTTTATATAAAAAGGATAAAAAGATGAGATCTAAGGAGTAGTTATATGAAAAAGAGATTACCGAGTATTTTGGTTGGATTGTTATTTTTAGTTGGGTTGGGTATTATGATTTATCCTACTGTTTCTAATCAATGGAATACTTATCGACAAAATAAATTGATTAGTAATTATGAAAAAATAGTTGATGATATGTCTGATGAAGACTTTAGTCAAGAATGGCAAAATGCACAAGCATTTAATGAAACAATAAGTGGGAATAATGTTTTTGCTGATGTGTTTGGTGAAAAGTCCAAGGATAGTGAAAATAGTGAATATAATCGAGTTTTAAATATGAATAATGATGGAATCATGGGATATATTTCTATTCCTGAAATCAATATTAAATTAGCTATTTATCATGGGACAAGTGATGATGTTTTACAAACGGGTGTTGGTCATATTAATGGGTCTAAACTTCCTATTGGAGGTGAAAGTACACATTGTGTTTTAGCAGCACATAGAGGTCTTCCTAGTGCAGAATTGTTTACTGATATTGATCAACTACAAACAGGTGATAAATTTTATTTGCATATTTTAGATAAGGTTTTAGCTTATGAAGTAGATCAAATTTTACCAATGGTTGATAAAGATGATCATCAAACTTTACAAAATGCTTTGTCTATTACTGAGGGTCAAGATTATGTTTCATTATTTACTTGTACACCTTATGGAGTGAATAGTCATCGTTTAATTGTAAGAGGACATCGTGTTGAATATAATGGTGAAGAAGATGTTAAACAATCTGTTGGAGATAGAATGTTAGAGTCTATTAAAAACTATTATATGTTGATTTTAGTTTTAGGTTTATCAATTACGATACTTGTTATTATTATAATGAGATATGTTTTTAATAAAAAGAAATAAGGGAGGATATGAGGATGAAAAAGAAATTTTGTAAGTTATCGGCTATCTTTATAGGGTTGATAATGATGTTTACGGTTGTTGTTTTACCAAATGTTGAAGCAGCATTACCTGTAGATGTTAATAAAAAATGTAGTTTAGAAATTTCAATTAGCTCTCATAGTTATGCTGAGGATTTATCGAAAAATGATGTTCAGGTGGATCTTTATAAGGTTGCTTCTATTAGCCAAGGTGGCAATTATACAGGTTTAGATGCATTTAAAGACATTGATTGGTCAACTGTTAAATATGATGCAACTCAATCAGCGAAGACTTGGAAACAAAGAGCAAGTGAAGCTTCTAAAGTTATTAAAGATGCTACTCCAGCTTATACAGCAACTTTAAAAGGCGGAGATGTTAAGCTAACAAATTTACAAACAGGACTTTATTTAATTGTTGTTAATGATATGAATAGTCAATATTATTCTTATAAGTTTACACCTTATTTAGTTTCTCTTCCAAATAATTATTATTATACAACTAAAAAGGATGATACATGGTATTATGATTTAGTTGGTTCGAAAGCTATTGGTATTAAAGCTGATCGAGAATTAAGAATGAGTTCTATTCAAATTACTAAAAAATTAACAAGTCAAAATACAACTTTAACAACAAATGCAACATTTGTTTATCAAGTTGATATTGAAACAATTGAAAATCAAAAAGAAACAAGATTTATTACTTTAAATTTTGATGAAGTAAAAGAGAAAACAATTAGAATTGCTGATATTCCAGCAGGTTCAAAAGTAACTGTTACGGAAGTTTATACAGGAGCTGGTTATGAAATTGTTGGTGATTCTAAAAAAGTTTTGGAATCATTAGTGGCAGATGAAGATAGTCAAGAGATTGCAACGGCAAGTTTTGAAAATAAAGCTTCTAATGAAATTCATGGTGGTTATGGAATTGTTAATAATTATAAATATTCAAAAGAAGATCAAGATTATACAGTTAAACAAAGTAAAGAAAATAAGACAGTTCAAGAGTAGGAGGATAGAGATATGAGAAAATTAAACAAAAAATTAGTATTATCTATTGTTGCTCTTGTGATGATTTCTACTTTAGGTATTGGTAAGGCTTTGGGATATTTTACGACTCATACGAATGCAACTGGTGGATATAAAATGGATTTAGGTTTTACAGATACAAAGATTGAAGAAGATGTTGATAAAGATGGAAAACATGTTGTGATTACTAATGTTGGTGATTATGATTGTTTTGTGAGAATTAAAGTTTTTGCAGCGGATAACCTTAAAATTAAATATAATTTAGGTAAAGATTGGCAAGAAAGTGATGATGGGTATATTTATTATAATAAAGTGCTTTCTTCTAAAGATAAAACAAGTGAATTAAATATTAAATATACACTACCTGAAGTAAATGATGATAATAAGGATAAAGATTATAATATCGTTGTTATTCAAGAATTTACACCGGTTGTTTATGATGATCAAGGAAACTTAATTGCTAATTGGCAACAAGTTTATGAAACAGAGTAGGAGGTTATGGTAATGAAAAAAGTGAAATCGATTTTTATGAAACCTACAATCCTTCTTGGTATAGCTGCTGTTTTATTACTTGGAAGTGGTGTAGGAAGTGCACGTGCAGCACTCACATATTATAGTGATCAATATTCGGCTTCTATGGATATGTCTACAATTGGAGTTTCTTTAAAGGAAAATGGAAAGGTTGTTAGTTCAAAGACGTATGATGATCAAGGAGATGCAACAACTAATGGTGAAGGTAAACTTCTTCAAAATTTATTAAAAGATGATGAAAAGTTTGCTTTAGGAAAAACTTATGATGAAAAGTTAGCTGTAGAAAACAGTGGTAATATTGATACTTTTGTAAGAGTTGTTTTAACAAAGAGTTGGCAAGATAAAGAAGGGAAAAATGTTGATTTATCACCAGCATTGATTGAATTAGGATTTAATCAAGATGGATGGGTCATTAATGAGGCTCAATCAACAGATGAACGTGTTGTTTTATATTATACAAAGGTAGTTGAAAGTAAGAAAACAACACCGGATTTTATGAAAACTATTCGTATTAGTAATCAATTGTCAACAATGTATACGAAAGTAGAGGATAAAAAAACAATTAAATATCAGTATACTTATAATGGATATACATTTACATTAGATGCAGAAGTTGATGCAGTACAAACTCATAATGCGAAAGATGCTATTAAGAGTGCTTGGGGAATTGATGTGAATGTTAATGATGATGAAACTGAATTGAGTTTAGGATAGGAGGGTACAGATGATGAAAAAAAGAATTTTGTGCCTTGCTATGGCACTTATGATGATGGTTGGTACTTTTTCAACAGTTCAAGCTAAAGAATTAGTAGGAAAAGATCATTGGAAGGTTTCATTTGATGGTAGCCAAATGACAACTAATTTTGGTAAAGATCAAATGAATGATGAATTAAGTAATATCCAGCCTGGAGATTCAATGACTTTAAAAGTTAAAATCGAAAATAAAAATAGTCAATATACTGATTGGTATATGACAAATGAAATTATTAAAACATTGGAAGATGGATCAAAGGCAACTAATGGTGCTTATGAATATCGTCTAGCTTATGTAGATAGTCAAAATAATGAAACTTTAATTTATGACAGTTCTACTGTTGGAGGAGATAGATCACAAGGGTTAAAAGAAATTAAAGGTCTTGATGATTATTTCTATTTAGGAAGATTGGCTAAAAATGATGTTGGGTATGTCACACTTACACTAAGTGTTGATGGAGAAACACAAGGGAATAGTTATCAAGCGACAATGGCACAATTGGAAATGAATTTCGCTGTAGAAAACGTCTCTAATCCAGCAGTAACTGTTAATAAAATAGAACATAAAAATGTTTATTCTACTGTTAAAACGGGAGATAGTACAAATATTTTATGGTATTGTGCGTTAGGTTTAGTAAGTGGTTTGTTACTCATTATCCTTGCAATTTTCTTTAAGAAAAAATCAAAAGATGAAAAGAAAGGAGAATAAATGATGAAGCGATTAAAAAAATTATTTATCATGATGATGTCTTTGACAGTTTTCCTTTCTCTTGCTTATACACAAGTCTGTGCATATGGATATAAAGTTACTTTATATACTGGTAATCAAGGAACAATTAATAGTCAAAATGAAATGAGTATAAATGTTTCTAAAGGACAAATGGTTTCTTTAGATCTATCACAAATAGAATTACCTCAAGATAGTAAATATTATGTTAAAGGTATTCGTTTGAGTGGGCATGATAGTGTTGATAATTTGGATCCTGCAACTTTTGTAGTTAATGGTGATTTAGATTATGTTGTTGTTTATGGAGTAAAAGGTAATCAGGTTGCTTATACGATACGTTATTTAGATGAAAATGGTAAGCAATTATCTGAAGATACCGTTTTATATGGAAATGTAGGAGATAAACCGGTTGTAGCTTATAAATATATTGATAGTTATATACCTCAAGCCTATGCTCTTACAAAAACACTTGTTGAAAATGAGAAAGAAAATGTCTTCACATTTACTTATAAACCAGGTGAAACGGGTGAAATAATAGAAAATACAAATATTGTTACAACAGTTATTTCAACAACACCTTCAACAAATGCAAATCAAGGTAATAATGGAACAGGAAATGCAACAGGCGGAACACAAAATAATGATGGGGATACGACAACAGCTGAAGATGAAGATGTTCCACAAGGTTTAGTTGATTTAGATGATGAAGATACACCAAAATCTAATATTTCAGTTAATAATGAAAAAAATAGTTCAACACCAATTTATGCAGGTATAGCAATCTCGCTTGCAGCAATTGTAGGAATTATTGTAGCATTTATGACAATTAGAAAGAAAAGAGTTTAATGTCACAAAAGAAAAAGAACCCAGTAGCTACAGTATGTAGCTTGCTGGGTACTATTTTATTAATTGTTTTAATATTAGGGTGTATACCATTAACTGTTCCTAAAGCATTTGGATATAATATTTATACTGTCATTAGTGGTAGTATGGAACCTGCAATTCCTGTAGGTAGTCTTGTTTATGTAAAGTATCAAGAACCTGAAACAATTCAAAAAAAAGATGTTATTGCATTTTATGGTGCTAAAGATGCCTCTTCTATAGTGACACATAGAGTTGTTACGAATAAAAAACTTTCTGGTGAATTTATTACAAAAGGAGATGCAAATCAAACAAAAGATATGAACCCTGTAAATTATAATAATTATATGGGTAAAGTCGTTTTATCAATTCCTATCATTGGTGGTATTGCACAATCTTTGACAACAGCTAGTGGTAAAATTGCTTTATTTTGTTTAATAGCATTTATTCTATTATTAGAAACTTTAGGAAGTTTGTTACACAAAGTAGAATTTAAAAAATAGTCTTAAGAAGTCCTAAGGGACTTCTTTTTTTGGACTATTTGTCCATTGAAAGGAGGAAAATAGAAAGATAAAATGATAATAGAAATGAGACAAATGTGAAACAAATAAGAGACAAATTTGAGACGAATTATCTTTAAACCTATGATACAATTAAATTAAGAAAGCTCCTTACATCAATATTAAAAAAGAGATAAAAAGCGATGATGGCAAACTATAAAACACTCATGTAAGGAGGTAAAAAAATGAGGCAAATAAGAAATGCAAGTGATACAACCTGTAAACAGTTATTAAGAGACGAGGAATGTTTTGCCGTTGCAGGGCACACACTTTCCACCTGTTTATTATTTTAATTTACGGTTGTATTTTATTTTATTATGTATAGAGTTTGCGGTTTAACAAAGAACAACTTAAAGTAAAATTAGGAACTTTATCAAGACCTTTAGAAAAATAACTCACAAATATATCGCTAGAAAAATTAAATGTTCTTACATTAAATATCTTTAACATCAATAGTGAAGAAGATGTTTTAAAAATTATTTGTTAATAAAAGCCCATTTTCATCTTAGAAAATGGGCTCTAATTTTACAATTTCTTTTTTAACATTTCTTCATTTGTAGCGTAGTTCAATGCAGTTTCTTTTGTGATTTTTCCTTCTTTATAGAGATTGAGTAAACTCATATCAGTTGAAATCATATCAGGTTTATTAGATGCATAAAGGATACCATCAATTTGAGGTATTTTATGATCTCTAATCATATTACGAATTGCAGGTGTGACTGTCATAATTTCAAAGACAGGAATCAGTTCTCCATTAATATCAGGAACGAGTTGTTGAGTAACAATGGCCTGTAATACCATTGAGAGTTGTACAGCAATTTGTCTTTGTTGGCTTGCTGGAAAAACATCAATAATACGATCTATTGTGTTAGCTGCACCAATTGTATGTAAGGTAGAAAAAACAAGATGACCGGTTTCTGCTGCTGTCATAGTTACATCTATTGTTTCATAATCTCGCATTTCTCCTAGTAAAATAACGTCAGGACTTTGTCGTAGTGAAGCACGTAATGCGACTACATAGCTTTTAGTATCAACTTTTACTTCTCTTTGACTTACAATGCTTTTTTGATGTCTATGTAAAAATTCAATAGGATCTTCTAGTGTAATAATATGTTTTTCTTGTGTTTTGTTAATTTCATTAATAATACAAGCAAGTGTTGTTGATTTACCACTTCCTGCAGGTCCAGTAATTAACACAAGACCTTTAGACAATTTAGAAAAATCAATAATTTGTTGAGGAATACCTATAAGTTCAGGTTGTGGTAAATCGAAAGTGATGATTCTTACAACAGCAGATAAGGCACCTCTTTGTTTATAGGAACTTACACGAAAACGTGAAATTCCTGGTAATGCAAAGGAAAAATCATCATCACCTTTTTCTTCTAGAATATTAATTTCTCTATTGCCAGCAAGTTCATATATTTCTTCTAGATATTCTTTTGTTTGAGGTGGCATAAGTTTTTCTTCATTTTCATGATGAATAGAACCACTTGCACGATAAGAGATAGGCAAACCAGCGACAATAAATATATCTGAAGCATGTGCTTCGACAGCTTTTTTTAATAAATTTACAATATTCATAATACTCTCCTATTCACTTCCTAAAAGAGGAAGTGTACTTTCATTTTTCCATTCTTTGGAAGTTACTTCTTGCCATTTAATAATTTTATATCTGTCTTGATTTCGAGTTAATTGAATTTCAACATCTAAATCTTGATATTGATCAATGTTTTCTTTAAATGAAATGTAAGTATTATTATCTTTTAAAGAAATTTTTATATTTTTAAGAGAAGATAAATCTTTATGGCTAATGATTGCTTGATCAATTTCTTTTAATTGTTTTTGTGCATGAGAATAAGCTAAATAATAATTTTCAGTTTTTAAAACAGCTTTATCTGTATATTTTTGATCTCTTAGAGAACTAGACAGAGAAAGTGTTGCAAAAACAATTAAACAAATAACAATAAAAACAACAAGTAATAAAGAAGTTCCCATATTAATAATTGGAAAAGATTTTTTATGATTCATGGTTATCCTCCTTTATATATTGATCACTTGTAATAGAATAAATCTTTTTGTGGTAATGATAGACTCTTACATGAATTGTTTCTATTGAGTCTTTATCACTACAATAAATTTTAATAAAATAAGTTGAATTCTTTTTATGACAATTTTTCCAGTTTTCATCATAATAATGAATATATTCTTGATTAACTTGATAAATTGTAGGATCATTTAAAAATTCTTCTACATAGCCTGTTGCTAAATTCATAGAAATATTGATATCATTTGTTTCTTTAGATAAAGAATGGGCTTTAACGAAAAATTGAACACATATACTTGATGCTAAAGCAAAAAAAGCAATGGCAATTACTAATTCGAAAATAAAAATATGTGTTTGTCTATTAATATTTTTCATTTTAGACCTCCTTTATTTTGATTGGATTGCAACATTTGTATTAATTTCTTTATGATCTACAATACATGAAAAATGGTATAAATAAGGATTGATTTGTTGCATTTTTAAATGTGATACAGGAATTATTTTTTTACCATCATCTTTATCAAATTCAAGTTGATTAGAAATAAATAACTCTTTTAAATACCCCTTATCTTCATAAAGATAAGTTGTATATTTGCCTTGACTATAAGATGACTTTAATACCAAAACATCTTTTTGATCAATTTGTTGTAATGAAACACTGTCTATCAAATCATTTTGATGTATTTTTTGAGTAATATAGGATAGAGCAGTGCGTGTTTGATAATTACTTTGTTCTAATTGAACGGTCTTTCTATACGTATGAAAAGAAAGAATTAAAACAATAAAACAACTACTGATAAAAACAAAGAATAAAGCAATTGGAAAAATCATATCAATTACATGTTTATTTTTATTCATATGCACCCTCCTTCCTGATGACAACGATATCAGGAGCAATATTTTCACCGAGCACTTGATAATCTACAAAAAAGATTTTCTTATTATAAGTTAAACCGTATTCTTTTTCTAAAACATTTAAACTTTCTGGATAGTGACCAACAAGAACATAATACTGACTAACGCATCTTTCAATTGCTGTTTCTAAATTGGTTTGTTGTTCATCTATAGATTGTTTAGACATGGATTGAATACCATAATTAAATAAACCAGCAACACTTAAAAAAATAATGACAGAAATAACAATATTTTTAAAAGGATGATTTCTTTTTTGATTTGTGAATCTCATAAAAAGTACCTCCCTATATATTTGACATAATTCCTAAAAGTGGCAACATGACAGATAATAAGATAACTCCAACAATAATAGAAAGGATAATAACAAGTGTTGGTTCTAAAATATTAATATACGAGCTTATTTTTTCATCAATTTCATCTTCTAATTGATCAGCAATATCATCCATAATAGAATCTACTTGACCGGCTTTTTCAGCAATATTCAACATTCTAGCTTGAACACCAGTAAAAATATGACTATCATGAAAAGATTTTGCTAGACTCGATCCTTCATCTAAAAGATTTTGGCAATCATTGATTTCTTTTTGAAAATGTTTGTCATAAACAAGTTCTTTAGATAATTCGATACAACGATCAAAAGGGAGCCCACTTTTTAAAGAAAGAGACATTCCTCCAGCTAAACGACAAGCATATATTTTATGAAATAAATTTTTTATACCTTTAAAATGATAGAAAATAGTTTTAAATTTTTCTTTTCCTTTTTTATTGTGTAATAAATAAAAGATAAAACCAATTACAATTAATAAAATAATAATAAAAACAGCAGCATACTTAGATAAAGTATTTCCAAGTAAAAGAATTCCTTTAGATAATCCAGTCATCTCATGACCTAATTGTTGAAAAACTTGATTAAAAATAGGCATTACTTTTGTCATTAAAATAACAATAATGACAACCATCATCAAAATCATGATCATTGGATAAGTAATAGCATTCTTTATACTTTGTAAAATCATTTCTTCTCTTTGATAATGATGAGACAATGCATCCATAACTTCATCATTTTTTCCTGTTTCTTCACCGATTTCTAGCATCTGGATCATATAATTAGGAAAAACAGATGTTTTCTTTAAAGATATAGCAAGTGAAGATGTCATTGTTAAATCTTCATAGATTTTTTCTAAAAGTTGTTTTTCATTTTCATTTTGACTATCTTCTATCATCATAGAAATACCTTCTATTGGTGAAATACCAGCTTTTAAAATCATAGACATTTGTTTACAAAAGCTAGATAATTCTAAATTTGTAAGTACTTCATTCTTTTTATTCATAAATATCATCCCCTCTAATATGTATATTTTACTATATATTTACTGCCATCACCGATATATTTTTTTACATCTTTACTTTTATTATTCGCTCCTAAAGTTGGGTCTAATAAAGACCAATCTTTGCCATCAAATTCAATAATATTGTCTACCCAACCAGTTTCGTCTACATAACAACTGATCCAGGCATGATAAACTTCACCAACATAACCTACTTCGAGTTTTGTAGGAATTCCTTGAGACCTAAGCATCGCACAAGTTAAAGAGGCATAGTCGAAACAAATACCTGTTTTATCATTTAATGTTTGATCAGGATCAGGAACATAACCATACTGTACATTATTTGCTTTTTCTTTATTATATTTTATATTTTTGATAATGTAATTATAAACATTTGAAACAACATCTAAAGATGAGTAGCATTTTTTAGCGAGTTGTCGTGCTTTTTTGACACAAAGAGAATCTTTATTAAATGAAATATAATAATTAGAATAAAGAAATGGTAGATACTCGTTTTCTAAAGAGACATCTATCTGTTGTGTAAAACAAGTTGCATAGAGATTTTTAGTCGGATCAACGGATTCTAAAACAGTTATTTTATAAGTACCATTTCCTCTTGGTAAAGGATATGTAACAAATAGATTTAAATACGTAACAGGATATGTATAATTATTTTGATCAGGAGAGGTTACTTGTATTTTAACTTTTTCATTATGTCCACTATAATTAACCATAATATATCCTGAAGATGTATGTGATGCATCAACACTTACGTTATTTTCTTGATAAGTAACTTGATAGTCGGTAGAAGGTAAATATAATTGTGGAGATGAATCACGTAATTTTTTTGATTCCTTTTTTGAATCATTGTTTGAACAGCCGGTAATACAAAAAAGACATGTAATTGTAGAAATAAAAAAAATAAATAATTTTTTTATTTTCATAAAATGCCCCCTTTGTTTATTCATCATTTATTATATCATATTCAAAGGAAGTTTGTCATAAATAGAAAGCTGATGTACAATAATAAAGAAATGAGGTGATTATCATCGCAAATTCAGGGAAAAGATGTTTATGTAGATGTATAAAGTCAATGAACATCATTATTGGAAAAGAAGAAAATACTTTATTTGAAAAAGGAGCAATCTATGATTGTGTTATTAAAGGAGAAATAAATGAACAACTTTATTATAAAGTATATGGTGATGAGTTCACTTTATCTTGTACAGAAAAAGAATTCCATCAAAATTTTTTGATTATCAAACATAAAAAGACGAATGAAGGAAAGTAGGAATTTTGAATTTTATAAGAAGTATGATAAAATAAGTTGCATAAAAAGGAGTAAAGAATATGGAACGTGTATATTATATTGATCATGTAAGTAATGATGATATTAATGCTTTATCTTTAAAGTTAAATAGTATGCAAGAAGTGTCACATATTAAAATAAATAAGGATTCTATTTCGTTTAATTGTGCACGACCAGATAATATACAAAACTATTTAGATGAATCAAAGATGGATTATGTACTTCAAGAAATGGTCAATCGAAAGAAAAGAGAGTATGTTTCTAATCAAGCAAAAGTAGAAAAAATCTTCATGTTTACGAATTTGGAAAGTGAAAAAGATGCACACGAAATACAAAACATTCTTTCTAAATATAGTGTTTATGAAAATGTTCAATTAGATTTTCAAAACAAACTTTTAACATTAACAACTTCAGCAAAAGCATTACCTCGTATTTCACGTATTGTTGAAAATGTTAATCCTGAAATACAAGTAGAACAATGGAAAAAGCCCTTTAAATCACAAGATTTATTTAATGAAAAATATGTACAAAAGTATGCAAGAATTGCTTTATTATGTGTAGGTATTGCACTTGGATTGGTTACTTTTGGAGATACTTCATTTTTAACTTATGTAGGATGGATGATAGCTTTACTTATTTGTAATGAAAAAGTACTTGTTGAAGCTAAAAGAGATTTACAGTTAAAAAATTATTTATCAGAAAATAATATCTTTTTATTAGCTTGTTTTATGGGATGGATCTATGGAGCATTTATTGAAGCGTTGGTTGTTTCTATCATGTATCAAGCTGGTAAACAATTGATTATGCAAGTAACACAATGGTCTATGGAAAAGATCGATGATTTAGTAGCGCATCAAAACTTAGGAAGAAGGTTACGTAAAGGAAAAGAAGAAATGATTCCTTTAGGTAACTTTGATATTGGAGATGTTATCGTTATCAATGAGGGTGAAACCATTCCTTTAGGTGGTAAAATTATTAAGGGAAATGCTAAATTGGATGTTTATGCCATTGATGGTAGTGATGTATGTATTAAATCTAAAATTGGAAATGAAGTTTATAGTGGAACTGTTGTTACAGAAGGATATTTACATGTAAAAACAACAGCTTTATATGAAGATTCAGCAATGTCTAAAGTTTTAGATATTGCGATGAATGCACCAATGTCTTCATCACATACAGAAAAAATTATTTTTAAAGTTTCTGATGTTTATTCTAAAGCTTTAATTATTGTTGGTTTAGTATGCTGTGTTGTTTTACCATTAATAAATTTAACAGATAATTTAAAATATATGTATTTAGGAATTATTATGTTGACTGTTTCTGGAAGTTTTGCCTATGTTCAAGGAGCATCCTTTACTTTACTTGCGGGAATAGCTAAAGCATTCTCTAAAAAAATTGCGATTAAAGAAAATAGCGGGTTGGATGATTTAAATACATGTACAACAATTATCTATGATCGTTTTGATGGTATTGAAACAACAGAAGAAGAAATGGATCTTTTTGAAAAAATCAAAGGATTACATAAATCATTGATTATTTTTAATGACGGACCGGTTGATTTAGAAAATGATGAATATACAATTTATAACAATTATAGTGTTGAACAAAAATTAAAAGTTATGGATAAAACACTTGTTGCTGGACCTGTTGCTTATATTGGAGATTGTGATAAAGATATTGCTTTACTTCAAAAGGCTTCTGTTGCCATTTCTCGTGGTGGTGTGCATAATGAAAAAGTACAACGTAATAGTGATATTATGTTGACGGATTCTAATTTTGATACAATTATTGATTTATTAAAAATAGCTAGAAAACAAAAGAGTATTAATATTGGAAATACTTTTATTGGGATTGTGATTAGCTTGCTTGTTGTATTATTAGCAGTTATTTCATTTATTTCTTGGTGGGTAGCTTGTTTAATTTATATTTTAGAGTCAATACTTGTTTTATTGAATTCACAAAATATTGTAAGAATGTAAAATGCAAAGATTTCTTTGCATTTTTTTAGGAGAAAAAAATGAAAGTAAAAAAAGAAATGTTATTAATGGATTATCTGTTATTATCTTATAATCGCAAAAATGCTAAAAACTTATTAAAATATAAACAAGTTTATGTAAATAACCAACAAATTAGTCAGTTTGATTATTTATTACATGAAAATGACCAAGTAGAAATCAAAAAAGAAAATACATCTTCATTAGAGATTTTATATGAAGATCAAGAATTTGTTGTAATCAATAAACCTTCTGGTTTATTAAGCATGTCAGATGGTAAAGAAAAAGAAAAAACAGCTTATCATTATGTAAGTGAATATTTAAAAAAACAAGACAGAAAACAAAAAGTATTTATTGTTCATCGTTTAGATCGAGAAACATCTGGTGTTTTAATGTTTTGTAAAAATGAAAAAATAAGAGATTTATTACAAAAAGATTGGAATAAAATTGTTTATTTAAGAGGCTATATGGCTTTAGTAGAAGGTAAAGGCTTAAAAAATGGAACATTAAAAAACTATTTGGCAGAAAGTAGAAGTCAACAAGTTTATGTTACAAGTAAAGAAAAAGGGAAACTTGCGATTACGCATTATAAAGCCATTAAAGAAATGAGAAACCAAACCCTTTTAGAAATACAATTAGATACAGGTAGAAAAAATCAAATCAGAGTTCAATTATCAAATATTCATCATCCAATTGTTGGCGATAAGAAATATGGAGCAACAACGAATCCACTGAGAAGGCTTGGATTACATGCTCATGCATTTGGTTTTATTCATCCTGTTACTAAAAAGAAATATGAATTTAAGGTGGATTGTCCAAAAGGATTTTATGGTAAAAAATAAGAGGTGAAGAAAATGGAATCTATGATTAAGTTTGTACATCAAAGGATAAAAAAACATAAATATCAAAACGGGATTGATTTTACGATGGGAAATGGTCATGATACACTGTTTTTAAGTGATTATTGTCATCATGTTTATAGTTATGATATTCAATCATTAGCGTTAAATAATACAAAAGAATTAGTAAAGAGAAAAAAGAATATTACTTTATTTTTAAAAAGTCATGAATATTTTGATGAAGATGTTCGAGATTTTGAGGTTGGAATTTTTAATCTAGGTTATTTACCAGGTGGCAATCATGAATGTGTAACACAGTATGAAACAACCTTAAAAACAATAAAAAAAGCTTTGGAACATTTAGTCAAAGGTGGATGTTTGTATGTGGTTGTTTATATTGGACATGATCAAGGGAAAGAAAGTACAAATTTGGATGCATATTTTCGTACTTTAGATCATAAACTATATAATGTAGCAAAGTTTGAGATGATGAATAAAAACAATTCGCCATATGTTGTTATTATTGAAAAAAGGTAAATCAAATCAGTAAAAATGTGCTATAATAAATATATAGAAAAGGGGAGATTATTATGGCAAAAAAAGTGAATATTGAAATTACAAATCCTGTAGGTCTTTATGCTTCTCCAGCTACTGAATTAGTGGATGCGGTCAAACTTTATAAAAGTCATGTGACGCTCAATTATAATGAAAAATCAGTAAATATGAAGTCTTTAATGGGTGTTTTGTCTCTTGGAATTCCTCATAAGGCAAAAATTGAAGTTGTTGTAGAAGGTGAAGATGAAGGTACAGCGATGGATATGATTGTTGAAAAAATCAAATCACTTGAAATTGGAACGATCCAATAACAAAAATACGCAAAAGCGTATTTTTATTTTATTTTTTTAATATCCATATCTTTAGGTAAAACAAGACTTAGAATAATTGAAACAACAAAAACAACAGCAACACAATTTCCAGCAAAAACATCTTGAATGATTTGTGGAAAAATATGCCAAATATCAGCTTCTGTTCCTGAAGTAAATCCAATTCCAGCAGCTAATGATAAAGCAACAATTGTTACATTTCTCTAATTAAATCCAGCTTTAGAAATCATTTCAATTCCACTTGTAAGAATAGTACCAAACATCATAATTGTACCACCACCTAAAACATATTCAGGCAATGATGAAAAGAAATTACCAATAGGTGGAAGTAAACCAGCTAAGATCATACAAATAGCTCCTGTAGCAATCGTAAAACGATTGACGATTTTTGTTATATTGATTAAACCAATATTTTGACTAAAAGAAGTAATCGGTGGACAACCAAATAATGATGAAATAGAACTACAAAACCCATCACAAGCTAAAGAATCAGAAATTTCTTCTTCTGTAACTTCACGATTTAATCCTGAGTTTACAAGGGCTGAGGTATCACCAATCGTTTCAGTAGCTGAAACTAAGAAAATAACGACGACAGCGATAATCGCGCCAAGATCAAACTTCATTTTAAAAGGAAGTAAATGAGATAAAGCAATCAATCCACCATTAAAAATAACAGATAAATCTACTTTTCCCATAAAAATAGCAAGAATATAGCCAACAATTAAACCAAATAAAACAGATAATTGTTTCCAATATGATTTTGCGAAAATATTAAATAATAAACGAGCTACTAAAGTGATAGTCCCTAAAAGTAAATTTTCAGTAGAGCCAAAACTTTCACTGTAACCTCCACCAAAAGAACGTGTTCCAACAGAAAAAAGTGAAAAACCAATGGACGTAACAACAGATGCAGCAACGATTGGTGTAATAATTTTTTTCCAATAACGTGCAAGTAGTCCTAAACAACCTTCAATTAGTCCACCTATTAAAACTGCACCCATGACACTTGCATAACCATAAGTAGCACCTACATAGGTTAAGATAGCTACAAAATTAAAGCTGACACTCATAACAATAGGTAAACGTGAATCGATTTTCCAAATAGGATATAATTGAATTAAAGTTGCAATTCCTGCAATAAACATTGCTAAGATATGCTGCAATCCAAAAGGAATTGCTTTTAAAATTGGAACTTTACCATCTAATTTGTAAATATTCTCCATACTTGTGTTGTTTTTTTTATAATTTTTCCCTTATTAATAAAAATAAAAATAAGTGAATTCTAATATATCTTTATAAGAAAAACGATAATTTTCAAAAAAAGAGAACGTTTTTTTTAGAAATTTGAAGGAGATAAAAAAGTGTGGTATAGTGTAAAAGAAATAAAGAGTGAAGGGGAATGAAGTTTATGGAAAACTTTATAAAGTTAATGTTGGCATTTGGTATTGGACTTTTATTAGTTTTACTTGCAATGCCTAAAGTCATCCCATTTCTACATAAAATGAAATTTGGACAAGTAGAAAGAGAAGAGGGATTAGAATCACATAAGAAAAAAGGTGGAACACCTACAATGGGTGGTGTTGTTTTTGTTTTAGCGGCAGTGATTGCAACGTTTGTTGTAAATTATAAAAATATAACAAATCCTAATTTGATTTTAATTACAATTGTTTTAGTAGGTTATAGTTTAATTGGATTTATTGATGATGCTTTAATTATTTTAAAACATCAAAATGAAGGATTGAAAGCATGGCAAAAATTCTTGATGCAAGCTATTTTGGCAGTAGGGTGTTATTTGTATCTAGAAAATTTTGTACCTGGTTTTACAACAGAAGTGACTATTCCAATTGTGAAAGTAAATATTGATTTTGGTTGGTTCTATGCTGTTTTAGTATTTATTATGTTTACCGGTGAAAGTAATGGTGTTAATTTATCTGATGGTTTGGATGGTCTTGCGACAGGTCTTTCAATGGTTGCAATTGCGCCATTTATCATCTATGCTATTATGATTAAAGATTATACGATTGCAAGTTATGCTACAGCAATGGTTGGAGCATTACTTGGATTTATGTATTTTAACTATCATCCTGCACGTATTTTTATGGGAGATGTAGGTTCTCTTGGGCTTGGTGGATTTTTAGCTATTTTAGCAATCCTAACAAAACAAGAATTATTGTTAATTGTTGTTGGTGGTGTCTTCTTAATGGAAACTTTATCAGTAATTATTCAAGTTGTTTCTTTTAAAACAAGAGGAAAACGTGTCTTTAAAATGGCACCAATTCATCATCATTTTGAAATGTTAGGTTGGTCTGAACAACAAGTAACGATTTCATTTTGGTTTATTGGATTTATTTGTGGTATTATCGCTATTGTGATAGGAGTTATGTAAAATGTTAACAGGGAAAAAGGTTTTAGTGATTGGTCTTGCTAGAAGTGGTAAGGCAGCAGTTAAGTTATTACAAAAGTTAAATGCAACAATTACAATCAACGAAGGAAAAGAATTAGAAAAGATTGAAGGATATCAAGAATACTTGGATGCAGGCATTGAAATCATTGCTGGTGGACATCCAGATGAGCTTTTTGAAAGAGACTTTGATTTTGTTGTTAAAAATCCAGGAATTAATTATCATAAACCTTTTATTTTAAGATTAAAAGAAAGAGGTATTCCTGTTTATACAGAAATTGAGTTAGCTTATCAAGTGGCTAAGAAACAACATTATATTGCTGTTACGGGGACAAATGGTAAAACAACAACTGTTACTTTGATTTATGAAATATTAAAAGCACAATATGAACATGTTCATTTTGCGGGTAATATTGGTAAACCTTTATGTGATGTTGTTTTAGAAAATAATTTATTAGAAGAAGAAAATCATTATATTGTTATTGAAATGTCTAATTTCCAATTACTAGATATTGATAAATTTAGACCAGAAATTTCAACTGTTATTAATTTAACACCAGATCATTTAGATTATATGGCTTCATTAGATGAATATTATGCTTCTAAGATGCGTATTTATGAAAATTGTGAAAGTGATGATGAAGTTTTTGTTAATAATATTGATGATGAAACTTTACAAGAATATTTACAAAGATATCATGTTTATTGTTGTGTTTTAACACAATCTTTAAATAAACCAGCTGATTGTAGCATTATTGATCAAGCGATTTATTTTAGAGGGGAACATATTATTGATTTAAAGGATATTAAGATTGTAGGAGATCATAATGTCCAAAATATTATGATTGCGACTACTATTTGTTTAGTTGCTGGAGTAAGTCCTCGAGTGATTAAAGATGTTGTGAGTCATTTTAAAGGGGTTGAACATCGTATTGAATTCGTTAGAGAATATAATGGTGTTAGAGTTTATAATGATTCAAAAGCAACAAATACAGATGCAAGTATTATTGCTTTAAAAGCTTTTAAACAACCGGTTATTCTATTAATGGGTGGTTTTGATAAAGGATTAGACTTACAAGAAATGTCTACTTATAATTCATGTATTAAAAAACTCGTGACTTTTGGAGCAGCAGGTAAACGTTTTAAAGAAGATATGCATCATCAAGATGCTTATTATGAAGAAACTTTAAAAGATGCTGTTAATAAAGCATTTGAAATAAGTGAACCAGGAGATATCATCTTACTTTCTCCATCAACAAGTTCATTTGATGAATTCAAGGGTTATGAAGAAAGAGGAAGAATTTTCAAACAATATGTAAATGAAAAATAAGAGAGTACAAAGCATACTCTCTTTTTTTAATATTGATGTAAGGATCTTTCTTGATTTAATTGCATCATAGGTTTAAAGATAATTCGTCTCAAATTTGTCTCACATTTAATTCACAAATATTTCTTTTTTATTATTTTATCTTTCTCTTTTCCTTCTTTCAATGGACGGATAGTCCAAAAAAAGAAGTCCCTTAGGACTTCTTGAAATACGTTTATCAAGTTTTACTTTTTTAACAATCTTTCTACTAAATCATCATTCACGATTTCATATCCATCAAAATGATAATCATACAATCCTTGACCTTGAGTAATAGAACGTAAATCAATCGCAAATTCTAATATTTCTACTTGAGGAATACGACAAACAAGTTTGATTAAACCATCGTCTAAACTATCAGTTTCAAGGACTTTACCACGTTTTTTATTAACATGTGACATCAAATCACCTAAATATTCTTCATCAATATAAATATTTAAAATGACATAAGGTTCTAATAAACATGGATCAAGATGTTTCATCGCTTCTTTAAAACACATCATAGTTGCTGTTTTAAAAGCTTGTTCACTTGAATCTACACTATGATAAGAACCATCTAATAAAGTAGCTTGTATACCTAAAACAGGATAATGACCAATAACTCCTTCTTTAACGCTTTCAATCAATCCTTTTTCAACAGCAGGGAAATAAGCTTTTGGGACAGCCCCACCAAATACTTTTTCTTTAAATATATAAGATTGACTATAATCTTTTGTTGGTTCAAAAAGAATTTCTACTTCACCATATTGACCATGACCACCTGATTGTTTTTTAAACTTTGTACGTTGAATATAACTTTTACGAATTGTTTCACGATAAGAAACTTTCATATCACTTAATTTAACATCAATTTTAAATTTAGATTTTAATTTAGCAACAACACTTTCTAAATGAATATCTCCAATACCATAAATACATTGTTGTTTTGTTTCATGATTATTTTCAAATTTTAGAGTTTGGTCTTCTTCTAATAATCTTGTAATACCACTAGCAATCTTTTCTTCATTTGCTTTACCAATAGGTTGAATAGCTTTACCATAATATGGTTTAGAAAAATGAATAGGTTGGTATTTCATACGATAATCTAATGTACATAAAGTATCATTTGTTGAAGAGTGAGAAAGCTTTGTCATACATCCAATATCACCAGCACATAATTCATCAACTTCAATAAGTTCTTTTCCTCTTTTTATGTAAAGTTTATTCACTTTTTCAACTTCATTTTTATTGACATTTAATAAAGACATTCCTGTTTGAATACGACCTGTACAAACTTTAAAAAGTGATTCTCTTCCTACAAAAGGATCAACAATTGTTTTAAAAATGAATAAAGAAGGTGGTAGACTTTCGTTAAAACCGATGATATCTTCTTCATGTGTATCAATATTTTCTACAATGATAGAATTACATGTATCACCTGCAGCAGGGAAGAAAGCAACCATTGAATTTAATAAAATTTGAATACCAATATTACTTGTTCCACATAAAACAGGAATCAATGTTTGATTCATAACTCCTTGACGTAAAGCCCAAGAAATTTCTTCTTTAGTAAAAGGTTCTTCATTTAGAAATTTTTCTAATAAATCATCATTTGTATTAGCGACAGCTTCATCAATCATTTCTTTGATAGGCATAACTTCATCCATCATATCTTCAGGAATAGGGAAAGGTTCTGTATGTTCTCCTTTAAAAATACGACCTTCCATTTTAGCTACGTTAATATAACCTATCATTTTATCATGATCCATGATAGGAACTTGAATTGGTGCAATTCCTTTACCATAGGCTTTTTTTAATTGATTTAATTTTTCTTTATAATTGGCATCTGGATTATCTAAGCCATTAATATAAATAATTTTAGCTTTATCTTTTGCTCTAAACATGGCTTGCTTTGTACCAATACTGATATCCCTATAAGAAGGAACAACAATGACAGCTGATTCTGCAACGTGTAAAGCAGCTTCTACTTCTCCTACATAATCAAAATTACCAGGAGTATCTAATAAATTAATTTTACAATGATCCCATTCTAAGGGAATAAGTGATAAATTAATTGAAGATTGACGTTTAATTTCTTCAACGTCATAGTCAGAAATAGTTGTTCCTTGACTAATAGTTCCTATTTGTTGAGAAATTCCTGCACGTTTTGCCATGGCTTCAATAACGCTTGTTTTTCCTGAACCAAGATGTCCTAAAACAGCTACATTTCCAATATTATTTGAGTGATATAAATTCATAGACATTCCCCTTTCTTATATAACTATTTATATTATACAATGATTTCTTTATATAAGAAAGCGGTTACAACAAAAAAGAATAACCTTAGTTATTCTCTAAAATATCTTGTATTGTTTTTTGATTTCCTTTGATTTGTCCTTGAACCATATTTGCTTTACCGCCGCCTTTGATTTCAAAGTGACTTTTTAACTTATTTAAAAGCTCTCTAGAGTCATTGTTACTTGCAATCATAAAACGATAATTTTCATCTTTTCCTACAAAAATAGCTACATAATTAGAACACAATGGAAATAATTGATTTAAATAATATTGTTGTAAAGAACGATCTAGATCATTAGTAAAAATTAAATAATGATCTTGCTGAGGCAATGATTGTACTTGTTGATCAATTATTTGTTTTTTTAAGCTTGAAAGTTCTTGTTTTAATTGATTGTTTTCGTTTAAAAGTTGATCAATACCTTTTACAAGGTCATCAGGTGGTAATGAAAGCTTTTGAGAAATATTTATTGCTTGTATGTGCTTAGCTTGATAATCTACAAAAGCACGATGGCCACATACAAAATAGAGACGAATTCCATTTTTATGTTTCATAGCTTTTAATATTTTAATCATGCCAATTTCACTTGTTGAACGCACATGAGGGGCACAACAAGCGCAACAATCTACACCTTCGATTTCTACCAAACGAATTGCTTCATTGATTTCTTTTTTGCTTCGATAATCATAAAGATCAGCATCCTCTGGATAGAAACAATGAATGACTTTGTTATTTAAAATCACTTCATTGGCCTTAGCTTCTAATATCTGTAACTGTTGTTCATTTAAAAAGCCATTATAATCCGTTGTAATTTCATGGTCACTTAAATGAAAACCACTATTATCAAAACCAAACATACTTTTTACAAGTCCTGATAAAACATGTTCACCACTATGATTTTGCATATTATTATAACGATAATTGAAATCAATCTTTCCTTTAACACTTCCTGAAAGAGGAGCATTGGTATAATGATGAATTTCTTGATTGATGATTTGTACATCAATGACTTCAACATCATTTAAAGTACCATGATCACAAGTTTGACCACCTTCTTCAGGAAAAAATAAAGTTTGATTTAATACAATATCATAATCATTTTCTCTTTTTGTACATGTTATGACTTGAGCTTCAAAAATTGTCTGATAAGCATCTTTGTCATAAAGTTTAATTGTCATATTATCACATCCATTCTTTCAAATCATACCATATTTAAATAGATTTGATAATATTATACATAATACCGATTTCAATCAAAGTAACAAGTAAAGAAGTCCCTCCATAAGACATTAAAGGTAAAGTTACACCTGTAACAGGAAATAATCCAACAACGACCCCTAAGTTAATGATAGTTTGTATTCCAATCATGGAAGTCATACCGATCATTAAAAAACTTCCAAAGAGATCGTCTACTTTTTTTGCATAATTGAAACAAGTAATAAATAAGTAAGCATATAAAAGAATTAATAAAATCCCTCCTATAAAACCAAATTCTTCTAAATAAATAGCAAAAATAAAGTCTGTTTGTGGTTCTGGTAAATAAAAATGTTTTTGAATGCTTTGATCAAAACCACTTCCTAAAATTCCTCCAGGACCAATAGCATAGAGTGATTGAATCATTTGAAATCCTGATCCTAATGGATCTTGAAAAGGATCTAAAAAAGCAAAAATTCTTTTCATTCGATAAGGGGCAGAAATAATCATTAAAATAATCATTAAAATTCCAGATAGTCCTAAAAAAACAATATATCGAAACGGGAAAGGGGTAATAATAATCATTAAAAGAATACTGCAACACATGACAAAGCCACTTCCAAAATCAGGTTGTAACATAATAAGAAAAAAGCCGATTCCCATAACAATAAGTGGTTTTAAACAATAACGTAGTTTTTTCATTTGGTGATAATGATGGCTGATATAGTCACTGACATAAATAATAAGCGCTATTTTATAGATTTCAGAAGGCTGTAAGGCAAAAAGTCCTAAATTAAACCAACTTCTTGAACCACCTCTGACAATACCCACTCCAGGAATGAGTACTAGAATTAAAAGAATTGTAGCAAGAATAATAATTTTAAGACTATGTTTTTGATAGAAGTGATAATCTATTTTAGAAAAGAAAAAAAGTAAAAGAAGACCGACTATTACAAAAATAGCTTGTCTTTTAAAATAATAGAAGCTGTCATTTTCTTTATATTGCGCCCATATATGTGAAGAACTATAGACCATTAATAAACCGATAGATAGAATAATAAATACAATAAGAAGTGTTTTTCTTTTTTTCATAGTTACCACCGTTTTATTATATGTAAACTAATTTAAATTATTTTATAAAAAGTATATTTTTGATATATAATAAAGACGAGAGGAATGTGATGCTTATGAAATTATTCTTAGTAGAAGATGCTACGATTTATATGATTTTATTACAAAAATTATTAGAAAATGACTTTCAAATCACATTATCAAAAAATATAGCTGACGCTAAAAAAATAATTGAAGATGAAGATTATCAATTTGATGTTATGTTGATTGATTTAATTATGCCAGGGACAATGGATTTGATTAGACAAATAAAAAAGAATAAAAGATTGTCACAAGTTCCTATTGTTGCTTTAACAGCAAGCGATAATCCTAAAGATTTAATACAAGCTTTTGATTATGGTATCTATGATTGTATTCAAAAGCCTATTTATGAAGAAGTAGTTTTACAAAGAGTAAAAAATGCAGCAAGTAATTATTTAAGATTGAAAGAATTAAAGAAATTACGAGAATCTTTAATGAATAATCAACAAATTGATGATTTAACAAAGATATATAAATTTGATACTGCTAAATGGCTTATTGATGAAAAATTAGATGAAAATAAAACAGGTCAAAAAATTTTGTTTGTATTTAAGCTAAAGGGTTTAGAAGAAGTGTACAAACAAGAAGGAAGTCATCGAGGAGATGAATTAGTAAAAGAAATGAGTGATTTCATTTCCATGAATTTTAAAAATATAGATATATTAGGGCGTGTTGATCAAGATGAATTTGTATGTTTTGTTAGTCATATGATGTCTAAGGAACTTGCTTATGTAAGAAAAGAAGAACTTCTAAGAATGTTTTCACAAAAGAAATTATCTGATATTTCTGAAAATATGGATTTACAAATAGGATATTGTAGAACTTGTGAAACTGTAAATTATGAAAAAATGTATCAAGCAGCTAAAAAGATGTTAACGAAATAAGAAAATTATTTCGTTTTTTTATTTTTTAAAAGAAAAAATGATTTTTGTTGTCCATATAAATAATGAAGGGAGAAACTATGGAAACAAAAATCAAACCTAAAAGAATTACCGATTTTAAAAATGATCTTGTCTTTAAATTTATGTTGAGTGATCTCAATGATTCTCGCTGTTATTATTTACTTAAGATCATTATTGAAGGAATCACTGGTATTAAATGTCAGGAACTCTTTGTCTTAAATAGTGAAGTCAATCCTGAACATCTAAGTGATAAAGATATGGTTTTAGATGTCTGAGTGAAAACTGATGAAGGAAAATTAATCGACATTGAAATGCAAAACAGTGCACTTACTAAAGAAGTTCATTATCGTTTTCAAATCTATGGAGCAAGAATGATAGATCATCAAGTCAATCGAGGAGATCTCTTATACAGTGAGAATGTCCATGAAGTCTATACCATTCTCTTTGTCAATGATATTGACAGAGACAATCTTCTCTTGATCGATACCTACATGCCACGTAATCAACTAAACCATGTCAGAAAGTATAATCTGCTGACTCATCACAATATCTATCTTCCATTTATTGATGCTGTTGTAAGAGAAAAAGGGCTTAAGAATCTAAGCAAGATAGAATTAGCTATTTATACTTTATATCACGGGATAACAGATGATATAATGTCATTAAACAGTGAGGTGGTTATCATGATGAAAGAAAAGATGGATCAGTTCAATGAAGATGAAGAACTTGTATTAGCAGCGAGTAAAAGACAGCTTGTCAAGATACAACATCATCAAGAGAAAGTAAGAATACGACAAGAAGGAAAAGAAGAAGGTGAACTTCTTAAAGCCAAAGAAAATACATTGATGCTTTTTAAAAGTAAATATCCTCAAGAAGATATTTTAATGTTAGAAAATTTAACTTCATCACAATATAACGAGATTTTTAAAGCATTAATAGAAAACAAAAATTTACAAATAATTAAAGAAATGATTAAATGATACAAAAACGGATATCTCATGAGATATCCGCTATTTTTATTTATGAATACCAGGTCCGGCTTTAACAACAGTACTAGGTAAATCATATTTTTTAAAATTTTCTTGGAACATTTTTGTAAGTTTTTTAGCTGTTTTATCATATTCACGTTTGTTTGACCAAGTATTTTTAGGGTTTAACATTTCTGCTGGAACACCTGGACAACTTCTTGGGATTTTTAGATTAAAGAATGGTTCTTTGACATATTCCACAAAATCTAAGTCACCATTTAAAGCAGCATTGATCATTGCACGTGTATATTTTAATGGAATACGATGTCCTTTACCATAAGAGCCACCAGTCCATCCAGTGTTGATCAAGAAAACATTAGCTCCTGATTTTTCTACACGACGTCCAAATTGGTGAGCATATAAAGCTGTATCTAATGGGAAAAATGGTTCTCCAAAACATGTTGAAAATGTTGCTTCTGGTTCAGTAACACCATTTTCAGTTCCAGCAAGTTTGCTTGTATAACCTGAAACAAAGTGATAGATAGCAGCGTTACGGTCAAGTTTAGAAATAGGTGGTAAAACTCCAAAAGCATCTGCTGCTAAAAAGAAAATAGTACGTGGAATAGGTCCAACTCCTGATGAAACAGTATTTGGAATATAATCAATTGGATAACCAACACGTGTATTTTCTGTGATAGAACCATCATCAAAATTAATAATACGTGTATCTTCAAATAATTTAACATTTTCTGTTACAGCACCAAAACGGATGGCATTCCAAATTTCAGGTTCATGTTCTTTTGAAAGGTTGATACATTTAGCGTAGCATCCACCTTCAAAGTTGAAGATTGTATTTCTAGACCAACCATGTTCATCATCACCAATTAATCGTCTGTTTGGATCGGCTGAAAGTGTTGTTTTTCCAGTTCCTGATAATCCAAAGAATAAAGCTGTATCACCGTCGATTCCCATATTGGCAGAGCAATGCATTGTAAAAATCTTCTTTTGTGGAAGTAAATAGTTCATAACACAGAAGACAGATTTTTTGATTTCTCCAGAATACCCTGTGCCCGCAATTAAAATAATTTGTTTTTCAAAATTGATCATAATAGCGGCTTCACTATTTAATCCTAATTTTTTATAATCTACTTTACATCCAGGAGCAACTAAAATCAAAAAGTCTTCTTTAAAATCTTTTAATTGTTCCTTTTTAGGTCGAATAAGTAAGTTTCTAATAAATAAATTTTGACTTGCTTTTTCATTGATAACTCTAAAACCATATTGATATTTACGATTAGCTCCTGCAAAGCCATCAAAAATATATAAATCTTTATCATTTAAATATTGAATCATTTGATCATAAACTTGGTCAAAAACTTCTGCTGAAACAGGACGATTAACATTTCCCCAAGCAATTAAATCATGAACAGCAGGTGTATCAACAATATATTTATCATCTGGAGAACGACCAGTTCTTTCTCCAGTTTCTATACATAAAGCACCAGCACGTGAAAGTCTTCCTTCTTTATGAAGTAAAGCTTTTTCTACAAGCGCACCAGGCGGATTGTTTCTAAAAATGTTTCCTGTATGATTAAAACCATATTTTTCGATATTCAATGTATCCATAATATACCTCCTTTGGATTCCCTACATATAATGATACAAAAAAAATGTTATAAAATCCATAGAAAGCGCTTACTTTTTTTGATAAATGACGCTAATGTCAAAATAAGTTTGTTGAAAATGTACAGTTTATAAGGCTTTTAGAGTATTTTTTAATAAAAAAACACATTAGAAACATAACTAATGTGTTTTTAGGATAATAATCATAAACAAATAAAAAAGATCATTTAGGGGAATGATCTTCTTTATTTATATATAGGGAATCGAGTAATAAAAAATTAATATATTGGGAAACTATTACTGAAAATCGTAAAATATATGAGAGATATAAATATTATGGGATATCTCTTTTATTTACATTTCATTTTTTATTACACATTTATTATAGCGAAATATGACGAATTGAGTAGAGACAAGTATCCTAAAAAGAATTATAAGTATTTGTGCAATGTGCACAAATAGTGTAAAATAGACGGTGGTGATGATATGGGATTTACAATAGATGATGCTTTAAGAGAATTTAAAAAGAATTATAAAATGACATTACTTGCAGGTGAGGATGGATGTTCTAATGCCATGACCTGGGTACAAATGGTCGAAGATAAAACGATTTTACAACAACTTTGGGGTAAAGAACTAGTTGTAACAACAGGTCTAGGATTTCAAAGCCAAAAGAAATTAAAAGAATTCATTGAACAACTTGTTAAGTATCATAGTGTGGGACTTGTTATCAATACGGGAAAATATATTTTTGATATCGATCAAGAAATTATTGATTATTGTAATGAATTAAGTTTTCCTTTGTTAGTGGTTCCTTGGGAAGTGCATATTGCTGATATGATCAAAGATTTTTCATATCATTGTTTACGTGCAGAAAGAGATGATAAGTATATTAATCAAACTGTTATGGACACACTGATTAATCCAGCAATTATTGAAGAGTCTAGAAATAAATTAGCAGGTGATTTTGATGTGGAAAATGATTTTCAAGTAATGGCTATTTCTGTAGAAACCGATGAAGAATTAGGCATGATGGAAAGAAGAAGTATTAAGTTTCAGCTAGAATTATGTTTTGAAAAAGTTGAAGGAAATTATAGTTTTTTCTGGTTTGATGGTTATTATATTATGATTTTTAATAACTTAGAAGATAGTGCTCTTGTAGAAGTTATTAATGAAATGTATAAAAGAGCTAAAAAACGTTTGCATTATACATTACATTTAGGAATTGGCTCAAAGATGGTGGATTTTAGAAATATGATTTTAAGTTATAAAAGGGCTATTGCAGCTTGTAAGATGGCTAAACAATTTAATTATCCACAAATTTATTTTGATGATATGGGTGTTTATCAATTATTGTTTATTATTGAAGATCAAGGTATTTTAAGACAAATGTATCGTAGTATGTTAGGTGTTTTGATAGATTATGATCAAAAGCATAATACTCAATTAGAAGAGACTCTTTATCAATATTTAAAATTCGATAGTAATCAAAAAGCTATGGCTGAAAGCTTATATATGCATCGTAATACTATCAATTATCGACTTAATAAGATAAAAGAACTGACAGAATGTCAATTGGATTCATTTGAAGAAAAAATGCCGTATATGTTAGCTTTTTATATTAAAGAAATTGTAGAAAAAAAGAAGAAATAGCGGAAAGCTGTTAGCTTCTTTTTTTATTTGATAAAAAGTTTAGCAAATAAAAATGAAAGCGCTAACTTTTTAGTGAATGTTGGTCATTTATATGTTATAATAAATGACATAAAGGGGAGATAAATATATGTTTGATAATTTTTTAATTCACACTTTCCATGATGGAAATTGTTTACAAGCTTATAAAATATTTGGTGCACATTTTGAAACTCATGAAGGTAAAAAAGGTGTACGTTTTACAACATATGCGCCGAATGCTAGAAGTGCACAAGTTGTAGGAGAATTTAACCAATGGGGTGAAACACCTTGTTATATGGAAAGATATAATAATGGTGGTATTTATACAATATTTGTTGAAGGTGTCAAAGAATTTGACATGTACAAGTTTAGATTTGAAACTCCTCAAGGAGATATTATTGATAAAGCAGATCCATATGCTTATTTTAGTGAGTTAAGACCAGGAACTGCTTCAAAAGTTTATAACATGGAAGGTTATCGTTGGCATGATAGCAAATGGATAAAAAATAGAACTAAAAATTATGATTGCCCACTTAATATATATGAAGCTTCTCTTGGTTCATGGAAAATGAAGCGAGAAAGTGAAGGGGACGATGGTGAATATTATTCTTATGAAGAATTAATAGATGAAATTATTCCCTATGTAAAAAAGATGGGCTATACACATTTAGAAGTTATGCCACTTACTGAATTCCCATTTGATGGTTCTTGGGGATATCAAGCAACTGGTTTTTATAGTGCAACATCGAGATATGGTCAACCTAAACAATTAATGAAATTTATTGATGCCTGCCACCAAGAAGGCATTGGTGTTATTATGGACTTTGTGCCAGCACATTTCGTTAAAGATTCACATGGATTACATATGTATGATGGTGGATTTGTTTATGATTATAATGATTATAATCGTCGTTATAGTCCATGGGATAGTGTTTATTTTGATTTAGGTAAAAATGAAGTAAGAAGTTTCTTATTATCTTCTGTAGAATTCTTTGCAACATATTATCATATTGATGGTTTTAGATTTGATGCTGTAAGTAATCTTATTTATTATGAAGGTAATAAAAACTTAGGTGAAAATATTGGTGCTATGGAATGGATGAAACGTTTAAATGGACATATGTCTGGGTACCATCCAACTGTGATGATGATTGCAGAAGATTCAACAGATTATCCAGGTGTTACTAAACCAGTGGGTGAACATGGTTTAGGATTTGATTATAAATGGGATTTAGGTTGGATGAATGATACATTGAAATATTTCCAAGAAGATCCTGTTTATCGTCAATATGATAGTCGTTTTATTACATTTTCAATGGCTTATTTCTATTCTGAAAGATTCTTACTTGAGTTTTCGCATGATGAAGTTGTTCATGGTAAAGCGACGATTATTAATAAAATGTGGGGATTACATGGAGATAAATTGGCACAAGTAAAAGCATTGTATGTTTATATGATGTTACATCCTGGTAAGAAATTGAACTTTATGGGAAATGAACTTGCTGAATATAAAGAATGGGATGAATCTAAATCTTTAGGATGGGATATTTTAAAATATCCTGATCATGATGCATTCCATCATTTCGCTCAAAAACTCAATGAAATTTATTTGAAATATCCAGCTTTATATGAAATGGATTATGATTTAAAAGGCTTTGAATGGCTTGTTGTTGATGATCATGATCAATGTGTTTTCGCAATTGAAAGAAAAGATAAAGCAGGAAATGCGATTATCGCAGTGATGAATTTTGTTGGTAATACGCATGAAAAATACAAAGTACCAGTTAATATTGAAGGAAGTTATAAAGAAATTTTAAATACAGATCAAGCTGTATATTCTGGAAAGAATATCATTAATCCAAGAGCAATTTGCTCTAAGAAAACAAAACCAAATGAAAAAACAAAATTGTTAAATAAAGATCATTATATTGAAGTAAAATTAGCACCATTTAGTGCATGTATCTTTGAAGTGAAACCTAAAAAAGAAACAACAAAGAAAACAACAAAGAAAACACCAAAGAAAACAAAAAGAGTAACTAAGAAAACAAAATAAGTTGTTCATAAAATAGAGCATCCGTAGTTTAGATACTCTATTTTATTTGGGAAAAATAAGATTTTATCAATGTAAAAATATTTTTATGAGTGACAATCTACTAAAAATAAAGTATGATGGTCACGTAAGAGTAATATTGAGGAGACGGGAAAATGTTTAAAAACAAAGAAGAATTTAAATTTGAATTTTCAAGAAGAATTATTGAGTCTTATGGGCGTACTGTTGAAGAAGCTCATATTACTGAAAAATTCATGGTTCTTGAAACAATGGTAAGAGATTATGCATCAGTAAACTGGGCAGCTAGTAAAGCTGTTGTTCAAAATAATGAACAAAAACAAATGCATTATTTCTCAATGGAATTTTTAATGGGAAGATTATTAGTTAATAATATGATGAATCTAGGGATCTATGAAATCGCTAAAGAAGGTTTAGAAGATTATGGAATTAACATTCATGATTTAGAAGAATTAGAAAGTGATGCTGGTTTAGGTAATGGGGGACTTGGACGTTTAGCTGCATGCTTTATGGATTCACTTGCTTCATTAGATTATCCAGGACATGGAAATACAATTCGTTATGAATATGGTTTATTTAAACAAAAAATTGAAAATGGTTATCAAGTAGAATTACCTGATCAATGGATGAAAACTGGATTTATGTGGGAAGTTCGTAAACCAAAACATAGAGTACCAGTTAAGTTCTTTGGTAAAGTGATTTGGGATGAAAATGAAGGAAAATGGAAACATGTTGATGCTGAAACAATTTATGCAGTACCTTATGATGTCCCTGTAATTGGAAATGATACAGTAAATACAAATACTTTGCGTTTATGGTCAGCTGAACCAAGTGAAGATTTCCCAAGTAATCATGATTTCCAAAGATATATCGAAGATGTAAGAAGTATCTGTCAAAACTTATATCCAGATGATTCTACACCAGCAGGAAAAATGTTACGTTTAAAACAAGAATATTTCTTCTGTTCTGCAGGTATCCAAGCAATCATCAAAGCACACTTAAGAAATTATCCATCATTAGATAATTTCCATGAAAAACATGTTATTCAATTAAATGATACACATCCAGTATTATGTATTCCTGAATTCATGCGTTTATTAATTGATGATCATGGTTATGAATGGCAAGATGCCTGGGATATTTGTACACAAACATTTGCTTATACAAACCATACGATCTTAGCTGAAGCATTAGAAACTTGGCCAATTAGTACAATGCAAACATTATTACCACGTGTATATCAAATCATTGAAGAAATTCATCGTCGTTTTGTAGGTTTTGCTAAAGAAGTAAGTAATCATGATCAAAATTTAGTTGATCGTACAATGATTTTAAGAGATGGTACTGTTTATATGGCAAGACTTGCAATTGCTGGAAGCTTTAGTGTCAATGGGGTAGCAAGACTTCATACAGATATCTTAAAAGAAAGAGAATTACATGATTTCAATGTACTTTATCCAAATAAATTTAATAATAAAACAAATGGGGTTACTCATCGTCGTTGGTTAGCTTATTGTAATCCACAATTAAGTGAATTGATTAATGAAACAATTGGTAAAGGATGGATCAAAAAACCAGCTCAATTAGAAAACTTAATGGAACATGTTGATGATCCAATTTTACAAAATCGTTTCTTAGCAGTTAAAAAAGAAAGAAAACAAATCTTAGCTGATTATATTAAAGAACATAATGGTATTGAAGTAGATGTTGATAGTATTTTTGATGTTCAAGTTAAGAGATTACATGCATATAAAAGACAATTATTAAATATTTTACATGTTATTTATTTATATCAAGAAATGAAATCTAATCCCGATTTCCGTATTTATCCACATACTTTCATCTTTGGAGCAAAAGCAGCAAGTGCTTATTACTTTGCTAAAAAAGTTATAAAATTAATTAATGCAGTTGGAGATGTAGTTAATAATGATCCTGAAACAAATAAATACTTAAAAGTTGTTTTCTTAGAAAACTATGGAGTTACTTTAGCAGAAAAAATCATGCCTGCAGCTGATGTTTCAGAACAAATCTCTACAGCTGGTAAAGAAGCAAGTGGTACTGGTAATATGAAATTCATGATGAATGGAGCTATTACTATAGGTACTTTAGATGGAGCTAACGTAGAAATTTCTGAATTAGTAGGATTAGATAATTGTGAAATCTTTGGTTTAAAAGATGAAGAAGTGAAGAATTTAAAAGCGAATAATCAATATCGTGCATGGGATTATTATAATAATGATTTAAAAATCCGTCGTGCTATTGATTCATTGACTAATGGTACTTTCTCAAGTAATCCAGAAGAATTTAAAATTATTCATGATGAATTAATGAATAAAAATGATGAATACTTCTTATTAGCTGATTTCGAATCATATGCTAATGCACAAAGACATGTTGTAGAATTATATCAAGATCGTGCTAAATGGGCTAGAATTTGCTTAGTAAATATTGCTAAGAGTGGATTCTTCTCATCTGATCGTACAATTGAACAATATGTAGAAGATATTTGGCATTTAGAAAAATGTAAATTTTAATTATAAAAGCTCAAGGTCTTAGGACTTTGAGCTTTTCTTTAATATATATTTACTTTTGATAAAACGATAAGGTTCCATAAAATCACGCATTTCTTTAGCGTCAACTTCTTCATGATTAACAAATCTTTGAAAAAAAGATTTGTTTTTTTCTGTCACAGCTTTAATTTCATCGATTGCTTCTTCTAAATGATGTTCTTTAAAGAAGTTGATGTAATACTCTTCGGTTTTACTTGCCATATCTTCCTTATTTAATAAGACCCAATTTTCTTGATGAACAACATCAATCAAATTGATCAATGTTCTAGCAGCTTGTTCTTGATCAATCATTTTTTTTCACCTCGTTTTTTATTATAGCATAAAATAATAAGTTGTGTTATAATGCTAAAAAACGATGAAAAAGAGGTACTTATGATGAATAAACCAGTAATTGCGATTGTTCCTTTATATGATCAAGAAAGAGATAGTTTATGGATGCATCCAGGGTATATGGATGGGGTTATTGAAGCAGGTGGTATTCCTGTTATGCTTTCTTTAGTTAATGATGATGTTTCTTTAAAAGAAACGGCTCATTATTTTGATGGATTTATTTTTGCGGGAGGGGATGATTTAAATCCTGAACTTTATCATCAAGCAAAAGCAGAATATTGCGGAAAATTAAATCAAAAAAGAGATGAAATGGAACCAAAGCTATTAAAATATGTTTTAGAGGCCGATAAGCCTATTTTAGGAATATGTAGAGGTATTCAGTTATTAAATGCATGTTTAGGTGGAACACTCTATCAAGATTTAGATCAACAATTTCATCCTACATGTATTCATCGACAACCTGCTCCTTATGATCATCCAAGTCACCAAGTAAAAATTGTTGAAAATACACCTTTAAAAGACATCTTAAATCAAGAAACTTTAATGGTGAATAGTTGTCATCATCAAGCTATTTGTCAACTTGCTCCAGCATTAAAGCCAATGGCTTATTCTGATGATGGATTAGTAGAAGCTGTTTATCTACCAGATAAAAAGTATGTGATAGGATATCAATGGCATTCAGAAATGATTTATAAAAAAAGTGATGATCATTTAAAACTATTTAAAGATTTTGTGGATAATTGTAAAAAATAATTATAATAAATTATAAAAAGCTATAAAAAGCTATAAAAACAGTAAATGTGTATTGACTTTATGTTGATATATTAGTATAATGAACAAGCTTTAAGTTAATAAAAAGCAAGGGATGGTTCCTTGGCCAAGTTGGTAAGGCAACAGACTGCAACTCTGTCATCATCGGTTCGAGTCCGGTAGGAACCTCCATTTGTGAAAATGCGCTAGTAGCTCAACTGGATAGAGTGCTTGACTACGGATCAAGAGGTTGTGGGTTCGATTCCTGCCTAGCGCGCCATTTTTTTCGGGAAGTAGCACAGCTTGGTAGTGCACCTGGTTTGGGACCAGGGGGTCGCAGGTTCAAATCCTGTCTTCCCGACCATTTATAAAAATTGGGGCCATAGCTCAGCTGGGAGAGCACCTGCCTTGCACGCAGGGGGTCAGCGGTTCGATCCCGCTTGGCTCCACCAATAAATAAACTAACTGCTTCGGCAGTTTTTTTGTTGTAAAAAAATAAATATACTCTATAATCCAATTGAGGGGGTAAAATATGGCACAAAGTAGAGGAAAAGGAAATTATGTAATCAATACTTTTAATGGAATGGCTTATGGCTTTTTTGCAAGTTTGATTATTGGAACAATATTAAAACAATTAGGAACATTAGTTCATGTTGAACAACTTGTAGCCTGGGGGACAGTAGCAGGTTATTTAATGGGACCGGCTATTGGAATTGGTATGGGCTATGCAATTGATGCAAAAGGACTTAATTTGATTTCTGCGGTTATTGCAGGAGCAATAGGAGCTGGAACGTTTAATAATGGTGTTCAAGCGGGTAATCCAATTTCAGCTTATGTAGCAGTTTTAGCGGCTATTGAGGTAACAAGACTTATTCAAGGGAAAACACCGATTGATATTTTACTTGTTCCTTTTGTTTCTATCTGTATAGCAGGTTTGGTAACGCAATTTGTAGGACCTTATCTTACACAAATGATTACTTGGATTGGAAGTGTTATTAATGATGGGGTTTCTTTACAACCTTTATTTATGTCAATTGTTGTAGGGGTGTTAATGGGAATGGCATTAACGGCACCGATTTCTTCAGCTGCTATTGGTATTATGTTAGGACTTGATGGTTTAGCGGCAGGGGCAGCACTTGCAGGGGGTTGCGCACAAATGGTTGGTTTTGCGATGATGTCTATTGAAGACAATGATATTGGTGGTGTTATTGCTATTGGAATTGGAACAAGTATGTTACAGTTTAAAAATATTATTAGAAGACCGGTTATTTGGTTACCTACAATTTTAACAACGATTATTACAGCTCCTATTTCAACGGTCTTACTTCATATTCGTTGCAGTGCAATTGGCTCAGGAATGGGAACAGCAGGACTTGTAGGTTTATTGGATGCGATTCAAGTAATGGGAAATCAGTATTGGATACCACTTATTTTGATAGATGTGATTGCTCCAGCAATTTTAACATTTAGTTTTTACAAAGCTTTTAGAAAATTGAATTACATAAGAAAAGGAGATTTAAAGATTGAACGTCTTTGATCTCCTTTTTCTTTATTTAAATAAATCAATAATATCTGCAGTAGACATTTGGGTAATAGAACCATTATTGTTTTCAATAAACATATTCGATAAATCTTGTTTTTGTTCTTGAAGTTTTTGGATCTTTTCTTCAATTGAATTTTTCATAATCAATTTATAAACTTGAACATTATTTGTTTGTCCAATACGATAAGCTCTATCTGTTGCTTGATTTTGTGCAGACATATTCCACCATGGATCATAGTGAATAACGGTAGAAGCACTTGTTAAGTTAAGACCAGTACCACCTGCTTTTAAACTGATTAAAAAGACAGTTGTTTGATCGTTTTGGAAGGCATTAACAAGTTGATGCCTTTTGATTTTTGTTGTTGAACCAGTTAAAACATAATAAGAAATATCTTTTTTACGTAATTCAGCTTCGATTAAATCTAATGATTTAGTAAAAGAAGAGAATAGTAAGACTTTTTGATTATTTTCTTTTGCTGTTTCAATAATATCCATACAAGCTTTAAGTTTAGAACTTGGCTCAATGATATCTTTATATAAAATACGTTGATCACAACATAATTGACGAAGCCTTGTCATCATTGCAAGGATTTGGATCTTATCGATATGATTTACCTGAATAGCACTTTGTAATTCACTATTAATTGTTGATAAGTTAGCAAGATATACTTTTTCTTCCTCTGGTGTAAAAGGAATAATGACATTGTTTTCAATCTTGTCTGGTAATTCTGTTAAAACCTCTTTCTTTGTTCTCCTTAAAATAAATGGTTCAACTAATTGCTTAAGTTTTGCTTGTTTTTGTTGGTCTTCATTTTTTATGATTGGTATTTCGTAAGTTTCTTTGAAATGATGATAATTATATAAATATTGAGGCATCAAGAAATCAAAGATTGACCATAATTCTGCTAAACTATTTTCAATTGGAGTACCTGTTAAAGCAAAACGATATTTACCATTAATTAATTTAACAGTTTGAGCATTCTTTGTACTTTGATTTTTGATATATTGAGCTTCATCTAAAATAAAATAATAGAATTGATAATCTTTATATAATTCATAATCTCTACGAATATAATCATATGAAGTAATAACAACATCATATTCTGGAATGCTTTCAATTAATTTCTTTCTTTGAGCAATATTTCCAGTAATACAAACTGTTTTCAATTTCTTTGAGAATTTTTTGATTTCATCTTGCCAGTTATAAATCAAGGTTGCAGGAGCAACAACGAGACTGACATGATTTTCACCGATACCATCTTCAATCAATGTCATGACTTGTAATGTTTTACCAAGCCCCATATCATCAGCTAAGATACCACCGAAGCCATATTCTGACATTGTTTTTAACCATTTAAATCCTTGAACTTGATAGTCTCTTAAAATCTTAGAATAATTTTGTGGAACTTGAATATCTTCAGGATCTTTTTCTTCAATATGAGAAATCAAGTCTTGGAAATGTTGATCTCTGTTGAAATGTAATGATGAACTGTTCATAAAGTTTTCTAAATAAAGTGAATGATATTTATCAACTTCAACTTCACCATCTTTTAAATCGTTATATTCAATATTTAAATCATTAAATAATAAATCTAAATCTTTGATACTATCATCATCTAAATTAATAAATTCCCCATTTTTTAAACGATGATAATTCTTTTTGTGTTGAAAAGCATATAAAATATCTTTAATTTCTTCTTTATCAACATTGATACTATTAATATCGATTTTTAATAAATCATTTTGTAAACGAACACCGATATTTAATTTCATATTTTTAGGTTTATTCATTTGTTTGATTTCTTCACTAATATAAATTTCACAATCATTATTAAGTGAAGGTAAAACACGAGTAATGAAATCATAAATATCTTCTTCATTATAAAGATAATACATTTGTGTGATTTCATCATATTCTAGGTATTTTTGTAGTGTTTGAATAACACCATCTAATTTTAATGGAAGTACTAGATCTTTAGGGTTCTCTAAGATTGTATTTCCTTGATCATCTCGATAATCTAATGTAACAGATAATTCGTTGTTGTTATTTAAATCGACATAAATTAATAAAGAAATATCCATAGGTAGATATTCATCGATATCATCTCCTGTAAATTCGACATAAGGAATAACAGAATCAATGATATATTTAGAAAAATGTGGTAATTCGTTATTTGGAATTGTAAGTGAATTATTTTCTAAATGTGTAAGTAAAGGTCTTAGCGCATCACTACATTCTTTTGAATATCTATTAAGGGTATAGTGATCGAAATAATAGATATATTGATGACCGATGATAGTAATACCATCAGGTTCTTTGTATTTGATGGTTGTATAATCTTCATCTTTTTGGATTTCTAAAATGAAGTTTTGTAAATCAATTGTTGTAAAGTTAATGTTGATATCTAAATTATCATAATGTGTTAGAAAAAAATCATCAATATTGTCTGATGTGATTCTAATACTACGATCATCATCTTTTAAATGAAAATATTCTTTAATAAAACGAATTTGTTTTAATGAAGAACTATCAAAGGCTTTAGAGTTATGATCGGTAACTAAAGCATTTCCATATTCAACAATTTCGTTTGCTTTTATATTTTGAATAAAAGTATTTAAGTTTTTAATTGTATAACTTCTATCGCTAGCAATCTTATAAGATAAACTTAATCGATTAAATGTACTTTTTACTTGTGGTATTAAATGAATGTGTTGATTAAGTTGTAATTGATGTAAACGATGTTGATTTTTATATTGTTCAATTAATGAAAAAGTTAAATTAGCTTGTTCTTTTAAATGTGCGGCTTCTTTTTTTGCTTGAAGTGCTTGTAATTGATCAGCGTAATTTCCTTTTTGATTGAAAGAATAAGGTAAATCACTTGCTTCAAGACCGTAAAATTTTAATAAAATAGCACCTATATGTCCACATGCCAGTTCATTAGGCTTACAGTGATTACAATCACAGTTAAATTCGAGGATATGTCCTCCTGTATCAACTTGAATTGTAGCGGTATCAATTTTACCATTAACATTAGTACTTCCTACGATTTGGTAAATTTGACCATCTTTAATAACAGACATGTTAGATATTGTATTATGCTGAAATAAGTTATGAGCTACTTTCCAATTGGGCTCATTAAAATACTTATTAATTTCATCATCTTTAATATACATAAGTAGTCCCTCCCATTTAGCTATTATAACATTATTTTTCTGAAATGATGAGATAGAGATACGCATTTTTTTATTTTTTTAAAAATAGGATTGTTTCCAATCCTATTTCAAAACTGCTTTATAAACACGTAAGACATTTTTATAAAAAATCTTTTCAATTTCTTCAATAGATAATCCAGCTTCAATTAAAGCACCATATAACATTTGATAACCACTTGCATCCTTCATTTCAAGCTTGGATCCAATACCATCAAAGTCACTTCCTAAACCAATACAATCAATACCTGCAAGATTTTTGATATATAAAATATGTTGAACCATATCCTTAATATAACTTGTTTGATGAGTACCTTCGGTAGTTAAAAAATCACTACAGAAGTTGATTCCCATAACGCCTCCACGACTAGCAAGTTTTAAAATCATGTCATCTGACATATTTCTAGCGACACCACATACTTGACGAGCGTTACTATGAGAGGCAACGAAAGGTTTTGTTGTATGATGATAAACATCATAAAATCCAGCATCACTTAAATGAGAAACGTCAATAATGATTCCTAAACGTTCCATTTCTTTAATATATTGTAAACCAAAAGGTGTTAAACCATCGTGATCATTGATTTTAAACATATCTTCATAACAAGAAATATTAGAAAGGTTAGGGTGTCCAATGCCATTTACATGATTCCATGTCAAAGTAATCATTCTAACGCCTAATCTATAATAATGTTCAAGTAGTGATAAATCATTTTCTACAACAGCACCTTCTTCTAATGTTAGAAGAGAAGACATGATACCTGCTTGTTGATGGTCGATAATATCTTGATAACAAAAGACAGGTTTAATGAGTTCAGGATATTTTTCTATTTCATGATAATAATGGTTAATGAGTTGATTTGCTTTTAAAAAAGGTTGAGGATTTTCACTTAAATCGACAAACATCGCAAAGTTTTGAAGTAAATAATCTCCTTTTTGCATTTTCTTTAAATCAATATGACCGTCATTTTCTAATAAAGAATCTTCTTTACCGTGATGTAAATCATCATAAAGTTTTAAAATAGTGTCACAATGCATATCAACAACTTTCATCATTAATCACTCCTTAAATTTTATATGTAGCATGAATTGCACAACAAGCAAGACCACCATGGCATGTTAAAACAGCAGGCAAATAATTGATTTCTACATCAATACCATGGAAGGTTGTTTGAAATAATAATTTTGCTTTTTTAGCAAAAATTTCATTATCAGCGTGTGAAATATAAATCTTGTGTTGTTTAGCGTTAACACCTAATTCATGGAATTTATCAACAATCGATTTTAAGATTTTTACTTCAGTTCTAGCCATTGTATATTTATCAACTGCTTTACCTTGTTCATCTAAACAAAGCAAAGCTTTGATTTTTAACATCGATGCCATTCTGGCTGCCATTGGTGATAATCTTCCACTACGTGAAAGTTGTTTAAAGTTATCTGGATAAAGGAACGAAAAAGAATGATTTGTTTTTTCTTCTAAAGCAGCAAAAATTTCATCAACAGTTTTTCCTTCATCTGCAAGTTGTTTTGCACAAATAGCCATATCCATAACAGGAGCACCTACTTGGCGACTATCATAAATATAAACATTATCTAAACCAACGGTATCTTTAGCAAGATGGAAACCGTTGTTTGTTCCTGATAAATCTGCAGAGCAAGTAATAATAATGATTGCTTCATAATCTTCTTCTTGCCATTTTTCCATTTGTTCAACAAGATAACCTGTATTTGGCTGACTTGTTGAAGGAATTTTACCATCTCTTAAATAGTCATAAAGTTGTTTGGTTGAAATATCGATTTGATCTTTATATTCATGACCATCAACGATGACACTTAATGAAATAAGTTCGATTCCGTTTTTTTGTGCAATTTCTTGATCCATTGCACTTGTTGTGTCTGTCACAATTAAATATTTTTCCATTTTTGATCTCCTTAAAATTCTAATTCTAATTCTTGATAATCTTCTGTAAGAGATTGAGTGGTTTTTAACCAAGCGTAGGCTTCCTCAAATTCTTCTTCAGTAATATCTTCTATTATTCCAAATTTAATAAGTTTACATACATCATATATACTTTGCCATAAAGCATCGAATTGATGATCTTTTGCATCAATATCTGCTTGTTCACTTTCTTGATAAACAATAAATTCATGTGCGATTTGACTTGCCTGTTCTCTTTGTTGGTCCATAGGATCCTCCTTATATTATATGTTTATATAATTATACCATTAATCAAATATAGAATGGTATATAATATTACAAGAAGAAACGGTTTTTGACATAAAATTAAATTTTTTTAAAAAAAATTTAAAAAAGGGTTGATTTATTAGAAAAAGGATGCTAATATAAATGAGCACTGTTAAGTTGCTTGAATAGCTCAGTTGGTAGAGCAATCGGCTGTTAACCGATCGGTCGTAGGTTCGAGTCCTACTTCAAGCGCCATGTGGCTCGTTGGAGAAACGGTTAACTCACATGCCTTTCACGCATGCATTCACGGGTTCGAATCCCGTACGAGTCACCATTTGTCAATTACATCACTTCGGTGGTGTTTTTTTTATTTCTTCATCAAGTATGTTTATATAGATATTTGTAAGTTTTGTATTTCTTTGAACTATAGAAGAAGAAATATAAGATGTGAGTGTTTTTATTTTTTCATCATTATTTGCATTATAGCTTTCATTGCAAAATAGTTTAGTACTTGAACTTTCGTATTCTAACATCCAATATATATTTTTTTTAAAACTTCCTTGATCAACCGGCTCTTGAATAATTGGATGGTAACTAGAAGTATTAAGTTCTTGATAATAACGATCTAAATAAGATGCATTATTAAGTGTTTCTTCTTGAAAGAGTTTCATTTGATTTTCTAGTATTTTAGTTGGTGCTTGTAAAGCAAGAAGTTCATACATACTTGCTGAATAGAGTTGATTATAGATAAGATATTGTAAAGTTTTATTTGTCAAAAGGATCACCCTTTTTATTATATGTAGATCAAGGTTTTATATGAGGAGAATAATATGTCATATCAAGTATTGAAATTAATTGTTTATGTTTTTTCTGTTTTATCTGCAATGTATGGTTTAAGTTGTTTTCATTATGAAAAGTATATATTAAAAGGAAAGTTAAAACAGTTTTATTGTTTATATATTATTGTTTCCTTATCTTTAGGATATTTACTTGCTTCATTTATTTTAGATTTTGTAACAATACATTTTTAATTTAAGTTTTCATATATTAAAATATGAAAACTATTTTTTTTAAATTATTACTTATTCTATTTATTTTATTAGCGATTATTTTGTTGTATCAACCAACCAAAGAGAAAGATTCTTTATATAAAGGAAAAGAAAATGAAGATGTTTATGTAAGTGTAAAAGTTGGAGATAATACACAAAAAATTCTTTTAGATGACTATTTATTAGGGGTCGTTGCTGGAGAAATGCCGGCAAGTTTTGAACTTGAAGCAATTAAAGCACAAGTTGTCGCAAGTCGAACTTTTGTTTATTCACGTTTATTAAGTGTAGATAATACAACCAATACACAAGTTTATCTAGATGATGAAAAGATGAAGGTTTCATGGAGTGATCATTATGAAGAATATAAAGAGAAAGTTCAAAAAGCTATTGTAGAAACTAAGGGGGAAATCTTAACTTACCAAGGAAAGTGTATTTCAGCTCTTTTTTATTCAAGTAGTAATGGAAAAAGCGAAAATGTAGAAAACTATTTTAAAGGTTCAAGTCAACCGTATTTGGTTTCTGTAGATTCACATTGGGATCAAGAATATGATCCTCAGTTTATAAGAAAAGTAAAATATACTAAAGCACAGCTTAATTCATTTTTTGGAGGTTCGTTTCAATATCGTTTTTTAGAACGCTATCCTAGTGGGAGAGTTAAATCTATTCTTATTAATCAAAAACAATATAGTGGTAGGGAAGTAAGAGAAAAACTACAATTGTCTTCAAGTGATTTTGAAATAGTTAAAGAAGGAAATTCTTATATTTTTGTGACTAAAGGATGTGGACATGGAGTTGGATTGTCTCAATACGGTGCACAAGGAATGGCAAAGGAAGGATATAATTATCAAGCTATTTTAAAACACTATTATCAAGGAGTAGAGATTTCAAAGAATAAAGAATGATTTTATGGTTACACTTCTTAAGAGGTGAAAAGCATGAAAGGATTATTGAAGAGGAATAAAAAAACATTTATTTTTATGACTTCACTTTTATTATTTTTAATAGGTGTCGGTGTTATTCAGGAAATTGTTAAGAATTTAAAACCATTCGAAGATGTACCAGTAGTTTCGGTAGAAACAAAAGATGAAAATAAAAATCAAGGAAGTGAAATCTTAAAAAAACCAGTCAATGATGATGTTAAAGTAAGTAAGGGTTTTTATGATACGTCTTTAGATGATAAAAAATTAGAAGAAGCACTTGTTTATTTTGAAGGAGTCTATCGTCCTAATGATGGGATTGATTATACAAAGGATAATGAAAGCTTTGATGTTTATGCGAGTGCAAGTGGGACAGTTATTAGAAAAGAAAATGATTCTTTATTAGGGTGGATTGTTACGATTGAACATCAAAAAGGTATTCAAACCATTTATCAATCTTTAGATGATATTAAAGTTGAAAAAGGAGATCAAGTGAAACAAGGAGATGTTATTGGAAAAGCAGGAAATAATGTTTATCAATCAACATTAAAAAAACATTTACATTTTATTGTTTCAATTGATGATAAAACTGTAAATCCTGATAAATATTTTAATCAAAAAATTGAAAAAATTAAGACAACATCATGATAAATTTATATTTATAAAAAAATTAGTGTCTTTTGTTTTTTTGCCTTGTAATTCAATAAAATCGTGATACAATATTGAGGAAAAAACATACAAGGAGGAGAAATAATGGCATTATCAAAAGAAATTGGTATCGATTTAGGTACTGCAAATATATTAATTTATGTCAAAGGTGAAGGTATTGTAGTCAATGAACCTTCAGTAGTGTCAATAGATGAAGAAACTAAAAAGCCATTAGCTGTAGGACAAGAGGCAAAAGATATGTTAGGTAAAACTCCTGGTAGGGTTCAAGCAATTAGACCATTAAAAGATGGAGTTATTGCAGATTTTAGAATTACTGAAATCTTATTAACTCATTTTATTAATAAATTAAATTTAAAAGGAATTTTTGCTAGACCAACAATCTTGATTTGTTGTCCATCTAATATCACTTCAATTGAAAAATCAGCAATTAGAGATGTTGCTGAAAGATGTGGAGCTAAAAAGGTATTTATCGAAGAAGAACCAAAAGTAGCAGCAATTGGAGCTGGTCTTGAAATTAATAAACCAACAGGTAATATGGTTATTGATATCGGTGGAGGAACTACTGATATTGCTGTATTATCTTTAGGTGATATTGTAACAAGTTCATCTTTAAAAATTGCTGGTGACGTCATGGATGCGGACATTATTAAATTTGTTAAAGATAAATATAAATTATTAATTGGAGATCGTACTGCTGAACAAATTAAATTAGAAATTGGTTCTGCTGTAAAAGGATCATCTGATAAAACATTTGAAGTACGTGGTAGAGACTTAGTAACTGGATTACCACATACAATTACTATTACATCAAACGAAACTGAATTAGCACTTAGAGAAACTTGTGCAACAATTGTTAAAGAAACTAAACATGTTCTTGAACAAACACCACCAGAATTAGCTGCTGATATCGTATCACGTGGTATTTTCTTAACTGGTGGAGGAGCTTTATTAACTGGTTTAGATAGATTATTAGAATCTGAATTAAATGTTCCTGTATTCGTAGCAGATGATGCATTAAATTGTGTTGCTAATGGATGTGGAGTTATGTTAGAAAACTTACATTATATGAAATAAAACTGTCTGATTGACAGTTTTTTTCTTATCTAGAAATTAAATAATATTATAATAGAATCATGATACAATTTCATTGAGGTGAAAGTATGAAGAAAGTATTATTTTTTGATATAGACGGGACATTATTAAATAGTGAATTAAAAATACCTGAAGGAGTAAAAAGAGAACTTAAAAGATTGAAAGAGGCTGGACATTATTTATTTGTTGCCTCAGGTAGACCTTTAGCTTTTATTTCAAATCAAATCATTGATGCTGGGTTTAATGGTTTTGTATTATGTAATGGGGCACATGTAGAGCTTAATCATGAAATCATCTATGAAAATAGAATTCCTTATGAAAAAGTAAATGATTTAATGAAAATGCTTGAAAGTGTAGATTGTGAATATGATTTTGAAACAGCAACAGATTGTTATATTGATCCTTCTTATAAAGATTTTATAGAATTTTTTAAAGTATGTGATATTCGTCATGAAAAGTTAATCACTTCTTTTGATAAAGAAGAAGTAATGCATCGTACTTTAAAAATAGAAATCAGTGCTAAAAAAGATCATGATAAAATTATAGAATATATTGCTGATAAATTTTATTTTGATCACCATGGAACAGCTAATTCATTTGAAATATGTGCATTAGATACATCAAAGGCTACAGGTGTACAAAAGGTATTAGAACATTTAAATATTGATAAAGAGCATAGTTATGCTTTTGGAGATGGATTGAATGACTTAGAAATGATTAAATATGTAGGTCATGGAATTGCTATGAAAAATGCTGTTGATCAATTAAAAGAAGTGGCAGATGAAGTTATTGGTCATGTAGATGAAAATGGTTTAGAAGAGTATTTAAAAAGGATTTATTAATGACGAAATTTTTATTTCGTTATTTTTTTTTGCTTTTTTAAAAAAAATAAAAAGAAAAAGATCAAAAAATTGTCTATATAATAATAGGAGGAAAAACTAAATGGACAAAGTATTAGAAATCACATCAAATGATCATATTATCATGATCGATAAACTCTGTAAAAGAATATTAGGACATCCTGAAATCTTAGGAAGAATCATTAA
>OGIE01000247.1_pt1 | contig 80024 bp, 53 predicted proteins | sample 1571581 | NCBI WGS metagenome assembly OGIE01 (sample SAMEA2582021, study PRJEB24529) | metagenome | biome: Human gut stool | place: China | collected 2011
GCGAGAACCAACCTCTTGGAGTTGCGTAAGCAACTCCGAAGGAATCCTCTGATTTTCAATCAGGGGAGGACGTCAATTCAAGTCCGTTGACGCCTTTTGTACCCGCATTGGCGAATACATTTCTCTTGCTCGGCGCAAACGAGGTCTCACGCAGATGGACATGGCTGAGAAGGCGGGTACGTCAATTGCGACCTATCAGCGTATAGAAAAAGGCGACGGAACGGTGGCGTTTGCCACAGTGTGTCGAGTTCTTATGATTCTTGATCGGCTTGAGTCGTTTGATAGCGTGTTGTCTCCGCTGGAAGACCGGGTGGCGCAGCCATGATGGAGGCCCGGGTGCCCAAACGCGTACGCCGCAAGCCCGAAGAGTTCGAAGGATTCTGAAATGCAACAGCGGATTTCGGTCTTGATAGGTGCCGACAACAAGTGTGTTGGCACGCTTGTCTTTGACGACACTCGACCGGACGCCTCTCAGTTTTGCTACGCTGACTCGTGGTGCTCTGACGCGACTGCTTTTGCCGTGTCGCCCGAGCTTGCTTTGACAGTTCAGTGGCAATACTTCAGTAGTCTCTCTCGAAAGAGTCCGTTTCCGTTTGCCTTTGCCGATACGGAGCCTGAGAGTTGGGGCTGCCGCTTGTTGAAGGCCGTCTTTTCGAAAGCGGGTCACGAGCGCAGTCTCTCGGCCGTCGATTTTCTTTTAGCAGCCGATGACGGTAGCCGTGTGGGTGCTTTGCGCTTTGTGCCGGAAGGTGTGCAGCTCGCTGATACCGAAGCAGGCAAAGACCTGACGCTTCCCCTGAAGGATTTGGGACAGACAGGTCGCGCGAGCCGCTAAGCGTTTCGAAACAGGCGAGGCGACGGACGACGATCTGGATTTGCTTAACGGCATCGGAACAAGTCTGGGCGGTGCACGCCCCAAATGTACTGTTCTCAAAGAAAACGGACGTTTTGCCATCGGAAAGTTTGCGAGCGTCAATGACGAAAGAAGCGTCGTCAAAGGCGAGATTCTTGGACTCGAACTTGCGCGTGCTACAGGACTCAATGCCGCCACCGGCAAAGTTGTGACGATCGATGACGTCAACGTGGCGGTTATCGACCGCTTTGATCGTACGTCAGCAGGTCGCCGCATTCCGTATTGGTCAATGGCCACGTTTCTGCAGAGCACGGAAGACGGTTACCCACCGCCGTGCTACACGGAACTGAACGAACGTCTGTATCTTCAGGCAGACAGTCCGGACAAAACGACTGCTAAAGAAATCGTCGGTCGACTGCTTCTGAACTATCTGATCAACAACACTGACGACCACGGGCGCAATACGGGACTGTTGATGCGCAACAACGGAGTTTGGGTGCTGTCGCCGGCTTTCGAATCAATCCTGTGCCTTTGAGTCGTCCCGAAGCGCCGTACGTCTGTTTGCCAGAGTGAGTCGCAAAAATCTCCGTACAGGAATCAGATTCTCTGTGCTATCTAACCAGATCAAGACGCGAGTCCTCCACTTAGAAAGCCCTCGGTAACTAGCAACCTAGTCTTTAGGAATGAGCGCGGAATTTACCCGTTCGGATGCAAAAGGCGGCAGAGCTCGCAGCTCGCCTTGAGAATTGAAGGAAGCGAGCCGCGATGCTGGTCCGTTAGTCAGACTCTTCTTCGGATAGCCATATGCTGGCAGCTTGCGGGTCTGAAGCGGCATAGCAACCATAACTTACCGGATAAATCCAGTCGTTTTTCTGCATGGTACCCAATTTGCCTTGGATTGAAGAGGCGCTGATGGTGCGATCGAGACCGGCAGACTTAGTGAGCTGTGCCCGAAATGCCGAAGAAAAAAGGTTGGTACATCCGCCCAATCCAGCTTTGGCAATCTCTGTAAAAAGAAGTCTGGTGATCAGATCGCAGTTGCGAATAGGATCCAAAAATTCATTGGCGTCTATTCGGGCCTGATTTGTGCACAAAGAAACAAATGTCTGATTGATTTCGACTCCCGGATAGCTCTGAATATGTGTCAGAAGCTGACGGAAGGCTTTCGGGCGGCATCCCAGAATTGAAAAACCCTCACGTAACGCTTCTCTTGAAGGAACTTTTGACTTGTCCTTCATTTGGTCTACTTGCCACTGCAGATATTCGTCACCTAACAGAGGAAAATCTTGACGATCGGTTCCATAGAAAGGTTGGGACGATCTAGCGGCCATTGCAGTCAAAATTGAACGACGCGAACCGGTACCGACGATTAGCAGATACGTGTCTTTTGGGTTGTTCGGGCGCAGGTTGACGGCGTCACGGGCGGCTTTCAAAGCTGTGAGCAAATTGAGTCCAGCTTCGTTTTTTAATGCTTCCTGAATTTCGTCGATGATGAGCACAATATTTACATCGTACTTGGCAACAATCTCCGAAAAGACGTTTGCAAGTGACACGCCTGAGGGAATGCCGACTTGTTTTGGTTCAAAGCTTAAGGACACTCCGGGAAATGTCACCTTGAAAGATGACAGTCGTGGAGATTCCGCTAAAAATTGTCTTATTTTGGAAAGAACCGCTTCCGCCGGAGAGATGCTTCCGCGGTTTTCCCAAAGGTCAATGTAGATGACCAACGCGTTTTCCTTTTCGAGCTGTGGTATCAGGTCTCTGCGGATAAATGTGGTTTTGCCAATACGGCGAACGCCGGTGAGAAAAAGACCGTCCCGTGACGTGAGTTGCAACGCATCAGGGTGCAGCAAACGGTTGCTCAATGCAAGCGCTAGATCAGGACGTTGGAAAATAGGTGCGGACATACGGTTACTCAGAACAGTTACGCCAACTTATTGAAATCAACATAATTATATCAAATGCTATAACCTTACGTAACCTGCCTGTTGATTCTGCTAGTACGAGAAGCTACTGCATGCGAATTTGCACCATTCGCGCAATGGAGAAAAGTCGCCTCCTGTTCGTGAATACGACAACAAACTGCGGCTTTACAAGACGGCATCGTCATAAACGATGGAAATACCTCACCCAAGCGTGCAAACCCACACAGCCGACAGCAATCACCGAGAGTCCGACCACAGCCGCCCCCGCAAAAGGCATTAGTACCAAGGCTGAGCCCATAATCAAAGCCCCTAAAAAGCCAATTGCCGAGGTAAAGCTCACTGCCGGTCGCGAGGTCTCAAACGTATGGTGCGCAATGGCTCGCAGACTTAAAGCGTCAATGACGGTGGCGACGGCTAAAAGCAAGATGAGTCCGAACGTGTATTTGAAAACTTCCAGTCGCAAGCAAGCGAGACGCAGGAGTCCTTGGATAGCCGCAAGGCGATTTAATGCCGTCTGCCAGAGCCCGTTGCGAACAGCGGCGTCAAGTTCTGAGAGAGATTCATAGGCCGCCGGCAGGGAGACAATCTCCCGGTAGATTGAGTTTCGCAGTTCATCGAAACTGCCGTCAATCAACCTGAGTTTAGGGGCAATATGCGCCCGGCAGGATGCTTCGCACGTTGTACTTTCGTGCTCAAAAACGGCATGAACGGTTGAGCCCGAGGCAAAGCAAAAGACGGCAAGCCACAGGGCTATGATCAGAAACAGGCCGCCGGAGGCGAGGGATCGCAAAGGCTTTGTGGTCATGGAAATTCCTTTCAAAGGACGACAGGTTTTAGCCGGAGACCAAGTCTTCGTCGGCAATCAGAATCGGCGTGCGGCCCTTCACCAGACGGCCGCCTGCAAGAGACGCGAAAAACTCGCAGTTGGGGAGTTTGCCGAGCACGTCGCAGGGGATGATTTCTTCGCGCGAAGCCGTGATCTGACGAGAGGCGCCTGCGGTGAAGTGTCCGGGGTGCGCCGTATCCGAAGCGCTTGTGAGCGTGGCGGCGGTGTTGGCGATGTAGGTGCGACCGAACGTTTCGGCCACGAACTCCTGCGTGAGGCGATCCTTGGTGCGCAGACTCACGAGGCTGTTGAAGTTGCCGAGCGCCATTCGCGCTTCGTCGGTGGAACCCAAGCGGGCGGCAAGGTCGGCCACCGTCTGCATGGCACAGGTAGTGCGCAGGCCGGATTCTGCGCCCTTGTTGAGGATTTCGATGAGGGAGCGGTTGATGACGTTGGAGCATTCATCGACGAAAAGACTCACCGTGGTGCGGGCAATCGAGGTGTCGTTGTAACGTTCGCCCGCGCAGGAGGCGAGGTCGGCAAGAAGAAGGGAGCCGATGGCGCCCGCGACCGTCGGATCGGGAAGCGAATTGAGGCACACGTAGAGAATCTTTCGCTGGGCGATGATCTCCGACAAGCTCATTGCTTCGGCGTCGTCGTCTGCGGGCGAAAGCGTTTGTCGCAGAGCTCCCGAAGTGAGCATTGCCAGAACGGGCATGAGGCTCGCCGTGATTTTGGAAAAATGCACCGGGTCGTGAGCGTAAGTAGCGGCACCTTTGAGCGTGGCCTCCGAGAGCGCCTCTCTGTCTCGAGCTTTATCCAAGAGCAGAAGCACGCCGTCGCGGCCCTTTTTGCCCTTGAGCTTGACTTCGGAGACGAGCGTATCAAACAGATCCGGCCCGCAGTCGAGTTCCACCGCTTCCAAAAGCAAATCCTCAAAGTCGCCCGTGAGCACCGATTCGATGCCGGCAATCGAGGGCGTGCGGCCGACGTGAACGAGGAGATTGACGACGACGTTCACCGCAGACCATGCAAAGGACGTAAAGGGGCCGGAGTCGGCCATCACGGCGGTAAGGCGGCTGGCGATTTCACTCGGTCTCTCAAAGTGCGTGAGCGGATTGATGCGGATTCCATCGGGGTCGTTCGGATGAAAGAAAAGGGGATCGCTGCGGTTGGCAAGCTTTGCCGCAGCCGTTACGGCGTTTTTGAGTCGGGAGCTCATCTTGGGGTCGATCACGATCACCGCTTCGCCGCGCAGAATCGCCTGAGTGACGAGACTCGTAAGAAGCACGCCTTTGCCCGCCTGGGTCGTTCCAACAATGAGCGTGCCGCCTTCCAATGTCTTTTCCGAGACCCAGATGTCCTTCTTTCTGCTCTCCAAACCGTCAACGGCAGCGAGCCCAACCGTACGGGGATCCTTAGGGGCAGTGCCGGTCAGAGTCCGACAGATATTGCGGTGCGGAATCAGCTGCTCGACGTCAATTTTGGAGAGCTCATAGAGCTTTTGAGCGTGTTCGGGGCCCCAGTCAAAACCGCGGCCGAACCACACGGGCGCAAAGGTTTCGGTGTCGCCCTTGCGGGCCATGTCGCGGCGTGCGCGAAGAAGACGCCGGGCAAAGACGCGGCACGAAATGAGTTCCAAAGCACTGCCCGCAAGCGCTGCTCGGTCCTTGAGAACTGCCAAGCCGGATTTCAGACGGATGCCTGCCATGAAGGCAGAGACGAGTCCGACAAGGGAGGCGGCAAAAGCCGGAGCCAATCCGGCGGCAGCAAAGACACCGGCGACGGACGCGGTCACGCTCCAGGCAAGAGCGGGCTTGAATTCGGTTGCGGGGCGCCAGGTGTCGGCGCGCACAGAATCGGTACCGGCCGTAAAGACAGAACGTCGACGTCGGGAGAAGATTGTCAAAAGTGCCATAAATGAAACAAGAAGATCAGGAATCGGGTCGGGCGACAACGCGCTTCATGCGCTTGCTGCGGGAGGCGGCTAGCTGCCGCTTCTGGATATCAAGCACGATTTCAAGACCGGTGGAGACGTCGGCCTCGCCTTTGCGGCGAAGTTCATGTGTCAAATAGCCGTGCGCGACTTCGGCAATTGAGGCCGAGCAGAGTTTGCGAAGAAGCTTTGGCTTGACAAATTTCTGCAACTCGCGTTTTGTGCGTTCTCCGGTTTGGTTGTGAGTGAGAGCTGCGCTTTGCGCGAGCATGCGATTGACGATCTCTTGGTCTGCTTCTCGGCTTTCTCGGATAAAGAGCCTTAAAAGTCGCGCCATGGCATCGGTAAAGAGAAACTGTTTCAACACATCCTTTCGAGTGGCCTCCGAGAGCTTCGTGTTGTGAAACTCCGTCATGTGCTCCACCCACCAGATCGCTGCTGAAACGGATTCGAAAAAGGGAAACAGAACGCCGGTTTCGGACAAGGGATTGCCCGGCGAATGACGGTACAGCGCGATCATGGTTTCGGTTTCAGTCTCCGATTCGTTGTCGGCTGCCTCAGACACTTCTCTCGTACAGGACACGGCTAGTCCCAAGGCTTGCAGCGGCGAGATCCAGAGCGCGATCGGACCGGAGAAGAATCGCGACGGCACGAATAGGCCTGCGGGAAGCGCGGGCAGCTGCGATCGGGCGGCGCTCGAACCTCCTGCCGTGCGGTTTGCGGCAGTTCGTATGGCAGCTTTGTGTTCGGAGGCGTAACGCGTCAAGGCGTGCGTGATGTGTTCCTTGATTTGGTCCTTTGTCTGCGGCAAGTTTTCGGTGCCGACCGACGCTGAGACGCTCGGCTCTGTTGCCATGGTCTCAACGCTCTTTTCCATGTGGGAATCGAGCCCCACGCCAAAAAATTTGCGCGACGCGACGTTTAGACGCAGAGCTTCGTCGACTTTGCGCAAACCCTTTGCAAATACGCCCGATGCCCAGGAAGACAGTCCGAGGCCGGCAACGGCCCCATTCATGACCGGGTGACAGATCGAATCGGGCAAGGTTCGGAGGGCCGGATTTGTTACATTGCTTCGTGTGTTTCTGACTCTCGAGTCGGTGGCAACGTCGATTTCGAGTTGCAGAAAGTCGTAGGCGGCGGTTGCAAGTGCTCGTTTCGATTCGGGTGAAATCAAAGCCAAAAGGCGTTTTGCCGCCTCAGGATGAATTTCCCAGAGGGTGACGAGGTGTTGTCTGCCGTCGTTTTCCCAGCAATGGGCACGAAAGGAAGAGACAACGAGCTTTGCCTGAGTGAGAAACGCACAGAGCGACGGTTGGTCCGTGACGTTTGAGAAATGTTCGGAGACGGTTTTGAAAAGTGCCGGAATTTCGCTGCGTAGCCGTTGTGTGAAAAGCTCGGCAAAAGCGTCGGGCGTCATGAAGAGCCGCAGGGGCGGATTCGAGCTCGATTGCTTACGCATTGCGACCATGGTGCGCGTCAGTACGCCCGGGGCGGCTGTTGCCATCGACGCAAAGAAGAGGTGCCGAGCAAAAAGCACTTTATTGAACGCGGACGATGCCACTGAATTTGGCTTCGGAAACGTGAGAAGAAAGCCCGCCAGGAGCAGAAGGGCGGTTTGAAAGGCCGTTGGTTTGTCACCGGAGACGGGATACTTTCTTTGGGGTTCTTCGAAAAAGGCGGCCAGAAGCCTGCGGCATTCATCGGAATATCGGGCGTCGCGTTTGGCAATGAGGCCCGTGAGCATCAGGGCGCCTTCAAAAAGCGCCTCGGTGAGTTTGGGGGCGTGCCGGATGTTGCCGGTGAAGGTGGCCTGCAAAAACGACAGAAGTCGTTGTTGCGCCTGAGATTTAATGTCGGGCGAAAAGGTCGCGAGCGATTCGGACAGAATCGTCGCGTAGCGTTGACGAAGGCTGGCGCACAAACAGAGCCTCTCAAGAAGGCGTTCGGCGAGAGTGTCAAACTCGGTGTGACTCAAGGGCGGGAATCGTCGGGGTAGTGGGGATAAGAAAGGATAAGGAAAATCCCGGCACTCCCTTTTTCCCGGACAACCGTCGGCTAGGCCGAAGATGCCGGGAAAAAGAGAGAAAGCGAAGGGACACAAACCGCAGAAGTTTAAGGTTCAGTTGCGAGCTCTCAAAGTCATGGATGCTTGACTAATCGAGCAGACGCATCTGATGGCTTTCTTTTTCGTTGAAACGCTGGCGCTTCAACAGACGGCGACGAAACGTGCGCCGCAGCGGCGTTGCCTTTTTCGGAGCTTTTTTGGGAAGCTCGGGCAGCGGGCCGCAGCCGGCGTCGATGTTTTCAATTCGGTCTGTCCTGCAAAGAAGGCTTCTCCCGTAGAGGTCTCGAAACTGCTTTCGGGTGAGCTCGCAAAAGTGCGGGCCCAAGAAAGGCACGGGGCCTTTACAGTTCGGCTCAAGGTCGACGTTGACGGCAAACCGTATCGAGAAACTTTCCTCTCCTTTCAAAGGGGCCAGTTTCGCGATTTCGTCGTCGGTCATCGCAACGGGTTCGGGGCGGGGATCGTCGGGCATATCGGGTGTTTTTTCCATAAGAAAAGACCCCGTTGCCGTCGATCGCACACGCAAAGAACCTCAGGGGCTGACTCGACAACGCCTGCGGACAAGCATTGCGGAGAGCCTCTGCGTCTTGAGCAGGATGAACGGAAAACGGGGTCGGAACGGATGAGAAGGGGGCGTCCTTCGGGATTCAAAGGGCGCGCGGCAAGAGAGAGCGGCGTTAACCGATTTTCGGTCGTACGTTACGACGTCTTCGGTTCGCTGCCGTCGAAGAGTGAAGCGTCTCAAGCAACGGGGCGAAGTGAAATGCCGCCATTTCCAAGAGCGTCAGACACGCGCGGTCGTTGAGTGCACTGCCGATGGCAAGCCGGACGGCTCGCGACAGAGACTGCTCGGGGCTGCAGGAACCCGCAAGCAGCTGCGTCAGTATTTCGCACAGGCGAATCACAACGCGTGTACTCAGTGCCGCAGGCACGTCTTCGCTCACGAAATCCGCTTCCAAGGCAGGGTTCGTGCGCGAGGCTTGTGCAAATCGTGCGGCGCAGCGGGCAAGCTCGGCAAGCGTTTCGCTTGACAGAGCGCCCTGAGCGATGCGCTCACAACGGTATAGGACGATGCGGGCTTCCACTTCGGGTTTGGGCCAATCGGCTGCCATATGCCAGAAGCGGTCGCACGTGCTGGCGTCCTGCTGGTTGCGAGAACTGTATGCCGACTCGGGCAGCGTACCGCAACGGCAGTTGTCGGTGACAATGACCCGGGTGTTGACGTGTCTGGGAATGCTCAAACCAGTCTTCTCGATCGTGATTGACTGCCCTTCGAAGATGTCGTTGGCGCCCACCCAGACTTCCGGGGGAGCGAGCGAAAACTCGTTGATGAGCAGTACGGCTCCGGTTTTCCACGCAATGGTGGCCGGTCCGTTGATCCATGCGAAGCCTCCTTCGTGCGCGCCCCAGCGGCCGACAAGGTCGTCCTTCACGAAGCGTCGTGAACAGGTCAGGGAAATGACCGGTACATGGACGCGTGCGAGAAACTGAAGAACGGAGGTCGTTTTGCCGCAGCCCGTGGGTCCCGCGATGTAAAGCGGGATACGGGTGTCGGGCCAGGTCCACCACAGCACGAGATCCTGCAGAAAGGATTCATCGAACACGTGGCAGGGATCGACCCGAACGATTTGGGCGGGCGCAGCACAGGAAAGCTGCGAAGCCTGAAACCCCGGGATCATTGTCTCGGACGCAAGTCCGAAGTCTTGAGCCGAAATGCAAGTTGTGAATGTCATTGGCATAGTGGTTTTCGCCTTTTTGAAAATCCATCAAAGGGAGCGAGCGAAAACCCACCAAAGACAAGCTGAGAGCTCCGTCAGGGAGACACTCGAAACTTGCATTCACGCAGGCAAACGCCCGCGTCGGGTTGGTTTGTAGTTCAGGTTTGATCGGTCCGAAGACCACGGTAAACACTGAGAAATCCGTTTGAAGGTCGGCATTTTGCCAGAATGGCGCGGAATTGCAAGAAGCGAAATCCGGCACGACTGTCGCCGGCAGAATGCTGTCGGTCTATGCGCGCAAAGTATGGGCTCGCCTTGCGTATCCGCTTGTCGGATTAGAACCTCAAGGATAACGATGCTTGATCAACGTTTCCGAGTCATTGCTGAAATTCGTTCGAATAGCAATGGCTGAGAGTGTCTGACGTTCGGACCGCCGGCAAGAACGACTATGAGCGGACAAGCAGATGTCGGAACGTTTTTGCCGGCGTCGGAAGCGTTAAGCGAACTGAGCGAGGTATGACTCTCAGAGAGATTCGACCGGGCAATCGGCAAACTCTTCGGCGAACCGTAATGGTTCGGATACAAAACCTTAGGTAAACATGCCAAGCGATACCGGATGATCGTTACCATAGTCCTCTGATATCTTGAGCTCGGGTTCTTGCGAGGAAGAGTTCAGGCACTCGTAGACAAATCTCTGACACAGAATGGAAACCGATCAAATTCTCAGATCAACGCGGAGCCGGATCCAATGTCGGAAGATCGGATCCTCAATTTCGTAGTTCGGCGCCTTGATGACAAAACCGGTTTTCAAACTTACCGCTCGGGCAAGAAAGATGATTTTGACGACATTTGTCGAGTAGAAGTACTCGCTGAAATTCGAGTCGTAGATTGACGAATAACATATTCGTCGTTTGCCGAATAATCTAGTTTCAGAATATCGAAAGTTCGCAGGCGAAATGTCCTATCTATTTTCCGTTATCCGGTAACCAATCATGTTGATTCCAGGCCTTGAGCTCGTTGGCATCGAGCGGATTCTGCTATTGTGGCCGTACAGAATCAACAACGAACGGGAGGCAGAAATGCTTTACAAAACGGTTGGTTTGGCAGCGGCCTCGGCCGTATGCGCGCTGATGGTCGGGTGCGCCAATACGACGACCGGAAAGATGGTCGAGCCGCTTGAAGTGATGCCGACGGAAGTCTGCATCATCCAAAATCCCAAGGTCACGATCGGTGAGGCCATTCCGTCGCTGCAGTCGGCATTCCAGCGCCGCGGCATCAAGACGACAGTGGTCCGGGATGCTGCGTCCTGCACGTCGGAATACCGTTTGAGCTACGTGATGCAGCGCTCGTGGGACGCAACGACCTACCTCGGTCTTGCGGAACTGACGCTCTATAAAAACGGCGCCATCGTGTCGACCGCCAAGTACAAGGCCGGAAGCATGACGCTCACGAAGTGGGGCAAGACCGCCGAGAGAATCGACAAGACGGTCGGCAAATTGCTCGGTGAGTCGGAATAGTTCAGATACGGATTTTTAAGAAGAAACATCAAGCGCCGCTTAAAGGATTTTCGAAGCGGCGCTTGTCGTATGGTGAGCCGATAATTTCTGTCCGATCAGAAGTGCTTCGTCCAGCGCAGCGAAGCGCCCCAGCGCTCGTCTCCGGAGTCCCCGGCTTCACCGTCGAGCATCAGCGCGAACTCGTGACCGGTTGACGATACCCAGCCAATCTTGCATTGCGCTGCAGCCGCGTGACGGTTGTCGAAGAATTCGACGTTGGTTTCGTCGCGTATGCCGGTCCATGTGTATGTCTCGTCGCCATTGACGTGAAAGCGATTGCGGTACGCAATGCGACCTTCCAGAAAGAGATTGCCTGTCGGGGAGGCGGCACTGCTGCGCGTCTTGAAAGCCAGGCCGGCTTCAAGTGCCGCTACGCTTAAAAGTTCATCTTCATATTCTTGTGCAACGCGAGAATCCGACTCGCGGACATCGTCTCGGTGAATGCCGTCCCAGCTGAGCTGAGCGTACGGCATGAACGAGAGCGCGATCTGATCGGGGGCAAATTTGCGGCCGATACCGATGGACGCGCCGAGACTGACAGCATGGGTGGTTGTATCGAGTCGCTTTGAAACGTCGAAGTCGCTGACGTATCTTGTGCGATCCTCAACTCCGTAGCCCAGAAGTGCCTGACCGAAGAGTCGCATGCCGGCACCGAATTCCCGCATCGCCGAAACGCTTGCAAAAACACCTTGCGCGTTTCCCTTGTCCGGGCCGGAGATTTCGATGTCGTCGTAATAGCCGCCGACTTTCCAGCCCAGCGCCCAGTCGCCGAAACTGCGGCGAGCACCGACTGAAAGAATGGTACGGGTACTCTGAAATGATTTCGCGCCGTCCATATTTGCCCGTTCGACGACGAGCGAGGCCTCGGGAATGACATCCGTGGCATACAGATCGGTAAGCGGCGAGAGCGCTGTCACCTCACGCAGGCGAATCGATCGAGACATCGCGGCGGCATCAAAGGCCAGGTGAGAATCCGCCTTGGTTGAAGCAAACGCGTTTTCCAGGGTTGTGGCCACCAGCTGTCTGTCGCTTTCGGTGAAGTCCTCCCTCAGGTTTTCGGAAAGGATATCCACGGCGCTGACAAATTCGGCGGCGGTTCCCGAAAGAATGCCGTCGGCTTGGATCACAGCGTCCAGTTTTTGAGCTCGACGCATGGCGTCTTGTGAGAGTGAAACGGTTTTGCCGACAAGCTGCATGCTGTTTTCGACACGGTGCATCGTAAATTTGCCGTCTTCAGTTGTGTCGAACGTAAACGTAATGCCGCCGCCCCAAGAGAGCTTCGCATCTGTGACCTGCTTAAAGATTTCGTCATCAGTTTCCAAACCTGGGAAAAAGAGCGTCGGGCTCAGGGTAATCGTTTGATCGACGTATTGCCCCGTGCGAATCGTGATGTTCAATGGAGCCTCGGCATTGCTCTCTTGGCCGGATTTTGCCAAAAGTGTCAGGGACGATGTTTGATCCTGAGAAAGATTGCGCACGATTATTTGGTCGATCGTGTGTTCGCCGACATCAAGCACAAGCGATGAGCCCGCTTCCAGTTTCAGTTGACCTTTGACGTGAAACGTGCCGATTCGATTGCCCGGGCTGAGATCGTCTCCGGGCGAGAGCGTGCCGCGGGATGTCAGTGACCCGACCACACCGCGTCCTGCAACGGTGGCCGTGGCATCGGACTGGACGTCGTTGTCAATGATGCCGTCAACGACGAGTGTGGCGCCTTTGATCACGTCGGTGGAGCCGCTGTAGGAGGCATGACCGCTCATGACGAGAGTGCCCGCTGAGACGATGCTGTTGCTTTCATCGAGCGTGCCGGAAACGACGAGAGAAACGGGAAGATCGGCATTGTCCGGTGCTCGGGTTTGATTGCTCGAACCTTCATAAGTTTTGCCGCTTTGAATCGCCACGTTGTAGCCATTTAATTCATCCTGCGTTGTGATGTGAAGCGTCGGATTCCAGCGCACCTCATCAATGTCGTTGATAAAGTAACTCACGCCGTTGCCGGCAAGATTGAGCGTGTAGGCGATCTGTTTTTGTCCGTTGAGCCCTGTCTGAACCGGCAGCGTCCACTTTGAATTCGTCTCATCCCAACGCGCCATGCGGTTGATGTTGAGTTCGGCAATGCCGCCCACGGCAGAAGCCGCATCCAGAAGTCCCGCGCCGATTCCGTATTCAACGATGGTGCAGTTTTTGATGAAGTATTCCTTCCATTCCTTGTATGCCTTATCAACCGCCTCAAGATAGGCGTCAGGGTCAAGTTCCCATTCGTAGCCGTCGAGGATTTCCTCGCGCCACTGGGCAGCTGCCCGTTCGGCGGCTTCTGCCTTGAGAGCCTTAAGGTCACCAAGTTTGGTGCCGGCGCTGCCCCAAAAGACGATGGCGGCGGATTCTTTATAGACGTTGGAGACGTATTTATTTTCGTCCGGTGACCACGTGGGCGAGGCGACACGAAAATCCAGTCTGCCGCCGTACTGCAGGTGATAGTCCGGGTTGTTATGGTTTGGGTCCGCGCCTGTTTGTTCTGGATGCAGGGCAAGTACTTCGTAGACTCCTTCCTGAGGCTTGCGGGCGGTGGTAAGAACGCAGTCGGCCAGCTGCGAGGCGGTCATCCAGGGAAATGCCTGCTGCACGAGCGCAAGGGTGCCGGCCACATGCGGCGCGGCCATGGATGTGCCGGTCATCTCAATGGAGCCGTTGCCGCTTCCCGCTTCAACGCTCACGATGTTGGTTCCGGGCGCGGCGACGGACCACAGAGAAGCAAAGAGAGCGCGGTTGGAGGCTTCGATGGCGCTGCTGTTGCCGTGAACGAATCCTTCTTCAAAGAGGTGGTCTGATTCGATATTGATGACGTTGATGAAGTGGCCGGCTTTCGAAGGGGCCCGCATGATCGGCAGAATCGGGTCGGCCGGCGCAAGTCCTCCTTGGTTGCCTGCGGCAAAGACCATGAGTTTGTCGTGTTTGACGGCGGAGTTGAAAACCTCATTGAAGGCACACGTTTCGTCCGGAATGTCACCGTAGCTGAACAAGCCGCGCACCCAGCCCCAGGAGTTGCTGTAGATCTTGACGTCGTCGTAGGTTTCAATGGCTTTTTTGTAGAGGTCTGCGACCTCATAGATCATGGTCGGACCTTGAATGGTCGAGTAGAGCAAAAGCAACGAGGCGTCTTTGGCTACGCCATAGTTAACGGAGGAGTTGCCTGAAGCGATGCCCGCTACGTGACTGCCGTGACTTTGTTGGGTGGCGTTGACGCCGGTGCCGAACTTCTCGAGATACTGGTTGCTGTAAAGCTTGATGATGTCTTTGCCTTCAAAGGCGATGTGGGTGGTGTCAAAGCCCGAATCGAGAATGCCGATGCGCACGCCCGCTCCCGTAAAGCCTTGAGCGTACGCGCCTGCCGCGTTGATGGCGTCTAGGTTGATGTTGCCGGTGGGAGAGGCGCAGACTGACAGGGGCCACAAGACGGCGCAGACGGCCAGAGCGAAAGCGGAACGATGGTGACGAAAACGGTTTGAAGAGGGCATAAAAACCCCTCCCTATGACGGGAAGATCAAAAAAGGCACCCTTAAACGTAGTGTGACACAAAATGAGCGCAGTGGTTTGGTGTGGCCAAATCAGGGAGAAAAAAGTAGCCGAATCGGTCGGCAAAAATCGGCCAAATTGGGTGGAAAAAATTAGCCAAATCGGGTGGTAAAATTCAGCCAAATTAGGCGGAAAATTTTGGCCGAATTTCGCAGAAAATGTTATAGGGGGTTGTTTTGGTTGAAAAAATTTATAAACCTAGAGTGATCGATTGTCTGCTTGAACAGTACCTTAAGGTCATGGGCGGAGTGCTGATCGAAGGACCCAAAGCTTGTGGCAAAACAACGACGGGCAAGCATTTTTCAAACAGCGAGCTGTTGTTGAGTTCCGCAGCAACACGGGATGAAGTTAAGCAGTTTTTGTCGTATCGCCCGCAGATCATTTTTTCAGGCAGTACGCCCCGTCTGATTGACGAGTGGCAGGTTATTCCTCAGCTCTGGGACGAGATTCGAACCGAAATCGACCGACGCGGAGCGCAAGGTCAGTTCATTTTGACGGGCTCCGCCGTGCCGGCAGATCGTGAATCGATATTCCATTCGGGAACAGGACGATTTGCGTGGTTGACGATGCGCTCAATGTCTCTTTGGGAGTCAGAAGAATCAAATGGTTCCGTTAGCATTGAAGGGCTTTTCCGCGGTGAGCATGACATCGGTGCAGTCAATGAATTAGACATAGAACGGGTGGCGTTTGCAGCATGTCGTGGCGGTTGGCCTCAATTGATTTCAGTGACTGACGACTCGGTGTTGGAATATGCCAGACAGTATGTGGAGGCTGTGGCAAAGAACGACATTTCTCGTGTCGACGGCATCAAACGTGATCCTCAGCGCGTCAAGTCTCTGCTGCGCTCATACGCGCGAAATTTGGGTACTCAGACATCCGTATCTGCCATTCGGCAGGATTTAGCTGACGAAACGCCGGATTCGTTGAGCGACACAACGACAAAGCAGTATTTGAAAGCATTTCAGGAAATTTTTGTCATTGAAGATATGCCCGCCTGGAATCCCAACTTGCGATCCAAAACAGCCATAAGAACAACCAATACTCGATACTTTTCGGATCCTTCCATAGCGGCGGCAGCTCTGGACCTCGGTCCACAGGATTTGCTCAATGATCCGAAGACCTTCGGTTTCGTGTTTGAAAACCTGTGTGTTCGTGATTTGCGCGTTTATGCTGATGCTCTACACGGTGGCGTGTACCACTATCGCGACAAGAACAATCTGGAGTGCGACGCCGTGCTTCATAGACGAGACGGTACCTACGGGCTCATCGAGATCAAGCTGGGCGGTCAGGAAGCCGTTGAGCATGGTTCAATGACGCTTCGAAAGTTGGCGGACAAAATCGATACCTCGCGCATGCCTAAACCGTCGTTTTTGATGGTTCTGACGGCAGTGGGGCATTACGCGTATCGTCGCCAGGACGGCGTGTTGGTTGTTCCGGTCGGTTGCCTGAAGCCTTAAGTTCTTTTTTGGATTTCGTTACGGAAATTTGCTGTGGATACAAACAAACCGTTGATTTCACTGTCAGAAGTCTGGAATCGGAGCGCAGAAAAGTAAGTTGGCGCAATATCCTCTCTGTCAGAATACTTTTTAATTGACTAGTCAAGAGTAGGGAGGGCTGGTGGTGTAACAGACGCACGATTCGGGCAATCGCAACAGAACCTCGCTGGGAATTTTGGACATTCCTTCGTGATAGACGACGGCTTGATAAAACGTTTTGTCGAATCAGATTTGCTTCAACCGATTGAGCAATGGAGTTCCAGGCTTCATGCGGCAGGAAACACCAATTAGCCCAGTTGGTTTTTCTCTGGTCTCTTTGTCTGAGCGAATGACATCAACCATCGCGCTCAATTTGGGGATGGCTTTAAGCAGCTTAAGTAAAAAAGATGGAGAAGTCATGTTCGGGACCGGATCGCAAAATTGCATTAAAGTTTCGCTGACGTATTTTTTAATTGTACGGTTTCCCTTTGAACGAAACGCCCCAAAAATCGGATTCTGTCCGAAGTGATCCGTTTTGTTTTGCCCCGATCGGTCAGGGAACTGCGGCAGTATTTTCCGAATGTACCAAAGGAAAGTTTATGCAGGCATGCGACATGCTGAAAGAGCCCTGGAGTAGTGCCGTTTGTCGAAGAATCCTTTGAAGGCTCCGACAGGCTCGTTTGATTGATGTTGTGGTTCTGGAACAGGGAAAACGGGTAACTAAAACGGCCTGAAGACCGGAATCAGCGCGCCGATATTTTTCAACTGGACCAAGAATGTCGCCTCAGATTCGGTCGGGAACCTTGGCATTGACTATGTGCTCGGTAGTTTCATCCGATGAAGCATGTCCATACCGAGCAAACCGGAAACAGGCTTTGTCGGGGATGTACCTAGACAAAGCCTGCACAGACGGAAAACGGTCCTGACTTGTTGCCTGAGCCGTTGTTGACTGAACTTAAATGCGATTAGATTAGAACACGTGGCGCAAGCCGACGTTCCAGCGCCAGTTCTCGTTCACCTCGCCAGAAGTCGTCCGTTCGAGGTCAACATAGGTGTAGGTGTTTTCGGTCCAATTAAAGTTGGCGCCCACACCAAACTCGTACCAGGTGCCACCAAGGTCATCGGTGAAATAGGCGTGGTTGTTGCCTTTGCTCGCTTTAAAGCCGGTGTCGCCATCAAAGTCGTGCAGCACGGACGCGCGGGCATAAACCGTTCCCTTGTTGTTCGGGAAGAGGAAACCTCCGCGCACCCCGATGCGGCCGATGAAGCTGTCGACATCATCCTGCTCGATCTTGACGTCGTTGGAAGCCGTCAAGTCGTCACCCGTGACGGTGCCGTAAGTGAGTTCCAGTTGCGGTTCCACGAAGGCGAGCTCGTTAAAGCGTAGATTCCAGCCGTATTCGGCGCTGATCGAGTAGCCGTTGTTGTCGTAACTGCCCGACATGTTTCCGATATCAAAGTCATTGTCCATGCGGGTGTATTTGGCGATCAAGTCCACGAACTGGCCGCTTTCGTGCAACCACGAACCGTAGATTGCAAACCCGAACATGTCGCCACTGGCACTGCCGTTATCCATGCTGGCGTCGGTGTCGGTGTACGAAAATGCAGCACCAACCTTCCAACCATAACCAACGTCGTAATCTGCGCCAACCTGAATGCTCGTATTACGGGTCTTGACATTCTGCGATCCGTGCTCAAGTTCCGAGCCATAGGCACGCACCCAGGTGCCGACTCCTTCGGGAGAATCACGCAGCTCACCCATGCGCTTGGTGAGGTCGTTCATCTCGTGGCGCCACTGCATGAGGCCAAGGACATTGACCGAACGGAAGGATTCGAGCTTGGTGTTGGAGTCCTGTGTTTGATTCGTTCCCTGATCTGTCGTCGTCAGCGTGATAGCGCCATTGATGTCACCTTCAGCAATGCTCGTTGTTAGGGTGGCGCCCTCACCGACAGTGCCAACCTGAACCAGAGCAGGAACCTCCTCGCTGGGATTAGAGAAGTCATCGGCGGTGGCATTAGCCACTGTGGCATTGACTGTCGAGCCGTCGCCCAATTGATCAATCTGCACCGTATTGGTACGATCCTGCAGCACGAGGTTGCCGGTTCCCTGGACAGTGTCCACCGTACTTTGCTTGGTAACTTCCCACGTGGAATTGTTGCCGAGGTCGAGCACAACCCCCGGAACATTTGCTGCCTCACCGCTTCCCGCAGGGGTCTGCGTGACGCCGCCGGTGAATGTGCCATTATTGCCAAGGTTGACGTGGACATCCACATTGCCCGTTGACACAATATCGCCTGCGATGTCGGCGCGATCGAAGGTTTCGTTTTCACCGATGCTGACCGCAGCATTGGTGTTAGCCACGATGTTGCCGTTGATATCAACATACTTGGATGCTACCGTCACCGTCGCCATGTCGTCAGCGGTAGCGGACGCTCCGTTGTTCGCATTGATGGCGTTAGCTCCCGTCAAAGTGATGGATTCGTTTGCCGTGAGCGTCACCTTGTTGGAGTTAGACAGATCTGCATTTGTTTCCCAGTGTTGACCATAAGCTGCAACGGCCGATCCGCTGGCGCTTGTATTTTCTAGCGTGATGTTGGTGGCGTTGATACTGATTGATGAGCTGGGGCTCGTATTGGATTCACTGAGATTGGCTGCGCCAACCGCTACGCCTGTCGAGCGAATGAAAACATCTCCCGTTACATCAATGTTAACTGTTGAAGCGGTGCTGCTGCTATTTGTCTGAGCAAAGACACCGTTGCCAACTCCATCGAGATGAATGCTGTCGGCTTTGATGTCAAACGAACCGCCCATGGCGTGAAAGACTATTGTGCCGTCGTCAATATCCTCAGCAGTTTGAATGCTACCCACGTCAACCGTGAAGCTACCCGACGTGTTCGTGTAGAAGACTGAACCGTCTGCAGCCCACTTGCCAGAAAGCGTCACGTTGCCAAGGTTCTTGATCTCATACTCGCCGTAGGCCCCCATGGAGAACTGTTGATTAGAATCGCCCTTGAAAGTCACGGATTCGGTGCCTGTAGAACCCTGAATAATTTCATGACGGGTACCCGAGCTTTGCATGCCAATCAGGGTGTTGTTGGCTTCTGTGAGTGTTGCCGTATAGACTCCATTTTCTTCCGTGAACTTCACCTTGCCATTCTCATCAACAACCTGAGCGTTCAACGAGAACGGGATCATCGCAGCCATGACGGCGCCGGCAACTGCGGTCAAACTCCGAAGCCTGCTTGCTTCGGTTGAAAAAGATTTCGTGTTCATTTTTATCCTCCTGAATCGTGCCAATAGCCTTTGATATGGCTAATCTCCTAATTCTGTGCCCCCCCCCTTGCCTGTCAAGTTTTTTGCGCTACGACTAACCTTGACGTGCTCTTTTGTAACTCAGTGAGCTTTCGCACTTGCCGCTGGGAATTTGAACAAATAAGAAAGGATTGGCTTAGAGATATGTGCCTGAAAAGAGACGTGTTGCGCGCGATGAGGAAGGGCAGGAGACGGTCACGGCAATAAGCGCACGCGTTTTCTCCGTGAAGAGAGCATTGAGAAGGATAGAACTGGTTGGCCGGAGGACTTACCGCAGACAGCGGAGACCACTGTGAAGACGCCCATCGGGGCGACCTCACAGGGTTCCTGTCGTTTTAGAAAGAGTAACGCACGCCTACGTTGGCACGCCAATCTTCATCGAGCACTGCACCGCTTGTGCGTTGCAGGTCCGCCCACATATAGGTGGAGTCTGTCAAATGGAAGGTTGCGCCGAGACCGTATTCGTACCAGGTGTCCTGACCATCAATGCTGTATTTGCTACCGTTGCCGCCAGTGATTTCGGCATCGCCTGAGAACTCATGCACAACGGAAGCATGCACGTAAAGATCACCGATTTTGTCCGGGAACTGAACACCGGCAGCAAAACCAGCCCGGCCAGTCAGGCTATTGACAGTGTCGAACTCATAGGAGGCCGAATCGATGTTGAGGTCATCAGTGTCAATGTAGGTGTAGGCTGCTTCAATCTGCGGTTCGACGTAGAACTGTTCTGTCAGGGCGAATCTCCAACCGAATTCGGCAGACAAGCTGTAAGCCATGGTGTCCATGGAACCGGTCTTGCTTGCATCGACCTGCATATCCGTATCGGCAGAGCTTACGCGGGCAACAATATCGACAAACTGGCCGCTTTCGCCAAGCCACATACCGTAGAGTTCAAGACCGTAGGCATCCATATCGGCATTGCCGCGAGCGTAGTCGACATCGCCGTTGGTGTAGCTGAAGCCAGCACCCAGACGCCATTGGCCGAGCTTGGCGTCACCGCCGATATGAATGGAGTGGAAATTATTTTCCAGACCATTGGAACCAGACAGCCGGCCGCCGTCATAACGAGCCCATGCGCCGTAGTTGCCTTCGTCAGAACGAATGTCGCCCATGCGCTTGCGCAGGTCAGTCAGCATGATACGGTTCAAAGCCAACGGTGCGGCGGAAGCTAATTCCAAGTTGGACTGCATGAGCGTGTTGGTCTTTGTGGTGACGTTCGAAACTCCGTCGGCACCGACTACACCGGTTGTTTCGCCGGTGTACATGCCTTCGTCCATTTGTAGAGCAACGTTTTCGCTGTTTTGAAGATCCGTGATACCGAACTGAGACAACGCTTCATTTGCGTCGCCAGAGACTTCATCGTTGACGTCGCCGGATGCATGAAGAGTCAGATTCGTCACGTTGGCGCTGTCGATCGTGATGTCGGCTTGTGTGTTGCCCAGGTAGTACTCAACGTTTTCGCCGGTAAGCGAACCAACATCAACCATCTGCCCGGTCTCGCCGGACAGATTCATGTCGGCGTTGTTCAATTTCAGAGAATCGGACGTGTAAGTTGATTGTCCGGCAACTTCAAGGCCGCCGTTAGAAATGGTCGCGGTTTGAGCGGAGAGCGAGGAGTCCGTCAGGCTGACAGAACCATCCACTTCCATGTTTCGAGAAACAGTGATCGTGGAGTTACCTTGAACCTCGACCGAGCCGGAACCGGTGAGCCGGTAAGTGCTGAAAGTACTTCCTTCGGCTACAGAAACGACTGAGTTGTTAATCTCTGTGGATCTGTTGGTGCTGCTCGTAACAGTTGAGCCGTCTGTTACCTTGAGTGTGGAATCAGTCAGGTTAATGCCAGCAAGCGCGTTCGAACGGTAATCAACCTTGCTGTTGATTACTTCGATAGTGCTAGAGTCGGCTACGATCGCAGAGGACTGGTAGCCTGACGAACTAATTGAAGCCTCTTCTGCATTGATCAGACGTAAGGTGCTGCCCTCAGATAAAGAAATTGTGTTTCCCTGTGAGCCAGAGGTTGAAATATCGGCCGGGCCGTAGATGTCAACTGTACTGCCGCTATTCACAGAGATGGCTGACTTTTGATAACCAGATGATCCTGCAAATAGCCCCTTTTCAAACGTTAGGAGACTGTTGTTTGTTGCTGAGACGGTCCCAAGACCAAGCCCCGGAAGAGTACCATCTGAACCAACCAATTCCTTAAATGTTACAGAAGAAGCGTCAGACGTGATCTGTTTGTATGTAGGTATAGCATCAACTTCTTCTATACCGGTCTGATTCGAGAAATTGAAAGAAGGATCTGCTGCGTAAGACGCAGTGCCCATAAGAGCCGTGGCTACGGCAAGACCAATCAACGAACGAGTAAACATGGCAACATCCTTTGCAGAAGTGGATATTGCTCACAAAACTACCCCCCCTTATGAAATTGTCAAGTTATTTTTGAAGTATTTAAAAAAAGTGTGTTATCGTGCACCATATATAGTTATGCGCCTATCAATTACTTAATTTGTTCGTAGAAGACTTTTTTCTGTTTCAGAAGTTGAACCAAAATGTCAGAGGCACGCATGGGTAGAGCGCGCTTACCGTCCTGCAGGTCCGCCTTGTTGAGATCGTCCAGGAACATGAAGCTCGTTAGCACTTCCTTGACGGAATTCTGTTTTTTCCAGAAACCCAGGAAAACAAAATCTTCGCCTAATTCTTCAATTTCGATTTGCAGATCGTGATTTAGCTCAGAAAAATTCGTACAAGAGGAACTGTTGGCCATGATGCGGCTCCCTAGTTTTTCTCGGGGATCACATAAAGCCAGACCTTCTTGCCGTCCGTGTAGAAAGTAGAAAGGCGGAAGCGGCTTGCCGTCTTTCCTGGCCGGTGAGACATACATGAAGGTGTTCTTCGGGAAATTTTTTGCCCAAGCGGTAAGCCAGTTGTAGCGGACCTCATCGCGTTTAGAGACTGCTACGCTGTTTAATTTCAAGATCACGTGGATAGTCGGGAAAAACCAAGGCATTGGTTGGGATCAGGTCAATTTCCTTCGGGTACGGACTGGTGGTTCTCCAAAAATACATCGACTTGAAGTCTCGAATCGTACCGTGTAGCGTAATGCGTTTTTTGAAAAAGAAGTTTTCCCAAAGCACTCGGGCATCCGCTTGCAAGGACATCGGCGAAAAGTCGTGAATCAATGCGTTGCGAACACCGTTGTCGAAAATGTAATCTTCTAGCCTTTTATGAGTTCGTTTTGAGTGTTGCGAGCTACACAAAAGATCTGACTGGGGCATTCAGCGGCGAAAAAAAGAAGAGTCGGCAACCGGTTTCCCGGCGCCGACTCTTTGGAGCTCAGCCTCAACAATAGACTTTAGAAGTTGTAGACGAGATGACCTGACACCATCCAGGCGTCAAGTTGCTCGCCGCCGGCGCTCTTTTCGAGATCGAGCTGCATCGAGAACTTGTTGGCGAATTGGTAATAACCGCCTACGCCGAAGTTTGTCCAGGTGCCGGCATCTCCCCAATGCAGAACCTCAACATCCTCAAGGTCACGGATGTGGCCGAACTGACCGTCTGTGAACTGATGCAAGATGTCGCCTCGAATGTAGATTTCGCCCGAGCTGCGTTCACCGGCAAAGTGCTTGCCGAGTCTCAGACCGGCACGTCCGACAAGCGCCGTTTCCTGTTCAACATCAACTGACATGTCGCGTTGCAGACCGTAGTTGTAGCCTTCAAGACGAGTCGCCTGCATCTGTAATTGAGGTTCGGCAAAGAAACCTGCCGCAGACTTGAGCGTATAGCCGTATTCAGCAGAAACGCCGAAGTAGTTCGTCGAGAATTCACCTTGGGTGGAAATCGAGCTTGCGCTTCTGGAAGATGAGAAGTCTGAGCTCAAGTGACCGAAGCGTCCCACGAAGTCCAAGTAGTGATTGCCGAAGGTGAGGGTATCGTAAACGGCGATTTCGTAGCGTTTCAGATCGCCGCCTCCCTTCAGGTTCTCAAAGTCGGGACTGCCGTCCATGTAGGAGACGCTCACGCCGAAGCGGTTGTTGTCAGAAGTCTGACGTTCGTAACCCACGTGAACGGTGGTCGTGTCGGACTTGTAGGCGTCTTCAGCTCCGAGCCTGCCGTATTGCATGCGGACCCATAGCCCGTCATTGGAGTTGCTGTCAACAAACGCGGTTTCACGTAAACGACGGTCGCGGCGGTCCATTTGCATGATGGCGTCGTATGCGGCCCAACCGGCATTATTTACGCCAACCGTGGCGGCGGACTTGGATACGACCACACGATCAATGAACCACTCGGTTCCGCCCTGATAGTCGGTTGGATCAAAGTCGTCGAAATCTTCGTAGTTGGACTTGATTTGATCTTCGAGTCCAGTTAGATCTTCCTGGCCAATCTCGTCATGGTTGACGTAAAGCTCATAGTCGTAAAGCGTTTCGCCGTATATGTTCATCTTGTCGGCGAAGGTCACATTGTTGGCGTCTTTCTGAGTCAGCGCGAACGTGAGCGTATTGTCGGCCGAAACGCTCACAAGTTGAGAAGGGCGGTAGGGCTCGATCCAGTGGCGGGTCTGTGTTGTCTCAGACGTGCCCTCAATGAAGATCATGTCGCTTTCTTCGGGGTGGTCTGAATCGAGATCCAAACGGAAGATACCGTCAGTGCCCTTGAGGTCACCGATACGGACATAGTCATGCTTGATCTTATCGGGCTTTACAAGCTGATCCCACAAGCCGATTTCTTTCCATTTATTTTCTAGATCTTTGTCAAACAGGTTGATGATGCCGCCGTTGCGAAGGGTGATGTTGCTGATGCGTTTGGGGATGGACTGGATTGCCATCTCAACACCACTTACGTTTCTGTAGAAAGTGTCGTGTACACCCAGATATGACCATTGGGAGCCATTCTCGAAAACGAGATCAATGATTTCAGACTGTTCAGCTTGTGCTTTACCTATGGCAAAGGCAAATTGCCCCAATAAGTTGCTATTTTCCTCTATAAGTTCAGCGTTGTTCCAACTCTGTTCATCTCCAAACCAGTACGAACTCTGGCCGGAAAATATACCAGTTACGGTTCCGTATCCATCCATCGGATTTCCGACCGTATCGATGGAGCCAACCATCATGTTATGGGTTGACTTGATGGTGATGGTGCCGCCCTCTTTGGCACTTAATAGGTCAGGTTTTGCTGCCAATACCCAGGCTTTTGTCGTGGTGCCGGCAGAGCCGAGCTCAATTGTTCCTCCAGCCTGCGCATAGAAGGCGTTGGCGCCGATGGCCTTGACTTGGTCTTCAGGAGGCAGATCATGAACAACGGTGACATCTATGTCACCATTTAAGTATATTTTGCCGCTATTTGCATGGAAGGTATATGTTCCCTGGTCAAACGAACTCGTGTCGAACTGGGCTGAAGTTGAGATAACCTTCGTAGTGCCGGTAACGATAAGAGACGCACCGTCTGTGGCAGTAACGAAAAATTCTGAATTGGTGATGAGAGGGTGGATTGAAGCGGTAATGCTATCGAAAGTGGCACTACCTGATTCCAATGTATATTCATTAATTTCGGAATCGGGATTGGGATCCTCTTCAAGTTTGTGCCAACGACCCGGACCATTCCAGTCATTGGGATCTGCGGGAGGAGTTAAAACGAGCGCCTGAGCGGAATTGAAGGCGAGGATCAGAGCGGAAGCGAGGAGTGTTTTGGTATAACGATTAAGGCGATTTGCCCCCCCCCGTCGGGTAATATCGTGTGGTCATGCTATCTCCTGGTTGCATCGTTAGAAGGCTGTAAATTTGACCATTGTACGATTGAGGCTGTTTTTAACGCAACTTGCCTAGTGCCCGGAATTGTTGACCTGCAGCGAATTTGATGACACGACGGACAGCGCTTTCAGACCGTTGGACGACCAGTTCGGAATCTGCGGTGTTCTGTGTTGGCAATCGCATCACGGCCTTGGTGACGGAGCAAGGAACGATTGCCAATGAATTGACCTACCAATAACCTACCAACCTACCAATAAACAGCGGCAGGTGGTAGGTTATTGGTAGGTTCGTTGGCACGTTCCCGGGAATTACCCGAATGTCTTTCGTCTGAAAAATCGAAGCCGCAACAGTGGTATGGACGGGAGCGTGATTCGATGACGAAGACTGATCTGAAAATTGTCCGGCAATGATCGGATGTGGTTAGCGCTACGTACATTGAGCTCTTGACCTTGACTGATAGGCTTTCCGACATAACCATTCGCTTGGAGGCTCTGCGGATGAAAGCTGAAAAAACATGGCGCCAAAGGCTCAAAGCTTTCTAGAAAAATCCAAAGTTCTGTAAGGGATGGCAGGACGCCAATGCACAGTTTGCCGATCTCGACAAGGTCCTCACGGTAACGTTGCAAGCCGGTACGACTCAGAGAGATGGCGCTACTTGTTTGAACAAAACACAGCTAGTTGAACTTCGCTGTGTACGTAATCTAGCGTACGGCAGCAGAAAGCCCGTTTCAGTCAGAACCGAAGCGGGCGTAAACCTAAAGAAGTCGCGTTCAGATTAGAACTGATGACGCAAGCCAACCAATGCGCCGTAAACCGTCGGATCGGCCGAGGTCTTGGCTGCGGCGGCATTGTCGATACTGTCGCGGTTGTAGGTCACAACACCGTAAACGTTGGTGCGCTTGGAAAGGGGATAAGCGTAACCGGCGGAAATCACCCAGCGGGACAGTTCCATATCCACCCAGTTCGGGTTGCTGATTTTGACGCTATCGGCAGCATTCGCATCCAGGTAACCGGCACCGACAAGGAAGTTGCCGCCGGCGAGCGGAAAGTTGCCGGATACGCCAAGACTCCAGCCTTTGATCTTGGATACGTTGGCGATGGTGGAGTTGGGATCCCCTTTGTACTTCGGATAGTAGGTGCCGAGCCAGTCTCCGGCAGCTCCCGAGAACATTGAGATCTTGGCTTCGTCGAAGTACGCACCGCCCGCATAGATCTTCACGACTTCAAAATCGTAGCTGCCGCCGAAGCGAACGGAGAGGCTGTCGTCAACTTCTTTGTCGGGCGCAACCGTCGTGCCGAAGGTTGCGTAGTTGATGGAGTCAACCGACAGGTACAAGCTCAGAGGACCGTTGTCGTAACTCGCACCGATGGCGTAGTAGCGATCGCTTGAGGATTTGTTTTCAATGCCGGTCAAACCACCTTTGCCATCGTCAACCTGATTGCCCATGCCATACTGTGCGAACACTTTGAAGCCTGCAAAAGAGGGCGTTTCATAAGCAAGCGCATTGTCCCAAATGCCGGCGTTGCCAAAAAGATTATCGGCGTTGCCGGCATAACCTCCCCATGAGGTACCGAAAGCCGACATGGCGCCGTGCTTGCCCCAGGAGCTCACGCCGCTGTTGATCGATCCCATTCGTCCGAGAGCGAGCTTACCGAAGCCGCCCTGAATGAAAAGCGAGGCTTCACGACGGAAGAAGTGATCGTTGGCGGAAACAGCACCCGTATCGCCCGAGAACTGGTTTTCAAGGACAAAGCCGACCGAGAGGCCATTGCCGAGCTCTTCAGTGCCTTTAAAGCCAAAGCGGGAGGCGGACTGCATGCCGGACTCCATCGAGAAACTGTCAGTAGCATCCACGCCAAGGCCGTCACGCGTGACGTCCATGTCGCTGTGCACATAGGCAAAGCCGGTATCGAGGATACCGTAGAGCTGAACCTGTGCAGCGGCAACGGACCCGGCAAAAGCGCCAAGAACTACGGCTGCGGTCAAAGATTTGTTCATGATTTTCTCTCCTAGTCAAAAAAATGCATCGGAATAAATTCCTTTGCTTACACGTTGAAATCCGTCGGGTAGGGAGATGGAACCCGGCGGGGTTAAATAGCTGGGCGGGCACGCCAATGGCACGATGGCATCACAAGTGACTGATCCTGGTGCTACAACCAGCGGAAAGATCGTCTGACGCTTGATTTCGCGTCACGACGATTTACACAAACGGATTACGTGTCGGAGTTCCAGCGCCACTGAAGTTTTTTCACCAGATCGGCAATGTCCTGAGCGCATTGATTCCATCGGCGGGTTTCCTCAAGTTCTGTCATGCCGCTGTCAAGCACCAGGCTGACAGACTCGAATCGCTCAACGCCCAATTCCTTCCACTTGTTTTGGAGATCTGCGAGATGTTCGGCTGCGATTTGCTTGAGCATGCACTCGTACATTTCTGAGATGGATTCCAGAAAAATCACAGTCTTGGTTTTGAGTGCGCTGTAGGCACGAACCGCGGACTGGTGCTGCATGCGACCCGAGCGCTTCAGCGCCGACATCCAGACGCGAAGCGGAAAAGGTACACCGTAGACGAAGATCGGGCACTCAAGCACGATCGCGTCGGCAAGCAGGACTTCCTGTGCGATTTGCTGCACGTCTTCGGGCTCGAGCGAGGGCGGATTGGCGGTGACATCGCGCACAGTGAGCGGAATGCTGAGGTTGTTGAATCTGCCTTCGAGTTCCGCGCTTATTTTTCGGACGTTGCGTCCCTGTCTGTTGTTGACGGACTTCGTCACCGGCGCAGACCGAATCAACAAAACTTTCGCCACCTTTTAGCCCCTTTCTTTCTTGTTATGCAGGTTGTTTTTGAGAGACGGTTGCCTGCCTCGCGCACGAAAATACAACCCAACCTTTCGAGGCGATGCAGGCAACCGAAAGCTTTATTAGCCTGAATTACTGTTCCACCTTGTCTTGAAGTATCTTGCCGGCACGGAACTTCACCATCATCTTCGCTGGAATCACGACAGGCTCACCCGTGGCGGGGTTGCGACCGAGGCGTTCTTCACGCTTTGAAGAGGAAAAGGTACCCAGGGCGGGAATGCGAAGCGGTACGCCGGCGCGGACTTCTCGGGCGATGTGGTCGCTCAGGTTTTCGAGGATCTGTTTGACGACCGTCTGAGAGCAGTTGACGTCTGTTGAAAGGGCCTTGATCAAATCGGTGTAGGTCATGATTTCTCCTGGTAAAGGTAAAGTTTTGTCGTGCTTTGCTGCTGAGCTTGTTTTGTTTTCTCATTAGTGAACGCACGGCAGGGATTAAGAAAAAGGGGAAAGACTTGGAAAAAAAAACTCTTTCGACTTCGGTCGGTGCCCCCCCCCGAAGGGAGACTCGGCTCGCCCATCCGTGTCCGGAAAACGAAGCCCCTCGTTCCGGTATGTCGCGAACCGAGCCTCCCGTCGAGAGATCAGAACTTCCAATTAGCTTGGATTTGGCCGCTCACGCCGTTGCGGGTGCCGGCGTAGCCGTTCAGACCGAATTCGCACGAGAACGTTCCCGGCTCGTTTATGTACGTCCAGCCAGCAGACAGAATCCCCGTGCTGCCTTCCAGATCGCTACTTCTGAGATCCAGTTTCCCGGCAGCGTCCGTGGCAGTGCCCTTGGCTTCAGCAGCCAGAATCTGTTCGAACGTCAAACCAAGATACGGACGCAGTCGATCGCTCATCTTGAATTGGAAGATGCTTCCGGCTTGTACTCGGTGAGCATTCAATGCGTCGTATTCGATGTGAGCGCCGCCGACGTCGGCCGTGCCGCCGATGTCGTAGCTTTCCGATTCCCGTCCATCATAGAAGTACGAAAAGAACACGCGTGTGGTCAGCCCCGGCATATTGATGTCATAGTGCGTGCCCAGGTGCGCTCCCCAATAGGCGCTGGACTTGTCATAACCGGCGTTAACGCCGGCGATCATCGCGCTGAAGCCGTTATGCAAAGAACCGCCCTTGAGGTAGCCGGTCAGACGCCAGCCTTCCGCAGGAAGCGCGTAGTCAACGAACACACCGAGGCCGGCGTAGTTGTGAGAGCCTTGACCGCGGACATTCCCAAGCGTCGAATTGAGTCGCGAATCGTAGGACGCATGGCCCATTTCAAGGAATGCACCGACATTGGATTGCCCCAGACTTGCCGAGAAGCCCACCAAACCGTTGACGATGTTCGTTTCCAATCGCGTGTTGGTGTCGTAGCTGTACATGCCCGCACGTGCGGCCGCAAATAGTCCGTCACGCTTGCCATCCCGACTTCTGAGAACAGTGTCCACGAAGAGATCGTCAGCAGCAAAAGCCGTTGCCAAAGCCGAAAGAGACGACTCAACCAGCGTATCTGTTTGGTCGTTTACTGAACCCTCGGGCGGTGTCACCGGATTTTCCGGCTCTCCCGGATTTGTGCCGGGTTGGTCGGGGTTTGATGGATCTTTTTCCCACACAAGAACGAGTGATTGTCCGTCACCGTCCTGATTGTTTTCAATTCCTAGCTGATAATCTTCCGCGCTGACAAAAGTTGTCTGAGTGCGAACCAGAGACAACAAGGAAGTGGAAGTAAAGTCGCGCTTGAGCCAATCCAAACTGCCTTCTTGGAACAGAGTACCGTCTGCTTCCACAAAACCCTTTTTCGAATCAATCAAGACGACTTCCTGACCTTTTTGGAAATTCGTCACGCCGGAAAGTGTGACGGTAGAACTCTTCTCTGTAGCCTCGTCTTTATGAAGCAGTACAGCGGTGTTGCCGGTAACAGTCACGTAAGGCGTGCTTGACGAGTTCAAAAAGTCAGAATCAAATCGGAAGTTGTAATGCTGGAACCCTTGCAAAACACCAGTTTCGACACGCGAGGCTAAGGAGAGCGAATTGCCACTGAAAGCTTGATTGAACTCCGTCGCCGTCGTCATACTGTAGTTGATCCGTCCTCCATAGAGCCGTTGAAGAACTAGATGATTGTTACCTGTTGACGAAACATTCTGACCGATGACAACGGCATTACCGGTTGCCGAGCTTTCACTGCTCTTTCCCAACTGAACAGCCGTGATATCGGTTACGTTGACTTCAGAGTTGGCAATGGTCACCGTGTTGTTTGTGGCCGTTCCTTTATCTAAATGATTAACGGCACTGATCTGTCCATAGGAAGGAGTTTCTTTCCCGATCACCGCATTTTCAATGTTGACCGTATTTCCGTTCAAAGCTAGGTTTCCGACAGTCCCGTTGTATACCGCAGTGATAATCACGTCGTTTAAAGAAAGATCGACTCTATTGTCTGAGTCCACGCCACGAATAAGTACACGATTGTTGGATAAAGTATGGACAGCAACATTTGTCGAGTCGTTTCTTCTGTAGTTAACTGCATAAATTCTGGCGGTGGAATCAAAAGTCAGTTTGCTTTGCCCCGTTATTTCGATGAAGTTTTCGCGGGCGTCGCCGTTTACAACTTGCGCAGCATTGAAATCGAAGTACCCTTGGTTTTTGGTTGCCAGCTGCACATTGTGCAGTTTGAGACCGTTTCTGTGAGCATTGCCTGAAGAGGCACTGTCGTTTGCATTGTTGGTTCGTGTTACAGCAGCAAGACTTCCGAACTCGGAATTGAGTTCAAAGGTGAGAGTCGACTCGGATACTTCAACGATATTGTCCTCAGCGTCGCCCCGGGCCAAACTGACCCCAACAATACGACCGATCGGATCCGACGACGCGTTTTTGTTCTGAACGTTGAGCGTTACTTCTGAGTTTGTGATCCTGACTGAATTTCCGATAGCTGTTGCTTTAGCACTGCTGCTAAGCTGAGTTTCGACTCGGGCAGCACTGATGTTATTGGCTTCAACGATGGAATTTTGAATATCAACTGCATTGCCGTCGGCCTTTATGATGCCGGCTTTGGGACTGACTTCTACGTGCGCGCCACCGATGTAATTGTCTTGGTGAGCGACGGATTTATCATATTCATATCGAACATTGTCCAAAACCACACGATTGTTTGCGAGGGTCAAGTCCTGGGATTCGGTTTCGGATGTTTGATACGTAATATAAGCACCTGATATGGAACCTCCGCTGATGGTTGCTTTGGTGCCGGAGGAAGAAGCATCTTCAGCTCCCCGTAACGTAACGGAATTGTTCGTCAAGTTGCGCGAGTGCGTCGTAGAGCCGGAATAACGAACAGAAGCTCCGGCAATATAGGGGCCATCACCAATCGAATGATGTTGACTAGCGCGAAGTGCATCGGTTGAACTTAACTCGACAATTACGGCATTGTCGGAAATCCTGGTTGCAGTATTGGAAGCAGCTCCGCGTACGATACCGGTCAAGCCATTACCGCTATTGATGATGACCTGGTTTTGGCTGGACGACTCTTTTCCGCTCAAATAGCCGAAATCTTTCGTAGCACTCAGTCCCTGACCGTCACCGTTGTAAATTTTGCAATTCGCAGCATCACTGGAGCATTGGGCTGCGGAAAGGTGAGAGGCTGACAGAGCGGCAATGACAGCTACGGACAGCGGACGCAAATAATGCGATAGCAACATATGGTGGATTCCTCAAGAGTGGTGGTGGGGCGTTTGGGGAGTGTTCACAGACACTCCCTGATTGCTTTCAGTTTTTTGCAATTGGCATCCATGGGAGACTCAGTCAGCTCTTCACCGCAAAACTTAAAACCCCCCGTTTCGTGATGCGGCTGACTGAGTCTCTTACCAGATGATCAGAACTTCCAATTGGCTTGGATTTGGCCGCTCACGCCGTTGCGAGTGCCGGCGTAGCCGTTCAGACCCAACTCGGTCGAGAAGTTGCCGTCCTGGTACGTCCAGCCGGCCGACAGAATGCCCGTGCTTCCTTCTAGGTCGCTGCTGTTGAGATCCATAGTGCCCTGAGCGTCCGTTGCAGTACCCTTGGCTTCGGCCGCAAGAATTTGCTCAAACGTCAATCCCAGATAGGGGCGCCAGGTGTCGCTCACGGCAAACTCGAACATCGAACCCAATTGCACGCGGTGAGCGTGAATGGCGTCGTAGCTCACGTGCGCTCCGCCCACATCGCCTTCACCGGCAATGTCAAAGCTCTCATCGCCCTGTCCGTCATAGAAGTAGGACAGGAACACGCGGGAGCGAATCGACTGTGTCAGATCCCAGTCATAGTGGGTACCCAAATGTGCGCCCCAGTAGACTCCGGTTCGGTCGTAGTCAACATTGGCTCCGGCAATGTTCGAGTTGAACTCGTTGCGAAGCAGACCGACCTTGAGGTAACCCGTGAAGTGCAAGCCTTCGATGGAAGGCATGGCGTAGTCACCGAAGAGGCCCAGACCGCCGTAGTTGTGGCTGCCGCCGCCTGCTTTCGTGGTACCGGCAACATGTGTACGAGTGTCATAGCTACCGTGGCCCATTTCGATGAAGGCGCCCATTGTGAGGTCGTTGGACAATTTGGCACCGTAACCGAGCAGGCCTGAAACGATATTGTTCTCGATACGGGTGCGCGTGTCGAAGCTCCACTTGCCGCCGCGGGCAGCAGTAAAGAGACCGTCGCGCTTGCCGTCACGGCTTCTCAAAACGGCATCGACGAAGAGGTCGTCGGCTGCAAAGTGCGTGGTCATGGTCGACAATGACGATTCCATCAATGCATCCGTTTCGGGATTGATCTCAGTTACTCCGGGTCCATTGTTAATTTCGTCCACAACTTTCATGGAAAGCGATTCGCCGTCTTCACTGACTACCAATTCGTACTCTTCGGCGAGCAACGTATCGGTGTGCGTGCGAACCAAAGAAGAATAGGTGGTGAGCGTCATATCGCTCTTGATACCGGAAAGCTCGGTGTCGGCGGTGATCTTCGTACCGTTTTCATCGGTAAAACCATTTGCGCTCTGAATCAGCGTGTAGCTGTCTCCGATTTTGAAGGAGACATCTGTGCCTGCGATGGCAATGGTTGTATGGTTCTCTCCGGAAAGTTTGAATTGCACGGGGCTCCACATGTTTCCGGCCACCTGCAGCATGGCGGTGTTATTTTCAAGCAATTCTTTGCTGACCAAAAACTCGTAGTGCTGGAACCCCGCCAAGTCCCGAGTATGTACGGTGCTGGCTAAAGTCAGCTTGTTTCCGGTGTCAACCGGAATGTTTGAAAACTGTCCGTTCCAACCACCGTAAAGAGTCTGCAAGAAGAGACGTCCTCCGTTCAAAGAGGTCACATTCTCGCCGATGATGACATGGTTGTTCGTTGCAGTTACGCCCTTTCCGCCGTAGATCGTCACATTGTTGGCAAATTGGGAGTTCTTGATTTCGACGGTATTTCCGGAGGCCTCACCATTGTTGGCATTACCGCCGACAATAAAGCTTGTGAGACCGTTCTTGATCGTCACGCCATCCAACAGCACACTGTTTTTGTTGACAGTCGCTGTTTCTGCGTCCGTGGATGCGCCGGCAATGTAGACCGTGCCGAACTCCGATTGTTTGATTGCAACACTGTTTTCATTGAGAGTAGCTGACGACATGGGAGCAAGGCTCGAAGATTCATACCACTGTCCCTTAACAAAGTTCTTGTCTCCGGTAATATCAGCGCCCAAAACCTCGGCGTTGGCAAGATTGGAGTTACTCACCACAACGGTATTGAAACTAGCCTCGCCTGTGCCAGAAATTTCCGGATAGTCGACACTGTTGCCACCAAACCCCCGAATAAATCCGCCTGATACACGAATCAGCGTACTGCCGGAGGCGCTGCTAACAGAATTAAAGTTGACCGTATTATGGTTAGCCGTGTTTGTTAGAAAACCTTTTTTTATACGGATTGTCTCATCATCGTTAGGGTCGTCATTCCCATAATCTCTCGAGATTTCTTTTTGATTAGGTTTGTGGATACGTCCGCCGGTGAAGTTGACCTCATCAGGTGCCGCGTCGGTTACAACGATATTGTCCACGTTCAGCGTATTGTTACTGACATTGGCTGAAGCACCCCAGCCCATAGCAACAGCACCGTTGTAAAACTCACTCGTGATGCTGGGTCCGGCGGAACTAACGATGTTTTCGAGATTAACGTTCGAAACGTCTTCATCGCTGCCCTGTCCCCAATTTTTAGCAGCAAGATCGGGAGCCGATACACCAATAAAAAGCGAGGCCACCAACACGGCAACAGGCTTTCTCGACAGCCAACGATTCATTCAAATTCTCCTTACGAAAAATACAATGACAGAGGGGCGATCTCTTCGGAGAACAATCCCCAAATGCTTTGACATGTGAAATCCAAAGGAGACTCAGCTCACGGATCTGTGAATTAATCCAGCTTTTGCATTTACGAGTAGTACGAGCTGAGCCTCCCGACGGAAGATCAGAACTTCCAGTTGGCCTGGATTTGGCCGCTCACGCCGTTGCGAGTGCCGGCGTAGCCGTTCAGACCCAACTCGGTCGAGAAGTTGCCGTCCTGGTACGTCCAGCCGGCCGACAGAATGCCCGTGCTTCCTTCTAGGTCGCTGCTGTTGAGATCCATAGTGCCCTGAGCGTCCGTTGCAGTACCCTTGGCTTCGGCCGCAAGAATTTGCTCAAACGTCAATCCCAGATAGGGGCGCCAGGTGTCGCTCACGGCAAACTCGAACATCGAACCCAATTGCACGCGGTGAGCGTGAATGGCGTCGTAGCTCACGTGCGCTCCGCCCACATCGCCTTCACCGGCAATGTCAAAGCTCTCATCGCCCTGTCCGTCATAGAAGTAGGACAGGAACACGCGGGAGCGAATCGACTGTGTCAGATCCCAGTCATAGTGGGTACCCAAATGTGCGCCCCAGTAGACTCCGGTTCGGTCGTAGTCAACATTGGCTCCGGCAATGTTCGAGTTGAACTCGTTGCGAAGCAGACCGACCTTGAGGTAACCCGTGAAGTGCAAGCCTTCGATGGAAGGGATGGCGTAGTCACCGAAGACGCCCAGACCGCCGTAGTTGTGGCTGCCGCCGCCGGCTTTCGTGCTACTGGCAACATGAGTACGGGTGTCGTAACTGCCATGGCCCATTTCAATGAAGGCGCCCATTGTGAGGTCGTTGGACAATTTGGCACCGTAACCCAGAAGGCCCGAAACGATGTTGTTCTCGATGCGGGTGCGCGTGTCATAGCTCCACTTGCCGCCGCGGGCAGCAGTAAAGAGTCCGTCACGCTTGCCATCGCGGCTGCGGAGAACAGAGTCGACAAAAAGGTCGTCGGCCGCAAAGTGCGTGGTCATCGTGGAAAGAGACGACTCCATCAGAGCGTCCGTTTCGGAGTTGATACCTGTGGCGGAGTCGCCTGCACCCTTGATGTTGAGGATGAGGTCATTGCCGTCCGTGCCGCCGATTGAAAGGTCGTAGTCTTCCGAGTCATAAGTCGTGTACTCGATACGAATGATCGACGGCGTACTGGTAGTGGTCAGCGTGGTTTTGAGGGAATCCAGATTGGTTCCTGCCAGAATGCTGTTGCCGAGTTCATCCTTGAAGCCTGAGGCGGTATCGATCAGTGTGTACGAACCCTGTGCGAGCGATTGGCCTCCGGACAAACCGATGCCGATCGTCGAACCATTCTGTTCAGACAAATCAAGAGTGACTTGATTGGCTCCGGTCACCGTAATGAAGGCACCTTGGTCGAGCTGTTCCTGAGAAACAATGAACTCGTAGTGCTGGAAGCCGTCCAAGTTTTCTGTCTCAAAGCGGCTGGCGGTCATCAGGGTGTTGCCGGTGAGCGCTCCCATGCCTTCGATGACACCGCCGTAAATATCTTTGAGCTTGAGCATGCTGCTGTCTGTGGCTGTCACGTTGGAGCCGATGACGACGCGGTTGTCAATAGCAGAGCTGGTTGCATCGGCCTTGCCGACGTAACCGCCGTAGATGGAGGTGTCGCCGCCGAGTTTGGAGTCCTCAATGAAAATCTGATTTCCGTTGGCCTGACCAGATTTATCAATGCGACCTCCGGCCAAGACAGACAACGAGTTTGCCGCACCTGCGACAGTGACATTCGTCAGGAACACGTCATTTCCCTGAACAATTCCGCCGGTGGCACGGCCGCCGATCGCCTGCAAGACGTTGAGTTCAACGTCCGAGAGCAACACGTCGTTGTCTTCAACACGCATGTTGTGGTCAATGACCTGGTTCCCAGCCCAAACGCGTCCGCCATAGACATACATGGCGTTTGCCTGAAGATTTGTCACGGCAACCGAATTGCGTAGCGCGCTGACTTCCTGATCGGCACTTGAAGCGTAAGCAGAGCCGCCGTAAACCGTCGTGTCAACGTCTCCGGTAATGGTCATCTTTTGCGTCGTTCCGCCGATGAACACGGAGTTTTCCTGTGCGGTATTGCCGATGCCCGAGCCGCTGTTGGCGTATCCGCCGACGAAGGTCATCTTGTGCTGACTCGTGATGTTCGAGTCGCGCACGATCAGGGTGTTGCCTTTGGCTGTTACAGCACCGAAGGCACCGGCGAAATGAAGGGAAGAAGTATCGGTTTCTCCGGCGCCGATTGTGATTTCAGTGTCGGAGATTTCCACGACATTGTTGTTGGCAACGTCGGCGTTTCGGACGGCATAAATACCGGCCTCGTTATTTCGGCTGCTCGTTCCGACAGGATTGAGCCAGAGCTTGCTTTTGTTGATGTATACGCTGTTGTTTTCAGCGGTGGCCGAGGCTGCGCCTCCGTAAATGCTCACGCCGTAGAGAGCGCTTGCGTCAATTTCGCTGCCGGTGATCCACAGCGAGTTTTGGTTGAGGGTGACGTCTTCGTCGAGCGTGGCGGCGTAAAGAGCTCCGACCTTGACGAAGTAACGATCCTTCTCGGCTTTGTTCGGATCCATCTTGATCGTGACGTTCTCAAGGACAGCCACATTGCCGGAAGAGTTTTCTTCCACGTCGTAGACGGAGGCTGCTGCCATATGCCAGCCGGGACGATTCTCGCCTGCAAGATCGGGAATTTCTTTTACGACAATGGAGGAGTTTCGCATCAACACATGGTTGTTGACCGCGCCTCCCTTGGCGATAGCTGCAGCGGCCACAGTCGGGACGGAACCGACATTGAATCCGGTGACACCGCGGATTTCGAAAGCTGCACCGCCTTGATTGTTGAGATCAATGATCAGCGTGTTATTGCTTGCGATACCTGACGGCATAGCGGTTTCATCCATATACCCGTTCGTATTGGAGTATGCATAGATGAAACCTTGAACACCTTCCAGAGACGAAACGACAAGGGTTTTGTCTGTGTGCTTGCCTATGTTGCTGTTGTCGAAGAAGGGCGACAAGGAGGCGTCATAATCAGCCCCGCCGTACATAGGCGGGTCGATATTGACAAGCATGTTTTTATCGCTGCCGTCGTAAGTCGCGCACTTGGCTGGATCGGAGCAATCCGGCGTCCAATTGACCGTTGGCATTTGATCGGCGATGGAGTCTTCGAGAGACCAAGACGTATTGGGTAGCAATTCGGACAGAGCGCCGTCGGGCACCGTCGGGGTTTGGGCAAAAGAAACGGAAGAAGAGAAGATCGCGCTGATCAGCGCAGACGCAATTAGACTTTTGCGGTAGGTTCGCTTCAGTAAGCGAGAGGCGGGATTAACGGAGGCTGAATGAAGTTTCAGCGGCGGGTGGGACGGGGGGGGGCAAAAGGACTTTCATGGATCTACAGTATGTTGGTTAAAGCAGAATCCTTACTCCGGACGTTGCCTTAAGTGGTGGAAACCAAGCCTCAACTGTTGACGGGAAGGCCGCACTTACCACGTGAAGGTAATTGTCGGACCGGTATCAGACTCGCCGAGGCAAATCGATTTGTTTTTGCTTGAAAAAGTAGTTGTCTTGCAAAAACAATTCGATTGTATGGCACAAAATCCCCAAAAAGTGGCGGTTCGAAACCGAGTTTGTTTCAAAATAGACAATGAAAAACAGACTGGTCTGCCAAAAATGTCAGTCAGCTCATTCAGTTTCAGGAGTAAGACGGTAAGGGATTCAGCCTTTGGTTGTTTTACGCTGAAAAAGGGGCGTGCCTGACCTCGATGGTTGTATCGGCAATCCGAGGTGTGAGAGATAAATCTACTGAAAGGCCGTGAAAAAAACTAACCCCGCGGAAGATTTTTCAAGTCGTTCCGCGGGGTATGTTACTTCGGATCAGTTAGCGTTTAGAACGTGTAACGAGCAGCGAAGTTGACGATGTAGTCTTCATCAATGTCGCCGCCGACAGTCTTGCTCAGGTCGACAGATACGGAAGCGGAGTTGGTGACGCGGTAGCTCCCGCCAATGCCGAATTCACCCCAAGTACCGGCCAGTTCCTGAGAGAAGCTGCGCCATTGGGCACCGTTGGAAAGAGCGCGAGCGCGGCCGTCCACATCGCCCTTGAAGTCATGAGCAACGAAGGCCTTGCCGTAGACGCTTGCGCGGTCCTGAGCAAAGTTGCCGCCGAACATGATGCCGGCACGACCGATCAAGCTTTCGACAGAGTCGAGATCAACTTCTCTCGTCTGGGTCGTGGTGGATTCGCTGTCCAAGTAGCTGTAGACCAAACCGATCTGCGGTTCGATGAAGAGCGTTTCACCGGAGAAGCGGTGACCGGCTTCGATACCGAAGATATAGCCCATCTGATCGATGTCGCCGTCATCGGCAACACCGGTCTTGGTAGCAAAGTTGAAGTCAGACTGCACCTGACCGATCTTGGCCATGATATCGAGGAAGCAGCCGCTGTCGTTCATGTAGGTTGCGTACAGACCGAGGGTGTACTTCTTGTTGTCGGTCATACCGGCTTCGAATTCACCGTCGCCGTCACCGTACGAGAAAGATGCACCGAGAACCCAGGAAGACTGGCCGACGGGCATATCAAAGCCGAGCTCAACCGTGTTCATCTTGAGTTCGCCCCAAGCGTCATCCTTGGAAAGCTTGCCACCGTTGTAGCGAACCCAAGCGCCGAGATCGGAAGGACGCGTACGAATGGCACCCATGCGGTCCGTGAGCGTAGAGAGTTCCGTTCTCCAGGCCATGGCGTTCAAAGCAGCGAGTTCCTTGGTGGAATCAGCTACGGTGGAAGTGCTGAACTTGGTAGTCGTATTGCCGTCTTCGTCTACGACGTAAATGATTTCACCGCTGGTTGCAGTTTCTTCGATCTTGCCGGTGTAGGCGCCTTCAGTAGCGGTGTCATCCGTGATGGACACGTTTTGGTCGAAGAAACTGCCCACATCCGCTTCTGAACCGATAGTATCAGCGATGCTTCCTCCGAAGGTCACGGAAACAGAATCGGTGCCGGAAACGCCTCCGAGATTAACGACGGGAGCAGAGCCATCACCTGCATGATCGGAATAAATGCCAAGGGTTCCTTCTACGTCATCGGCTTGCAGGGTGCGATCATTGCCGATTAGGCGAATCTCAGACGAGCCGGAGCCGTTGATTTTTTCGAAGCTGTACTTTTGCTGATCACCGGTAAATTCAACGTCGCTGTTGTCGAGCGTAAGAGTGCCAATACGTTCACCGACCAATTCGAGCTGGGTGTTGGTATTCCCTTCTGCCAGAGCGATGGCGAGGTTGGTCTTTTCACCGAGTTTGACCGCGCCAGTAACAGACGACTGGCCTTCGAGGCGCACTTCTGTACCGTCACCCAGCGCAGAAATGGCGGTAGCACCGTTGGTAGAAACGATGGAACCGGTATTAACGACGATGTTGTGATCCGCGTTTTCGTACCCATCTAGGTCGGGGTTGGCATCAAAATCCACTCGAATGCCAACAGAGTTTTCTCCATCAACTTCGATATGTCCAGAGTTTTCAACTTTTACGGCTGTGTTGCTGCCAGCACCGTAGCCCCAAGCGATCATGCCGTAGCCGCCGCCTCGGACTCTAATGGTTCCTCCGTTGACAATATGTCCACCCGGATTCGTTCCAATGGCAGAAACTTGAACACCTCCGTTGGCGTCAACCCAAATTTGCCCTTTATTGGTGAAGGTTACGGCAGAACCATATTGAGGTCCAATGCCTACGACTGCAGATTCAACGTTTTCAGGAGAACTTTTAATGTAGAGGACGGCATCTTCCGTTAAAGCAAAATCGGGTATGTAAATTATCTGGTTGAAATCGGCATGCAGTCAGGGGCATGGCAATCTGACGGGTTTTTGTTAATATTCTGGGTGAAGAATTTATTGGCTCCAACTCGATTTTGTTAACTCTTTGGTTGGAGCCCGTGCCTTCCAAGAGGTTAACCCATGCCCGTACAAAAGACCTCGTTCGACTACGTAAACGAGATTTGGAGCATCGCCAACTACGTGCGCGATGTGATTCGCCCTGCCGACTACAACAAGCTCATCCTTCCCTTTGCGGTGCTCCGCCGTTTTGAGTGCGCACTAGAAAACACCCGCGACGCCGTTAACAAGCAAGTGGCAAGGGGCACGTGGGCTGACGAAGACCCCAAGTATTGCGCCCTGTCTGGTCACTGCTTCTACAACGTCACCACTTTTACCTTATCGAATCTTGGTGCAGCAAACACCTACGACGCGTTGATGGCTTACATCAACGGATTCTCAGCCAATGCGCGAGAAGTCTTACAGCGTTTCGAGATGCGCTCAACGTGCGAAAAGTTGAGCGAGAAAGGCATGCTCTACGAGGTGTGCACTCGTTTTGCCGGATTCGATCTTGGGCCTGACACGGTGTCAGACCGCATGATGAGTGACATCTATGAGCACCTCATTCAGAAGTACGGTGAGGAAATCTCACAGGATGCCGAAGACTTTATGACGCCAAAGGATGTTGCTCGCCTTGCAACGTCCCTGATCTTTGCCAACGAAGACACACTGCTCAATGCCGACAATGGCGACATCCGCACCCTCTACGACGGCAGTTGCGGCACTTGCGGCTTTATTTGTGATGCGCTCGATCAGCTAGACGAGTGGCATGACAAAGGGCACTTCATAACGCCAACAAAGATTATTCCCTACGGGCAAGAACTTGAAGACGCAACCTGGGCAATGGGAAAAGCAGCCCTGATGTTACGCAACATCGCAGGGAACTCGCACGACGCGATTGATCAAATGACAGACCTCTCTGAGGGCATCATGCGTGGAGACACCCTTGACGATGACAAGTTTTCCAATAGGACATTTCACTATCAGTTGACGAATCCCCCGTATGGGAAAGAGTGGAAAAAGGAGCAAGACAGCGTTCTTGAGGAAATGGCTAAGGGCTTCGCAGGGCGTTTCGGAGCAGGAAAGCCCGACATTAGCGACGGCAGCATGCTCTTTTTGCAGAACGTCGTAGCCAAAATGGCTCCAGTGGAGGAAGGTGGCGGGAAAGCAGCGATTGTGCTTTCTGGCTCTCCTCTTTTTACCGGCGATGCAGGCAGCGGCCCGTCAAACATCCGCCGTTGGCTTTTTCAGGAAGACTTGATTGACTGCATTGTGAAGTTGCCAACTGAGATTTTCTATCGTACGGGCATTGCAACCTATATATGGATTCTTAACAACCGTAAGTCCAACAATCGCAAGGGTTACATCCAGTTGATTGACGCTTCCGATCAGAAAACGTCATTGCGTCGAAGCCAAGGTAATAAGCGATACGAGATAAGCGAAGCGCAAGCGGCATGGATCGTACGTACGTACGTTGATGGGCACGATCACGGCAAGTCCGTGTTTGTTCCGGTCGAAGACTTCATGTACAGAAAAATCGTGACGCAACGTCCGCTTCGTGTCGTTATTGAGCCAAGTGCAACGGACTCGAAGATTGAAGACTTCTTTGGCTCAAGCAAACAAATGGAGAAACTCTCCGAAAAGAGCCGTGAAGCGCTACTTGCCTGGCTCAAAGCAAACGACGGCAAACGCTTAACCTATGCCGAGCTTGCTTCAGCAGTTGATGATCTTCACAAACGGATGGAAAAGCCGAAGCCGCAAAAGACATTGCTCATGGATTCGATCCTCAAAGTGTTTGGGCGGCGTGATCCATCGACAGAGCCTGCGGTCAACGCCAAAAATGAGGTTGTTTTCGACCCTGACTTAAAGGACTCGGAAAATGTCCCGTTGAGCATGGACATTGACGAATATCTGAAAACTGAGGTTCAAACGTACGCGCCGGACACCGTGGTAGATGAGACCGTGACTGACGAAAAGGGACCATTAGCCGACGGCAATGTTGGTCAGGTTGGCACGTCTATTTCCTTTAATCGGTACTTCTACAAATACGAAAAACCTCGCGAGCCTCAAGTCATCGCCAAAGAGATTCTTGAACTTGAGGAAGGCCTTGGTTCATTTATGAGGGAGTTCCTGGCATGAGGACACAGGCCGAAGTCAATAGCAGTCATTGGTTTGGTGATTTGCCAAGCGATTGGCAAATGCTCCCTGTTTCTGCTTTGTTCCGATTTAGCAAAGGGCTTTCAATTACAAAATCAGACCTTGTTGCCAATGGGAGTACTGTCATTAGTTATGGTCAGGTTCACTCTAAGGAAAACAAGTCTGTGGAGACTTGCGACGCGTTATATAGATGTGTTCCTGTTGAATTAGCGAGTGCCAATCCTTCCGCTCGTGTTTTTCAGGAAGGCTTTATCTTCGCTGATACATCTGAAGACCTTGATGGATGCGGTGCAAATGTTCGTAACGGCAGTGGTAGGGAAATTTATGGTGGTTATCACACCATCATTCTAAACCCTCGTCGGCAATTTGCTAGCAAGTACCTCGCCTATTTATTCACTACGGACGCTTGGAGGTGGCAAATTCGCCGCGATCTTGTTGATGTCAAACTGTTTAGCGTAAATCAGATAACATTGAGCGAGACTTACATAGTTTTACCCCCAGTGAAGACTCAAAACGCCATCGTTTCCTATCTCGACAAACGATGCGCTGTCATTGACGATGATCTTGTCAAGCGACGCAAGGCTATCGAAAAGCTCAAAGAATACAAGAAATCTTTCATTTCGCATGCCGTGACAAAAGGACTCGATCAGAATACAGAAATGAAAGACAGCGGTGTCGAGTGGATTGGAAAGATTCCCTCTGATTGGACCCTTGCTAAAGTCAAGTCGTGTTTGACTTTTTCAAAGCAGAGAAATCCCGGAGGGGAGCTTCAAGTGCTTTCTCTGTATCGGGAATACGGTGTCATCCCCAAAGCAAGTAGGGACGACAATCACAACAAAACCTCAGAAGATGTATCAACCTACAAATATGTCCTTCCAGGGGATTTGGTTGTCAACAAAATGAAGGCATGGCAAGGCTCTCTTGGTCTTTCTATGTACGAAGGTATTGTGAGCCCTGCTTACTTTGTTTATAAGATTGATAACAAAGTAATTGATAAGCATTTTCTTCATTATTTAGTTAGATCAAGTCTCTATGCACAGCGTTGGAACGCACTCAGTTATGGAATCAGAGAAGGGCAATGGGATTTGCATAAAGAAGACTTTGAGTCCGATTATTTAATTCTGCCTCCGCTTAAAACTCAGTCGATGATTGCTAAAAAGCTTGATGAGCAATGTGTTTCGGTAGATGAAGCTATAACTCGCCAAGAACAAATCATTGAAAAGCTCATCGAATACCGAAAGTCAATCATCCATTACGCTGTCACCGGCAAAATCGACTGCACAGAGAAATAGAGATGACAAAGACTCAGACCTATATCCCGAAAATCCATCAGGAAAGTCCATTTGAGCGCTACATTTCTCGCAAAGTTGCTGAATTGAGTGACTCGGGGTGGACCATCTCCGCCAACGATACGGGTTTCGACCCCAAAGACGCCCTCGTATTTGATGATTTCGTAACCTATCTTGAAAGCACGGTCCCAGAGAAAGTTGCAAAACTGCGCCGTGAAAAGGGCGAGCGATGGAGTGAGCACTTACGCAACGCATTAGTGCATTCGCTAGAAAAGAACGGAACCATCCAGACTCTGCGCAAAGGCTTTGCCTTAGCGGGATATCAGACTATCGAGTGCATGGGTGGCTTTCCCGACGATGAGCGCATTCCCAAGAAGCGTGAACGCTACAACGCCAACATCTTGCGTTTCATGCACCAAGTGCACTACCAAACGACAGGTCGCAAATCGCTTGACTTCGTTCTTTTTATCAATGGTATTCCCGTTGCCACTGGCGAAGTGAAGTCTGAGCTCACGCAGACCGTGCACGATGCGATTAACGAATACGCCGAAGAACGTCACGCAGTCGAGCCTGATACGAGCCGCAAGAATCCCTTGCTTATGTACAAGCGTGGTGCGGTGGTGCACTTTGCTGTGTCTGAGGAAGAAGTTTGGATGTGCACAAATCTCGGGCCGTTCCTGAAAAAGGGAACGAGACCACGGTTTTTGCCGTTTAACCTTGGCAGAGACGGTGGAGCCGGTAACCCTGATGCACCCAAGGGCGAATACAAGACGCACTATCTGTGGGACACAATTCTCCAACGCGACAATTGGCTTTCGATTTTTGAGCGCTTTGTCTTTGAAAAAGAGGAAGACAAACAGGATATCACGGGGCGCTTCCGTAAGACACAGACGCAAATTTTCCCGCGCTATCACCAGTTCGATGCCGAGCGCAAGCTACTTGCCGATGCTCGCGCTAAGGGGCCAGGGCAGCGTTATCTGATCGAGCACTCCGCAGGTTCCGGCAAAACAGAGACCATCTCATGGGTGGCGCACGATCTCGCGCGAGTGCATCGAGACGACGGCGAAAAAATGTTTTCGAGCGTCATTGTCGTTACCGATAGACTCTCGCTCGATCAAAACATCAAAAAGACCATCTCTCAGCTCTCAAAGGTCACCGGACAGGTGATGATGATCGGCCGTGATGACAAAGGCGACGTGGTTGCGGACGGTTCTAAGAGTGCACAGCTCATTGAAGCCCTGAGACAAAAGCGTGAAATCATTGTCGTCACCATTCAGACCTTCCTTTACGCGTGGCCCGATATTGCAACCTTGCCTGAGTTGAGTGGCGCAGGCTTTGCGGTCATCGTTGATGAGGCGCACAGCTCCCAAGAAGGCAGCAGTGCCGCATCACTTAAGACCGCTCTCAATGCGGCTGCCGACAAACTCAAATTTGAGGCGATTTTCGACACAAACGAAGACGTAACCGATGAGGACGTGGTAAACGCCTACTTCACCCAGTTGCAGGCAAGTAGCGCCATGCCCTCAAACGTCTCTTTCTTTGCGTTCACTGCAACGCCTAAGGCGGAAACGCATACCTTGTTTGGTACACCAACCGGTAAAAGTGACAGCAAGGGTAACCCCATTATGGGGAGTTTCCATCTGTACCCGATGCGACAAGCCATTGAAGAAGGCTACATCATTGATCCCCTCACGGGCTACGTTCCGCTTAAGACGATTGTGACGCTTGACGATTCCAAGCTCGACAATAAGTTGGTTGACGAGCGTAAAGCCAAGCGAACAATCGCTAAATGGCGCTCTTTGCATCCGACAAACGTCATGGAAAAGGCCAAGTGGATCATCAACCACTTTGTCGATAACGTGGCCTCCTTGCTCGATGGACAGGCAAAAGCCATGATCGTGACTTCCGGCAGGCCCGAAGTGGTGCGCTACAAGTACGCAATGGAAGCCTATTTGCGCTCTCGACCTGATCTTGACCCCGCGAAGGTGGAAGCAAAGTTGCGCTTCAAAGTGCCAGGTGAGCCACTAGTGGCTTTCTCACAAAAGGTGTCGGGCGACAAATGCGTCTTGCCCGAAGACGAATACCTCAAAGACAATCCTTTTGCGCTCATAAAGAGAGACTACGAGTACACCGAAGCAAACCTCAACCCGCGCGGTATTGGTTCGGTTGAAAAGGCCTTTGATCGCCCCGAAAGTCGCCTGTTAATTGTTGCCAACAAGTTCCAGACAGGGTTTGATCAAAAGAAGCTCGTTGCCCTATACGTTGACAAACCCCTCGGTAACGCGATTGAAATTGTGCAGACCTACTGCCGCGTCAATCGAACGTATCCAGGCAAGGAAAAGGTATTTGTGATCGACTTCATAAACGACGCAAAGACCGTGCTTGAGGCCTTTAAGACTTACGACACGGGAGCCGTCATGGACTCGGCGCAAGACCCCAACGTTGTTTACACCTTAAAGGATGAGTTGGATCAGTGCGATATTTATGCAACGCGCGAAATCGAAGCCTTTAAGGAAATTCTCTACAAGTCAAAAGGCGTTGCTGCCGAAGGAGCCAGCGAGGCTTACCGTGTGGCGCTTTACTCTGCGGTTTCGGCTCCGGCAGAGCAATTCCGCAAGAGATTCATGGCCGCGAAAGACTCCTATCTGACGTGGCTTGAGCTCAAACAAGCCGCAGAGGCCTCGGGCGACAAGGAGCAAGCCAAACAAGCGCAACTCAACGCAGATACGGCGGCTCAAAACTTAGCCGACCTTGGGACGTTTAGAAAGAAGCTCGCGAAATATTGCACTGCCTACACGTTCTTAATCCAAGTGATTGACTTTGAAGACCCTGATCTAGAGGTTTTCTACAACTTTGCCAAACTCTTGGGGCATCGAATCGCAGGAACATCGCTTGATGAGGTTGATATTCGTGGCCTGGTGCTTTCGGGCTATCGTCTCTTACAGCAAAACCTACCGCAAGACGTTTCCGGTAAAACGCTGCAATCTATTGGTCCCGGCCGAGAAGGCTCTGCACCAAAACGCGACACAATGGCAAAGATTGTTGAGCGGCTCAACCAAATATGGGGCGATGAGGGTGATCCTGTGGTGAAAGCCCGCGCTGTAAATTCTGTGAGTGATATTGTCGCTGCCGATATTGTCACAACCACGCAGATTGCCAATACCAACAACTCCAAAGAGGCTGTGATGGCAAACGGGAGACTAAAAAACAATGTGCTCCGAGCCTTGATGACAATGATGAGTAATGAGGCAGGAGACCTTGCTCAAAAAGCCCTGAATGATCCGCAGGCAATTCCTGCTCTCATGGCGCAGGTGTACGACATCATTGCCTCGGGCAAGCGCTACGACATCGCTCAACTCGCGGCTTACCTCAACAAAGAATAGCGTATGTCAACCAGTGAACATGTAGCGCAGTTGCTTGGTGTGCAGGACTGCTCGCTTGACGCAAGCGAAGTGACCGTCGTTAAAGGGCAAAAAATCCAAACGTTTTCACTTTCTTATTGCGGTAAAGTACCGAAAGTGTGCCCCGTCTGCGGTTCCCCAATGCGTAGCCACGGCTCTCGGACAATCGTTGTCGTTTCGACTCCGCACTTAGGAACCTCAACCAAACTCAAGATTTCATTTCCGCGTCTGCGGTGCTCATCGTGCAGCAACATCTGGCGGCCTGAAATCGGGGGCGTCGATGAAACTCACAGAATGACCGATGCAGCTTACGCAGATATTGCTCAAAAGTCGTTGCGATTGACATTTCGTGAAGTCGCAGAGGAATACCCTTTGTCCCACGTCACTGTGAAAAACGTGTTTGAGAACTACGTCAAGGAGCACGAGAAACTCTTGAGGTTTAAAGTTCCCGCGTTTCTTGGTATTGACGAAAAGCACCTCAAACGTGTCGGTATGGTAACTGTCATCACCGACCTCGAAAACCGAACGGTGTTTGACTTGCTGCCTGGCAGAAAACAAACCGACCTGGACGAATATTTTTCAAAGCTCGAAGGCTTGGAACGGGTGCAGTGGGTTTCAAGCGACATGTACCGACCGTTTTGGAAAAGCCTTGGGAAACACACCCCCAATGCAACTTGGGTGATCGATCATTTCCACGTGGTGAAAGGTGCCAATGAGGCTTTGGACACAGTTCGTAAGTCCTTACAGGGGGTACTCGATAAAAAAGGAAGACTGGAGTTCAAGAAAGGCCTTGCCTATGCGCTACGCAAACGCCCCCGCGACCTCAGTGCGAGCGAAGCCTCGGCCCTGCGTGAGTTGAGAGGCGATAAGAAGTACGCGGTACTGATGGACGCTTACGACCTCAAAGAGGACTTTTTCAACATCTACGACGAACACCCCAACTCAAGAGAAGATGCTGAAGAGGCTTTCGAGGCCTGGCTTAAGTCGATCCCCGAAGATGAGCCGTTTGATCCCTTCCGAGCGCTCGCCCAGACAGTGGAGAATCACCGCGAGTACATTTTCAACTATTGGGAATGCCCATCGCGCATTTCCAACGGGTACACGGAATGCGCTAACCGTCTCATTAAAGAAACGGACATGAAGGGCCGTGGTTATTCGTTTGCGACTTTACGGGCTCGCACGCTTTATAGAAAGCAAAACCTCGACCGCATTATCGCGAGCAACGGACTTTCGATTGGACCACGAATAGACCAACGCGGGCCGTTGTTTGTAACCGAGCCGGTTTCAGACGTTGATGAGGATAACGACTTTAACGCCGAAGACGCCAAGGATTGACGTATTAGCCTTAGCCTGAAACGGCAACAGGGATACAGAGCTAAAACCAAACCAAAGAGTAAAAGCCGTAACGGCTACCGCCTTGCTTTCGAGAGTTAGTACCCGCTCGAAGGTGAGAGTTCAATTTGGTAGATAAGTGGTTGATTGGAGCGAAATCGCTCTTGTTAAGTTTGAGGTTGCAATCCTTGGTTTGGCCTTGAAAAATCGCAACCAATAAATTAACAACTCTCAACCACTTATTTTACATATCCGCAAAATCTTGATTTGAGTATATGCCGTAAATGGTTTCACCACCTTGAGTCCAATCGCCTTTTGGCACGTCGAGGCCGCCGAGATACATGCTCCCCGAGTATTCTTTAACATTATTCAGGATTGCCAATCCTGCTGTGGGAACTTGAAGTTGATTGTCTTCTGTCAGATTTGAGTCGGTCCACTTGGTGCGGTCCTGTGCATCCTGAGCCAAACTGTCCCATGTTATGGGCGTTGTTAAATTAGCAGCCAAGGCAGTTGTGCATGAAAATGCAGAAGCCAAAGCTAAAGCGAGGAGGGTCTTTTTCATAGCCAAAAATCCTTTTAACGGAAAAAATGCTTTTATTCGCTATGCGCCTTTTACACATGATCAACAGACGCATATCGGGAACGCTACCCCCCCCCAGAAATCCTTTGTCAATCTTGTTGTTGTTATTTGTTCATACGGGTTTCCCCTTGAAATTTGAATCGTGGCCGGAAAAAACGCAAACGCTTGTCAGCCCAAGTTACTGGAATTAGCAGCTTGGGAGGAATAGAAGAGCGACGAATTGACAAATCTGAGTTCATTGCGGGTGATATCTGATTTGAACGCTTGTAATCATTGCGTTTAAACCGAAAACTTGTCGAATTCTTCCTTGAACAGCCTGATGAATGCTCATTGCATAGGTAAGTTGGGTTGGCGACATTTTCTCCATATGTTCGGGTGCTCATGCAAAAAAAGATCAATGCGTTGACCTTTTTTTGTACAAAATTCCGTCAACGTAAGTTGCTTTTTTGCACGGTGTCTCGTCATGGGGCTTCATACTGCGTGGACTGCCCCAGATACTTGAACAGCGCACACTGCCAAAAGCATGCATCCTCTTCGGACCCCGACGCGCCGGCAAAACAACGTTGTAACGCGTGTTCGCGAATAGTCGGGGTATGTCTTGGTATGGCGGAGACGATCGTGTCTTTGACTAGCCTTGCTCTTTTTATAAGGCCGATAGAAGCTCCTAGAGCCTCGTCGGCAAATACCCAACCGCAATCTGCACCTTCAGCGGATGCCGATCAATGGCCTTCTTCAAAGCCGTCGGATCAACCAAGCCTGTGGCGTCCGATAGCGCCAACGCAATCTTGCTTCCCGTGCGGTATGCAGCAAGCGCGTTGACGATGAACTGTGCGACGGCTTCCACCGCATCAATGGCTTTGGTGGTAGCAACAATCGTGCGGTGCTCGCGCGGCTCAGATTTCGGTTCACTCACAAAGAGTCCTTGCGGGAAAACATCTCTCGTAACGGCCTTGGCCGCCTCGAAAGCCTGGGCTTCGGTGACGACATCAGTGCTCGGCGTCACTTTCGCCCGAAAGATCGCGTGATGCATCTTGGTGCTTGCGCGCAGCATCGTAAAGCGAATGAGTTTCCCGCCGCGACGGCTCTCCGGTGTTTTCCCGTCGTCAGGCAAAAGGGAATATTTCTCAAAACGCATCGGCGTGAGGTCGACAAACACCAGGCGGCAGTCCTTGCGATTTGTGGTGGCGCTTTTCTCAAAGTCCGTCAAAGCTTCAAAAGTGGCGCAGAAGTGAAACTTGCAGCGACTCCTTATGCCTTTGATCTCCGGCGCGGTCATGGTGGAGCAAAAAAGCGAGAGAAAGTATTGCAAGTCGCAGGCGCGGGCGACCGTGTGAAAGCGGTCGTGGCGACAGTTGCCGAGAACGCGAACGGCATTGGACAACACGGAAATTTCCAGAGGCTGATGAGAGCGCAGAACGGCCATTTGCAGGCGATCGATCATCGCGCTGCGAACGCCTCCTTCCACGTCCTCGAAGATCGAGGCGGCAAAGCGCAGGTCAAGGTCCTGCTGAACGCTCCAGCGTGTGCGGACCGGTGTTGGCCGCGGAGCGATGTGGTTTTTGCATGCTGAGACAAAGGTCTTCTCCTTAGCTTCAATTTGTTTGGTCATTTCAAACTGCTTTCTGGCCAAATAAGTAAGAGCGCACTTTGCGATTCTCAACCGCTCGATTATTCGCTTCGAATAAGCGAAACGGCCGTTCTATAAGGCGCTCGGAGTTAAGGTGGGTGTCCAATATCGGAACATCGGGCTGCTCGCAAGCGAGCGAAGGGAGGCAATCTAGGGAAAATTTACTGAAATGTAAATAGCCTGAAAAAATATTTTTTTCTGCAAGACGGATTGGAAGAAAATTCGGTCCTGAGCCGGACAGAATTCGCCGGCATCAACCGTCGATTGGAGAAAGCAGGGGGACAGTGCTCACAATGAGCATGGATAAAAATGAAAAGGTCAAGCCTAAAGAGATATTTCTAAATAGAAACAAAGAGTTATCAAAAGCATGCTCCGGAGAGCCCGGCAGCCGGGACGGCGGCCTTGAAAATCGGGATTCGGGAGCAAAGTGCTGTTATCCGATATTCAAACTTGAAAAACTACGGCAGAAATCAAATAGACGGGAATTTGCGAATGACCGTCAAATCACATGCGTTCTCGATCGGACATTCGAATGTCGGCGATCGACATATTGTTGCGGCAACGAAAAAGCAAGACCGCGAAGACTACACGACTCGGGAGCACGTTGCGAATTTTTGATGAAAAGTTCGGGCCTCCTAACGCTTTTGTATGACCCGTTAAACCATTGACGGCATTGAAAATTCGAGTCGGAAACACGCCACGGAGCAACGAAAATTTTTGCGGCAAACTTTGTCGGAAACGCTCCAAAGCGTCCTGAAAAATCCTTGACGGCGCAGGCTGCTTTGCGAAGAATTCGCCGCCGTGCCGGGCGCGGGGACGTCTTTGCGCTCGGTACGGAGGACAACGGTCGGGACGGACAAACCGCCACCGATCGTTTTTTTGTGCAATCCCCAAAGGAGAAAACGATGTTTTTCACCATGTCGGACGAAGCTCGCCTGAAGGCATTCAAGTGGGGCTTCGTGACGGTGCTCGCCGTTTGGGCTTTGCTTTTGATGTCGGATCCGGCGCATGCCGCCGCCACGGGTGGAGCGGAATTCAAATCGCTCTACGAGCTCGTGTCGGGTTGGGCGCGCGGCTACCTCGGCAGAGCGATCGCAGTGGTCTTTCTGCTTGTGGGCCTATTGACGGGTCTGGTTCGCGGCTCCGTGGTTGCGGCGGTGACGGCAATGGGCGCGGCAGTGGCCTTGCTGATGTTGCCCGCGATCATCGACACGCTCTTTAACGGCGTCGGAGTCTAAGCAAAGACCTGTGCGAAAGAGGCCTGCATCGCTTTCTCGGCAACAGGCTCCTTTCGCACTAAACCCCCGACATAACCGAACAAAAGGAAAGACACATGCAGCCGATTCCCGTACCGAGAACGCTTGATGCGCGCTCCCGATTGCTTTTCTGGGAGAGCGACTATGTATTGGCCGCCATGGGCGGTTTGGTTGCCGGGCTTCTGGTTTCGGGGCTCACCGCAGGAATCGTCGGAGCATTTCTCTTTGCCTGGGGTTGGAAGAAAGCCCGAGGCGGGGGTTCCACCTCACGCGCGGTGGCGCTTGCGTACTGGCATCTGCCGGCGGACTTCTTCATCCGAGTCCCGCAAAGCGCCAGACGCCATTTCATCGGGTAAATCCGAACAACGTCAAACCCAAACCGAACAGACAGAGAAGACACAGGGCGATTCGAGTCGCTCGCCGTCAGTCAAACCGAAAAAGACCGTACCCATGCAGCGAATCATTCAGACAGTCTCGGCCGAAGCCGCCGCTCATCTGCAGATCCGACGCGCCATTGTGGCGGCCTTGGGCGTGAGTCTCGTCACCAATGCCGCTTTGGCGCTCACGCTTCTTACCAAAACCGACAACAGCCGCACGATCGTCTTGTCACCGGCGGCCACGCAAACCTACATCGCCACCGACGATTCGGTGAGTCCCAATCTGATGGAGTCCTTTGCCTCAGAGTCAGCTTCCGTTCTTCTGACGATGACGCCGGCAACGGCTTCTGCCAATGCCGAAATTTTCCTGAAAAACGTCGCTCCACAAACATACGGCTCCATGGCAAGCGCCGTGCGCCGCGGCGCTTCTGAACTCGTTCGCAACTACGCTTCAAGCGTCTTTTACCGTCACGCCTCGGCCGTGGACGAAACCGCCAAGAGCGTATGCCTTACCGGCGAACGCCGCATGATGATCGCAAGCACTGTGACCGAAACGAGCGATGTAACAGTCTGCATGCGATATGTTGTAACGGCCGGACGATTGCAGATTTCTCAGCTCACCATCCGCCCGAGTCAAAGCTCGGATCCTGCCGCGGAACTCGCTGCCTTCACGCAAAGCGACGCCGCCGTCGTTTCAGATGAAACTCCCGATACGCCGAACTGACGCGCATCAATCACACAAGCACGACAAACCCAAAACGCCGCTCTGAGACATTTTCAGAGCCTCGGCGTCGTGCGTTTGAAACATTATTAACAGCTCACAAACAAACCAAATGAAGAACGCCTTTTTGACAAAGACGCTCGTCGGTGTCTGTGCGCTTGGATTTGCTCTTGCAAACCCTGCCTCTGCCGCCGATCCCGCCACGCATCCGCTCTCGCGCGATCACGTCAACCTCGTTCGCGTACAGGGACAGAAAATCACCGACGTCGTCTACGACACGCAGGCGCTGGAAGTCTCCGCCGACAAGCAGCGCGGGATCGTCTTTGTGAAGGTTAAGTCGGCTTGGCTCAATTCGGCCGCAGAGAACGTGACGTCGGCCTTCTTCAACACCGAAACCGAAAACTTCTCCGTGCAGTTCTTTGTGAGCGCCGTGCCGTCTCAGACGGTCGATCTGGTGCCGCAGACGGATGTGGCGGGCGCCGCCGACGATCGGCAGACGCGAATTGCACTTGCCGCACCTTTGATGAAACTCGACACAGGCGACTTTGTGAGCGACTTGAAGCTCTTGGTGCAAAAAAGCGTCAAGGCAGATATCGCTGACGACGTTCGTGCCGTGGGTTCTCTGACGGGCGCCGAGGACGACCGTCGCTTTGCGAGTCTTCCCGCACCCGAAGGCTCCGTTTACTGGGAGGGCTTCAAGGTGAGAGAAACCCGGGCCTTTCTCTCCGCCGACAAATTGACCGAGACGCTTCTTTTTACACGCGTCTCCCCCAAGGCGTCGGTGCCTGACGCAGCACGCCTGGCGGGCGTCATCCGCGGCGTCTTGGCCGTTGCTCAGGAAGTGCGCCCCGGAGACCGACTGCAGACCGAAGTCACGATCATCCGTTCGCGAGAGGCGGCACTGCGCGGCCGCGATGTCTTTGAAAGCGCCTTGACCGAACTTTCGGGCGCCGTGCCCTCGCAGTTCCGTACCGAGGAGGGTAGATGAGCAACAAGCCCTTTGATTTTGAAACCGAGCGCAACAGGATGGCAAAGGAACTGGGTCTTACGTATTCGGACAACGGCAAGGCCGTCTTCTGGCAGGAAAACATGCAAGCGCAAGAGGCCAAACGGGAGCTCACTGAGATTCTGGCAAACGAGCGCAAGCCCAATCGCACCTCGGCCTTTAAAGAAACCCCGAACTCGGCTCAGGAACCCGTACCCGAGTCGAGCGCCGCAGGCCGCGATTTCGATCAGCCCCGTTACTACCAGGAAGACAACGACACGGCGGAAGCCATCTACTCGCAGGGCCGCACGACGGAGTCTCAGAGCGAGCAGACCGCAGGCGTTTCGATGGCCAAGGAGCATTCCAAGCTTTCCCTGAAACTGCGCATGAAGTCGATGTTCAACCGCTTTCAGGGCTTTGCGCAAAGCAGAAAGGAGCGCTCGCAGGCAAGCGGCGTTGCCGCACAGCAAAAGGAAAAGAAAAAACAGATGCAGACGGCCGTTGCGGGACTAACCGTGGTGTTCGTGCTTGTGACGGGCGCCATGATCGTCGCCGGCGACGAGCGTCGGGCACGGCCCGAGCCCGTGCGCGTTTATAAGAGCGACTTTCGACTTGAGCCCGATGCGCTCGACAAGCAGAGCTACCAGAAGCAGTACGACGAAAAGCTCGCCGGCATGACCGAGCGCCTTCAGACGATCGAGGAACTTGCCATGCGGCTTCAAAAGGAGCTCGACGCCAAGGAAGGGAAACGCACCGCCGGCAAAAGTGACGCGGCGTCCGACACTTCGGTTCCCGTGACCGAATTGCCTCCGTTTTCCGCTCAGGGCGCGAACAGGGAAGCCCAAAGCCTGGGCACCGCAATGAACGCAGGTGCTGCTGCCGTTGTCCCGATCGACAGTCCCCGTTTGAAGCGCCTTGCCGTCACCGATCCCGCGAAGGACTTTGAAGCGATCCGAACGGCGGCCAGGGAACGTTTCACGCCCAAGCGAGCCAACGCGGGCGATACGCCCATTGCCGCCAATCGCGCCCGAAACGAAGCCGCCGGGACCTATCTGCCCGCCGGCAGTTTCGCCAGAGCCGTGGTGCTTGCGGGCGCGACGGTTTCCACAGGCGGTACGGCTTCTTCAAACCCCGTGCCGATGTTGCTCGAAATCAAGGACCTTGCGCGTCTACCCAACGCCTTTCGCGCCAACGTCAAGGCTTGCTTTGTAACGGCCAACGCCACGGGCGACCTCTCGAGCGAACGCGTCTGGATTCGTCTGGAGCGTCTGAGCTGCATGACCCAAAGCGGCAAGGCTCTGGACGCCCGCATCCAGGGTTATGTGACGGGCGACGACGGCAAGACGGGCGTCAGAGCGCGCCTTGTGACCCGTAGCGGTCAGGCGATTGCAAGTGCGCTTCTCACCGGTTCCATCTCGGGTCTGGGAAAGGCGGTCTCGCTGTCGGCTCAGGACACCACGACCTATACGTCGGGAGCGGTCGGAACGACCGTGAGCGACAGTTTCCGCGCCGGTTTGGGCGAGGGGCTCGAAAGTGCGCTCGATCGCATCGCCGACTACTACATCCGCTTGGCCGACAAGATATTCCCGTGTCTGGAAATCGACTCGGGCCGCAAGGTCGATCTGATTCTCTCGCAGGGGCTGACGGTGGCCGTGGATGAAACGACGCCGCAGGAATCCGCAAGCCAAGCCATGCCGCTTGCAGCCGACGAAGGGGAGGCGGTCAACAGCTCCGAACTCTTCGGGCAACAGATGAAGGCCGCAAGCGCTCTCTATGACTAAGAAACACATAAAGATTCAGATACGAACCATGAAGCGAATCAAACAAAAGGCCCTTCACACGGCACTCGCTTTCCTGCCGGTCTTTTTGACGGGATGCGCGGGCAACATCACCGGACTCGTGGGCGCGCAGGAGGACTTCGGCTGCCCGGCTTCGGGCGGGGTCAACTGCACGACCGTTTCGGCGACCTATGAGCGAGAGCATGCCGACGACGTCAAGTCGGAAGCCAAAACGCTCACGGGTGTCGACTCGGCAAACACCAACGACACGCTCGGCCGGGAGCCGATCCGAAACGATCGCATCGCGGTGACGAGCACGCCCGTCGAAGCGGATCGTCAGCAAGAACTTCCCGTCAACGTCCCGACCAGACATCAGGGGCTTTCCTCGCGCGCTCCCGAGCGTCTCGTGATGCTCTGGATTCTGCCGTGGGTGGATGCCGCAGGAGACCTTCATTCCGACTCGCGCGTGTGGATGCGCGTGCGTGATGCCGCCTGGAGAATCGAGTCGGTGAGAACGCGCGCCATGCGAGTCGCTCCGGAGACCGCACCGTGACGAGACGCTCAAACCGGACCGAAGGCCTTTGGGGCAGGCTTGCCGACATCAGGGACCGTCTCAAGGACGTTCTTTTGCTCAAGAGCAACGTCACGGGCATGACGGGGCACGTGCGCCGAGGCTCGGGCGTGCCCGTCGTGGACCGCTTCAGCCACGTGCTGAGCGTGCTTTACTACGCCGAGGATTCGGGCGTATTTTTCTTGAACGACGGAGGCCAGACGCCGATTACCGCCGTCGGGCGCGTTTTTGAATTGACGCCCGCTTTGGCTGCCGACAACGCGTTGGCAGAAGGCCTGGAGCGAATTCTGTCTTCTGAAATGCCGGGCCAATCGGTCTATTCCGTGTCGCTTTTTGCAAGCGCCGCTTCCGTTCGCGAAACCCTGACGGAGTACGTCAGGAGCCGCTCCGGGGCCGAGCGTTTGCCCAAGGATGCCGCAGGGGTCCTCAAAGAGATGGCCGTGCGCCGCGCCCGTATGATGGATGAACGAGCCAGAAGCCTTGCCTTTGAGACGCACACGCCCGTGCGGCACTTTCGCGTGTGGCTGTCGGTCGTCTGTGCTCCGGGTGAAGCCGAACTTCTCCACATTCTCGAAGGTCGCTCCTCGCAGGCCCTGACGCATTTTCTGAGAGCGTCGCAGAGCATCGAAGTGGCCCTGAAGCAGTTCGGAATCTACGCCTACGCCTGGGACGCTCAGGACTGGATCGACACCGTGCGCGAAATCGTCAATCCCCAGAAGGCGGCCGCCGGTCTGCTGCCGGAGACGAGCCTAGCGGGACATCGCGCCAAGACAGGGTCCGACGACGAAGCCCGCGTGCGTCCCGACGTTCTCAGAGCCGCGGCGGTCTTTCCCGACACCACGATCGATGTCGCCCGCGACGGGATCGTGTTTGCGTCTCCGACGGCCGAGGCCGACGCTCGGGAAAACGCCGTCGAAGCCGTCGGATTGGCCGTGACCGGGTTGCCCGCTCACACGCATCTGTCGAGATTGCGAATCGTGCTCGGAGCGGCAGCCGCGTCCAGAGCACGCATCAACACGCCCTTCTTGTGGACGACGAGCGTCGAGCCTTCTGCACTCACGCAGGACCGTTCCGTGGTTGCCATGAAACACGCCCGCGTGCGGCAGCTCGTCAACACCGAAATCGGGCATTTTTTGACGGACCTCGCCGAGCGCGGACGGGATCTCGAGATCGCACAGAAGGCCTGCGAAGACGGCAGGGGGCTCGCGCGCGTCGCGCAGACCATGATCGTGTATGCGTCTGCGGGCAAAGGCATTGCCGCCGCGCACAACGCCGCAAACGTCCTCGCCGCGGCGGGTTTCCAGGCGCAGGTCGACCTGGGGCTGCAGGTGATGGATCTGATGCAGAGTCTTCCTTTGGAAGCGGGCGTGAGCTTGATGCGCGACATCAAGACGGCAGGGCGCGCCTACACGGTCACGCGCCAGGCGGCAGGACACATGCTGCCGGTGGTGGGGGAGTTTCGAGGCAGTCCGGCAAGAGCATCGGAAACGAAACGCAAACCCATGCTGATGCTCGTGGCTCGCAGCGGAGAACTCATGCCCATCGATATTTTTGCCAACCGCAACGGCAACTACAACGCCGTGGTGGCGGGCACCTCGGGCTCGGGCAAGTCGGTGTTGACGCAGGAGATCGTCACGTCGGTTCTTGCCACCGGCGGCCGCGTCTGGGTCTTTGACATCGGCAAGAGTTACGAGACGTGCGTGGAGTTGGCCAAAGGCCAGTTCATCGACTTTGAAAAGGCTCGGGAAGCGGAACAAAAGCTTTGCCTCAATCCCTTGGACATGATGGGCGAAGATCCGGCCGAGACGCTCGATGAGGTCGCGCAGATCATCGCAGCCATGGCAAACGGCTCGGCTCCGATGGAGATGACCGCCATGGAACTCGTCAAGGTCAACATCGCCGCCGTGGTGCAAAAGGCAAGAAGCGAAGGCCGCATTCCGCAGTTGTCCGACTTGGTGCTGCAGCTTATGGCAACGCGCGACGCGGCTCTGCACGACGTAGCCGTGCGCCTGTCGCCCTTTGCCGCGGGCGGACGCTTTGCCTCATGGTTTGAAGGCAAGGCCAACGTCAATTTCGAGGCCGCGCTCGTCGTGCTCGAGATGGAGGCTTTGGCCAATAAACCGGTTCTTCAGAGCGCCGTGCTGCTCATCTGCATCATGCGCATTCTGCAGGAAATCCGTACCCGCCCGAGAAGCGAAAAGAAACTCATCGTCATTGATGAGGCCTGGCGGCTCCTGACGGGCGAGTCCGGCGTCTTTATCGAGTGGGCCTGCCGCACGCTTCGCAAATACGGCGCGGGGATCGTGTGCATCTCGCAGTCGATGGAGGACTTTCGGATGTCGGGGACCGCCCGGGCGGTGCGTGCAAACGCCGACAGCGTGTTTCTCTTTCGCCAGAAAAGCGAGGGGATTGCGGCCTTCACGAGCGACCCGGCACTGCAACGCACGCTCTCGGGCCTTACCACGGTGTCCGAAACCTATTCGGAAGTCTGGGCCCGCGTGGGCGATGCTCCGGGTGTCGTCGGGCGCCTCATTCTCGATCCGTTCTCAATGACCGCGTTTTCCACCCGAGCCGACGTGTTCGACGCCGTGCGACGGGAAAAGGCCAAGGGTAAGAGCGCCGTGCAGGCGATCGCCGAGGTCGCGCGCAAGACCTGCGCAGTCTAGGAAGTGACTGACATGACAGAAAACAAGACCGGCGTCCGTCTCCCCGTGAGCCCGAAAAAGCAAATGGCCGAACGACAGGCCCGCGAGAGCCTTGCCGCCGTGGCGCAGGGTTGGGGTGCCCCGCAGCAATCGCAGGCCGAATGTGAAGGCGTACGCAACGTGACTGACGAGCCCGGTGAATCGCCCGTCCTCGTGCGCATTCCCGAGGATGAAAAGCCCGCTAAGGGTGAAACCTTGTCCGCAGCCGCACGACGCCGCATCTGGGAGCGGTCGCGCTACGAGTCGATGCGTCTGCAGCCCGACGCGATGGCCTTTCACGAGGAGGCGCTCGCTCGCGCCATGCAGCAAGGGGAGTTTGAGAAGTTGGCCAAGGTCAACGGATTGAGCGAAGAGGAAGTCCGCCGCGTCTGGGACGTGCATCAGGATCATCACCGCATCCGCGTCGCCGCTCAGGCTGCGGGTCGCACGGCGGAGGTGCCCGAGGTTGAGGACGCCGATGATGACGAGCAGCAGACCGGGGAAGTCTCGGCCCGAGAGCCGACAAGTGAACATGAAGCCGACGTGCCCCGAGAGAACGTTGAGGAACCGAGGTCCAAGGTCACTGAAGCACCCGACCCTCATGCGATGTCCGTTACCCAACCCAAACCGGAACCGAAACCCATGGAACAAAGTCAAACGCAGCCCATGACGTCCGAGACCGAAACCGTTTCCTGTCATCAATCCGAGCGGCCTCCTGTCGGGCGTCTTTCAGAGGCCCGACGCCGCATCAACGAGGAGGTGGGGCGCGAGGAACAACTCCGCGCTCTGGCCGCGGCGCAACGTTTGGCTCGCGAGGGCGACGAGGCCATTTGGGAGGAACGCCTGCGGTTCATCAAAGATCGATTGCGTCGCACGGGCGTATGGACGGCTGCGGCGGGGGTGTGTCTGCTCGCCGGGATTCTTGCCGCCGACTTGATGGGTTTGCGCAGCAGGGCAATTGAATCGGTGACGAGTTTTACGGTCTTTGCTCCGCAGCCGGCCGTCGTCGACCGTCAGGCGGCCAAAAAAGCGCTTTTGGACCTCGCAGGGCGAGCCGCCTTGGAAGACGTGATCGTGGCAAGCGAAGCGTTTGACGACCTCTTTGTGTTGGCCTGTGCCCGAGTGGCCGCGAGGGAAAACCTTCTTTTGCTGGATTCGCGAGCGGTGGTGGCGATGGCCCGCGGCGGAGAGGATGCGACGGAACGCATCAAAGAAGAGATCGTGGATCTGGTGCAAAAGGGTGCCGTTGCCCGATTCAAGGAAATCCGACGCGATGGGGAGAATCGATGAGAGGTATGCAAAAGCGAGCGCTCACGGGGACCGATGTTCCGGCATCCAAGGCTCGGACATCAAGTTCGACGGGCAAAGCGCTTGTCTGGTGGGGATGGTTGTCGGTCTTTCTGTTAGGAAGCGCACAGGCAACGGAGTGCCCCTTGTGTGCGCCGTCGCATGAAAAGCAAGACTGCGTTGATCTCAGAGTGGCCAACACCGCACCGATTATCGAGCCCGACTGGGAGCTGCTCCTGAAAACCCGCGTCGCGGAAGCCGACCGATTGGGGCTGCTCAGGAGTGAGCAGCGAAAGACCGCGGAGACGATGAAGCGCCATGCGCAAACGCCCGTGGACCTGAAACTGCCCAAAGCGCGCGTCGGCACGAAGCGCCGGATGGTGATTCTCGACGCCGACGCCGTGCGCTCGATGGCAACGCCCGTGAAGGACGTGCTCTCGGGCTTTACCCGAGGCTACGTCTTTTTCAACGCGGACGATCCCGTGCAAAGGAAGTTTGTGATGAAGCTGCCTTCCGTCGGTTCTGCCATGCGGCCGGTGGCCACTGCCGGAAACGTCTCGGAGGCGTCGCGAGCGATGAATCTGCGCCTGTACGCCGATCAGGGAGGCGTACTGATGCGCCGCTTTGCCTTGAAGGCCGTGCCCACGGTCGTGGTGCTCACCTTTGACGGCAGGGAGCTTGCCGCCGAGATCGAGGAGGCGGCCTTAGAGGATGAGGCCGCAGACGCCCGGGCGCCTTGAGCGAAAGAACAACGACAACCGCAACGAATGACCGAATAAAAAATGACCAAATATCACAGCCGCGCCGAGATCAATCAGAACACCGCCAAGATGGACGCCGACGACAGGCGCGTTGCCGCAGGACGAATCGTGACGGATCCGGCCGCCGCCCGAGACTTCGCCGCGCATTCGCTTTGGGTTCCCGAGACGCAGGCCATGCCCGTGGGCACGGCCTCCGACATGGGCGTGCTCGCATTGTCGCTCGTGCGGCACCTCTTGGACCCGATCAAGGCGAAGGCCGCGAAAAACCCAGAGCAGGCCCAAAACGACCTGGCCGCACTCTTTGCAGCCTTGTCCGTGCCGGATGCCAAGGAACTCACCGCGACCGTGAAGGACCTCAAAAGCCTCACCGCAGGGTTTCGTCAGATGCTTGAAGCCAAGCGCGGGCGCAACGGCTTGAAGCTCAACTCGCAATATTTCGGCGCATCCGTGAGCGCCTTTCAATCGGGTTACGACGGCCATTGGATCACGCGGGAGGCCGCCTTGCGACTGCGTCTCGTGCGCTACTACGAAAAGACAAGCGGAGAGTTTGCGCAGACCGTGCATCGCGCGATGGCCGCGCTTTCGCGCAACGGAACGGCCTATGCGGCCTGGAGCGCGGGCTGGCCGGTCTTTGTGTGCGACCTCAACAACACCTACGAGCGCTATGCCGCGCAGGAACTGCTGCGAACCTGCGACGGAGCCGTTGCCGTCGTCTCAAGACCGCTGTCGGCGCAAACGAGGACAATCCTTGCCCGTTACGCGCCCGACATGGCGGTTGTGACCGATGAAGCGGGGCTTCTGTCGGTGCTTTTGGGCAACTATGGCACCGTGATGCTCCTGGAAAGACGCATCGGCGGCTGGACCGTGACGTTTCCCGCGGGCGGGGCTTCGGAAAAAGATCTCAAAAACCGCAAGTATCCGGGATTCGCAAGAGCCTTGTCGCGCTGTGCGGTGCTGCCGGCTTCTTTCCCGCAAACCAAGGGCAACCTTTCTGCCGAGGCGTCCCGATGAAGACGGTCGCTGTCAAGTGGCGCAATCGTTTGGCCGCTCTGCTTGCCGCCGCGGGGATGGGATTTACCTCTGCCGCGCAGGCCGCCTGTGAGGGCGCCTTTCCCAATCCCGTCACGGACGTCTGTTGGTCGTGCATGTTTCCCATGAAAGTGGCCGGAGCTCAGTTGAGCAGCAACGGCGTGTCGGATCCCGACACCGATGCGCGCATCGTCTGCACCTGTCAGCGAGGCCCCATGGTGGTGCCCGGTTTCAACATGAGCTTTTGGGAGCCGATCCGCACGGTGGAGGTGGTGCGGGAGCCCTATTGCCTCGTGTCCTTGGGCGGCATTTCGATGGATCCGGGGCTCGATGCGCCTTATCACGGGCGCAGTGCGTCGCGCAACGCCGCAGTCAATGCCTCCTTTGCGGGCAACGTCGGCGAAGACGGCATGGGAAGTCCCGAAATCGGCGCGGCCTTCTATCAGGCGCATTGGTACAACACGCCGTGGCTTTTCGTGCTGCAGGCCGTGGTCGACACCTCGTGCCTGGAAAACGCGCCCTGGGATCTGGCTTACCTCACGGAACTCGATCCTGTCTGGGGAGATTCTCTCGCGAGCTTTGTCCTGGCGCCCGAGTCGGCGATCTTTGCCAATCCCGTTGCGGTCGCCGCCTGCGCCCTGGACTGTACGGCCGCCTCGGTCATGCAGCCCCGCAAGGAGCTCTTTTGGTGCAGCGGCTGTCAGGGTGGGCTCTATCCCTTGGCGGGCTGGATCGCCTCCATGACGAGTCCCCTGCAGGCCTGGCATCTGATTGCCGCGCGCATGACGGTGAAACTCGCGCGTGAGGGGCTGCTGTGGGCCGCGTACGGCAAGAAGGGGCAGTGCGGCCCCTACTTTGAGCCCATTCCGAGAAAGGACGTCTGGCGCACGCAATTGATCTATCCGACGGTGACGGCCTCGGGTTCGAAATGCTGTCGTCCTTTGGGCGCACCCACGATGAACTGGGGAGCGGGCAAGACCTTTCCCGTCTCGGGTGAAGACGGCGCGATTTTGCTCTGGCGCATGCGCGACTGCTGTGCTTCCAAAAACCTCATGACGGGCATGCCTTGAGGGCAGTGACGACCGTTTGACGTCAATTCAACAAAGAAAAACACATGAAAGACACGAAAGCAAAACGCTGCGGAGCGTTGCGTAAGGCCGCCTTGGGTCTGACGACAGGCTTCGGACTTGCGGTTCTGTCCCTTTCGGCATCGGCCGGTGACGATTCTGACTCGATCGCGAGGATGACCGATCGGGAGCTTGTGAGCGCCGCCATGCGTGCCGTGCAAGGTGCGGCGCAGGAGATGGCGGCAAACGGCTCCGAGGCGCAGCCGTTGAGTACAGGCCCCTCCAAAGGGCGAATCGGCGTGCGGCTGACCGCGGCCGTGAGCATGAGTCTGGAAAAGGACTATCGGCAGGCTCTCAAAAACGATGCGGCCAAAGCGGGGATGCGTCTTGCCGTGCGCGGTTTGCCCGTGCCCGACGGGTTTGAAGGGCAGCCCTTCTTTGCGGCGCCGAAAGACATGCGGGTTCAGCTCAAGGGCGAGATCGTGAGGGCGGCTGCCGCTTTGCATGAAGCCTTCGGGGAGATCGACGTCGATCCTGCGTTTTTCCGGGAGAACGGCATTGAGGCGGCCCCCGTCTTTGTGCTCGAAGACGACGCAGGCGTCATCGCGCGCGTGCACGGAGCGGTGACCACCCGCTACGCCTTGGAAGTTTTGTGGAGCGAATTGACGGATGCGAAGTCTTTCGTCGTGAAAAAGGCGGGCAAGGTGCGTGTGTCTCAAGCCAAGGAAGCCGTGTTGAAAGCCGGTTGCGCTCTGAGTGCGGGAACGCTTGCGGGGTTGTCCTTCATGGGAGAAGCCTGTGAGTAGCAAGACCGCGTTTGTTCTTTTGTCCGCAGCGCTTGGTTTGGGGCTTTCGTCGCCGACGGCAAACGCGGACGGCGATGTCCCTGCGGGTGTCGAGGATGCTGTCAACGCAGGCAGGAACATGCCGATACCGGAGTTTGACGAGATCACGAAGGGCGCGGACGTCAACGACTTTATTTCGTCGAATACCGGGAGTACCGCGGAAATGGAGGCTCTGCGGCAAAACGGCCAGGGCGTGCTCTACGACCCGGGCCGAAGCGAAGCCGACGCCTGCCGCAACCGCAACGATCCCAAGTGTCTGGCGGTGCAGATGGTCGACAAAGGCTCCGCCAACCGCCCCGTTTTGGATCCCGACGAGGAGGACAAGATTCTGGGCGGTCGCAACGACGTGATCGACAACGCCGACGATTGGGTGGATGTGGGCGGAAACGGAAGTTCTGCCGGCAACTGCGAGGACCATGTCACGGTGATCCCGAAGCCGGAGGAAACCATGACCTGCGAAGTGCGCACCAACAGAGAACCCGGAGGCAGCAGGCAGGAGTCCTGCGAGAAGCGCTTTGATGAGATTTTGTCGGAAACGAGCCTCTGGGCTTGCGAAAACAAGATGAAGGAAGAAAAGGACGCCATCTGTTCGATTCCCGTCGTGGTGCGTCAGGAGACGACGACCACGCTTGCCTGCCTTGAGGGCAGTAAGGATGCGACGGCCGAGACGTGTCCGGTGACCGTCACGCCCGGTCAAAAGGAAAAGCATTACGCGGCTTGCTTTAAGCCCGTCTACCGGTCGGTGACGAAGACCTGCACGCGGCGTCTGGTGGTGACGGCCGAGGCCTCATGCCGCGTGGGCGAGACGCAAACCGCTTCCAACAGCGACTTCGGTGGCCTCGGGGAAGATGCGGTGCCCGGAGCCGACACATTGACGGCGACGAGCGTGTGTTCGGCTGACGGCCTGGAACTTCGATTGACCGTGAACAGTCAGCCCGAAGTGACGGTGACGGCGCGCACCAACATCTTTGAGACGGTGGTGAACATCACCGGAGGACAGGCGCGCCTTGCCGGAGACGTCTCCTGCACGAAGGCCGACTGCATTGCACAGCTGAAGATGACCGTCTACCGAAGTTCGGGCACGAGCCACGTCTATCAGGGCGAAGTGTTTCTGCGTTTTCCCTTCGTGCGATTCATCAAGAACGCCGAGACGGACCATTGGAGCGAGACATGCACGGGCGTGTGAATGTGACGATCCTGTCTGCCGCTTTGTGCTCGGTCTTGTTCTCGGCGGTTTCGGGTAAGGCCCCGGCCGCGGACGCTTCGCAGGAAAACTGCATCGTCACCGGGCGCGTGTGCGTGGAAGAAGGCGGCACGCGCCTCATTGACGGCGTACCGGTGACGCGTGACTGCTGGAGCTATCGCGACACCTACGCGTGCCTTGCGCCCGATACGCAGTCTGTAAACGGCTGCTCGACACTTCAGGCCGATGCGGACGAATCGGGACCTGGAAAGTGCGTTTTAAAAGAAAGAACGTGTTCGGAAGAAGTCGCCGATACCGCAGGCAACGCGGTCTGTCTTTCCTACAAGGAGACCTGGGTTTGCGACAAGAAGATTGAACTGCCGCCGATCAACGCCGAGTGGACGAAGTCAACCGTGGAGACGGAGGACGACGTCGACGAGTCGGCCTGCGGGGATTTGCTCGATCGGCAGGACTGCGTCAAAGGCGAGGTGAAGTGTACGCAGGCCGGCTGCGAGCGCGTCTTATACTGCGGTGCGAAAAACGCGACGGGGTGCTCGGATTTGGCCTCGGGCGGCTGCACGATCACGAAGGAACCGGTTTGCGACCCTGACTACGACCCGACGTGCCTTGTGAAGGTGGGTGAGGCAGTCTGCAAGGGAAAACTCCCGGAAGGCGTGGTGGAAGACGGAGACGCAAATATCGAAGACGAAGAGACCGTCAACGTCGGTCAGCCCACGCCCGATCTCGCCTCCTGCAAGACCATGACCGAGGACTTTTTGGCGTCCGGCATGTCCTGCACGCAGATTTCTCAGGTGTGCGTTGACAAGGACCCGCCCGTACGCGTCATCAACGGCATTGCGTATCGAGCCTCGTGCTGGGGATATGAGCGCACGTATCGCTGCGAGCGAACCGAACCCGCCTCGACCTGCAAGGGGCTCGAAGCCAGTCCCGGCTGCAAGGAAGTCGAGCGCACGTGCGTCAGGCAGGGCGAGACCGGGTGCGAGGCCGAGCGCGTCGTCTACAACTGCGGCAAGGTCGAGGAGGTTGATCCGGGCGAGGCCGAATTGATTGAGTCAAGCGACGAGGTCGTCGGAATCGTGGAGGTGGATTCCTGCTCAGACTTGGAATCCGACTCGATCTGCCGCAAGACTTCGGAAGTCTGTACGCAACCCGGCGGCACGAAGATCGTCAACGGCGTGCCCGTCACCAAGGACTGCTGGGCTACCGCGATCACCTACACATGCGGCTCCGGCAGCGGGGAGGCCGTCACCGACGACGGCTGCGAGGGACTCGAGCAGCGGGAAGACTGCAAGCTCACCGAATCCAAGTGTCTGGGGCGCGATGAATCCGGCAACTGCACGATGCTCACCAAGACCTTTGTGTGCGGTGGCGGCACGCAAGAGATCGTCACAGGCAAGGACTGCGACGGGGAACTTTGTATCGCGGGGATTTGCGAGCCCTCGAAACCGGAGACAAGCGAGGACTTCCTGGAAGGCATTGCCGTATGGGAGATCCTGCGTCAGGCGGGCATCTACGGGGAAGTCGAAGGCGACATGATCTTCAAGGGGACCGACTCGGGCTGCATCGTCAAGATGATGGGCTTTTCGTGCTGCAGAAACGACGTGGAGGGGACGGCGGGCAGCATGAGCAATTCGGCGCTTTCCATCGGTCTTGAGGTGGGGCTCGACGCCGGCACCGAACTCATCAAGTGGCTCGGAAGCCCCTACGTCTACGACATCCTCAATTCCTTTGAGTCCACGCAGGGCGTCTTGCAGGCCCTCTACGGAAGTGCGGGCAGCGGCGTGTATTCGCCGTCGTTTTCCTACTACGGGGTGTCGGTGGGAATTTCGTCGGCCGGAAGCCTGACGCTTGAGTTTTCGCCGACGGCATTTTTGGCCTCGATCGCTTTGGAGATGGCCGCCGAATACTTTTCCTGCACCGACGAAGACCGCATGCACGCCTTGAGAAAGTCCAGCGGGCTTTGTCATTACGTGGGCAGTTTCTGCGACAAGGAGTCGGGTGCGGGGTGCCTGGAAAAGCGCGAGACCTGGGTGTGCTTCAACTCGAAACTCGCACGTACCGTGCAGGAGGAAGGACGCAAGCAACTCGGAATCGGCTGGGGTACGCCCGAGCGCCCGGTGACGCGCGGTTTCACCTTGGAGGAGTTTCAGAGTCTGGACTTCACCAAGATGGATTTGAGACCAGTGGTCGCGGAAATTGCCGAGCAGTCGATGAAGGACGGCACGCTTGCCGGAAACAAGGTGAACACGGCCGCCGTCACCGAGCGCGCCCGGGCGCGCGTGAAGGAGGCTGCCGCGTCGTCGGACCACTACACCGAAGTCAACACGATCGAAGGGAAATGCTTCATGGGCGAGACGGGCGCGGGGACGGACTGCACGGCCGTGTACGCGCTGATTCAAGGTTACGAAAAACCGATGAGAAGCCATAAAAAAGGCGAGAGATCGGGGCGTCGGTCCTCGCTTCTGCTGCCTGAGGGACTCTGACGCGACAAATGAAGAAAAAGAGAAATTATCAAAGGAGACGAAGTGATGAAACGCAAACAACTGCTGCTGCGCACCTCCATTGTGTTGGTGCTCTCGGGACTGGTGAGCGTACTGATTTTCCCCGAATTCACCGCTTGGGCGGGCGGCGTGACGGGACACGGCGAGTGTCGCGATGAAGCGTCGGTTTGCGGCGCACGGGGAGAGGCGCCGTGATCGGGGTGCGGAAAAGTCGGGCGCTGGTTGCGGCGGTGGCTGCGGCCTTTCTCGGTTTGATTCAAGTGAGCCTGAGCGCGGGCGCAAGCGGCGTTTCATCGGAAGATCCCGGCGCCTCGCAAGCCACGGCACGCAGAGTCGAGGGCTTCTGGACGCAGGACGTCTGGGCCGATCCCTCAAGGCCCTTTCTCTTTTACGGGGAGAAACGGGAGGATGAGGTGAAGTCCCCGACGGAAAAGAGAGCGGTTGAAAGGAAGGATCGGTCGAAGGCCGGCGGGGAAGTGAAGAAGTCTGCCTCGCACGTGAGCGACGGGCAATTGGCAATCTTTCCGGCCGACGGGCTCGATCGTGCCGCGGCGGGGGAATCCTTGACGCGCGAAGCGGAGGCCGCCGGTCTTGAAAAGCTCAGGAGTCTTAAGACGGTAAAGGAGCTGCGAGAGGAGGTGGACCGCCGGATGGATGCGGCCGTGATGAATCCGACTCCGGCCGCAATCGGTCTTTACCTGCAGGCCAATGCCTTTTTGATGCAAAAGGCCGGCGTCTTTGCCGAGAGCTGGAGACGAGCCTTGGTCGACAACCCGCAGTTTGACTGGACGGCCGTGAGGCCCGCGGTAAACGTTGTCTCTACGGGCATGTCGCGCGAACGCGAGGGTCGGATGATGCGTGAGGTCAGGCTGATGGCCAAGGATCACGGCTTCATTTTCTTCGGTGACGACACGCTGAAGACCCGGCACATGCTCGAACAGGTACGAGCCTTTCAGGCCGAGTACGGGTTTGACGCGGCGTTCGTCTCGGTGTCGGGCGCCGACAACCCTCTGATGCCGCAGGCCCGGGAAGACAAGGGCTTGAGCGCGTTCGTCGCGCAGGGCGTTCGACAGTTTCCGGCTTTGGTGCTCGTGAGCCGTTTTGAAAAGGATTTGACGAAGGCAAAGCTCATTGCCACCGGTGCGGCCGATGCGATGACGTTGGTGCGCAACACGTATGCGGCGGCCAATGAAATGCTGCGCGACAGGGCCTCTGCGGCGGGGGATTCGGTTGCAGCAGGCTTGAAGGCGGGGCAGACCGCAGCAGAAGGCGCCCTGCGCGGTTCGGGTGAATAACGACGAAGGATAAGAAGAGTGAAAGCGAAGAATTTGAGTAAAGGGCTGGGTGTGCGACTTGCGGCGGCCCTCGTTTTTTGCGGGGCGGTCAATGTTCACGCGGGTTTTGTGGACGATTTCTTGGATGAAGCGCAGGCAAACGTCAACGTGACGCAATCCGGTGTTCTGCAGGCCGGCGGCATGAATGTGGTCACGGGCGGGGGCTTTGTCTTTAAGGCGCCGAGAAAGGAGTTTTCGCCCTTTGCGATCACGCCGCCGTCGCTACGCGCCAATTGCGGGGGCATCGATGTCTTTTTAGGGGCGTTTTCGATTCCGAGCCGCGAGGAGTTCGTGAGTTTCTTAAAAAGCGTGGGTACGGCTCTGCCCGGCGTCGCCTTTCAGATGGCGCTTCAGTACATGGCGCCGGACTTAAATGAGATCGTGGGTCGCTATTCGGATCTGATCCGAGGCTACACCAACCGCTATACGGACGCCTGCACCGCAGCGCAGTCAATCATGGAGGATACGGGGGCAAACGGCGCCCTGCAAAAGGCTGTCTTCGGAGCCAAGAACGCCTTGCGCGCAAGCGGCGCTGCCTCGGATCAGTCCGAAGCCGACCGCCAGGTGCGTGACGACGGCGAAAAGGCGATCGACAAGGCCCCGGTGCAAAAGGACGCTTCGGGCAACGTTGTCTCGGCTCCTGAAATCAACCTCACCTGGGCGCTTATCAACAGCGGAAACTTTTCCAAGGGCAACAGTCAGGAATTGAAGGAAGTGATGATGACGCTCGTGGGCACGACGATTCTGAGAAAGTCGGGCTCGGGCAAGGACGCCGTCTTGACGAGCACTCACTACGCGGGAGCGGATCTGCTGCCTATTCTCTTCGGGGAAGTACGGGGCGACGTCAAGATTGAACGGCTGCATTGCGACGAACCCAAGCGCTGCTTGAAGGTTTCGCCCGCGGAAACGAGCGACGCAAGTCTCGTCGATCAACTGCACGACGCCGCAGCCAATTATCGCCGTGCGGTAAGGGAGCGAAACGCTTCCTTGGTGAGCGACCGGGAGCTGATGCTCTTGGGCGGCACGACGGGTGTGCCTCTGCTGCGAGTCCTGAACCTTGCCGCGACTTCACGCTATCAGGGCATTGCTGACGACTTGGTGCGCATCTACGTGGATGCGGCGGCCTACGAATTGCTCGCCTCCGCGGTCAATTCCCTGGCGGGTGACATCAGGGCCGCATTGTCGGGGTCAAGCGCCAAGGACCATTCCGCACAGCATGTCGAACACGTGCGGCGTCTGGAAGAGAGAATCGAAGCCGTGCAGCAGGGTGTCTATCAGCGACAGGACAAGCTTCTTCAGGGCATGGCACGCGCCTCGAATTTGATTCTCCAGCTTGAGCACATCGAAAAGAGTCTGGCGGTCAACCAAGTGACGCCCACGATCGAGGCGTGGCCCGAAAGCTCCAAGGAGTTCAAGTGATGGACGACGCGTTTGTTTTCTACGCCTATTGGAACGGCAATCAGATTCGGGATTTGTTCGAGGGGTTGGTGTCTGTCACCAACGGCTCGGGCTTTGTGCAGCTTGCGGCCTTCTTGGTGGTGACCGGCATGGTCGCGTGCCTTCTGATCGGCGCGGTCAAGGGCGAAGGCAGAAGCGTGATTTCCTACTTTGCCTGTGCGGTGCTCTTTTGGTTTGTGGCGATCGTTCCCAAGGCGACGGTCGTCATTGAAGACGTCAGGAGTCAAACGGTTTACAACGTCGACAACGTACCTTTGTCGATGGCCTTTTTTGCGTCCGCTTCCAGCCGCATCGGGCATTGGCTGACTCAGGCCTATGAGACCGCGTTCATTCCGGCCGACGTGGCGAAGTATTCGAGTTTCGGGGCCGTCTATCCGCAGCGCGTGATGGAGGTGCTGCAGCGCACGGGTCCGGTGACGGTGCAGGGACGTGAAACCCTGCAGGCGGTTCTCAAAAACTGCGTCTTGCCGGAAGTTGTGTTGGATGGCCGCAAGGCCGATGAAGCGATGGCTTCGAGCGACCTTTGGACGCTCATTAAAAGCGACGGCTGGGTCAATCCCGCGCGCCTTGCGGTGATGCCCGACGGTTCGGTGCTCAAGTGCCCTGCCGCCGTTGCGGAACTTGAGCAGGTGCTGGTCAACGTGGAAATTCCCGCCCTAAAGCGTTGGGTGCACGTAAAGCTTGATCCGCAAGCCGTGAATCCGTCGACGTCGATTGCCGCAAGCATCACGCAGACGGAAAGTCTGCTTCTGGGGATTTCGCGATCGGCCGAGAGCTCCTTGAAGCATTCGCTCCTGCTCACCGCTTTGCCCAAGGTGATGTCGGGCCACGCCGTGACGGTGGCCGGTCCTGCGGCGATGGCGTCCACCTTGGCCCGCGCTCAGGGAAATCTTGCCGGTGAAATCAACTACCGCACGATGGCAAAGATGGCCGAGGACGCTTTGCCGAAGATCCGAAACGCTCTGGAATTTGTGGTGATTGCGATGTTCCCGGTGGTGGCGCTGATTGCCCTGGTGTCAGGCTCCGGGATGGCGGGGGTCGTTCGAAGCTATGTCACGCTTCTTTTGACCGTTCAGCTGTGGCCTGCGTTGTCGAGCGTCGTCAACTACCTTGTCATTGCGCATGATCTGCATCCTTTCACGCTGCTGGCGCAAAACTTCGGGGGCTCGAGCCTTCAGGCCGCCACGCTCATCCGCGAGACGGGAGCAAGCTCTCAGGCGATTGCGGGGGCCTTGCTTTGTGCCGTTCCCGTGATTTCCTACGCCTTGGTGCGAGCCGGCGACATGGCCGTGGGACAGCTTGTGGGAGGTTTGACGCAGCCCGCACAAAGCGCTGCGACATCTCAAGGTGCCGCAATTGCCGCGGGAAATATCTCGCAGGGCAACGTGAGCGTGTCAAACGTGTCTTCGAACAACGTTTCTTCCAACAAAGCCGATGCGTCGATAAGAAGCGTGGACAGCGGCATGGCGGTGACTCAGTCCGGTTACGGCACCGTGACGCGAGCCGCTTCGGGCGAGGTGACAGGTCTGCAGCGCACTGCCGTGAGTTTCGGGGTGGACTCTCAGATGCAGAAAAGTCTTGTACGCGGGCATTTGGCTTCGAACGTGGGGCAGACCTCGACCGTGAGTACCGACGCTGCGCGGTTTAGTTTCACGCAGTCGGCATCCAGCAGTGACTTTACGCAGCAGAGTTTTGCGCATGCCTTAAAGGATGCGTTGAGTGAACAGAAGTCTCTCGCGACGAACTATTCGGATACGAGCGGGTGGGGTAATAGTGTGACTTTGACGAGGTCGTCGGAGATGGGAATCAGTTCGAGCGTTACTGAATCGCAATCGTATTCAAGCCTTGCAGGTTTGCAGATAAACGGTAATGCTGGTGTCAGACTTCCTGACGATGATCCTGGGCCTCAGTTGCCGTATATAAGAAATCCCGCAAATTCTGTTGGAGTTCTCGCTGATCAGCAAAGTTCGGTTCTTGGGGGAGGAACTCCATTGCGTACGGTACCGCAGTCAAAGATGCTCTCGGATATCGATGCTCTGCCAAAACTTATGGCAGCGGGATCTCTTGGCGGTAATTGGACGGCGTCTGATGCACAAAACTTGGTGGATACAGCAACAGGAAAATTCGGCAACACAGACAGTCAGACCAGAAATAGCAATTATCAAATTGTTCGAGCGGCTGCAGAAAACGTCGCCAATAACCACTCAGATGAACGAGTGCGCAATTACGCTAGAGGTTTTGTCCAATCGTTGGATGCAACTCATTCAGCTGGTCGGGACCAAACACAGTCGCATGTGGAATCGATGTCGGCTGTCTCTACGTTAAACGAGTCGGATACCGGTTCGGTGACGACGTCGGCGGATGCCACTGTGCCGTTGATGAATTCCGCTGTTGAACGTTATGGCAGCGGTGAAGCTGTCCTGCGAGCGATGTATCAGCCCGCGGAAGTGGCCAGTTTTGCAGGAGAGCAATATGTTCGAGCCGGTGGTGCTGTTTCGCCCGCGGATCGATTTGGACCTGGGACGGTTGTTTCTGCCATTGAAAGAAATGCGGAGGTCTTTGAAGCCAGTTCAGCCAACGTACAGCGCGTGGCTGGCAGTAATGCGGCAAAGATCAGCGAAATATCGGGCTCTACCCTCAATGCTTCGAGTGCTGGGGATGTTATGAATGCCGGGGCGTCCGCAGGTGTCAAGCAGTTCGATGCGCAGCACGGACAGTTTGTTGCGAGACATCAGAGCACCCGACAGGCGCGAGAAAAGCAGATGAACTTTGATCGAGGTGTGATGCTTGTTGCTCGAGAAGCCTACAACATGGAACATCAAGACAAGAACTTTGCCTTGCGAAACGCCTTTATGGGCGGATGGGGCTATCGAAACGGTGACCAGATCCAGGAAGACCTGCGGTCTTGGGCGGCAAACAATCCAATCTTGAATGACCGTCTTGAGCAGATCGGTGCCAGTGACAGGGATTATGTGTCCCCGTCAGATTGGGAGCATTTGGTGGAGATCGCGCGTCAGCCGAAGGGAATCAGACTGCCATGAAGTTCTCAGTAGGAATCGAACGGATCTGTGTCGTGATGAATGTCCGGATCGGTGAAGGAGTCATGCCAGCCATCGGAATCCGGGAAAGGCTTGTAAAACGGACTGCGAGGATCGAAATGATTGAAGTAGTAGTCGGGAAGACCGGAGTCAATCGGCTCCGAGTCTGAAGACGAATGCCATTGGTGGAAATCAGGGCGTTGATTGTCGTCGGGCCACCATGGGGACTGATGACGAAGACGCCGGGAATGCTCTGCGGCAAGCCGTTGGGAGGAGAAAAGTGAATCAAGCTTTTCTCCGACCGCGACCATGATGACACTGACAACTTCAAGGATTTTGAGATAGCAGGCAGTGATGAGGTTTAAAGAATTCATCTTTTGTAGAAACGACGGAATGCATTCATTCTTGCCCAGTAACGATGCATTTTGTGAGAATGAGCAATATAGCGTCGTTTTTCTTCGATGTTTAGGTGGCGAGGTGCGAATAAATCATCGATTTTTCCTCCTACATCAATAAGAAGAATGCTGATGAACTCCAGAATCTTCAAATACAAAGCCGTGATTGGATTGAGTTTGCGCATGGCGACACCTTTGACGTTAAATCAAATAAAAGAAAGGGAGTGATGGGAGATTCGATGGAAAGGTGCCGTGTAGAAAAAAGATGTATTTCGCATGATATCGACTCGGATGAAAAAGCAGATTGAGTGTTACAAAATCAAATAAATGACCTCTCGAGAGCTGCTTTTTGGCTAAAAATTACATAAGCGATTTTATTATATCTGGCTGATTTTGAAAATGGAAGAATCTAAGGGAAAAATTACAGAAAACAAATTGACCGTATTTCGATCGTTTGCACTCGAAGTCGGTTGTACATTAATTATTCAGGAGAATTTGCCGCATTGTCTTGATGTCAAATTGAAAAAAGGCTTACCCGGCGTCTATATTCAATTGCGAAAGCGAGGTGAAATCTATATCGGCGAGGCCTGCGACATTCTGGATCGACAAAAGGAACATTTACACAACGGTGTCAAACTGGCTGCACTTGCGATTCTTCCGACCGACATGATGGATATGCAGGGACGAAAGAATCTGGAGACGTCCGTGATTGCTTCGGCGCAGAAGAGGGGACTGCGTCTTGCGAACAAATCCAAGGTCAAGCTTGCCGAAGAACTCAATCGTCGCAAGGAATATCTCTCGGTTTCTGCCGCCGTTCAGAAGCTCGATCGCATGGACGAGTACGCCGTCTTTCAGTTTGGTCAAGGCGGCTGGCTTGAAACGCTCGAGGAAGCCAAGAACAAGGCTACTGCAAGTGACTGGGAGCGCTACATGAACTTTCGCGAGTCTCGGTTTTCCCATGAAGCGCTTCTTCTGATCACGACCTACGTGCGGCGCGTGATTCCCGATCCTGAGCTCAATTACGGCAAGACTTGGTGCATCACACTGAACGAGTCCGGATGTCCGGCTCCGCAGTGGATCATCGTCAATACCCAGGCCGGCTCGGTGTTTTGCGTGAACGTTCATTACCTCGAGGAGGGGGCCATTGTAAAGGCGGAGTTCAGGCTCGAAAGACGTCGCCTGGATCTTCTGCTGGAGCGTTCCAACGGCAGCGATGAGGAGATGCAGATCATGCTTGGCATCACCCATGGCCATTTTGACTTGAAGCGCAACTACTGTGACTTGCAAAAAGATACGACGATCAAGACGTACCCGGTTTCGAGCAACAAAGTCAGCCTCGAAATGGATCTCGATCAGGCACTGGAGTTCTTTCAATCGCCGATCGGCGTGGCCATGATCTCAGGGCGTGTCGACTCGATAAATGGCAAAGAAGTAGGAGAGGGATTCCGCCTGGGCCGCCTGTTCTTCTGACTGGAGTGATGGTTGCCGGTAATTTTTTGGTTTGCTTTCGTGACCGCTTGTTTGACTGTTGGTGTCAGAGCGTATTCGGGACACTACTAATGGGTATACTGCGGGTTTCCATTAACCGTGTAGAGGAAAGTTGTATTACATGACAAATAAGCGCACTTTGGCAGACTGGTTCCTGGCGACTCGCCCGTGGTCGTATCCGGCTTCGACAATGCCGGTGGCTTTGGTCCTTGCCTACTATTTCGCCGACGGGGTTGCCGTTGATCCGGTCAATGCCGTCTGGGCGCTTGTGAACATCGTCATTTTCCATGCGGCAGGCAACGTTTGGAGCGACTATTTTGACTTTCGGTACGGCGTCGACAACCAAAACACTTTGGGAGTTCGCCAGCTTGTCGACGGTAAGTTCGTGGCCCGGGAGTTCCTCGGGTTTGCAATTTTCCTTTTTGCCGCTGGAACGCTGTGTGCGCTCTTTCTCGTTTGGCGAACGGGGTTGCCGTTTCTGGCGGTGACTTTTGCGGGCATTGCGGCGGCGCTGGTGTATCCGCCTTTGAAGTATCGCGTCGGCGGTGACGCGGTCATCTTTATCGCCTATACGCTCACGCCGCTTTTTGCTACGGCGTGGATCGTGACGGGGACGTGGTCATTTGATGCTATCTGGGCGGTACTGCCCACCGGAATTCTCACGGTCGGCATTTTGCATGCCAATAATTTGCGAGATGCTCAGACGGATACGGAGGCAGGTATTCGTACGCTTGCCTCAGTCTTGGGACAAAAACGGTCGGTGTGGCTGTATCAGTTTGAGATGCTCGTGCCGTTTGCAATTTTGTTGGCAACTGTTTGGCTCGGGATTTTGCCGTTGACAGTGCTGTTGACTCTGCCTGTTGCCGTGGGTGTGATGGCCCTGTGCAAGCAGGTCGGACGATTTGATGGCGTCAATACGGAGAGCATCGCAACGCTCGACGCTTCGACCGCTAAAACGCAGCTGATGTTCTCAATGCTGATGGTGGCGGGGCTTATAGCCGGGCATTGGCTGACTTGACAAAAGCTGTCTAGCGACAGAACGCTCGATTCTCGGAAGATGGGAGTCGGGCGTTTTTCATGTGGGTTATGGATGTGTGACTTGATCGTAAGCAATGAAGCGTTGCTTAAGCTGTTGATACCTGAGGACATAAGGAAGCCCCCATAGGTCACTCTCTTGACTGACATTTTTGGCGTGAGGGATAACCCTTGCAAATGCGCAAAACGATGAAGGCAAAGGAGCCAATGGAACTGCAGATTGCTCGGCTCTTCGCCTTTTGCAAAGTTACAAAGCTGTTGATTTAAAAATCTGGCCAAGCACGAAGAAAGTTTGAGCAGCAGGGCTATCGGTGGCATGATCCGCTTTGACGACCATGTTTTTGAATCGTCTCGTACGGTTTGCGCAACTGTCCTCTCAGAACAGAGAAGATTTTTTCAGAGGGATTGTTGGAGATGCCGGTTGCATTGGTGTTCAGCATGTGTCGAAACAAGTTTTTCTTATAATCAAGACTTTGCTCACCTTGGCAAAATGCTGACTCCAGGGGTCTCTACGGACATGCATCTGCTGTTCTTTTGATGTCAAGGTCGAATCTCAATAAAAATCTCTCTGACACGTGTACCGGTGGGTTGCCTCCGTTGCCACGTGTTTTAGTCTTATAGGAATCAACGATGCAAAGAAAAGTTCGCAAGAGTGAGGCGGGGGGGGGTAGACCCTAATTTCTCGTCCTTCGCTACTTCACGCTTTCACCGCACTCCGCTCGCAACGGCCGCTCTTCTGGCCATCCTCACTCTTCATTCCGCGCACGCTCTGCCGACATCTTCCGACGGCACGACTACGACACTTGATCTGTCTTCCTCAATTGCGGAGCAATTCCCTGAACCTCTCGACCCTGGGCTTCAATACGACCAAACGTATGCCGGTACGGAAGTAGACAAAGGAAAGCTCAATTCAATATATCGTATTGACCTGCCCGCGGCTAACTCGCAACATTTATTCTCGGATTCTCTGGCCGCGCAAACGATGTCGGCGGATTCTTCAGCCATCAAGCTGAAGGTTACGTCAATGGACGGAATTAAGGGATTTCTATTTGCCAATTACGCCGATTTCAACTCAACAAACGTAGTGGCAAACGGCGGTTTGCTTCATATTCAACTCAATAATTCTTCGGACGGCGCTCAACCGTATGTCTACGAAGGGGTTGACTATAAGACCTTAAATCCCCTGTCAAATGTTGCAACAGTGGCTCTCCATAGCAGCAATGGCGCAACTGACAATCAACTCTATATCCAGGACTCGGCAATCACACTGCAGACAGAAGGTAAAACAGGTCGGGGATGGCAGGCCTCTGCTGTAAATATCGCAAACATTACCGGTGATGTGACGGGAAACATTGCGGTCATTGACAACTCGCGAATTTTGTACGACGAAGGTACTGATCAATATTCAGATACGAGAATACGTCTTGGTGCCGTAAATCTGACGAAAGTCAACAAGGAAATCAGCGTCTCCGACAATCAGCTCTGGGTAACAGATAGTGCGCTTGACATTAATTCTCTTTACGCGGTTTCCATCTACTACAGCGGCTACGGCAAAACGAAAGCCGACAACAACACTGTTTACGTTACGGACAGCCTGTTGACGCTAAATCCTTATGTCGATCCCAACGTTCGTGATGCGCACGAAGGCATCTATGCTGTTGCCAGTGCAACGGAAGCAAATGGAAATTGGTTGGAGATCACTAATAGTTCACTCACGGTTCTTAACTGTGAAGACCCGACCATTCAGTACATTGAGACTGTCAAAGGAGCAAAATCCGCCCAAGGCAACACACTGATTGTTCGCAATTCTGACATCACCTCAAAATCAACGATTTACTTTAGCGCGGCCACGGTAAATCATTCACAAGGTGCTGACTTTGCCAATGGCAATTCGGTCTTTATCGGTTCAACAGATAAAGACAACCAGATGACCATTACTCACGAACAAGACGGTACTCTCACCTTCGTATACGGCGGCCGTGTTTATTCGACAGACTCCGGCAAAACAGTACAAGCAAATACCAACCAAATTTCCATCGAAAATCTCAACATCAACAATAACGCTCAGATCATTGGCGGATACATTTGGGGAAAAGGGTCAAACGGAGATGCTTCCGGCAATCAGTTGACCATCTCTAATTCGATTTTCAGCGGTGATGCGACCGGTGGAACTGTATTCGCCGGCGGTTATGCAAGCGCGACCGGTACGGCTACCAATAACACGGTTTCAATTTCAAATTCGAAATTGGCCGACGGAGTCGCTATCTACGGCGGTTATGTCGGAAGTGCCAGCAATGCAACCCTTCCGGACAGCATTTCCAGAGTCACTAATAATTCGGTGATTATCGGCGAAAACGTCACCAATCTGGACGGAGGCAGATGGAATGCAACCTCAATTCTGGGCTGGAACGGCGTGCTTGCAACCGGAGGGAACAGCTTTACGACAGCCAGTTCTTTCGATGTCGAAACGATCGGAGGTTTTCAACATTACAGCTTCATTCTCAACGAGCATAGCTTTGACAGTGGTGCTGTGATCAATGTCACCGGTTCTCTTCCTGTTTATTTTCAACCTGATGGCGATGAGCACTCTACGGTCGCTATAGGTGGCTCAAATCTCAACTTGACGGCAGGAAAGCAGTACACCTTGATTCAAAGTGCAGCAGGCTTTAAAGACAATGACAACGCAGACATCGTTGCCGGCAAGCTCTCTGATGATGTCAAGGGCCAGCTCACCATTACGTCCATCGAGTCTCTAGCCAGAGTGGAGAAAAGCACTCTGAGCAAGGATGACTACGATCTGAGCATTGTCGACGGTACCGGAAATGAACAATCACTCGTTATGGAAGTCACCGGTTTGCCCGTCAGCTCGACATCCGTCAATGACCAAACTGACACGCTGGTCGAGTCATCTCTGTCGGCTTTGGCCACGGCTTTTGCCGCCGATGATCTCTTTGTGGATTCAGTTCTCAGAAGCAGGGACGGTAAACGTGACGGGCTTTTTGCTGCCGCACGGGCGGGCATGTACAGCTACGACACCAACACGCGACTGGAAACGAACATCGTCAACGGTTTGGTGGGCTTCTCGGCAAGTCTGGGGCAATCCAATGTCGGTGCATTCCTTGAAATGGGCCATGCGTCCTACGATTCGCGACTCAATTCGACGCTTGGGAATGTCCGCGGTCAAGGCTCTCACAACTACGCCGGCGTCGGTGTTTTCGTTGACTACGCGCTTCCCGTGGAAGGCTGGCGTCTGACCGGCTACGTTAAGGGCGGTTCTTTGCATAACGACTTCAACGCGATGATCGTCGGCGTTGATGCGGGTTACGACAAATCCAGCGCCTATTGGGGTGCGCACCTGGGCACGCATTACGACATCGATATGCCGGGGCTGACCACGCGCGTTTTCTTCTCGTACTTCTATGACGGACGAGAATCGGAAAGCTACGAAATCGGCGGCACGGCCGACTTCGGCGGCGCACACATCGAATACGACGCCTTGAATGCGCACCGCGTTCAGGCCGGAAGCATCTTTCAATTCAAGATGAGCGATCGACTGCGTCCATATCTCGGGCTGACGTTTGAGCAGATTCTGGCTGCTGAAGCCAAAGGCACTGCCACGGACGCTGTCGGAAAACTGGATCTCAGAAGCAGCGATCTGGAAGGTAGCACGGGGATTCTGTCTGCAGGCTGGACGTACTTGAACGAGCCGGGAACATTCTCGTGCGAATTCGGTCTGAACGGCTACGCCGGCACCCGCAACGGCGTGAGCG
>OGIE01000256.1_pt1 | contig 78634 bp, 70 predicted proteins | sample 1571581 | NCBI WGS metagenome assembly OGIE01 (sample SAMEA2582021, study PRJEB24529) | metagenome | biome: Human gut stool | place: China | collected 2011
ATACAATCATTTCTATAGGGCGGACGCCCGACATGAAATAAGCTGCCGGAAAACATGTATATTTGTTAGCCAATCTGTACAATCTGGCAGCTTATGAATGGGCTTGGCTGAACTGTTACTGGAAAGAAAAAATATTATGCAGGAGGAGAGAAACAGTTGAAACGAAAAATATATGATCGCCTATTAGAATGGAAAGAAAAAGATCATGGCAGTTGTGCAATGTTACTGGATGGCGCACGCCGGGTAGGGAAAAGTTATATTGCAGAGTTATTTGGGAAAAAAGAGTATAGAAGTTATTTACTGATTGATTTCGCCCATTTACCGGAAGAAGTTCGTAATATATTTGAGCATGATATTGCTGATTTTGATATGTTTTTTCATAAATTATCTGCATATTATAGAAAAATTCTTTATAACAGAGACTCTCTTATTATTTTTGATGAAGTTCAAAGATATCCACAAGCGAGAGAATTGATAAAATATCTGGTGCAGGATGGACGGTATGATTATCTGGAAACAGGATCGTTAATATCATTAAAAGTGAATATTGAAAATATTGTAATTCCATCTGAAGAAGAACATATTGAAATGTTTCCTATGGATTTTGAAGAATTTTTGTGGGCACTGGGAGATGAAACGACAGTTCCGTATTTACAGGATTGCTTTGAAAAGATGCAGCCATTAGGCCAGGCGATGCACAGAAGAGTAATGAATGATTTCAGACAATATATTCTAACCGGAGGAATGCCACAGGTAGTAGATATTTATAGAAAGACGAAAAGTTTTGAAGATGCAGATAGAATAAAAAAAAGAATTCTTACGCTGTATCGTCAGGATATCACAAAATTTGCACGAGGTTATGAAGCAAAGGTATTAGCTGTTTTTGATGAATTACCGTCACAATTATCAAAAACTGAAAAAAAATATAAACTTTCCGAGATCAGCAAAGGGGCAAGATTCCGAGACTACGAAAATGCTTTTATGTGGCTGGCAGAGGCAATGATAGTGAATAATTGTTATAATGCCACAGAACCTACAGTTGGATTGGCTATGAGTGAAGAACACACAACCAGAAAATGTTATATGGCAGATACAGGACTTTTGGTGGCACATTCTTTTATGGATGACAAATTTACAGATAACGAGTTATACAGAGATATTTTGTTGGACAGATTGCATGTGAATGAAGGTATGTTAATGGAAAATATTGTGGCACAGGAATTAAGGGCAAGTGGACATAAGCTTTTCTTTTATTCCAGATCAGATACAAACAATCGTGAAAATAATATGGAAATTGATTTTTTGATTAGAAAAAAGAGAAAAATCTGTCCGATTGAAGTTAAGTCTGGGGTATATAGAAAACATTCATCATTAGATAAATTTAGAAGTAAATTTAAAGGGAAAATTGGTCAACCGTATATTTTATATACGAAAGATGTTTTTGTAAAAGAGGAGGTGATACATCTTCCGATATATATGGCAATGTTTTTGTGAAGAAAATTACAAGTATAATAACAGCAAACGATGAAATATTTTGGAGAGGGAGAGCAAATGGCAAACTTAAGAAGACATTATGGATATGGGTTATACCATGGATGAATACAAGCAGGCGTTTCAGACAGAAAAACAACTGATTGAAAAGTGATACCAATTTCCTATTTTTTCTTAGATATCTGCCCGTTTTGGGTTGCAATCTCATGTCGAAGAGAGTAGAATATTGTCTGTAGACAATAGTACATTGGTCACACATTCTTAAATATAGATCTCCGTGGGCTGTCAGATACCGCCGGCTGGGATATGAAAATCATAAATTACTCTGGGAACGAATACGCTATGGATTTTAACAGAAAAAAGCTTCGTCTGGGTGACGTACTGGTGAACAGTGGCGTTATTACGGCTGAACAGCTGCAGAAGGGTCTTGAGCTGCAGAAGGGCTCTGGCCGTAAATTGGGAGAAACTCTCGTTGACGAAGGAATTACTACAGAAGAGAATATTGCGAAAGCATTGAGCAGCCAGTTGGGCTACGAAATGGTTGATCTGCAGGATGTCTCCATTGATGAAGAAATCCTCAATCTGGTACCCCCGAGCATTTTAAAGAAGCATAAGATGATCCCGTTTGAATATTCCAGGACGGGGATGAATGTTCTGCGCGTGGCAATGTCAGATCCCATGAACATGGCTGCCATGGACGATATCAATATTATTACGAACCTGCAGGTGGAGCCGGTCGTGGCAACACCGCGGGATGTGATGCTGGCTCTCGACCGCTATTACGGACAGGCAGAGGTAAACTCCGCACTCGAAGAGTACGTAAAAGAAAAGACGAGCCAGATGGCGGAACAGGAGGATATCTATAGCGACGACATCAACAACTCCCCGATTGTACAGCTGGTAAAAACGATGATCGAACAGGCTGTACGCCAGCGTGCATCCGATATTCATATCGAACCGATGGAGAAGCAGGTCCGGGTGCGTTACCGTATTGACGGTGCCCTGTATGAGAAGGCTGCCTACAACATCAGCCTTTTACCGGCACTGGTTGCACGTATCAAGATCATTGGCGGCATGGATATTTCTGAGAAGCGTAAGCCGCAGGACGGCAGGATCACGCAGGTGGTGGACCGGCGCGAATTTGATATCCGTGTATCCATTCTGCCTACGGTATATGGCGAGAAGATCGTTATGCGACTTACCTCCAAGAACGCCTTATCGAGGGAAAAGAGCCAATTGGGCTTAAAGCCGCATGACTTACAGAAATTTGACCATATTTTGAAAAATCCGCATGGTATTCTGCTTGTGACAGGACCTACCGGAAGCGGTAAGTCTACAACGCTCTATACCGCGCTTAGTGAGTTAAATAAAGAAGATGTAAACATCATCACCGTAGAAGATCCGGTGGAAGCAAATATTGACGGAATCAACCAGGTGCAGGTCAACAATAAAGCGGATCTGACCTTTGCATCGGCACTGCGTTCCATCCTGCGACAGGATCCGGACATCATTATGATCGGAGAAATCCGTGATCAGGAGACGGCATCCATTGCCGTACAGGCATCCATCACAGGTCACCTTGTGGTATCTACGCTGCATACGAACTCCGCAGCCAGCACGATTACCCGTCTGGTAGATATGGGAATTGAACCTTACCTGATTGCAGACTCTACGGTTGGTGTTATTGCACAGCGACTGGTGCGCCGCCTTTGTCCTGATTGTAAGAGGGCAAAGAAGGCCGATGCCGAAGATCTTGAAATGCTGATGCGTAAGCCGGAGGAAGATCTGACAATTTATGAGCCATGCGGCTGTGCAAAATGCGACGGCACAGGCTTTCGCGGACGAATCGGTGTGTATGAAATCATGGAAGTGACTCCGCAGCTGAAGCATATCATCAGTAAAGGCGGAGAAGTGGAAGCCATCAAAGCACAGGCGCTGAAGGACGGTATGCATACCCTGCGTATGAGTGCGACCGAGCTCGTCCTGGATGGAACGACATCCGTACAGGAAATGATGAGAGTATCTTTCGACTTGTAGAATGGGAGGAACGACAATGGCCAATTGGGGCTATGTGGCGATAGATAAAACAGGAAAAGAAATCAAAGGCAGCAGGGACGCCGATACACAGGAAGCCTTAACGAGAGATCTGAAGCAGCAGGGACTCATCGTTCTGGAGGTAAAGCAGCAGAATACCTTAACACGGGATATCAACATCAGCTTTGATAAAAAGCCGGCAGCCAGAGATCTCGCCGTGTTCTGCCGGCAGTTTGCCAGCATCGTGCGTGCCGGTGTCAGCATCATTGAAGCTCTGAATATGTTGGCAGAGCAGACAGAGAATAAGCTTTTACAGAAATCCCTCATGGCAGTCCGTGCCGATGTGGAAAAGGGGGAGAGCTTCGCAGATTCCATGGCAAAGCATCCCAGGGCATTTCCGGAGCTTTTGATCCAGATGGCGAGAGCAGGTGAGGCATCCGGCAGCCTGGAAATCTCCATGGAGCGTATGGCAATCCAGTTTGAAAAGTCCGCGAAGACACAGGCCTTGGTTAAGAAAGCCATGATCTACCCGATAGTGGTTGCCTGCGTAGCCGTAGGCGTTGTTGTAGTCATGCTGGTATTCGTTATTCCACGATATACGGATATGTTTGAAGAGCTTGATGCCGAGCTTCCTGCAATTACACTTGCCGTTGTAGGACTCAGCAATTTTATTAAAAATTACTGGTTTATTATCGTCCCGGTAGTAATTGCGATTGCAGCAGCCTTTCATATGTGGAAAAAGACCTTATCCGGCAAGCATGTTTTAGGAAAACTGGCACTCAAATTTCCAATGACGAAAAACCTGGTAATAAAGAGCGCCTCTTCCCAGATGGCCCGCACCTTAAGCACGCTGCTTACCGCAGGTGTTCCACTCACGGAAGCAGTAGATATTGTAGCGGATACCATGGGAAATATCTGGTATAAGGAAGCTTTAAAGGATGCGCTCGAGCAGCTTCTGGTCGGCGTACCTTTATCCCAACCGTTACAGACCTGCGGACTCTTCCCACCGATGGTATACCATATGGTACGAATCGGTGAAGAAGCCGGCTCCACAGAAGAAATGCTGAACAAACTGGCAGACTACTATGAAGAAGAAGTGGAAATGGCCGTCCAGTCCTTAATGGCCGCCATGGAACCGATGATTATCATCATCCTCGCCGGAATCGTCGGCATCCTTCTCGCTGCCGTCATGCTTCCCATGGTCAACATGTATGCGGCACTTGACAACCTCTGATACCAGCTTAGCCATGGAATTTCTCAACACCGGAATGGGTGCTTGCACACAGGTTCCGGTGTTGAGAAAATTCCATGCGCGAAGCGCCCACAAGATGAAATAAGGCTGAGCCGTGAAACGGCGGGAGGTTGCGGAGCAACCGTGCCTTATGAATGTTGTGGGAAGCTGGTATCAGAGTGTTCGCAGATGCTCTATGCTGACGTCATAGGTCAAAGATATGTGAAAAATATGTAAACAATTCCACAAAATTTCCAATAATATATACAAATTGAATAAAAGTGACTGCGACGTAGGGACAGTCATTTTTAAATAAAAACAACAAACAAAGGAGAATTTTCATGAAAAAGGAAAAAATGAATAACAAAGGTTTTTCACTTGTTGAGTTAATCATCGTTATTGCGATTATGGCGGTACTCGTTGTAGTTCTTGCTCCACAGTACTTAAAGTATGTTGAGAGATCCAGAAACTCAACAGATTTACAGAACGCAACTGAAATTGTTACAGCACTGCAGGTTTATGGATCCGATCCGGAGGCAACTGTTTCAATTCCTACAGCTGCATTTAACATCAAAATTGATAAGTCAGGAACAGTTGCATTGGGAAAGACTTCATTTGAAGGAGCAGCATTAATTGATGCAGGACTTGCAGATGCAGATGGAAATCTGAAGATGAAATGTCAAAGTAAGACATTATGGGATAATTATACAATTACAGCAACTCCTTCTAATGGTGGGCTTGTATTTACGTATTCATCAGCAGTTGGTACCACTACAAACACAAATTTCCAAACAAAGATGGAAGGAAATACCCCTGAAACAAGTAAATAGTATATTTTATAGCTTTCAATACCTCCCCCCCTCTCGTCACAGCAGAGCCTTAAGGTCGTCGGTTTCGACGATCCCTTGATCGCTCGTGTACCCTACGACCTTTATGAAGCGAGAGCCCGCGATTCTGTGATCAGAATGGGTGGAAGTGCCACAAGGACTCCTGCGGTATATGCCGCAGAAGTCCTTGTGGATTTAAGAAGAGCAACAAAACTCGAAAAAGATTGAAAAATATGTAATAACAGTTTTAATACCATCAACATTTATGGACAAGGATATTCCCTATGCTCGCAGAAATTATTTTTTACATCTTCATATTTCTTTTCGGAATCGTGATCGGCAGCTTTTTAAATGTCTGCATTTACCGCATACCGAAACATGAAGATATCGTGAAAACACGGTCACACTGCATGTCCTGTGGTTATCAGCTCAAGTGGTATGACATGTTTCCGGTATTCAGTTACCTCTTTCTGCGGGGCAGATGCCGGAAATGCCATGCGAAGCTTTCCGTACAGTATCCGCTGATTGAAGCAGCGAACGGCATTCTTTATGTAATGATCGTGTGGATTCATGGGATGACAATTACTTCTATATTATATTGCCTGCTGGTTTCTGCACTTCTGGTAATCAGTGTCATTGATTTCAGAACCTTTGAGATTCCCCTTGGAATCAATATTTTCATTCTGATTCTTGGAATCGTCCGCGTAGCAACAGACTTTACCTGTGTGCTGGACTACGTGATCGGATTCCTAAGTGTGAGCGTTGTGCTCGCCATTCTGTATTATGCCTCTAAAGGAAGAGCAATCGGTGGAGGCGATGTGAAGCTCATGGCCGTCTGCGGACTGGTGCTTGGCTGGAAGCTGGTTCTGCTGGCATTCTTTTTAGGATGCATTTTAGGATCAGTCATTCATATTATCCGGATGAAGGCATTTGGCGCCGACCGGGTTCTGGCGATGGGGCCATACCTTTCGTTAGGAGTACTCCTTGCAGTTTTGTGGGGAAATACCATGATTCAGTGGTACATGGGACTACTGGGTTTTTAACCTTAAGATCGAATATTATACCTGCTTGGTAATCCCGGCAGGTTTCTTGCGTATATAAGAATAATATTACAAAAGGAGGAAACGATTCGTGGCTGGTAAAGTAATCAGTATAGAAATCGGATATTCACTGACAAGAGTGTGTGAGGTTGACTATAAATCAAAAACCCATAAGGTGTACGGGTATTTTTCAATGCAGACTCCGGAGGGAATGATCAATGATGGAATCCTGAATCTCAACGAAACATTCGTGACTGATTTAAAGGAGACCCTCGCTGAACACAGAATGAAGTCCAAACAGGTGATGTTCACCCTGACTTCGACCAAGATCGCCAGCCGTGAGGTTACGATTCCTTTTGTGAAAGAAAACCGGATCATGGATGTTGTAAATGCCAATGCGTCGGACTATTTCCCGGTGGATTTAAGCCAGTATCAGCTTGCGTACAGCATGCTTGGTGTGACCGGAAATCCGAAGTCCGGACAGCAGTATAAGCTTCTGGTTCTGGCAGCGCCGCAGGCGCTTCTCGATGGTTATCAGCAGCTTGCCAGGGCACTGAAGCTGGAGCTTGCAGCCCTTGACTATGCCGGAAACAGTATTTATCAGGTCGTAAAGGATGAATGTGCACAGAAAGCCCAGATGATCGTTAAGATCGAGGAGGGTGCAACCATGGTGCTGGTTGTGAATCAGTCGGTGATTTCCTTTATCCGAAGCGTTTCCTACGGTGTGCAGGAGGCATTGGAACTGACCTATAACCTTCCTTTGAAAAACCGGATTGAGACGCCGGAACAGGCAATGGAGCTTTTGTCCAGGAAGTCCTTTGTGGTGCTGAACGATGGATCCGAAGAGCCTGAGGGCAGTGAAGAAGAAAAGTCCAAAGAACAGGAATTCTGCGAATCCATGACAGATGTACTGGTTCCACTGGTTGGTGCGGTTTCCCGTGTTGTGGATTACTATGTTTCCCATAATGCCAATATCCCGATTGAGAAGATTCTCTTAACCGGTCTTGGTGCAAATATGAAGGGGATTCACAGACTTTTGGCTCAGCAGCTGGACTATCCGATTGAAATTTTACGTCAGGCAGAGGGCTGGAACCTGGAAAAGAGCTTTGAAGGTAAGTTCTTCGGTGAATATGTTGCCTGTGTGGGTGCCACAGCAGCACCGCTTGGCTTTAAAGCCGATAATGAAAAGGGCAAAGGCGGTAAGACCGGAGATACGAAGAGTAAGGGCAAGGTGAACGGAATCCTGATTGCTGCTGCGGTCTTTGCATTCGGCATACTGGGGGCTGTAATTCTGAGTGTGGCTTCTGCCATTACCTATGTCGCAGCAAAGGCAGAGAACCGGGCACTGCAGGAGCAGATGGCAGGTTTACAGGAAATCAAGCCGATTTATGATAATTATGTGAGTACCAAAACAGCTTATGACCGGTTGACGGCCATGCATGATGCCACCCGCAACCGGAACGATGACTTATATGAGTTTATGGAAGAACTGGAACGTAAGATGCCAAGTAACGGAGTAATCACTTCCTTTACCAGTGATGCAGAGACGGTAACGATCAACATGTCGGTATCTTCGAAGACGGAGGCAGCATCGATGATTGAACAGTTCCGTACTTTTGATTCCCTCCTTCCCGACACGGTGTCGGTATCTTCGATTACCGCAGATGTGGATGGCGAGGATACCGTGCTTTCCTATAACTTTACAATTGTCGGATCCTACCGGGATATGGACGAAGCTCCGGAGGATGAGATGACCGATGAAGAAGCGATGCAGCAGAATCTGGAAGATACGGAAAACCACGAAGTGGCGAAAGCGCAGTAAAGGAGAAGAACGATGAAGGTATCAAAGAAAGATATTTATTTAATCATTGGATTTTTGGGAGTCCTCGCTTTCCTCTGTGCATTCCTGTGGATTTATCAGCCGACCATGGAAAAGGTGGATTCCTTAAAGGCAGAGAGCCGCTCTCTGGAAATAGAAATTGCAGATCTGCAAAGCAAGATGGATAACAAGGACACCTATGTGTCTAAGACTCGGGAAATGGCAACCGAGATGGACAGTATTTTGCAGATGTTTCCAGTGGAGTTAAAGGAAGAGGATGCTATCGTATTGACATTAACGGAGGAATTATTATCTCCGATGATCGTGACTACGCTTACCATGGATGAAACAGAACCGGTGGATTTCGAGCTTTATACACAGGAATCCGAAGAGGCAGAACCGGTCGATACGGGAGAAACGATACAGCTTGGACTCTACCGGAATCCGGTTTCCATGCAGTTTGTTTCCAGTTATGAAGCCCTGAAGCGGTATGTGAAGACCGTGGCTCTGCAGACAAACCGTACGAAGATCGTCGGGATCACCGCTTCTTATGATGAAATGACAGGCTTACTTACCTGCGTGGCAAACTTAAATATGTATTTTATTACCGGACAGGAAGACAAGACCTATGTACAGCCGGACTTCTCTTCGGTCATTACCGGAACGGATAATCCGTTCGGCTCCATCACGATGCCTTATGAAGCAGATGTTGCAGGACTTGCAGAGGATGCAACGGGTATTCATGTGGATGAGGAAGAGGCAGAAGAAGATAACGGTGAAGATATGTAGCTGCTGTCTGATTACGGATACCCGTCAGGAAGAAGGAGCCGGAAGAAGCCGCCGAAGAAAAGAACAGTCTGCATAGAGAACCTGAACAGAATAAGCAGGACAGAGGATACGCATGAAGCAGAAGGAAAAAGTTCAACAACTGAATAAGAACGCGGGCTTTTCCCTGCTGGAGCTTCTGATTGCCGTTACAATTCTGGCAATCATTACGATTCCCATGCTGCATATGTTCGTGACTTCCGCCAGAATCAATGGCAAGTCCCGGATCACCCTGCGGGCAACCGTACTTGCACAGGATATGGTAGAGGGGCTGAAGGCATATCATATCGATGAGATTCAGGATCAGTTTAATACGAGACATCTTGATATGTTGAATTCAACGATAACCTGTGAGGAATGTAAATATGACGATGATGGTTCAAATGTATATTATTTCTATTTGAAAAATGTCAAATTGGAAAACAGTATGTTTGATGCGAAAATCAAACTGGATGCCAGTGCATATATTGACGGAACATCGGAAGCTGGTAAACATGATATGCATCCCAACACAAGTGAAACAGTCAGACTTGCAAGTGCGAATAGGAATGCTTCATTTGTTTATAAAAAGAGTTGGGATGAAACGGCATTGAAAGATAAGAACATTGACGACTGTGCAAGAACATTCATTTTATCTTTTACGGATGATGTAACAACAGGAAAGCGGGTTGCCACTTTGAAATGTGAATATCAGAATAATGGTACAGACATTGTTCCACCTGCATATTCGGATTTTACAACCATAGGTGAATTTGACAGTAATAATTTTTATTTCCTTTATTATCCGTTATACGGAGCCAAGGATGATATTATCGAAATAGACTGCACATCAACAGCGATTACAGAGGAGCACCCGTTAAATGTTTATTTGGTGAAACAACGTGACGTCATGCTGAGTGATATACAACTTACGAATAAGGAAAATCTTTATAAAATAACAGTGACTGTCAAAGGAGATGGAATCTCAAGTGGCTATTTTTCCCTGTGCACCAATCTTGGAACTAATCTGGCAGATGAAAATATGGTTATAGATCAAGCTCCAGGCTTGAGAAGTGTCAGTTTCCCTGTTTATGATTTAGCTGGTATTCGAAACAAGAATTATGGAGAGCAGTCATCAAAGGATCAGATTACAGAATTTATATATGATATTGAAGTTGAGATATATCAGCAGGGAGCATATGAGGATAATTTTGGTACCAACTCTCAGCGATTGGTAAGCCTTGATGGAACGAAAAATTATTAGGAATATGAAAATGAACAATGGACACCAGATACGACAATTGCAGAAGAGGTTATGGAATCAGAAGAGGCGTAACAAAGGCTCTTCTATTGTTATTGTTATTATTGCAATGGCGATGATTGGAATATTAGCTACAACGCTTCTCTGGATGTCTTATTATGGCTATAAAATCAAGGCCAATGATATCCAAAACAAAAACAACTTCTATTCCGCTGAGACGATAATGGAGCAGATTATTGCCGGATTACAGGGTGAGGCTTCTGATGCCATGGCAAAATCCTATCAGATGGTGTTATCTAACTGGGATGATTATGAAGGAAGCGAATCAAACCGCTTTTCAGCCTTTGCTGCTTCTTATCTGGATACTTTGGTGGATGAATTCAGGATGAGTGGAAATCCGGATCAGTATGATAGAAATAAACTTAAAGATTATGTTGATCATGATCTGTGGAATAATGTAGACGAAGGTATGTGGGAGAATGGAACAGATGACTCGGCTGCTTTAGAAGCCAAAATGGAGCTTGTGAATGGAAACAGCCTCATTTTACGCAACCTGTTCGTTTCCTATACAGATCCGGCTAATAATCGTGTTTCTGTTATCAGGACAGATATCTGTCTGGATGTTCCTTATGTGGTCTTTGAGCAATCAGCTTCAATTGACCAGCTTTATGATTATGCGCTGATTGGTAATCAGGGGGTTATTGTCGATGGGGATGGAAAGACCACAGTATCTGGAAGTATCTATGCGGGAATCCATGAACCGGAAGAGGGGAAAAAGAAGGAAGATACTACGTTAACGGATGGAATCCATGTGCAAGGTACATCGAAGATCAGTGTAGAACATGCTAAATATGTAATATCAAAGGGAGACATTATCGTTGGATCCCAGCAGATGAATGGAGGTACGAAAGCATTATTTTCTGTTGAACAGGATAAAAACGGGACCTCTTTATATGTGGGTAATTTAGATGTGAATGGTGGAACCCTTAATCTTAATTGTAAAACTTATGTGGCAAATGATTTGGAATTATATGGAAGTGGAAGTAAAGCAACCATTGAAGATGAATATTATGGTTATGGCAATAGACAGCTTATAGGACTTAATGATACTGTGACAAATCAGGATCAAAGCAGCTCTGTCATTGTTAATGGTTCGAATGCAACAATTGACATGAGAAAAGTCAGAACATTAATGCTTGCCGGTCGTGCCTATATAGGAAGAAGCATAACAAAGCAGACAAGTCTTTCTGGAACAGAAGGGGAAACTTCTTCTACAGGGGAAGAACAGAAGAATGCTGTGCTGATGGGAGAATCCATCACTGTAAAGGGAGGTCAGATTGCTTATCTGGTTCCGCCGGAATGCCTTGGGGTGTTGGGAGAGGAGGTTATAATCGGACAAAATCCGATTACGCTGAAGCAGCACAATCAGATTGCAGAATATAAACAAAACAGTACAGAGCAGTTTAAGGAAGTGGATTTCAGTAAGCCGGTCAATAAGTTGAATGGGAAAAGCCTGTTGGAGTATGGTGTATCAGATATGAGCCATATTCGAAAGGTGAGTGTGCCAAACCCGGATGAAGAGAATAAGGCTTTTACATATTATTATTTGGTGATGGAGCCGGATGATGCGGCACGGTATTTTGCAGATTATTATGCTATTAACAAAGAATCCATAGATCATTATTTTAAGAAATATGCAGTTGGGGGGATTATGCTTGGTGATAAAAGCCAGGGGCCGGAGGATTCCTATACCATACTGGGTAATGCACTGGTAAGTCAGATGACGGATGATGGAACCGGAATGACTGGGGAGGTTCGTTTAATGACTCAATCGAATTCCTCTATTAGTGCCATGACAAGTGATGAAGTGGAGCAGGAGGCTTCAAAGATCGGGAAAGAAGTTGAACATCTGACTACGAATCTGAAGGAGGATGGCGGTGATCCCACAAAGGATGTATTTCAAAATATAATCAGACAGACAGAATTGACAGATTTTCTTGGCACAGGAGAGAAAACCGTTCCGTTTACAACAGATTCCGGTCTGGTTGGAATCCTTACGTCAGAGGACGAGTATTCTTTGTCTGAGGCTGGAAGTGAAGTATCCAATGTGCGTTTAATTGTTTCTACAGGAAAAAATGTGACGATAGACCGGAATTTTAAGGGGATTGTGATCTGTAGGGGAACTATTACCATTAATAGTGGAATGGCCACAGATATCCGGAATCGTAATTATTTATCAAGTTCAAATCAGGCAGATTCAATTAATAAGGAACTGTATCAGGTGCTAAATGCAGAATATACAGATTCCGGTACGGTATATAAACCGCTTGATTTCTTTGTGAATGGGACGACAAGTCTTAAGGAAGAAGTTAACCAGGCACCTACAGATCAATATGGAAATCTGGATATTAACTATACGAAAATTGTGCGTTATGTGAATTGGGAAAAGAGATAAGAATTAAGGAGTCAGAAGTCTTCAGAGTGACAATAACACAGGTAGAGGATATGAATACGAGAGACGGAAAATGTAAGTGGAATGAAAAAGGCTTTTCTTTAGTGGAACTGATTATTGTCATTGCAATTATGGCAGTGGTGATTGGAACGGTGGTCTTTTCAGTATCCATGGTTTTCAGTGCTAATGCCAAAACATGCTGCAATAATTTGCAGAGAGCAATTGCTGACTGTAAGGTGACTACTATGGGAAAGTCCGAAGCGTGGCTTGTATTATATCGTGGTAGTGACAATCAGATATATTGTCAGATGTATTACAATGAGGCTGTGATTGAAAACGATGCGGAAGGAAATCCGAAGGTCAAAAAGGATGATGACGGAAATGTAATTATGAAGGCTGTTCCTGCTAATGAGGAACCACAGAAAATTGGTGGAAAACGCGTGGTGGTTACCTATATTGATACAGAAGGAAATGAACATCAAGACCTTCCAACCGATGCAATTGATGTCAATAAGAGACTTACCATCGCATTTGATCGTTCTTCAGGTTCTTTTAAAAATGCACCGAAGAGCATGGAGATTATTGGTGGAAATCGGCATTATCATTTAGAATTCAATGAGCTTACTGGCAAGGTTACGGTAAAACAGATATAGCTTTTGGTTAATATGGAGACTTGGATGAAGGATCAGTTACATATGCAGAAACAGAATAAAGGTTTTTCGCTGGTAGAACTGATTATTGCGATTGCAATATTAGTGATAGTGACCGGTGCTGTCTGTAGTTTTATTGTCATTACATCCAGAAATTATGCGAATGGAAACAATGACATCGGAGTACAACAGGAGGCACAGCTGGCTTTTAATCAGATTTCAGATGTCGTAATTGATGCTCGAAACAGCATTAATTATGCAGGAGAAGATGGCTCCGGTAATTTCGTTAAGGTTTTGAAAGATTCCGAGTTTGCCAATACTCCAGAGGTGAAAAAACTGATTGTATATAATACTCTGACAGAAGAATCCGAAGGGAAAACACCGGATCCGTCAGCTTCATCTGTTCCGGCTGCATCAGCTAGTCCGTCAATATCGCCGGGGACTGTGACGGCAGATTTGTATAATTATATTTTTATGTGGCAGAAAAGTGATGAAAGTTTGTACTTCGCAAAGTGGAAACAGGAAGAAACAGAGCCGGTTTCAATCAGTGACTTTGAAGTGCTGGCAGAACATATCAATGACTTTCAGGTGGATTTAAGTCAGGTGGAGGAACGACGTGTTGTCAAATTGATGATGAATTTTACGGTTGGCACACGTGGCTTTCAGATGGCAAATAATGTAACCGTGCGTAATCAGGTTGTGATTAATGAGGCTGATATTCAGCCATTAGATAAAGAGATTTCAGTTGAAATTTCTATTCGTGAAAATGGACTGATTATGGAGCCCGGAGAAGAGTATCAGTTTGCGTCGCCCCAAATTAAGTCCATGAATGCTAAAAATAAGGAAATTGAATGGGCTTTTACTTATGATGGTGGGAAGACCATATTGGATAAAACCACGGGTGGAAGTGAGTTTATTGATAAGAAAAATGGTATGCTTAAGGTTGGCATAGATGAGGGAAAAGACGGGAAACCAAGCGAATTTGAAGTTGTAGTAATAATAAAAGCAACGAATGGTGATAAATCCAAGGAAGTACAGTCTTTACCGATTAAGGTTCAGATAAAGCGCGTGACTACGGTGACCTTACATAAGATGAGTGAGAAACTGCCTGATTCCAACGACAGTACTCCGGGTGCAATGGAGGTTATGCAGGGAAGCACCGTTATTCTTGGCGGTACGGTAGATGGCGTGAAGCTGGGAAGCAAGTGCGATTCCTGTGGAGAGGATCCGACAGGAGATAGATACCTGACCGGCTGGACGGTTGTGTCCGGTTCCGGTTTGTTGCAGAATGGAATTCAGGACTCTGACCATGAAACAGCTACCATTCAGATCAAGGCAGATGCAGCGGTGGGGTCTACGATTACCATTCGGGCAGTCTCAGACCTGTCCAGCCGACGTCCATACGGGTCGGTACAGGGCGAGATTACCTTGAAGGTTGTGGAGAAGAAGAATCCTTTAAAACCATTGCCGAGCGGTGAGTGGGAATATGGAAAGATTACAATGGTAACCGGCTCTACGATATCAAAGTTTACTACTGCGATTAATTCCCATGTGTTGGCAATTCACGTTGTGGATTTGAGCGGTGAAGAACCGGTAAGATATGTGTTATGTTATAATTCCGGATGGGAAATTCCTTTGGATCCCGGATTCTTTGGATTGAATCTGAATAAGCGTTATGGATTTTACTTACAGGGAATTGAATGCGTAACACAGGATGAATTAAATAGATATAACAGGTATGGTGGAACATTACATCGTTCATCCGATGATGAGATCAGGGAAGATTACCGGTTGCATGTAGAAAGTCAGGTACCTTTTGCTTATAAAGGAACGAAATTCCGAAGCGCAGATGTGTATTATACGATCATGGAGCCTGTTCAGGCAACTTATGAATATAAAGGAAAATCTTATTGCGGAGAAAATATTGTATTTGATACAGTAAACTTATTATCCAATACGGCAAATAAAGATAATATTTTAGCAGGTTTATCTTTTAAGACCATGTCGAATATAGAGCATAACTCTGTATTAAACTACATGAAATATAGCGTTTATAAGCAGAACGGAAATAGCTGGGATCCTATTTATGTTTTTGATGGACAGCAATATATAGGTAGTGAGCATAACTACAATGATAATCTAATAATTGCTAATCAGGGAAGCTATTCGTTGCCCAATATTAAAGTGGGAACCGGTGATCTGACGAATGTCGTTGGAACTTATCGTATTGTGCCTGGAATTTATTATGAAGCTAAAACCGTACAAAAACCGGAGCATATTATAGATCCGTTAGATTTTAAGTTTACAACGACTGGAACCAAAAAGTATTATGAACTACCGGAAAGTACTTTTTATGTAACGGTAACCGCGGAAGGAACAATGGATATTACTTCGGATCGCTTTACCGGAAGCGTATGCTTTCCGTTACCTGCAGAAATGCAGAATAATACTATTTTCACGGATCTGGCGAAGACGGAATGGCAGGATGCCAACATTCAGGATCAAGATAAAGGTGTTACCTATAATGCGATAGATTCCAATGGAAATCTGTCTACTATCCGGTTTAACAGGATCAGGTATCGTTATATTCAGAGTGAGAATGCCTACGAAGTGGAACCAATGTGGGAAACCTGCAAGGATGGTGGATTGAAGCTGAGTTATTCCTGCGGTATTTACAAGTGTCCTGCAAATGGTAGTAAGTGGGAGTGCCGGCAGGGAGCACAGGAAACGAATAACATTACCCTTGAATTTAAAAAGGATGGTGCAACCTGGTCAGCCCATGTGCCACTTCCGACAGATGATGATTTCATGTTTACCAAGGGAAGCACGGAACGTCAGTCAAAAACGAATTATACGATTAAAGGATATAAACGGGATAGTTACAATGAGGGCAAAGAGCTGAATAGTAAGGTACTTTATTGTGATTATGATGCAACCACAAAACAGTATAAACTGACAATAGCCAGAGAAGAGCAGGTAGAGGGGATTACAAAGACTATATATATTGCTGGAATATATACTTGGAAACCGGGTGATACAAAGTGGTATAAGGAACAACAGGATGGTACGTTAAAGGAATGTGTTGCCAATATCTTTATTACCATAGATGGGCATCGATATATGACTTATATTGCAGAACCTTCGAAGGATAATTTTGATTTTAGATGGAATAAGGATATAAGCTGGGGCTACCAAAGGCAATTATTTGAAATTACTGATACTAATGGTAAGAATCCAACAGGGTATAACTTCTCAAGGGCAAAATGTGAATCTAATGGAGATATTTATACATTGGAATTATATATAAACAAAGATGGTAATCAGACCTTGATTGGAAAATATACCTGTTCCTCAACTGGAACCACATGGACGCAGGTAAACTAACAAACCAATGTAGGGTGAATGGATTATATACGGAAATAAAAATGGAGGAAAATATATTTGAAAGTTTCAATACTTGATGAATTAATCAAGGCAAATCGAATGCCGGTATTGTTTATAGGTTCTGGAATTTCCAAAAGATATTTATTTGGCTACCCATCATGGGAAGAATTGCTGGAAAGATCATTTGCTAAGTATGAAGCTGATCCATTTCAGTATCAAAAACATATAGATGAATGCAGACGCAAAAACATGTCAGATTTCGAAACAAATGTTCATATGGGAACATTGATTGAACAACAGTTTAATGAAGCATTTTATGATCGGAAGATCAAGTTAGGGATAGGAAATAATAAAAATCCCAGTTGGGTGAAGCGTGGTATCTCACCTTATAAAATGTATCTTGCAGATTTGTTCAAAAAGCAAAAGCTGAATCATTCTTTGAAAATGCAACAGGAGCTTGTTAAATTCCGGGCATTAAAAAATAAGGTATCAGCAATAATTACAACCAACTATGATACTTTTTTGGAAAAAGAAGTGTTTAATAGAGACTTTCAGGTATATGTCCGACAGCATGAATTATTCTCGGCAGATAGTTATAATATTGCTGAAATTTACAAGATCCATGGAAGTGCGTTGGATGCAGAGTCAATTATTATTACAGAAGATGACTATAATCATTTTGAAGAGTCCAGAAAGCTTATTATAGCTAAAATGCTCACGTTGTTTGCAGAATCACCAATTATATTTATGGGATATTCAATGACAGATGAAGATGTAAGAAAGATTATTGAGGATTTCCTAGGGTGTTTATCAGATGAACAGTTATTAGATATTCGTAAACATTTTGTTTTTATAAGTTATAAAAAGGATGAGGAAGAATTAATAGAAATAGAAAGGACAATTGTAACCCAAAACGGTGTAGAAATACCATTTGTGGAGATTCAAACGGATAATTATTTGCAAGTGTATGAAAAACTCGGAGAAATCACACCAGGAATTTCTCCATTAAGGGTAAGAGAAACTAGAAAAGTTGTTAAAACTATAGTTGATCAGAGCATGACGTCACTGGATGCAGAATCTGTTATCGTGGGGATAGACAATCTTGATAAGATTGATTTGTCTGCAAAACCCTTAGCTATTGCCATTGGTTATAAAGAAAATATTTTAAATAAATATGGGTATGGAAGATTTGAAGATAAGCAGATCTTTGAGGATATTATTTGGAATAATAAAAAGTTTGATCCTGGAGCTATGTGTGATGAACGATTAAGAGGAATTCCTATTAATCGACTACTCCCTGTATATAAATATGTAAAGAAACGTGATATTTCCAAGGATACTAAATTATATGATTATATTCAGGCACATAATAGTATGGAGAAAATAATTTCTAATACTGTTTTGAAGAGCATAAAAAACACACCTCAATTTGAAACGTATGTGCAACTTGTTCAATATATGGATACGATGGATAACTGTAGAAAAACGGCAATGGCAATATTGAAGAATATGGATAAATTGAGTATAGACGAGCTGAGACTGGCATGTAAATATTTATATGAAAAATATCCAGATGAATATGCAACAGAAACAAATGCTAAGCGTTGCATTATGTGTTTAGATTTCAGAGAAAATTATTAAAAAAAGAAATACTAGTAAACCTTTTCTGGTATAACCAAAAACATTACTAGTATTCCTTCTCGATATTAAAGAACATTTAATGTTCTATGTTCTCTCTTTTATAATATGTCGCATTAAGTGTTTTATACACTTTGCTATCGACATAATTGATAATACAATCAATGAATGTGTTTGTCAATGGAGAATACTTGAGTTTTTGATTAAATGAATTGTGATAGAAGTAAGATAAAAAATAGTGCATGGGATAACGAACCGGCATAAGAATAAGTGAAGTGGAAGCTATACATGAGTATGAAAAGGCATAACAAGCAGAAGAGAAAACAGAATAAAAGAATTGCGACCGTCATCACGGCGTCTGTTCTGGTGGCTGCACTTGGTACCGTAGGAGTCTTCCATCATATGGAACCGATGGAAACGTATGCGAAGGAGTCCTTTACTGGGACGAAGCAGGTTGTGGAAGGTCATACCGGTGATGACAATCCGTTCGTGATTCTGGATGTGGTGCCCGGCTATGCAACCTATGCATGGGATGCGGATACCTCTTATGAGATCAGTACCGGCACCTTGGGGTATCTCTCGAATGGACAATCCCCTATGGCGGCGGATTATATGCGGATTTATGAGGATCTTTTGAAAAATCATTCTGCAGACCTTTCCACGTATGAGAAGCGTGCTGCACTGGTAAATGAGATCTGGAAGTACGGAAGTGATAATGGAGAGGAACTTTTCCAGTATGAAGAAGCTTATGGAAGTGGGAATACACGTAAGGATCTGAACACACCGAACGCCAGTGGATGGCAGTTATTGATTGATACCACAACACTTCCGGATGATGATAAGAAGAAAGGAGATACGGCACACAGCGGATTGATGAAGGGCTATTTTAAGAAGTATGCAGAGCCCGATCCGAACGATCCGACAGCAACAACACCGGATAAAACAGGCTATGATTATATTAAGGTAGGAGACTGGAGTGAGGACGAAGGCTCCGGAGAAGCATCACAGTCTGCTTATCAGTTTGATCCGGATAAAGGAACGTATCAGGTACAGTTTAAAGCATTAAACGGATCCGGATCAACCGGTCTGACAGAGGGATATGTGCCGGAGAAAACCAATGCAATTACGCAGGAGGATGTTGATAAGGGTACCTATAAATCCTCTACCAGCCTGTATTATATGGATGACAAATCGAATTATGTCTATGCCGGAACAATTGCAGATAAGTTTTCAACAGGCAGCAGTGTTTCCTTAAGTGAATACTATAATAATCAGAATTCACAGAATTCATCAAAGGACACAGCTTCAGGCAATACAGCTTCAGACAATACAAATTCGGATAAAACAGGGGCGTTAAGTACTCCGAAAGCGACCCCTTCAGCAGGAAGTGGATCTGCCTCCACAACAGATGCGGTGACAACGACATCGCCTAAGGAAAGTGAAAGCACGTCTCCTTCAAAGGACAGTACGGTGACACCATCTGCAGCACCTTCAGCAACGCCATCTGCAACACCAAAGGTGGTTGGCAATTCTGATTTATCGGTAACGACCACCACAGTCAGCAACAAAGTGAATCATGCCATTACGATTCCTTCTATTTATTATAGTGAAATGAAGCAGACCACAACACCAACGCCAGGTGCAGTTCCGGTGACTTCATCATCGGCTGATCCGGGATATTCCGGAGATGGAAATCAGGATGATCAGCAGATGGATGAGGGTCATACAGGCAATGATGATAGCACAGGCAATGATGATAGCACAGGCAATGATGATAGCACAGGAAATGATGATGGTACAGGCAATGGCAATGGCAATAGTAATAGCACTGGTAATGATCAAAGCACTGTAAATGGAAATCCGGTATCTACAACCGGAACCGCCTATTATGTTGTTACCTTTCAGTATGTAACGCATCTTACAGAAAATGATACAAGAACTGTTTATGAAGTGATTCCGGGAAGTGAGAAGGAATTTCCTTTGGACAGCAGTAATCGTCCCTATGATGTATATATGAAGAGTGGAGCTTCTGCTGCGGCAAGTGCAAGTCCTTCCACATCAGCGGACGCAGCCGCAAGTGCCTCGGCTTCTGCAGGTACTTCTCCTGTAGCTGTAGCTGCACCTGTGTCCTTGCTGTCCGCAACGCCGGTGAAGACCGATAAGGTATTTCTTTATGTTGGACCGGGAGCAGGAGATTATAAGCTGACGGATGAGGCGGACTTAAGCGATGCAGATAAGAAGAAACAGGCACCGGTATGGATGGAGGTGCGGAATGCACCGACCTATTTCCGGTTTAATGGTGGCTGTGACTGGCTGAAGCAATATGTGTTCCATGCACTTTCGGGTGGAGATAATGCAAATGAAAACTTTAAGATAGAGGTTCGTACAATCCGGGCGGATTTCCTGACGCAGGATATAATCAAACAGGCAGATCTCGTCTATCTGGAGAGTGGAACTGCACCCTTCATCAATCAGGAAAGTACGACGCTCCAATATCTCACGTCGGATACGCAGAAGGTTATGGAGAATGGAAATGAGGTAATCAAAGGACTTACCAGACAGAATGCGTATGCACTGGTGTACCGGGCGGCAGTTGAGCTGCTTCCGGTGATTGTGGATTATAATGCGGTTACGAATGATCAATACAGTAAGCTGGACTATCAGGGGCTTGCAAAGATGTTCCTGAAGGAGGATCTGGAAAACTATGTGAAGGATGCCCAGACGAGTCCGGACTGGCTGTTTGAGAATCTGGAAAACTCCAATTACCCGAACCGTTCCGATAACGGCAATTATTATGTGAACCGGAATGTGTATGTGGTAAACAGCGGTACGCCGCTTGTTAACCGGGATTTTCCTGAGAGCATTGACGGAGGAAGCGCAGAAAGCGGATTTTCAGAGGTATTGAATCTGATCCGGTCTGAAAATGTGCTGCTTCCGGAGGAGAACCGGATCCCTGAAAATGTAAGTAAAGCAAAAGCAATCGAATATATCATTAATTATTCGGTTGGATTTATTGCAGATTTTACCGATTTGCGGATTCTGGAGCTGCAGCCAACCAGTAACGACAAAGCAGATCTGCAGGCAGAGAATCCGACAGATAGCAGTACGACCCTGTACTGGCAGCGTAATGCAACAGGCACAATAAAAAAACAGGTGTTACGCAGCTCACGGAAGGTCGATGTGAAGGTAACAACCAAAGCAGCTGCGGCATTTAACAGTGAGTGGGAGGACATCAATGAGAAGTATAATCTGGTGTTCATCGGACTGGACGGACAGAAGCTGAATTATGCAGCAGGCTTGTGGAGTGGTACGGTTTATAACAATACGGATCTCAATAATAAGCTTTATCATACGGGAGACCGGGCAGCAGGTACTGACGGGCAGTATGATCCGTCCGATATCACAGAGCGTAAGAAGAATGAGCTTCTGGACTTTATGAGGGCAGGCTATCCGATTCTGGTGGAAAATGACTTCTTTACCGGAAAGTCAGCGAAGAACGGGACCGGCAGAATTAACACGAAATATGTGGCAGAAGATACGCAGATGTATGATTTCTTAAAGCAGGCAGTGACCGAGTTCACCGACCGGATTTATACGATTGATGATGTGCACAGCAACATTCTGTTTATGGCGCAGCTGAATATCGATCATCCGGTGATTTCAGTATCGGATACTACCGGTCTGACACTTACAGAAGCAGCAAACGGAGAATTATCCGTAAGCTTTACTTACGCAATCACCGATCAGAACGGGGAGGGCTACGCAGGAGAATACCATACTGAATTTTATCTTGATATCAATGACGATGGCAGTTATACGGATGCAGAACGCATGGACAATCCGGCAGGTGAGGGCAAGGTACTCCGCGCAACAGCAGAGAACGGACAGGCAACGGTGCTCTTTACGGAGTCTCCGGGTTCGAGAGCCATACCATTCCGGTTAAGGGTTGTCGATAACAGCAATTCCTGCCGCAGATCCTCGGTACAGGGAATCCTGCAGGTGACGGATGGAACGAAAGAGAAGATTAAGGTATTGCAGATCGGAGCGAAGGATGGTACTTCTCTTGCGACATTGTACCAGCAGGAGAATTCAACCCTTGGGTATTATCTGAAGGCAGCAGAGAATACGATGAATGTTAAGTTTGACATTGAAACAGTGGATTCCAAAGTACTGACACAAAGATTTGAGAAGAATCCGTATTGCCTGAACCAGTGGGATCTGTTGATTCTGGGCTTTGGCAATGGTTCGGAGAGTCTGTCACCCAATATGATTGAACGTTATATACAGGAAGGTCATAGCGTGCTCATAACGGGAAAGGGAGCATCTGGTGAACGTCTATTGCTTTCAGGAACTCTGTTAGGACAGCTTGATCGTAAAACCTATGGCAGCCTTGGCTTTACAAGCGGAACGTCCTATTTCCGGTATGCAGATCTGGATGCAGGGATGTTTGGAGAACAGAATAATATGAAAGTGGCTGCATTGAACAATGGAAGTGTGTTCAGTTATCCGCTTTCCGTGGGAAGATCAGCACAGCTTCAAGGTGATGTAAGCTTTAAAGCATATGATTACCTGCTCGACCTTGGCAGAACAGAAGCACCATTTGTAACTCCATGGTTTACTTTTGCCGGTCCAGGTAATGATAATGATACGAACGCATATAATGTATCACCGAATGATGGAGCAAATAATTATTATCTATACAGTAAAGGTAATGTGGTTTTTATCGGAAATAATAATTATTCATCCTATACATATCAGGCGGATAATCAGCAAATCCCACAGGGCGCGGGTGTACAGGACTGTCAGATGTTCGTCAATGCCATGATGCTGGCTTATGACTCCGGTGTCCACAATCTGAAGGTGGATATCGTGGCAGGCTTTGATACGACAGCAGCGAAGGTGGCAAGCATCAGTATTCCGTTTGACAAAGATCTTGAGAACCAGGGCGAAAGCGGACTCCTGGATGAAACGGTGGACGTTTACTTTAAGTTCAAAAACAGCAACCTGACCCTGTCAAATGCGTATAACGTAAACTTCTATTACGAAGACACGGCAGGATCGGTCACTCTCAATGTGGGAGATGAGGTTGTACAGGTGACGCCGTTTACAAGCAGCCTGTGGACGGTACAGGACAATACCCTTACGGAGGTGGCTGCCTCCCAGATCCGGCAGGGAAAGGTTTACCGGTTTAAGGCACCGGTGATTGCACTTCAGAATAACACAGCGGCTACGAATGCAAAGATTTATGTGGAAGTGGTTTCTGCGCTGGAGCGTCCGGATGGTTCGGAAGGCGCAGGAAGTAAAGAGGTTCGTGGATATGATTCCGTGACCTTTACCCGTACACAGCTTTTCCTTCTGGAGTAAAGCAGAAATCCGGGCAACGGTTCTGCGGTGGAATCCGGAACAGTAAAATTTTATATATGGAAGAAATTCATCAGGCAGAGATTTCCGTTTCGTAAAATTTCGGAAATTTCTGCTTGAAACTTTTTCGGAAGTATTGTATAGTGTAAAATCGTATATGGTTTAAGACTTTAGCATACAGAAGCGTTCCGGTGATCCAAAGGATCCGAAGGGATGCAGCTAATTAATAAAAAAGAGGTTTAAAATGGCGAAATATCTGGTAATCGTGGAGTCACCTGCCAAGGTGAAAACTATAAAGAAATTTTTGGGAAGCAGTTATGAGGTTGTGGCGAGTAACGGCCATGTACGGGATTTCCCGAAGAGTCAGCTTGGAATTGATGTGGAGCACGATTATGAACCGAAATATATTACGATTCGTGGCAAGGGCGATATTTTAGCAAATCTGCGTAAGGAAGTCAAGAAGGCAGACAAGATCTATCTCGCAACCGACCCGGATCGTGAAGGAGAAGCAATTTCGTGGCATTTATATTGTGCATTGAAGCTAGAGGATAAGAAGGTATATCGTATTACCTTTAACGAGATCACGAAGAATGCCGTGAAGGAATCCTTGAAGAATGCACGTGAAATCGACATGAATCTGGTGGATGCCCAGCAGGCAAGACGTATGCTGGACCGCATGGTGGGTTACCGGATTTCCCCATTGCTGTGGGCGAAGGTGAAACGTGGCTTAAGCGCAGGACGGGTACAGTCTGTGGCACTTAGGATCATCTGTGACCGGGAAGAAGAAATCAACAGCTTTATCCCGGAGGAATACTGGACGCTGGATGCGTCCTTACAGGTAGACTCCGAGAAGAAGCCTCTCGTTGCCAAGTATTATGGAACGAAAGAGGGCAAGGTGAATATTAAGAGTAAGGAACAGATTGAGGAGATCATGAAGGAGTGCAGGGAAGCCTCCTATGAGGTTGCCGAAATCAGAAAGGGAGAGCGAACCAAGAAGTCTCCGCTTCCGTTTACTACCTCAACCTTACAGCAGGAAGCCAGCAAGGTACTGAACTTCTCGACACAGAAGACCATGCGTCTTGCACAGCAGCTTTATGAAGGCGTGGAAATCAAAGGCTCCGGAACAGTGGGTGTCATCACCTATCTGCGTACCGACTCGACGAGAATTTCCGAGGAAGCACAGGCTGTGGCAGAAGATTTTATCAAAGAACATTACGGAGACCGCTATGCTGCCGGCGGAACAAGAGAGGATCGTAAGGATAATAAGAAGATTCAGGATGCACACGAAGCCATCCGTCCGACTTCCCTTACCTTCAGTCCGGTAGTATTAAAGGAATCCTTATCCAGAGACCAGCTGCGCTTATATCAGCTGATTTATAATCGTTTTCTTGCAAGCCAGATGACCCCTGCTGTTTATGAGACCACATCGGTAAAGATTGATGCCGGAAAGCACCGCTTTACCGTAGCAGCATCGAAGCTTACCTTTGACGGCTTTATGAGTGTTTACATCCAGGAGGATGATAAGGAAGAGACCAATACCTTAACAAAGGGACTCGATGAACGCTCGAAGCTGAAGCTCCTTGAATTTGAGGAGAAGCAGCATTTCACACAGCCTGCTCCGCACTATACCGAGGCATCCCTGGTCCGTGCCCTTGAGGAGCTTGGAATTGGACGTCCGAGTACCTATGCACCGACCATTACAACGATTCTTGCCAGAAGATATGTTGTGAAGGAAAATAAGAACCTTTATGTAACCGAGCTTGGTGAAGTGGTAAATAACATCATGAAGGAAGCGTTCCCGAGTATTGTGGACGTGAACTTTACCGCGAATATGGAAATCCTTTTAGACAGTGTGGAAGAAGGAAAGGCGAACTGGAAGACCATTATTTCGAACTTTTATCCGGATCTGGATGAAGCAGTGAAGATTGCTGAAAAGGAGCTTGCGGAGGTTGAGATTAAGGATGAGGTATCCGATCAGGTCTGTGAGCTCTGCGGCAGACAGATGGTGATTAAATATGGTCCGCATGGTAAATTCCTTGCCTGCCCGGGCTTTCCGGAGTGCCGTAATACCATGCCATACTATGAGAAGATCGGCGTGGCATGTCCGAAGTGTGGTAAGGATCTGGTGCAGAAGATGACCCGTAAGGGCAGAAAGTATTATGGCTGTCTTGGCGCACCTGAGTGTGATTTTATGGTATGGCAGCGGCCATCCGGGGACAAGTGCCCGAAGTGTGGCTCCTTAATGCTTTATAAGGGAAATAAGCTGGCCTGCATGAATGAAAATTGCGGGTATGTAACAAAGATTGAAAAAAAGGAAGATTAACTCCTTATTGAATATAATTTCTGAAAATTTTAGCAGTAGTATAAAATTATTCAAAAATTCACGCATTATCATTGTAAATAAAGATCAATTGTGTTATACTGTGTTCAACAGGTGTTAAATAGTGATGCCTGTATCTGGTTACGGGGAAGGCGTGAATTATGAGTAGTGTACAGTTATTAGATAAGACAAGAAAGATCGGAAAGCTTCTTCATAACAACAATTCGAGCAAGGTTGTATTCAACGATATCTGCTCCGTGTTGTGTGAGATTCTTGATTCCAATGTACTGGTGATCAGCAAGAAGGGCAAGGTATTGGGCGTTGGTGACTGTGAGGGTGTAGAATCTATCACAGAACTGATTGTTGATCAGGTAGGCGGCTTTATAGATGGTATGCTGAATGAACGTCTTCTGGCAGTTCTTTCCACGAAGGAGAATGTGAACCTTGAAACACTGGGCTTTGAGGATGAAAATGTCCGTAAGTTCCAGGCCATCATTACCCCCATCGAGATTGCAGGCGAACGTCTTGGCACCCTGTTTATTTACAAGTGTGATCAGCAGTATGATATTGACGATATTATTCTTTGTGAATATGGAACTACGGTAGTCGGACTTGAAATGCTGCGTGCTGTGAACGAAGAGAGTGCAGAAGAGTCCAGAAAGCTTGCCGTGATTAAATCGGCAATCAATACACTTTCCTATTCCGAGATGGAAGCGGTAGTTCATATTTTTGAAGAGCTCGACGGCATGGAAGGAATCCTTGTTGCCAGCAAAATTGCAGACCGTGTCGGAATTACACGTTCTGTCATTGTAAATGCACTTCGCAAGTTTGAAAGTGCAGGTGTCATTGAATCCAGATCTTCCGGAATGAAGGGAACCTATATCAAGGTGCTGAATGATATGGTTTTTGATGAAGTTGAGAAATTAAAGCGTGAGAATATGCATTAATGCTTCAGCATAATGGAACACAGACGGAATACAGGAACTAAAGGATTAGTTTTACAAGGGATTAAAGGGATTTAGGAAGCAGGCTTCGTAGATCCCATTTTTATTGAATCAGGAGCAATCAGGACATAGGTACTAGTCATGGAACATAAAAAAATCTTGTGTTTTTGGCTGATTATTTCTATAATGTAACAAGGGAGGAAATACCTGATGATTAATTCAAATGTTTTTGATTATATTAATGTAATGGGAAAGACGGCAGATGCATCCTGGAAGAGAAATGAAATTCTCTCCAATAATATTGCCAATGTAGATACTCCACGATATAAGAGACAGGATATTAATTTTGAAGCCCAGCTCCGGCAGGCTCTTGGAAACAGCCGGTATGAATCGGTGGATGACAAGGTATCTTCCTTAAATGTCGGAGATCTGCAGGCACGTGTTTATACTGATGCAGCGAACTTCTCATATCGTCTTGATGGCAACAACGTGGATATTGATACGGAGAATGTGGAGCTGGCCTCCAACCAGATCAAATATAATGGTCTGATCAACAGTATTAATCAGGAATTTGCCAATCTGAGAATGGTTATGAAATAGGAGGAATACATAGATGAGCATCTTTACTTCCTTTAATGTAAATGCGTCCGGAATGACAGCGCAGCGTTACCGCATGGATATCATTTCCGAGAACGTGGCGAATATGAATACCACCCGTACCGAGGATGGAACACCTTACCGCCGTAAGGTAGTGACATTCGAAGAAAAAGGACCGAAACAGGGAACCTTCAGCAGTATTTTTGGAACTGCGAGCGACCGTTATAAGAATCAGGGGGTTAAGGTATCTTCTGTGAAGGAAGACACCTGGACACAGATGAATATGGTGTATGATCCGTCCCATCCCGATGCAGACGAGAATGGTTATGTAACTTATCCGAATGTCAATGTGGTGACCGAAATGACGAACCTTATTGATGCAAGCCGTTCCTACGAGGCGAACGCAACAGCCTTTAATGCAAGTAAGTCCATGGCTGCAAGGGGACTCGAGATTGCACAGTCTTAATTCAGAATCCTATTAAGGAAATAAAATAAAATGAAATGCAGGAGATAACAACATCATGGTAGATATATCCGGTTTTTATAATATATCTTCTAATGCCATCCGCAAGGCAGCAGAGAGTACATCCATTCAGAATGCCAGTCATTCTACAGGAGAGTTTGAAGGAATGCTTGATAAGGCAATCGAGAATCTGTCAACAACGAATGCATACCTTTCGGATGCGGAGAATGAGCAGATCAAATGGGCTCTTGGCGAATCTGAAAATACGCATGACCTTAGTATTGCACTGGGTAAGGCATCGACCGCATTAAGCTATACCGTAGCGGTACGCGACAAGTTTTTAGAAGCATACAAGGAAATTATGCAGATTCAGATTTAAGGAGTTAGATCATGGCTGACAAGATAAAAGAGCTTTTTCACAAAGTTCTGGAATGGTGGAATCACTTTTCCACCAAACAAAAAACGTTCATTATATCAGCTGGGGCAGGAGTGATTCTTGCCTTGGCTATTTTGGTTACTGTCCTGACAAGACCGCAGTACACACTGCTGCGAAGCTGCGATACGACGAAAGAAGCGTCTGAGATTGCAGATATTCTTGATAGTGAAGGACTCGATTATCAGGTTTCGGACGATGCCTATCAGATTACCATCAATAAGAAGCAGCTCTCACAGGCCAATCTGCTGCTGGCCTCCAATAATATTCAGGCGAATTCATATACCATCGATAACGTGACAAGCGGCGGATTCAGTACAACAGAGTCCGATAAGCAGAAGCGTTACGAACTTTATATGGAAACAAGGCTGGCACAGGATCTTCTGGGAACCTTTTCTTTTGTAAAGTCTGCAGTAGTGGAACTGAATATTCCGGAGAATGATGGAACCCTGATTTCGAAGCAGGAGGATTCTTCGGCGTGGGTTGTTTTGGAGCTCAAGGAGGAAATTACACAGGATACGGCAGCAGGTATTGCGAAGGCGATTGCGGTTGCCATCGGAAATAAGACCGAAGAAGGAATTGTAATTATGGATACGCAGGGAAACACCCTGTATTCCGGTTCGGAAAGCTACAGCGTTTCCGGAACCGCAAGCTCCCAGCTCAGTGTCAAGGCACAGTGGGAGAACAAGGTCAAGAATAATGTCCGCCAGGTAGTTATGGGAACCAACCAGTTTGACAAGGTGGAGGTAGCCGTTAATCTGGATCTGGATTTTTCTACAAGCAGCCAGACAGATCATGAATTTTATGTAGCGGACGGACAGACGCAAGGGTATTTATCCTCTGAGCGGATCTACAGCTCCGAGGCAACGAACGGCAATTCCGATGTACCCGGAACCGATTCCAACGGTAATCAGGAATACGTTTATCAGGATAATTCCGAAAGCTCCTCCACAACCTCTGAGGAAGAGCGCAAATATACACCGAGTGAACGGATTACAGACAAGCAGATCCCGGCAGGTACCATTAATTATACCAATTCGTCCATCTCCTGTGCGTTTACCAAGATTGTGATGGTTCGCGAGGATGATGTGAAGGCGCAGGGGCTCTTAGACGGAGTGAGCTGGGAGGAATACAAGCTTGCAAATGAAGGTCAGACTGCAATTGATGTGGATCAGAGTTTTTATGATATGGTATCCAAAGCAACCGGATTCCCGACGGACAACATTTCCATTATGGCATATTCCGAGAATATGTTTGTGGATTCTGAGGGCCTGGGTATTTCTGCTACGGATATTATGACGATAGTTCTTATCGTTGGCATCCTGGCGCTTCTTGTTTTTGTAGTACTGCGAAGCATGCGTGGAGACAAGGCAGCAGAACAGCCCGAAGAGCTTGCTGTGGAGGATCTGTTACAGTCCCAGCCTGAGACCGAGCTTGAAAATATCAATACCGAGCAGATGTCTGAGACAAGAAGACTGATTGAACGGTTTGTGGATGAAAATCCGGAGGCGGCAGCGAGTCTTTTACGAAACTGGCTGAATGAGGACTGGGGTTAAACCTGCACTTTAGGAAGGTTAGATAATCATGAGCGAAGAACGTATGAGCGGACTTCAAAAGGCGGCAATCCTGCTGATTGCATTAGGCCCGGAGAAGTCAGCAATGATATTTAAACATTTAAAGGAAGAAGAAATTGAAGAGCTGACACTGGAAATTGCCAATACCAGGAGTGTTACCCCTCAGGTTAAGGAAGAGATCATTGAGGAGTTTTATCAGGTCTGCCTGGCACAGCAGTACATAGCAGAAGGTGGTATCGGTTATGCCAAGGAGCTTTTGGAGAAGGCCCTCGGAAGCGAGAAGGCAATGGATGTCATTGGCAAGCTGACCGCATCCTTGCAGGTAAAACCGTTCGAGTTTGTGCGAAAGACCGACGCATCCCAGCTGCTTAACTTTATTCAGGATGAGCATCCGCAGACGATCGCCCTTATTTTGTCCTATCTGCCTCCATCACAGGCAGCTTTGATTATTTCCGCCCTGCCTCCGGACCGTCAGGCAGATGTTGCCAAGCGTATCGCGGTGATGGACCGGACAAGCCCGGATATTGTGAAGGAAGTGGAGAAGGTGCTCGAATCCAAGCTGTCATCCTTAGTAAATCAGGATTACACCATTATTGGCGGTGTCGATGCGGTTGTAGATATTTTGAATACAGTAGATCGTGGAACCGAGAAGCACATCATGGAATCACTGGAAATCGAAGAGCCGGAGCTGGCAGACGAAATCCGCAAGAAGATGTTCGTATTCGAAGATATTCTTCTTCTGGACGATCGTGCAATTCAGCGTGTGCTGCGTGATGTGGATAATAACGACCTGGCTCTTGCACTTAAGGGTGCAAACGAACAGGTACAGAATGCAATCTTTAATAACCTTTCCAAGCGTCTTGCTGTCATGATTAAGGAAGATATGGAATTTATGGGACCTGTCCGCATGAAGGATGTGGAAGAGGCACAGCAGAAGATTGTAAATATCATCCGTAAGCTGGAGGATTCCGGAGAGATCGTAATTTCCAGAGGCGGAGGTGACGAGATCATTGTTTAGTAATTTATATAAAGCAGGTTTCGTTCACCTGGGTGAGGATGCCCGTGTGATTGATATGAATGCCATACTGGAAAAGCGCCTTAAGGAGGAAGCAGAGCGTAGAAGCCGTCAGCCGGAGCACGAGCTTGTGGCAGCACAGGATGGATTTACGGAGGGACTGAATGCCGAGAAGGTCGATGTTTTATTAGAGCCGGATGCGGAAGCCGCTTCCCTGCAGAATGCGTCTATTCAGGAGCAGGAGCAGCTAAGACAGGAAATTGAAGAGGCAAGGAATGAACTGGCAAGCCTGCAGGCGCAGATCGAACAGGAAAAGGAACAGGCGCAGCTTGAAATTGACCAGATGAAGGCCAAAGCCTTTGAAGAAGCGAATGAACAGGGCTATCAGGAGGGATACCGGAAGGGACTTGATTCCGTGCAGGAGCTGCAGAAGCAGTGCGAGGATGAACGGCTGCAGCAGGAACAGGAATATCAAAAGAAGCTCGAAGAAATGGAACCGCTGATGGTTGATACCTTATGTGATGTCTACAGTCATATTTTCAAGGTGGAGGCGAAGGAACACAAGGAACTGGTTTTGAAGCTTTTACAGGATACATTGCTGAAGGTGGATGGCACAGGTTCTATCATTGTTCATGTGGCAAAAGAAGATTATGCTTATGTGCAGGAACAGAAGGGGGCTTTGCTGGAAGAAGCCGGTATGCAGAGCGGATCGGTGGAGATCGTTTCGGATGCAGCACTTGCACGGGCACAGTGTATGATTGAAACAGAAGGCGGTGTGTATGACTGCTCGCTCGATACCGAGCTTGCAGAACTGAAACGCCGGTTGATGCTGCTTGCTTATCAGAAGTCCTGAGTAAAGCAAAATCCCACTGGCAAAGCTGGTTTTGGAAAGGATTTTGCATTGTAACTGTGAGGGTACTGAACAGTTGCGAAGCAGAAAGGGAATACCGGGATGGATATTTCAGATATTCAGTTTGATAAATATAGATCCGTATGCACAGATGATTTATTCAAGGTACGCGGAAAGGTAGTAAATGTTGTAGGACTGACCATTGAGTCAGCGGGACCCTCAGCAAAGCTTGGGGATATCTGCATGATTTATCCGAGTGCGGCGAATGCAGGCAGTAAGCCTGCACTTGCTGAAGTGGTTGGATTCCGAAACGGAAGAAACCTGTTGATGCCCTATGAGGATGTCGAAGGAATCGGACCGGGAAGCAGCGTGGAGAATACGGGTGCACCGTTAAAGGTACGCGTGGATGAGTCCTTGTTATCCCATACACTGGATGGATTGGGACGCCCGAATGAAGAGATGGTTTTATCGGGTGAGGAATATTCGGTAGAGGCGAAGCCCCCGGATCCCATGTCGAGAAAGATTATTTCCGAAGTCCTTCCTTTGGGAGTAAAGGCTGTAGACGGCCTGATCACCGTTGGCAAGGGACAGCGAATCGGGATCTTTGCAGGCTCCGGAGTTGGAAAGTCTACCTTAATGGGCATGTTTGCCCGGAATACAAAAGCAGATATTAACGTCATCGCACTGATCGGTGAACGAGGCAGAGAGGTGCGTGAATTTATTGAGCGGGATCTGGGACCGGAGGGCATGAAGCGTTCGGTCGTTGTGGTTGCAACCTCAGATAAGCCGGCGTTGGAGCGTAAGAAAGCAGCACAGACAGCAACAGCGATCGCGGAATACTTCCGCGATCAGGGAAAGGATGTCCTTCTGATGATGGACTCCATGACGCGTTTTTCTATGGCACAAAGAGAGATTGGACTGGCAAGTGGAGAACCTCCGGTATCGCGGGGGTATCCGCCAAGTGTTTATTCGGAGATGCCGAAGCTCTTAGAGCGTGCCGGATGTTCGGATAAGGGTTCGATTACCGGACTTTATACTGTACTTGTGGACGGTGACGACTTTAATGAACCGATCACCGATACGGCACGAAGCATTCTGGATGGACATATTATGCTGGATCGTAAGCTGGCGCATAAGAATCATTATCCGGCGATTGATGTGCTGCAGAGCATTTCACGTTGCATGAGCCAGATCGCAACGAGGGAGCACAAGTCCTATGCCGGTAAGCTTAAGAATGTCATGGCTACCTATGCAGAGGCAGAGGATCTGATTAATATCGGTGCATATAAGACAGGAAGCAACCCCGACATTGATTATGCGGTTTCCAGGATTGGAGCAGTCAATGAATTCCTGATGCAGGATGTGTCCGATAAGTTTACCTTTGAACAGACCGTATCCATGTTGAAGGAAATTTTCGATGGCTAAGTTTAGATACCGGATGCAGAGCATTCTGGAAATAAAAAAGAAACTGGAAGAGCAGGCAAAGAATGAGTTCGCGGCAGCGAGGGCAGCATTGAACGAGGAAGAGGATAAGCTCGAACAGTTAAAGAAACGTAAAGAGGCTTATGAAGACGAGGGGCGCGCTTTACGGGAAAACACCCTGAATATCATGGATATTATTGGGAATAAAGAAGCACTGCTTCGTATGGATGAGTTTATTGCAGACCAGCAGCTTAATGTGAAGCGTGCACAGGACCGCATGGAGGAAGCAAGGCTTGCCCTTCAGACCGCCATGCAGGAGAGTAAAACACAGGAGAAGCTGCGTGAGAAGGCGTTCGAGCAGTTTGTGAAGGAAGAAAACAAAAGGGAATCCAAGGAAATCGATGAGCTTGTCAGTTATACATACGGCAGGAAAGCATAGGAGAGAGTATTTTGAGTTCGGAAGTAGGAGATGTAATGACTCCTGAAGAGGCAAAAGCGGAAAAGCAGCGTCTGAAGGAAGAAAAGAAACAACTGAAAAAGGAGCAGAAGGACCAGAAGAAGGCAGCAAGGGCAAGGGCAAAGGAAATTGCCAGCCAGGAGGCAGATCTTGCGGATGAGGAGGAGACAGGCAGCGGATCGGTATTTTTGGTAACCTTTATCATTGTACTGATCTGGATTGCAATTCTGTGTCTGGTTGTAAAGCTTGATCTGGGTGGATTTGGAAGTAATGTGCTGACTCCGGTATTAAAGGATGTGCCGGTTGTGAATCTGATCCTTCCAAAGAACAGCGATACGGAAGTTCCTGCCGATGATTCACAGTCATACGGCGGCTATAGCAGTCTGCAGGAGGCCGTGGATTATATCAAGGAGCTGGAACTGGAGCTGGAACGGGCGAAATCCGCCAATACCGAAAATACCGATGAGGTTTCCCAGTTAAAGGCAGAGATTGAACGTTTGAAGACCTTTGAGGACAGCCAGCTGGAATTTGAGAAGATTAAGACCCAGTTTTATGAAGAAGTAGTCTATGCTGATAAGGGACCGGGAATCGAGGAATATAAGAAGTATTACGAATCCATGGATCCTGCTACGGCAGAGTATCTGTATAAACAGGTGGCAGCGCAGACAGAAGAAACGGATGAAGTCAAGGATTATGCGAAGGCTTATTCCGAAATGAAGCCCAAGCAGGCAGCTGCAATTTTTGAAGATATGACCGACAATCTTGATCTGGCAGCAAGAATTTTAAGTGTGATGGATGCTGCCGACCGGGGGAAGATTTTAGGTGCGATGGATCCGGTCGTTGCCGCCCAGCTTACTAAAATTATGGATCCGGAGTCTTAAGGAGGTTACTCCTTTGACCGATATATTCATTGTACCTTGAAAAAATAATAAAGGAGGAAAAAAGATGACGAGTGCACCTGTAAAGAACGCGGGCCCGCTGCCTGATTACATCAATACCGGAAATGCTGTTCCCTCTAAGACCTGTGGAACAGACAGTAATTTCGGAAGTGCGATGAACAAGGCAACGACAGGAAACCGCAATCTGTATGAGACGCGTCCGTCAGCTGTAACGAAGAGTACCGGAACAGCGAATGTTACGGAAATGTCGAAGAACACCACAGACAGCCGTAAGATTCCCGATGTGAATAACACGGAACAGTCGCCAGAGACCGGCTCTTTTGAAAAACAGGCCGATGAAATCACCAAAGCCGCCGACAAAATGAAGAATTCCATAATGGAAACCCTTGATGTGTCGGAAGAAGATTTACAGAAGGCAATGGAGATTCTGGGATTTAATATGGTTTCTTTACTTGATCCGGCAAATTTATCCCAGCTTGTTCTGACCTTAAGCGGCGAAGCGGATCCCTCATCATTATTAACCAATGAGGCACTTTTTCAGGAGCTCCAGTCCTTGCAGCAGATGGCAGGTGAACTGACCCGGGAGCTGCAGCAGATCCTTTCCCTGACACCGGAAGAGTTGACCGGTGCGATGGCAGACGTACAGGAATGGATGCAGAGTGTGGAAAATGTTCCGGCAGATGGGACATCCGGCGAAGAATCTGTGAATGGAAATGTTAATGGAGAAGAAAAAGAGCAGAGAATGAATGTGGACATTCGTGTGAACGGGCAGGAGGTTTCGCTGGAAACGGATGGTAAAGGAAATGTAACAGGAACCGTTCAGATGACGAAAGCCGATTCCGGGGATTCAGGAAGTGCCACGAAACAGGAAAGCGGCAGGCAGAGTTCCGCAGGAAAAGATACCGGAGCCAATGTGGTATCCGATCAGGCAATGCTTAACAATCCGTTACAGAACCGCACAGCGGTAAATGAAACCGGGTTTACACAAAGCACGACCGCTTATACCTCGAACACGCAGGAAATCATGGATCAGATTTTAAGTAACATTAAGATCCGGATTACACCGAATGTGGATTCCCTTGAAATGCAGCTTCATCCACAGAGTCTTGGAACCGTTCATGTACAGCTTACGAACCATGCAGGAGAGATTACCGCAATGTTCCATGTACAGAATGAAGCCGTGAAAACTGCTGTGGAAACGCAGATGATACAGCTTAAGGAAGCGTTGAATGATCAGGGAGTGAAGGTAGAAGCCATTGAAGTATCCGTAGACACCAGAGGCTTTGAGAGCAGCTTATGGCAGGGACAGGAGAATCCCGGACAGGAAGCGTATGAACAGCAGCGCAGAACACCCAGAAGAATCAATCTTGCTTCCCTGGATGCATCTTTTGAAGAAGAGGCAACCGAAGAAGAGGTGCTTGCCGCAAAGATGATGGAAGCAAACGGAAATACCGTAGACTTTACCGCATAGGAAAGTCAGAAAGGAGAGAATATGGCAGTAAGTGCAGTAGTTAAAGACGGCGAGATTCAGCAGACCGCAGCAGAAACCTCTGCGAAAAAAGCAACAAAAAGCAACAGTGGTATGGATAAGGATGCTTTTTTACAACTGTTGGTAGCACAGATGAAGTACCAGGATCCGTTACAGCCGACATCCAATACCGAATACATATCCCAGTATGCAACCTTTTCCCAGGTAGAGCAGATGCAGAACATGGCATCCTCCATGGAATTATCCAGGGCATCCTCTATGGTAGGAAAACTTGTAGAGGTAACCTCGACCGATTCAAATGGAGAATCCAAGACAATTCAGGGAACAGTGGAATACGTTACCTACGAAAACAACAAGGCATATGTATCCATTGGCGGAACAAAGTATTCCGCAGAAGACGTCACTGCAGTCATCAGTGAGGAATATCAGTCTTCCTATGATCTTGCCGTAGCATTCTGCGTAGCAATGAACAAGCTTCCGGGTATTGACCAGTTAACCTATGGCGATAAAGAAACCGTAGAAACTCTGAAGAAGGGTTATGAAGCAATGACAACCTATCAGAAGAGCTTTGTTCCGGACGATTATGCGACGAAGCTTCAGAAGTACGTGGAGCGTATGGAGGAGCTGGTAAAGGAACATGACCGAGCACAGGAAAATGCAGGAGAATCCGGAGAAAACGGTGAAAACGCTGATAAGACACAGGAAGCATAAGGATCTCAGGGAGGAGAACAACCATGATCGTGAAGAATAATGGATTCCTTACGATTGAGCAGCTGCAGGATCAGTACCTGAATGGAATAACAGGTAACACTCCTGTAAAAACCACGGATGGGAAAAGCTTTCAGGAAATTCTGGAAAGTACACAGGGCAGCAGGGAAGTGAGATTTTCCAAGCATGCTGCACAACGGCTTTCAAACAGAAACATTGAACTGACAAAGGATCAGAAGGAACGCTTGCAGGCAGGAACCGCCAAAGCTTCTCAAAAGGGAATCAGAGAATCCCTGGTGCTTGTGGATCAGCTGGCATTTATTGTGAACATTCCCAATAATACTGTTGTGACCGCAATGCAGCAGAACGAAACAGATGAAAATATCTTTACAAATATTGATGGAGCCGTTATTATATAAGCCGGACCTTACGGAGGCATACATTCCCGACTGACAGACGGAATGAAAAGACGGCTCAAAACAAGGAGGTCATTTCATTATGATGAGATCATTATATGCTGGTGTGGCAGGTCTTAAAACACACCAGACAAGAATGGACGTTATTGGTAACAATATCGCCAATGTAAATACAACCGCATACAAGTCACAGTCCATGACATTCAGTGACCTGATGTATCAGACCACACAGGCAGCATCCGGTGCCAATGCAACAACCGGTGTCGGTGGTACGAATGCACGTCAGATCGGTCTTGGATCCAAGACCAGTGCGATTAAAACCGCAATTACCCAGCAGGGTGCAACACAGACAACGAACGATCCGTTTGACGTGATGATTACGGGAGAATCCTTCTTCGTTGTGAATAACGGAAGTGAGAACTTTTTTACAAGGGATGGTTCCTTCTATGTGGATGGCGCCGGTAACCTTGCCATGACCAGTACAGGTTACAATGTTATGGGTTGGCTTCCGGATACCGAAGATCCTACCACGATCAAGCAGGATACCGTAACGGCACTCCGTGTTATGACCGAAGCCAATATGACCTATCCGGCACAGGCAACCAGCCAGGCAACCTTCGCAGGTATTATTGATACGAATGATACCAACGTAACCAGCAAAGAAGGAAGAGTGGTGAATCTTGAGGTGTATGATAACAAGGGATTCAAGTATACCGTGCGATGCACACTGCATGATGCTGACCCTACTGCAGATGATGGCATGTTCTACCTGAAAATCAATGATATTTTAGACAGTAACGGAAAATCTGTCGTTGCAGCCGGTGATAAGATATCCGATTATGTGACCTTTGGTGCCGCTGCACAAGGACCAGAGGCAGATATTACAGCTCATCTCCAGTACAGCACAAAGGACGGATCCTTTATCAATGTCGGAAAGGCTAAGGGTGATACTGCGACACAGAGCGCAATTACTTTTGAGTTTAAGCAGGATAAGCTTCCAAGCTTTGAGAACATCACCGCAGACTTTTCCGCAACCTCGAACCAGAACAACAACGGAAGCTCTACCTTTGTAGGATCGAAGGGTGGCAGCAAGAGTATCGGTTCCGGACGTAAGGTGGGTGAAATGAGTGGTATTGCCATTTGGAAGGATGGTAAGATCTATGCTTCCTATGACAATGGACAGAAGAGACTGTTAGGACAGATCGCAGTTGCAAACTTTGCCAATGCATCCGGTCTTTCCAAGGAGGGAGATAACCTCTATTCCGCAACACAGAACTCCGGAGACTTTAACGGAGTGGGGGAGGACATTACCGCAGATGGTGGTTATATGAACTCCGGCGTACTGGAAATGAGTAACGTGGATCTTTCTGCTGAATTTACCGAAATGATTACGACCCAGCGTGGTTTCCAGGCCAACAGCCGGATCATCACCGTATCCGATACCTTATTGGAAGAACTGACCAATCTGAAACGGTAGTGCTGAATAGTTACAATCAATAATTAAAAGAGAAGCAGAGGAAGCTTCAAAACGCATAAAGGTGTAAGGGAACGGGCAGAAGCAGCCCGTTCCCTTAAGGTGTTTTTCCGGAGGTGTGGACAGATGATTGAAGTTACGAAGATGAATGGTAGAAAAGTACTGGTAAACCCGGATCTTATTGAACTTGTTGAAGAAACGCCGGATACGGTTGTTCTATTTACAACCGGAAGGAAAATAATTATAAAAGAAAGTAGACAAGAGGTCAAAAATCTTGTAAAATCGTATAGAAAGGATATTTTTGCAGATTAACGCAAAAAGGTGATACAAAGTGGATTTAGCGTCAATTCTTGGTTTAGTGTTATGCTTTGGCATGTGTATATATGGTATTATCAGTAATGCAGGTGCAGAGAACTTTGGGCGATACATAGATCCTCCGTCAGCAATTATTACATTTGGTGGCGCTTTTTTTGCGATTATGGCATCGACAACCCTTAAAAACTATGTGGCCGGCTTGAAGAGCTTTTTACTTGTGTTCAAGACTCCTGCAAACGATGTGAAGTCCATGATCAGTCAGATTATTGACCTTTCCAATGTGGCTCGTAAGGAAGGACTTCTTTCTCTGGAAGAGGCCGCAGGTAATCTGGATGACGAGTTTATGAAGAAGGGAATCCTTCTGATTGTGGATGGTACGGATCCGGATCTGGTACGCGGCATTCTGGAAACCGAGCTTGTCAGCATTGAAGAACGCCATAAGAGCAAAATTTCCTTCTGGGAAGACCTGGGCGCCATGGGTCCTGCCTGGGGTATGATTGGTACACTGATCGGTCTGGTTAACATGCTTTATGAAATGGATGACCCGAGCAGTATCGGACCTTCCATGGCGGTAGCACTGATTACCACCTTATACGGATCCCTGCTTGCTAACTGGATCTGTACGCCGGTTGCAACTAAATTAAAGTTAAATAATGCAAATGAAATTACAATGAAAGAGATTGCTATTGAAGGATTGCTTTCGATTCAGGCAGGTGAAAACCCACGTGTTATTGAAGAGAAACTGAAATCCTTCCTGGCTCCGGCAGATCGTGCAAGTGATTCTGCCGAGGGAGGTGAAGAGGTTGGCTAAGAGAAAGCCGGAAGAACCGCCGAAGGGAGCGCCAGCGTGGCAGTCGACCTTTGCGGATCTGATGAACCTTCTGCTTTGTTTCTTCGTTATGTTGTTTTCCATGTCCACAATGGATGCCCAGAAGTTTGAGCTGATGGCAGCATCCTTTAACCAGACCTTCAGTATTTTCAGTGGAGGTGCTTCTGCGATTGGCGATGGCATGCTGATCAGTAACGGTGTAAGCCAGTTGAATGAGCTGGATAAGTACATTAACAGCACCGGCATGAATCCGGAGGGTGAGGAAATGCCCAAAGAATTCGAGGAAGCCAGGGAAATGGTGGACGAGGAGCAGATGAAGCAGTCTGAAGAACTGGCAGGAAAGGTGGAAGAAGCTCTCGAAGAGAAAAATCTGGATAAGGAAGTGGACATCGAGTTTACTTCACAGTATGTGCAGCTTACAGTAAATGGAGCGTTGCTTTTTGATTCGGGAAAAGTAGAATTAAAACAGGAATCTCTGTCAATGATGAACCAGCTCGGTATTATTTTGCAGCGGTTTGCAGAAGGGACTATCGAAATAGAAGGACACACAGATAACGTTCCGATGTCCGGTGCGAAGTATTCGAATAATGATGAACTGAGTGCGGGGCGTGCACTTTCCGTATTTTACTATCTGCGCGACAATACAACACTTGATATGAGCAGGGTGAAGCATTCGGGAAGAGGTGAATACATTCCTATTGCCGATAATTCCACACCGGAAGGAAGAGCAATGAACCGTCGGGTGGAAATCCGGATTTATAACGCATTAAGTTCTTATAACTAGAAAGGTGTTACTATCATGAAGAAAAACCTCATTTCGGTCGCAATTCTTGTATTGTTGATCGTGAATATTGTTCTGACCTCAATTATGATGTTCAGTGTACTGAATACGAATAAAAAAACAGCAGCATTTGTCACGGAAGTGGCATCAGCAATCCAGCTGGAATTAGGAACGGATGAAGAGTCACAGGAAACAGAAACAGTCGCCATTGATGATATTGATACTTATACGATCGCCGATATGACGATTCAGCTAAAGCCCTCCGCTGCCACAAACAGCAGCGGGGAAAATACCAGTAAAGTACATTATGTAAGCACTTCGATCGTTCTGTCCATGAATAAGAAGAATGCAGATTATAAGACTTATTCTGCTGATCTTGTAAACAAGGAAGATCTGATCAAGGGCGAAATTACCGAAGCCTTCAGTCAGTATACCATGGAGGAAGCATCTGAGAATCCGCAGGCAGTAAAGGATGAAATCCTGAGCAGAATTCAGGCTTTGTATGGATCTGATTTCATTTTTGATGTAACCTTGAGCAATCCTCTTTATCAGTAATACGCAGGGCACTGCGTAAAGAAAGAAGGAGGTGAGGACCGGTGGGCGAGGTACTATCGCAAAGTGAAATTGATAATCTGCTCGCACAGCTAAGCAGTGGTGAGCTTGATATGGAGCAGATGCAGGAGCCGAAAGAAAAACAGGTTAAGGATTATGACTTTAAGCGCCCTGCCAAGTTTTCCAAAGAACACCTGCGGACATTGGAAATTATATATGAGCATTATGGACGGCTGCTATCGACCAATCTGCCGGTTTATCTGCGCAAGAATGTACAGGCTACGGTAGCAAGCTCCGAGACGGTTACATTTTCGGAATTTACGAATGCACTTTCCAATCCGGTTATTTTGGGAATTGTGGACTTTAAACCCTTGACAGGGAATGTTATTATAGAATTAGCACCTAATCTTGGCTTTGCCATGATTGACCGTATGCTCGGAGGACAGGGAGCACCGCTGGAGCGGAACCGTGACTTCTCCGAAATTGAAATGACCATTATCCAGAAGATGATGATTGTGTGCATGCAGCTTATGAGAGAGCCATGGAAGAATGTACTTGACATCTCTCCGATGCTGGACCGGATTGAAACGAATGTCCAGTTCGCACAGGTCATCGCACCGAGTGACATGATCGCCATTGTGACGATGAATGTGAAGATCGGTGATGTTGAAGGGTTTATGAATGTCTGCCTTCCGTTCTTTACACTGGAAGACATTATTGATAAACTGAATACAAAGTACTGGTTCTCCACGATGAAAAAGGACGATTCCACGGATTATGAAGAGCAGATTGAATCTCTCATCAAGAGAGTGGATGCTCCGATCCGGGCGGTTCTCGGTAAGAGCCAGGTATCCGTAAATGATTTCCTTGGTCTGCAGTGCGGTGATATCATCCGGCTGGATACCAATGTGAATTCTGAAATGTCAGTCTATGTAGGAAATATCCGCAAATTTACAGCATTGCCCGGTTCAAGTCAGGACAAATATGCTGTCCGGATAACATCAGTAATCAGAGAGGGGGAGTAAGGCATGGACGGAATGTTAACGCAGGATGAAATTAATGCACTACTCAACGGAATGGATTTGTCCGACAGCAGTAATAATGCTTCAAAGGACGAACCGGCAGGATCATCCGATGATGCACCGGCAGCTACGGCGGGTGCAGCTCCGGCATCCAATGAGGATGCGCTGACCGATATAGAACGGGATGCAATTGGCGAAATTGCCAATATCAGCATGGGGTCCTCTGCAACAACGTTATACTCACTGGTCAATCGTAAGGTCAATATTACAACACCGGTAGTTACCATGGCTACCTGGGATACGGTAGTAGAGGATTACCAGAGACCATGTGTTTTTATTAAAATTAAATATACGGCAGGTCTTGATGGCGCCAATATTATGGTGCTGAAGGATCATGATGTGAAAGTAATCGCAGATCTGATGATGGGCGGAGACGGAACCAACACCGATGGAGAACTTGGAGAGCTTCACTTAAGCGCCATTTCAGAAGCGATGAACCAGATGATGGGATCTGCTGCAACCTCACTTTCCACAATGCTTGGAAAGGTGATCGATATCAGCCCCCCGGAGGCAAGTATCTTAAATCTGGAAGAAGTTGAAAGCGGGGAATCAATTGAAGGATTTCTGGCAGGAAACTTTGTAAAGATTTCTTTCCGGATGCAGATTGACGATCTGGTGGACAGTACGATCATGCAGCTTTACCCGATAGAATTTGCAAGGAGCCTGTATGAAACCTTTGTAGCATCAAGCTCCGGAGAAGCAGAACCTGCTCCGGCAACTGCAGGTGAACCTGCACCCGCTCCTGAACCGGTGCCGACACCGGCTGTGGATCCGGAACCATATGTTCCGCCGACGGCTTCCATGAATCAGAATCAGGCGATGAGTAATCCGGCCAATATGGATATGAATCAGATGAATATGGGAATGCCGAATATGAACATGGGAATGCCGCAGATGGGCATGCCGAATATGAATATGGGAATGCCGCAGATGGGAATGCCACAGATGGGAATGCCAAATATGAACATGGGCATGAACCAGATGAATATGGGAATGCCCCAGATGAATGCACAGCAGCCCATGAACGTGCAGCCTGCACAGTTCCAGAGCTTTAACAATGCTGCCGCCGCCATTCCGGGACAGGAAAACATCGGTTTGATTAAGGATGTTCCGTTGGAAGTTACGGTAGAGCTTGGCAGAACCAGAAAGTCGATTGCAGAAATCCTGGATTTTGCACCGGGAACCATCATTGAACTTGACAAAATTGCCGGAGAGCCGATTGATGTGCTTGTAAATGGCAAGTATGTAGCCAAAGGCGAAGTAGTTGTAATTGAAGAGAGCTTTGGTGTCCGGGTAACCGAGATAATTAACTAGAAATAGGAGAAAAATTATGGCAAAGAATATTTTAATCGTTGATGATGCAGCATTTATGAGAATGATGATCAAGGACATTCTTACCAAGAATGGATACAATGTTGTAGGAGAAGCTGAAAACGGATTAAAGGCAGTTGAAAAGTACACTGAATTAAAGCCGGATCTGGTGCTGATGGATATTACCATGCCGGAGCTTGATGGAATCGGAGCTTTAAAGAAAATCAAGGAAGCTGATTCCAACGCTCTTGTAATTATGTGTTCTGCAATGGGACAGCAGGCAATGGTTATCGAATCCATCCAGGCAGGAGCAAAGGACTTTATTGTGAAGCCGTTCCAGGCAGACCGTGTATTGGAAGCTGTTAAGAAAGTAGTTGGTTAATTATGCTCCTTGCCATTACATCAAGGACTGACAGCTATCTTCAGTTTCTGACCGTTCTGCTGTTGTTTGTGTTTGTTCTGGTGATTACCTACTTCACAACACGCTGGATCGCAAGATACCAGAAGGTAAAGAGCAATGCAGACAATCTGGAGGTGATCGAAACCTGCAGAATTACTTCCAACAAGTATCTGCAGATTGTGCGTGCCGGGACGAAATATGTCCTCATCGCCATTGGCAAGGATGAAGTACATATGCTGACCGAGTTGTCGGAGGAAGAGTTGATGCTCACAGCCGGGAACGGACAGCAGCAGATGGATTTTTCCAGGGTGTTTGCCAGTGTAAAGAATCTGGGGAAAAAAGAGAAAGAATAAATGAAGCACTTTATGAAAAAGATCATAAACATGGTATGCCTGCTGATGACGGTAGGCATATTGTGTATTATTCCGCAGTTTTCCGTACGGGCATCTTCCACATCGACAGGGCTTACCGGGGAAACCACGGAAAGCACCACAAGGCAGGATCCAGGAACAGCTGAGGATCAGAGTGATTTATCGCAACTGAATATCGGTAATACCTTTACCATTACCAGTAATGAAGGTAATGGGCAGATTAACGGGACATTAAGGATTCTGATTACGCTGACACTGATCGCACTGGCACCGACGCTGCTGATCATGCTCACTTCATTTACCAGAATCCTCATTGTGTTACATTTTACCAGGGCAGCACTGAATACCCAGACGGCACCTCCAAACCAGGTGTTGATTGGGTTGGCTTTGTTTCTGACCTTTTTCGTGATGCGGCCGACGATTACAACGATTTATACGGAGGCCCTGGTTCCCTTTGAAAACGGGGAGATCACGCAGGAGGAATTTTTTGATGAAGGTTTACAGCCCTTACGTGAATTTATGTATGGGCAGACCCAGAAGAAGGACGTGACGTTATTCTTTGAGATCAGCGGAGAGGAATGGGACGGAACACTTGATGGAATTCCTACGGAAATTCTTATCCCAAGCTTTATTATCAGTGAACTCAGGACTGCATTTATTATCGGCTTTTATATTTATATTCCGTTTATTGTCATTGATATGGTCGTGGCATCAGTTCTCATGGGTATGGGTATGATGATGCTGCCGCCGACAACCATTTCCATGCCGTTTAAGATCCTGCTGTTTATTCTGGCAGATGGCTGGAGTCTGATTATTGGAAATCTGATTAAAACCTTCTATTAGCAGGTAGCAGGCAGAATCAGGAACGCACTTAAGAATTTGGAAGGAGCAGATAAATGGGGATTGAAGAGGTAACCGCTGTTTCAAGCGAGGCACTTTATCTGGTGATTAAGGTTGCCGCACCGGTATTGCTTGTTTCGCTGGTGGTTGGTCTGATTATCAGTATCTTTCAGACTGTCACATCCATTCAGGAACAGACACTGACCTTTGTTCCAAAAATTATAGCAGTATTTTTTACACTGATTGTACTTGGTCACTGGATACTGAATGAGATGACACAGTTTATGATCCGCTTGTGGTCTGATTTTCCGTTATATATCAGGTAGCTTATGATCAATTATGATTTTACTTACAATGAATTGCTGTATTTTCTGCTGATTTTTGTACGGGTGGCGAGTTTTGTTTTTGTTGCACCGTTTTTCAGCATGGGAAATACACCGGCAAGAATCCGTGCCGGACTGAGTTTTTTTATTACCCTGCTTCTGTATCACACTCTGCCGGAAACGGAGATCGTTTATAACGGACTTCTGGAATATACGGTGATTGTGATGAAAGAGGTGGTTACAGGTCTTCTGCTGGGGTTTGGAACGAATTTCTGTACTTCGATCATGTCCTTTGCCGGACAGATCGTGGATATGGATATTGGTTTGTCCATGGCGAGTATGTTTGATCCGACGACGAAACAGCAGACATCCATATCGGGTGTTATTTATAATTATATGATTATGCTGATGTTGATTATTTCAGGAATGTACCGTTATCTCTTATCTGCGTTTGTAGAAGCCTATACGCTGATTCCGATTAACGGAACCGTATTCCGTTTTCATAAAATGCTGACCGGTTTTATCAGCTTTATGACCGATTTTGTGATCATTGGATTCCGGATCTGCCTGCCGGTTTTTACCGTGATGATTCTGCTGAATGCCATTCTCGGTGTGCTGGCAAAGGTGTCTCCGCAGCTGAATATGTTTGCGGTTGGTATCCAGTTGAAGATTCTGGTCGGTCTTTCCGTATTATTTTTATCCATGGCGATGCTGCCTGAGGCGGCAGGCTTTGTCTTTGACCAGATGAAAAAGGTTATGGTGAGCTTTGTAGAGGCAATGAGTTAGGGGGATTGGGCGCGGTGTTGGAATATCAGCTTCAGTTCTTTGCAAAGGATGGTCCTGGCGGAGAGAAAACCGAGCAGCCGACTTCCAAGAAGTTAGAGGATGCCCGGAAGGAAGGACAGGTTGCCAAGAGTAAGGAGGTTGCAAATGCAGCCGGAATCCTGGCGCTGTTTCTGATTGTCCGGTTTTATGCAGGGACGCTTGGAGAAGGCTTTGTGAATTATTTCCGGGGAATGTACAATGCGATTCCGGATGCCATCCAGATGTTTGACAGTGCTGTTCCGTTTGCAACAATTTCCGTGATTCTGCGTCAGATGATTCTGCAGATGCTGCTTATGATGGGACCGGTTTTGCTGATTGCGGTTGTCATTGCGTTTGTCTGTGATGTCGTACAGGTTAAATGGAAGCTTACCGGGAAGCCGTTACAGCCTAAATTCAGTAAATTAAACCCGGTAAAGGGTTTTGGAAGGATTTTTTCAAAGAATTCGATCGTGGAACTGATCAAATCGATTGCAAAGATTGGCGTGATCGGTTATATTGCGTTTTCTGAGGTTCAGAAATATGCATCAGAGCTGTATTTATTGTATGATATCGGTCTGTATCAGGCAATCGGACTAGTAGGGGATATCCTGTTTTCTGTAGGAATCAAGGTGGCGGCAGCTTATCTGGTCATTGCACTGCTTGATTTTGCTTATCAGAAATGGAAGTTCAGGCAGGATATGATGATGACCAAGCAGGAAGTGAAGGACGAATATAAGAACCAGGAAGGGGATCCGCAGATCAAGGGAAAGCAAAGACAGCGTATGCGTGAGGCTTCCCAGCGGAGAATGATGCAGCAGCTTCCGGAAGCAGACGTTGTTATTACGAACCCGACACATTTTGCGGTAGCGATCAAGTATGACCCGGACAGGTACGATGCTCCTTATGTGCTTGCAAAAGGTGAAGATTATCTGGCACAGAAGATCAAGGAGATTGCCAGGGAGCATGACATTGAAATTGTAGAAAATAAGCCATTGGCACGTATGCTTTATGCCAATGTGGATATCGGAGGCCTGATTCCTCCGGAACTTTATCAGGCGGTGGCGGAAGTGCTTGCTTTTGTATATCACCTGAAGGGGAAAGCATAAAGGATTGAGTAGACCGAAGACGACAGGAAAGGAGAGCAGACATGAAAAAGGCAGACGTTGGTGTAGCGGCATATATCGTAGCAGCCTTTGTAATGCTGATTGTACCGATTCCAAGCTGGCTTCTGGATGTTCTGCTTGCATGTAATATTGCGATTGCATTTACGATCCTGTTTACTACGATGTTTTCCAAGGAAGTACTGGATATGTCATTCTTCCCGACCATTCTGTTGTTCACCACCATTTTCCGTATTGCACTGAATGTATCTTCGACCCGTCTGATTCTTACAACCGGTGATCCGGGACAGGTGGTAGCAACCTTCGGAAGCTTTGTTGGTGGCGGGGATCTGATTGTAGGTGCGATTGTATTCCTGATTTTGCTGATTGTGCAGTTTATGGTTATTAACAAAGGTTCCGAACGTGTAGCTGAAGTAACGGCGCGGTTTACTTTGGACGCAATGCCCGGTAAACAGATGGCGATTGATGCAGACTTAAATACGGGAGCAATCAATGATGCCGAAGCAAAAAGGCGAAGAGACAAGATTCAGGAAGAAGCGAGCTTCTTCGGATCCATGGATGGTGCGGTAAAGTACGTAAAGGGAGATGCAACGGCAGGTCTTATTATTACCGCAGTCAATGTCATCGGCGGTATCGCCATGGGTGTACTGCGGCAGAATATGGATATTACAGCGGCACTGAATAAATATGTTATTTTAACAATCGGTGACGGTCTGGTAAGCCAGATTCCTTCTCTTCTGATCTCACTTTCTACAGGTATTCTGGTTACGAAGGGATCGAAGGATGCAGACTTTGGTACGGTACTGATCAGACAGTTATTCGGTGTACCAAGAGCCTTGTATCTGGTAGGTGCAATTATTGCAGGACTTGGTATTGTTACGCCGCTTCCCACAGTGGTTTTCCTGGCATTGGGACTGATTTTTGTCGTGACGGGACGTGTGATTGCGGGAACGATCGAAACAGCGCAGATTGAAAATGAAGTTGATACGGAGGAGGCAGCGGCAGAAGAGATCCGGCAGCCTGAGAATGTCAACAGTCTCCTGCAGGTGGATCCGATCGAGCTGGAGTTTGGCTACGGTATTATTCCGTTAGCGGATGTGAATCAGGGCGGTGACCTGCTTGACCGGGTGGTGATGATCCGGAGGCAGATTGCACTGGAATTAGGTACGGTAGTGCCGATCATCCGACTGCGTGATAACATCCAGCTAAATCCGAACCAGTATATTATTAAGATTAAAGGCATACAGGTGAGCGAGGGCGAAATCCTGTTTGATCATTATATGGCAATGAATCCGGGCTATGTGGAGGAAGAGATTACCGGTATTCCAACGTTTGAACCGTCCTTCCATCTGCCGGCCATCTGGATTACGGAAGGGCAGCGGGAACGTGCAGAGAGCCTTGGCTATACGGTAGTGGATCCTCCTTCTATCATTGCAACCCATCTGACGGAAATTATCCGCCAGCATATTGCAGAGCTCCTGACCAGACAGGATGTACAGAATCTGGTAAACAACTTAAAGGAAACAAATCCTTCGCTGGTAGACGAACTGATTCCGAAGCTTCTTGGACTTGGCGAGGTACAGAAGGTATTGCAGAACCTGCTTAAGGAAGGAATTTCTATCCGTGACCTTCTGACGATCTTTGAAACACTGGCAGATTATGCACCTTCTACGAGAGATACGGATATCTTAACCGAGTATGTGCGTCAGAGCCTGAAACGTGCGATTTCCAATAAGTTCTTCCCACCGAATGAGACAACGAGCGTGGTAACGCTGGATCCGAAGATCGAGCAGGAAATTATGGCAAGTGTGAAGCAGACGGAAAACGGTGCTTATCTGACACTGGATCCGGAACGTACGAAGGCCATTATCAAATCAGTGGAAACGGAGATTGCAAAGCTGGAAAACCTGGGGAAGAATCCCATTATTATTACTTCTCCGATTGTCCGTATGTATTTCAAACGACTGACAGAGGATTATGTGAAGGATCTGATCGTAGTATCCTATAATGAAGTGGAAAATAATGTAGAATTACAGTCTGTAGGAATGGTGACAGCATGATAATCAAGAAATTTCAAGGGAAAACAGAAGCAGAAGCAGTAGAAAGTGCGAAGAAAGAATTGGGAGACGGCATTGTCATTATGAATGTCCGGAATGTGAAGAAGAAGGGGATGTTCAGTTTTCTTAAGCCTCAGATGGTTGAAGTAACAGTGGCGCTTGAAGAAGAACCGGTAAGACCGGGAACAGTGCCGGAAAAGGACCTGAATCTGACAGATGCCATTGCAAATATCCGCTCTGTCAGTGAGAAAGCCCTGCAGCAGGAGGCAGCAGGGAAAAAGGAACAGGGCAGTCAGGAGGAGAAGCATGCGGACAGCACAGTCATTGAAGAAAAGCTTGACAGCCTGCATTTCCTTTTGGAGCAGCAGATGCAAAAGCCTGAAGAGAATAAGACAGAGGACAAGGCAGAAGCAGAAGAAGAGACGCCGAGTGAAATGGAACAGTTTATGAAGCTGCTTTATAATACCATGCTGGAAAATGAAGTCAATGAAAAATATGCCAACCAGATCATTGATGAAATTGAAAAATCCAACAAGCCGAACATGCCGTTTGACTATGCACTTTCCAATATCTACCAGAAAATGATCCTGAAATTTGGAAAGCCGGCAGGCATTACTCCGGCGGCCCAGGGACCGAAGATGTTATTTTTTATCGGACCTACCGGCGTTGGAAAGACAACAACCATTGCCAAAATAGCCTCACACTTCTGCGTGGATGGAGGTAAAAAGGTGGTATTGCTTACCGCAGATACTTATCGTATTGCAGCAGCAGAACAGCTGCGGACCTATGCAAATATCCTGGAGGTTCCGTTCCGGATTATTTATTCGGTTGAGGAGCTTTCCCAGGCCATGCGGGACTTTAAGGATTGTGACTATATTTTAGTGGATACGGCAGGACATTCCCACCAGAATGCCGAGCAGAAGAAAGTGATGAAGGAGCTGATTCATTCTGTGGATGGTATTCTTGAAAAAGAGGTATTTCTGGTATTGAGTGCAACGACGAAGTACCGGGATCTGCTAAGCATTGCGGATACTTATTCGGATATGACAGATTACAAGCTGATTTTTACGAAGCTGGATGAAACCATAACGCTGGGAAATCTGTTAAACTTAAAGCTTTATACCGGAGCACCGCTCTCTTATGTGACCTGCGGACAGAATGTACCGGATGACATTGAAGCTTTCAATCCGCAGAAGACTGTAAAAAGACTGCTTGGAGGGAAGCAGAAATAGTACGAAAATACGATTCAATACAAAAGATCAAAAGATCGGGGATAGGAAATGGATCAGGCAGAACAGTTAAGAAATATCATAAAGGCAGGTAATGTGAAACGCAGCAGGCCTTTGGCACGGGTGATCACGGTCACAAGTGGAAAGGGCGGTGTTGGAAAATCCAATACAGCGATCAATCTGGCAATTCAATTCCGTAAGATGGGAAAGAAGGTCGTGATTCTGGATGCGGATTTTGGACTTGCCAATATTGAGATTATGTTTGGCGCAGTACCAAAACACAATCTCAGTGATTTGATTTATCAGGGTAAAAATATTAAAGATATCATCACCTGGGGACCGATGGAGGTTGGATTTATCTCCGGTGGATCCGGGATCACGGGGTTGTCGAATTTAAGTAAGGATTATCTGACGTATATTGTCCATAATCTTGCAGAACTGGATACCATTGCAGATGTTATTATTGTAGATACCGGAGCCGGAATTTCGGATGCGGTACTGGAATTTCTTGTGGCAAGTGGCGAAATCCTGCTTGTGACAACACCGGAACCGACTTCCATTACCGATTCCTATTCGTTGTTAAAGGCATTGAACGGACACCCGGGACTGGAACGGGACAATACGCAGATTTGTATGATAGCCAATCGTGTCAGCGCTGCAAACGAAGGAGAAGTATTATTCCAAAAACTCGATGTAGTGGTAAGCCGTTACCTGAAGCTTCCCATTACCTATTTGGGTGCTGTGCCGCAGGATCCGCTTTTGGCAAAGGCTGTGATGCAGCAGCTTCCGGTTTCCTTACAGAATCCGCAGGCAAGGTCTGCGCAGGCCTATGAAGAGATCGCAGCAAAGCTGATGAAACAGGATGAAGGACAGAATACACAGAAGCGTGGTGTTGCCGCATTCTTTTCACATATTATAGGAAAGAGAAACAACGGTTAGAGGGGGAGCAAAATGCTGTCAAAATACGTGAAGCCCGGAGACAAGGTGGAAGTTCAGGCGGTAGAACGGGTAAAATTCGCAGATGAAGGAGAAAAGAAAAAGGTTTACGCCAGTATGGTCAGTGATATTTTATCGGATGACCAGTTGGAAATTGTGATGCCGATGGAAAAATCCAAGCTGATTCTGCTTCCGGTAAATGCTGAGTATGACGTGTATTTCTATACGGAATCAGGGCTTTACCAGTGCTTTGTGAAGGTTATTGACCGTTATAAACAGGATAATCAGTATATTCTTCTATTGGAGCTTACGAGTAATTTGAGAAAATTCCAGAGGAGAGAATATTATCGTCTGGGCTGTGCTCTTGAAATGAGTGCCCGTCCACTGGAAAAGGAAGAGATCAGGGCAGTTGAGAACAATGATAAGTATCTGGTGCCGGGACTTCCTCTTAAGAGAAGTGTGATTGTGGACATCAGCGGTGGGGGAATCCGGTTTGTCGGGGATTACTGTTATGAGCCGGATAGTCTGGTCTGTTGCAAATACAATCTGGCAACCGATGGAAAGAGTAAAGAATATACGCTGATTTCAAAGATTTTAACAGCACGGGAGCTGCCAGACCGGCCGGGACTTTATGAGCACCGTGCTCAGTACATTCATATTGATACAGCAGAGCGGGAAGAAATTATTCGGTTCATTTTCGAGGAAGAAAGAAAACACAGAAAGCGGGAAAAAGGAATATAGACGATTACTTTGCACTCATGTGAAGGATAAAGTGTGGTATACTAAGCATATGTAAATACCAGCATCGAAAGATGTGGCAGACACATCAGGTCAAGAACATGTGAAAGGAAATAAAGTAAATATGATTAGAACGGATTCCGCAGGCAAGGTGGTCGCGATTGCCAGTTCTACCGGGGGTCCCAAGGCGTTGCAGAAGCTGATACCTTTGCTGCCGAAGGAACTGAATGCTCCGGTATTGCTCGTACAGCATATGCCCGCAGGCTTTACAGAAGCATTGGCGTCCAGACTGAACGACCTGAGCAGAGTTACTGTGAAGGAAGCAGAAGAAGGTGATATCCTTCAGAAAGGCTGTGTTTATCTGGCCAGGGGTGGCAGGCATATGAATGTGGTCCGGTGTTTACGGGGCCATATGATTCATTATACGGATGAGCCGCCAAGAGAGGGCGTGAGACCATGCGCCAACTATATGTATGAATCGTTGGCAGACAGTGCATATGATTTGATCGTATGTGCGGTTCTTACAGGCATGGGTGCCGATGGCACGGCTGGAATCGCTGCATTGAAGCAAAAGAAAAAAGTACTTGTTTATGCGCAGGATGAAGACAGCTGCACGGTGTATGGAATGCCGAAGTGCATTATCAAAAGCGGACTGGCTTTAGTGGGAATTCCACTCGAACGTATTGCGCAGGAAATTATTAAGAACGTGGGGGTATGTTAAAATGGATGTAAGTCAATATTTGGAAATTTTTCTGGATGAAGCCAAAGAACATCTTGAGAATCTGAATACGCAGATTCTGAAGCTGGAACAGGAGCCTGAAGATACGGATACCATTAACGAGATCTTCCGGGCAGCGCATTCCTTAAAGGGAATGGCAGGCACCATGGGATATAAGAGAATGCAGACGCTGACTCATGATATGGAAAATGTATTCTCTGAGATCCGTAACGGCACATTGAAGGTGTCTGCAAACATGATTGATACTTTATTCCAGTGTCTGGATGCACTTGAAGAGTATACCAATAATATTCAGGAAAGCGCGGATGAAGGAACAAACGATAACCAGCCGCTGATCGAAATGCTGAACAGCTTCTTAAAGGGCAGCAATGCTCCTGCAAAGGAGGAAAAGAAAGAGGCTCCCGCAGCTGCGGAAGCAGAAAAGAAAGCAGCTGCAGATGGCGAAGAAAAGTGGAAAGAAATTGTTCTTACCGATGATCAGAAGCATGTATTCCGTACCGCTAAGGAACAGGGAAAGAATACATATGGTATGACGGTTTATATTCAGGAGAACTGTCTGCTTAAGGCAGCAAGAGCGTTTCTTGTATATAAGGCTGTGGAGGAACGGGCAGATATTATTGTCTGCAATCCTTCAGCGCAGGATATAGAGGATGAGAAGTTTGATCTGGATTTCAGCCTGATCGTGGTAACCGATACTTCCTTAGACGAAATCCTTCATGCGGCAAGAAACGTATCCGAAATCGATAAGGTTGTCGGATCGGAGTTAGAGCTTAAGGATGACGAGGCTTCCGGAGAAGAAACTGCAGTTTCCACAGAAACCGCAGCAGAAAGAAAGCCTGCACAGAAGACCGCCTCTGCAGTTCCTGCCAAGAACGATAAGAAGCCGGCCGGTAAACCGGTAGTAAACCGTACCGTCCGTGTCGATATTGAAAAACTGGATGTTTTAATGAATCTGGTGAGTGAGCTGATCATTGCAAAGAACTCCCTTGTATCTGCATCCAGTGTAGAAGGTGTGAACAGTACCACCTTTAACGAGCAGATTGAATATCTTGAGAGTGTAACCACGAATCTTCACGAATCTGTGATGAAGGTACGAATGGTTCCTATTGAGAGTGTTGTAAGCAAGTTCCCAAGAATGATCCGGGATCTGTCCAAGAAGCTGGATAAGAAGATGGAACTGTATATGTCCGGTGAGGAAACGGAGCTGGATCGTACCGTGGTAGATGAAATCGGTGATCCTCTGATGCACCTGCTTCGTAATTCCGCCGATCATGGTCTGGAATCTGCTGAGGTTCGTGCACAACGTGGAAAGCCGGAGGTTGGTTCTATTTTCCTTGATGCTTATCAGGATGGAAATAACGTTGTCATTGAGGTTCGGGATGATGGTAACGGAATTGATGTGGAGAACGTTAAGAAAACAGCCATTGAGCGTGGCGTGATTACTCCGGAACAGGGAGATAACATGAGTGAGAAGGATATCATTAACCTTCTGTTCCATGCAGGATTTTCTACTTCAAAGAAGATTACGGATGTATCCGGCAGAGGTGTCGGCCTTGATGTTGTGAAGTCCAAGATTGAATCCTTAAGCGGTGAAGTGGAAGTAAAGAGCAAGCTTGGTGAAGGAAGCACCTGGATTATCCGTCTGCCTCTGACCCTTGCAATTATCCAGGCATTGATGGTGACCGTTGGTGGAGAAAAGTATGCAATTTCTCTCGGCAGCATTCAGACCATTGAAGATATTAAACCGGAAGAAATCAAGCTGGTACAGAACAGCGAAGTGATCAATTTAAGAGGAACCGTCATTCCGATTATCCGCCTGAGCAATGTCCTCGAGATCGAAAGCTTAAAGAAGCCGGATGAGAACATGGTTGTTGTTATCGTTAAGAAGGGCGAGAAGCTGGCCGGTCTTGTAGTTGACGAGCTTATGGGACAGCAGGAAATCGTTATTAAGTCACTCGGTAAATACATCAATAAGTGTAAGTTCATCAGCGGCGCAACCATTTTAGGTGACGGCGAGATCGCATTGATTCTTGATGCAAATGCACTGTTTTAGGAATGGGGGAGAGAATCATGGACGAATTAAGAGTAAACAATGAAGTAAAAACAGAAGGCGACAGTATCCAGTATATTGTAATTAAACTGGGCGCCGAGCAGTATGGAATTGATATCAAATATGTGGACAACATCGTAAGAATGCAGCATATCACCAGAGTTCCAAAGGTTGCCGGTTATTTAAAGGGCGTGATCAATCTTCGTGGAGAGGTCATCCCGGTTATGAATCTGCGTCTGAAAATGGGACTTCCTGAACAGGAGGCAACGAAGGCATCCCGAATTATTATCCTGAAATTAGAGCAGCATGGAACCATTGGCTTTATCGTGGATGAGGTTCGTGAGGTAGTAACCCTGTCTCCGGATCAGATTGATAAGGTTACCTATGATGCAAACGAAGAAAAAACGAATTTTATATCGGGTATCGGCAAGTATGAGAATGACCTGATTTCCCTGCTTGATATGAATGTAGTTGCTGCAGAACGATAACAGATACTGAAGATATAACGAAATGATAGCTGTTCAGTACCTTCACAGTTACGATGCAAAATCCATTCCAAATCGGCTTCGCCGATGGGATTTTGCATTACTGAATCATTTTCTTACGGTCTCAGCAGTAAATGCTTCGACCTGTACTGAATAGTTATACGAAATGATACATAATAGGAGGGACCATGAAGGACCTTAGTATGGAACAAATAACACAGCAGTATTTTGATGTGTTAAAGGAATTAGGAAATATTGGTGCGGGAAATGCAACAACCGCACTGGCACAATTGATTAACTGCAAGGTAGACATGAAGGTTCCACAGGTGCGTCTGCTGAATTTCAATGAACTTGGAGCATTGCTTGGCGGGGAGGAAACAATTCTTGTGAGCATTTATCTTCAGGTGGAAGGTGATGTGGAAGGAAGCATGATGTTTGTTCTTTCCGAGGATTCCGCACTGCATCTGGTCAACAAATTAATGAGTGGTATGCTTGGTGTCCCTGAGAAGCCCATTGAGGAATGCCATTTCGGTGAAATGGAATGTTCCGCAATGAAGGAAGTGGGAAATATTATTACGGGTGCTTATCTGAATGCCTTATCTTCCTTAACCAATATGAAGATTTTTCCATCGGTTCCACAGCTTGGAATTGATATGGCGGGGGCTATATTAAGCGTTCCTGCAGCAGAATTCGGAGTAATGGGGGATAATATTCTGCTGATTCAGACGCAGTTTTCAGATGATATTGAACTGGATGGTTATTTTATACTGATTCCGGATGTGGAATCATATGAGAGAATTCTTTCTGCATTGGGAGTTATGTAAGATGAGTGAAATAATTAAGGTTGGTATGGCTGACTGGAAGGTCTGTTCCGGTCAGGATGGGGTAACCACGCTGGGGCTTGGCTCCTGCGTTGGAATTGCAATCCGTGATCCAGCGACAGGCATAGGAGGACTTGCCCACATCATGCTTCCGGACAGTACCGAGATCCGAAACAACTCAAACAGATTTAAGTTTGCCGATACCGGAATTACCGATATGGTAGCGGAGATGGTAAAACGTGGAGCAGTACGCAGCCACATGGTTGCAAAGATTGCGGGCGGTGCACAGATGTTTGCTTACGGAAATACCAAGAGCGATATGATCCGTGTGGGAGAGCGTAATGTAATTGCAAGTAAAAAGAAGCTTGAAGAATTGAAAATACCGCTTATTGCCGAGGATACCGGGGATACCTATGGACGAACGGTAATCTTTTATCCGGCAACAGGTGTATTCACAATTCGGGCAGTTGGAAAACCGGAGAAGAATATATGAGAAAGATAAAACTCCTTGCTCCCTTTCTGATGTTGCTTTCCGGTTTGATCGCGAGTATTATGATGTTTTATTACCATTATGAGAAAAAACAGCTCCTGCTGATTCTCGTACTGGTAATGCTTCTGTTTTATGCTGCGGGGGCTTTTATTCAGAAGAAGGTCAATCAGTTCATACAGAAGTACGAAGAGGAAGAAGAGAAGAGAAAGGCACAGGAGGGAGAAGTGATTGAGAAGGAACCTGTGGAGAATGACAGTGCTTCCATAGGAAAGGAAGAAACAGATTCTGATTCGAAACAGGATACAGAATAAAATAAAATGCATTGGAGGAGGCTATGGACGAGGCATATAAGAATAAGCTCTGGAACGAATATGCAGCAACAAAATCGTCGGAAGTCAGGGAACAGCTGATTCTTGAGTATGCACCTCTTGTAAAGCTGGTTGCAGGCCGTTTAAGTATGTATCTTGGCTACAATGTGGAATATGATGATCTGGTAAGCTACGGAATCTTCGGATTGATCGATGCAATTGATAAGTTTGACAGTATGAAGGAAGTGAAGTTTGAAACCTACGCAAGCCTGAGAATCCGGGGATCCATTCTGGATCAGATCCGGAAGATGGACTGGATTCCGAGAACCATCCGGCAGAAGCAGAAGAAGATTGATGCGGCAATGAAGGAAATCGAAACGACAACGGGAAGGGCCGCGACCGATGAAGAAATTGCACAGAAGCTGGAGATCAGTACGGATGATTTTGCCGATTGGCAGTCTCAGATGAAGATTACCGGGGTGGTTTCTTTGAATGAGTTTATGGAATCGGGAAGCGAAATTCCGGCAGAGCAGCATAACCAGCATCGTTTCGAAGAGCCGGAGGAGGTTATTGAGAAGGAGGAACTTAGGGAAGTGCTGGGACAGGCATTGGAGCTTCTTACCGAGAAGGAAAAGAAGGTCATCCTTCTATATTATTATGAAGATCTGACGCTCAAGGAGATCAGTAATGTTCTGGAGGTTTCAGAATCCAGAGTTTCACAGCTGCATACACGTGCACTGCAGAAAATGAAAGTCAGGATGGGGAACTATATGGGGGTGTTCAAAGCGTGAGAAATGGGTATTTTCAGATTGGGTGTACCGGGGGCGGTACGGTTGTCAGGCTTGTTAAGCCTGTAGATGGCGGTAACGAGGTGACTGCAAGAGAAATTGCAGAGTATTTGTCCGGTCATGGTATTGTGTATGATGCCGGACTTTTAACCAAGGGAATTCAGACTGCGGCTTCTGTCGCAAACAATGAATTCCTGTTTTTGGTAAATAAGGATATCATTCCGGAAATCAGGGAGAGTTATGTCCTCACAATCCGGCCGGACAAGATGATTGCAAGTGTGCGGTTCTATCCACCCTCCATGAAGGGAGAGCGCATGACAGCACAGGAATTCCTCATGGATTTAAAGGTGAAGGGAATTGTGTTCGGCATTAAGGAAAAGGAAATCGAGGCGTTTTTTGCAAAACCCAGATATTGTACGGATTTCATTGCTGCAATGGGTGTTCCTGCGAGAAACGGATGCGATGCCCGCATTAAATATTTTTTTAATACGGATCTTCATTCGAGGCCGGCCTTAAGCGAGGATGGAAGCGTGGATTTCTTTCATCTGAATACGATCTGTCACTGTAAAAAGGGCGAGGTGCTTGCCAGACTTTATCCGGAGGATCCCGGAGAGAATGGTACCACAATTTACGGAGAAATCGTGAAGCCCAGGGAAGTAAAGCGTAAGCATCTGGAATTTGGACGTAATATTACCCTGTCTCCGGACCGGCTGCAGATTACTTCTGATGTGAATGGGCATGTGGCACTGGTACAGGATAAAGTATTTGTTTCGGATGTCCTGGAAGTGGAAAATGTGGATACTTCGACCGGAGATATTGAATATGAAGGCAGTGTTCTGGTAAACGGCAATGTCTTAACCAACTTTTCCATCAAAGCCCAGGGACATGTGGAGATCCGGGGAGTTGTGGAAGGTGCACGCATTGAGTCAGGCGGAGATATTATTATTGCCCGTGGCATGAACGGTATGGGAAGAGGTGTGCTTGCCACAAAAGGAAACGTGGTGGCAAAGTATCTGGAGAATGCAACGGTCAGTGCGAAGGGCTATGTTTCTACCGAATCGATTCTGCACAGCCGGGTCATGGCGGGTACAGAAATTAATGTTACAGGGCGAAAGGGTTTTATTACCGGCGGAAGAGTGAGTGCAGCCAATGTAATCCGGGTGAAAACGTTAGGATCACCGATGGGCGCAGATACCATTGTAGAGGTTGGTGCGGATCCGTCTGTGAAATTGAGAATACAGGAATTACAGAAATTAGTTGTTGAACATAAAAAAGCAATCGAAATCAGTCATCCGGTGCTGACTGCAAATATGCAGAAGCTACGGCAGGGAGTGAAATTAAAGCCGGATCAGATGAAATATTTCCAGGAAATGCTGCAGGAGGAGAACCGCAGAAATCAGGAAATAGAACAGTATTTACAGGAAATGGAAAGTCTGCAGGCGATTCTGGATGCAAGCTCGAATGCCAAGGTGGAGGTAAGCGGAGAGGTGTTTGCCGGAACGAAGATCTGTATCGGTGATGTCTCCATGGTTGTAAAGAACTCCATGAAGTTCTGTAAGTTTGTGAAGCAGCAGGGTGATGTGAAGATGACTGCTTTATAGGAAATGGAGTAACTATTCAGTACAGGTCGAAGCACTTGCTGCTGAGACCGTACGAATATGATTCGATAGTGCAAAATCCCATCAGCGAAGCTGATTTTAAATGGATTTTGCATCCGTAACTGTGAAGATACTGAACAGTTACGAAACCCAATTTGGATAATCGAGGTGAAAGCTATGACAATCAGTCGTGTGGAACTCCAGGGACAGGTAACACGTGCCCAGGACTTTACCAATATCAAACAGAATGAAGATCATAAGGGAATGATTGACCAGTCGAACTTTCAAAGTCAGACGCAGCAGAAGGTTGAGCACAGGATGCATCAGGTCAACAAAAGTGATCAGGCCGAAAACCGGCAGAAGAAATTTGATGCCAAAGAGCAGGGAAACGGGACCTATGCAGGAGATGGAGGACAGAACCGGAAGCATCATCATGCGGAGGATAACGGCAAAGTTTTTGTGAAAGGACAGGGCGGCTTTGACATTCGGGTATAGCGGCTTTGAGGAAAAGAAATGTCAGTATTGGAAATTGTATTGCTTATCATGGGAATTGTGATTTTTATCGGAAGCTTTCTGATTCCGGAAGGGAAAACCCGTTCCGGAGAGGATAAGATGGCTATTGATGAAAACAAAATCCATGATCTTGTAGCAAAAGAAGTAGAGGAAGCACAGGGTAAGATTACGGATATTGTGGATGAAACCATAACCTATGCCATGGAGAAGACGGAACGCAGCATGGATCGTCTGACCAATGAAAAGATGATGGCAGTCAATGAGTATTCGGATACAGTGCTTAGTGAAATCAATAAGAACCATCAGGAGGTGGTGTTCTTATATGATATGCTGAATGACAAGCATGAGAATCTGAAAAATACCGTAACGGAAGTGGAGAAGACTGCAAAGGAAGTTCGTCAGACGGTGAAGGATGCAGAAATTAATGCCAAAGAACTGACGGTCAAAGAAGCAGCTTTGAAGCCGGTATCTGCAGAAATGCAGACAGCCATGCAGGAAGTACCGCAGCAGCCGGAGTTTGAATTGTTTGGTACATCCGGGGCTTTTTCACCGGAGAAGGTTACGGTGGAAGAACCCAAAAAGACTTCAGGAAAGAGTGCAGGAGCTGCGAAAGCAAGAACACAGGCGGTATTGGAAGCAGACAGGGAGAGCACTTCAAAGGGACAGGAGATCACAGGAAAAGGTACGGTAGAGAACGCAGGAAAGGGTGCAGCAGAAGAGACAGTAGAAAAGCCGGCAGCGAGGAAGCACACCGCAAAGTCAAGGACAGAGGCTGAAGTACCTGATGTTGCAGTTTCTTTGGACAAGGCAGGAAAGAGCAATGCCAGAAACAGCAATGAAAAGATTCTTGAACTCCATAAGGCCGGAAAATCCAATATGGCAATTGCCAGGGAATTGGGACTGGGTATTGGAGAAGTAAAGCTTGTAATTGATTTGTTTGAAGGGATGTAACAGAACATCATGAACTTGAAATACTATTTAAGAGGACTGGGAGTTGGCATTGTTGTTACTTCCCTGATTCTCGGAATCGGACTTGGCAGCCGGAAAGAAACCTTAAGCAATGAAGAAATTAAGGAACGGGCAAGGGAGCTTGGAATGGTGGAGGAATCCATTACTGTAGCAGAGGCCGCTGCGCAGAAGGAGGAAGAGGCGCAGGAAGCAGAAGTTACTGTTGCTCCGGTGCCTGAGGAGAATGCTGAGAGTGATGCAGAGCCGATCGTAAATGCAGAACCGGAAGTGAGCAGTGAACCGGCGGTGAGCACAGGTGCAGCACCGGGAGTGAGCAGTGAACCGGCAGTGAGCACAGGTGCAGCACCGGAAACAAGTGAGGAATCGAATGTAAGTGCAGCATCAGAACCTGCAGCAAGTACAGCACCGGAAGCGGGTGCAACACCTGAGGCAGGTGTGAAGCCGGTGGCAGATGAAGCAGAAGAGGACAGCGGGACAGCACCGGAAAAGGAAATCGTGGATATCACGATAAATCCCGGCGAAGGCTCTTATGTCATCAGTCAGAAGCTGGAACAGTCCGGTCTTATTGATGATGCGGCAGAATATGATGCCTATCTATGTGATAATGGATATCATACGAAGCTCCGTGCAGGAGTCCATAAGATCCCAATGGGATCCACCAGGGAAGAAATTGCAAAGCTGTTGTGCCGGTAGAAAATTCCATCTTGCAATCTTATATACAATATGATAAAATATCAGCGTTGCGATTGTGAGAAGCTTCGCAGCAGAAACTATTAATCACGTATATTTTGGCTGAATGGTGCCTCATGCTCGGAGGTTTGCAGCGTACGAAAGTATGAAAATATACGGAAGTCTAACCAAATGGAGGTAAGAAACATGAGCGTTATTTCAATGAAGCAGTTACTCGAGGCAGGTGTTCATTTCGGACATCAGACAAGAAGATGGAACCCTAAGATGGCTCCTTATATCTTCACCGAAAGAAATGGTATTCACATCATCGACTTACAGAAGTCTGTAGGTAAGGTTGATGAAGCTTACAGAGCAGTATTTGAAATTGCTGCACAGGGCGGAACCATTCTTTTCGTTGGTACCAAGAAGCAGGCACAGGATGCTGTTAAGACAGAAGCTGAGCGTTGCGGAATGTACTATGTAAATGAGAGATGGTTAGGTGGTATGCTTACCAACTTCAAGACCATCCAGAGCAGAATCGAAAGATTAAGAGCAATTGAAACCATGTCCGAGGATGGAACCTTTGATGTCCTTCCCAAGAAGGAAGTTATTGCATTAAAGAAGGAATGGGAAAAGCTTGAGAAGAACCTTGGCGGTATCAAGAACATGACCAGAATTCCTGATGCAATCTTCGTAGTAGATCCTAAGAAGGAAAGAATCTGTGTACAGGAAGCTCATTCCCTTGGAATTACATTAATCGGTATTGGTGATACCAACTGTGATCCGGAAGAACTGGATTACATCATTCCTGGTAATGATGATGCAATCAGAGCCGTTAAACTGATCGTTTCCAAGATGGCTGATGCAGTAATCGAAGCAAACCAGGGTGAGGAATCTCTTACCGCAGCGGATGCAAATGCTGATGCAGAAGTAGAAGCTACCGATGTAGAAGAAGTAGCAGCAGACGCTGAATAATTTCATTGCAGGGAAAGGACAGGTATACAAACATGGCAAATATTACAGCAGCAATGGTTAAGGACTTAAGAGAACTTACCGGAGCAGGTATGATGGATTGTAAGAAGGCACTTGGCGAGACCGATGGAGATATGGATGCAGCAGTAGAATATCTTCGTAAGAATGGTCAGGCCAAGGCTGAGAAGAAGGCCGGAAGAATTGCAGCAGAAGGTCTTTGCAAGGTTGTACTTAAGGATGACAGGACAGCAGCAGTTGTAGAAGTAAACTCTGAAACAGATTTCGTTGCTAAGAATGAAGTATTCCAGAGCTTTGTTGCAGCAGTTGCAGATCAGGCAGTAGACTCTTCCGCAGCAGACATGGATGCATTCATGGCTGAAAAATGGAATCAGGATAACTCCATTACTGTTAAGGAAGCATTAGTTGCACAGATCGCCAAGATCGGTGAGAACCTCAACATCAGAAGATTTGAGAAGGTTGTTGCTGACAACGGATGTGTTGTTTCCTATACACATGGCGGCGGACGCATCGGCGTTATCGTAGAAGCTGAAACAGATGTTGTAAATGATGCAATCAAGGAAGCAATGACCAATGTTGCAATGCAGATTGCAGCACTTTCTCCGAAGTATGTATCTACAGATGATGTATCTGAAGAATACAAGGCACATGAGAAGGAAATCCTTATGGCTCAGATCGCAAACGATCCTAAGATGGCCGGTAAGCCGGAGAAGGTAATCGAGGGAGCAGTAGTTGGACGTCTTAATAAGGAATTAAAGGAAGTATGTCTTCTTGAGCAGCCTTATGTTAAGGCAGAGGACGGCAAGCAGACTGTAGCACAGTATCTTGCACAGGTTGCCAAGGAAAATGGTGCAAAGCTTTCTGTTAAGAAGTTTGTCCGTTTTGAAACCGGTGAAGGTCTTGAGAAGAAGGTTGATGACTTCGCAGCAGAGGTTGCAGCACAGGCTGGAATGTAATTCTGAAGTCACAAATCAGGCTGGTTTATAAGCAGTATATAACGAGTTGAAGCAGTTCTATATCTGCATTTGTGCATAAGATAAAAGAGTAAAGGACCGATTTTGCAGAGATGACAAATCGGTCCTTGTTGTTGTCATACATATGAGAAAAGGATCCAGTGGATCATTTTTGAGTTTTGGAGAGGAGAAAGCATGTATCACGTATCAACCCTGACTATTCTGGCGATTATTTTTACCATGTTTGTTTCAATCGGAGGACCTGTTTTTCTGTGTTTTCTGGTTGTAAAGAAGTTTCATGCCAAGCTCTACCCGGCTGTGATCGGTGCAGCAGCCTTTGTATTTTTTGTGCTGGTGCTGGAATCCCTGATGCATAGAGCGGTTCTTGGTGTAACCGGAGATGTGATTACAGGAAATATCTGGCTGTATGGCTTATATGGCGGACTTGCTGCAGGAATTTTTGAGGAAACCGGACGTTATCTTGCCATGCGGCTTTATATGAAGAAGTCCCTGACGAAAGAAAATTCCCTGATGTATGGTGTCGGACATGGTGGAATTGAGGCAGTCATGATTGTGGGAATGTCCTATATCAGCAATCTGATGGTAGCTTTGATGATTAATTTGAAAGGTCTTGACAGCCTTCTTGCCGGACTTGATGCTGCAACAGCCACAGCAACGACGGAACAGTTGTCGGCACTATGGACGATTCCGTCTTATCAGTTTTTCTTTGCCGGTGTGGAACGGATTTCTGCCATGATGCTGCAGATTGCGCTTTCCTATCTGGTATACCGTGCTGTGAAGGAGAAGCAGATGAAGTTTTATGGAATCGCTGTTGGAATCCACTTTGCGGTGGATGCGATTACCGTGATTTTGTCCGGATATCTGGGAAGCAGCTTTGCGGGACTCCTTGCTCTGGAGGGAGTATTGCTTGCCCTTGTGATCCTGATCTGTATGAAGGTAAGTATGCTGTACCGTGCGGAACCGGAAACAGTACAGGCTGACCGGAGAGCGACAGCTCCGGTGGCAGCAGAAAGAGAAAAACAGGCAGCTGCGGTAAAGAAAAACACCGGAATTGCACAGGCAGCAAACGCTGTAAAGAGAATGTCCGGAGAGATAGAAAATGCCGAAGCTGCTGAAATAACCGGAGAATCAGAAATGTCGAAAGAGACAGAAACAGCCACAGAGAATGAAACAAAAGATGGAGAGTAATGCAATGAATCAGACAACAGTACCAATGAGAGAACAAGAGTCAAAGTATATCACGAAACTGGCAAGGAAACAGTTGTCACGAATCGGGTTTGTTTATCTTGCAGGAACCGTTCTTTTGCTTGCACTGGAGCTGTCTTTGGTAAGGCTTTTTCAATTTGGAAATCCGGCTGGAGGTTATGACAGCAGCGTTTTGACTTTCTGCAACCTGTTTTTACGTTTTGTACTGGGATATCCTCTGATGCTGTGTCTGATTCATTTAGTGAAAAAGGGGAAACCCATTCCGGAGAAAAAGATGAAGGCAGGAAGCATTTTTACTGCATTTTTCATGTCCTATGCCATGGCGATGATTGCAAATATCATCGGGCTTCTTCTTACGTCAATTATCAATGCGTTTCATGAGGGGGTCAATATAACCGATTTGCAGGAAACCATGCTTGCGCTTCCTTCGGTATGGCTGATCCTGTTTGTCTGTGTCGGCGCTCCTGTATTCGAGGAGCTGATCTTCCGGAAAGCACTGATAGACCGTGCCATTTATTGTGGAGAGGGCATTGCCATTGCCATGTCCGGAGTGATGTTCGGACTGTTCCACGGAAATTTGAATCAGTTTGTCTATGCGGCAGCACTGGGGGCGTTCTTTGCTTTTATTTATGTACGTACCGGAAAAATCAGGTATACCATGATTTTGCATGCAATGGTAAATAGTATGGGAACCATTGGTACACTGCTGCTGAAGCTGCTTTCAGAAGGAACGGACGGGTATCTTCAGGGAACGGAGGTGCTTACTTTGGTCAGCTCTCCGGATCTGTATGGGCTGCTTAAGGATCCCTTAAGTGGTGTAATGTATCTTGGGGGTGCCATTGGACTGTGTATCTGGCTCCTTGCAATAGCAGCCTTTGTCATTACAGGAATCATTCTGTGGATTATAAAGGGGAAGAGGTTGTTTCTGCTTCCGCCCAGAGAACTTTCCGTACCGAAAGGAAAACGGTTTTCTACAGCTTTCCTCAATCCCGGTATGATTTGCTTCTGCATGGTGTGGATTTTGTTAATAGGCAGTTCCCTTTTGGGCTGAAATTTTATATAATTATAAGAAGGCTCTTGGAGCGGCTACTTTCTTTTGGAGGCATAATTATGGATAAGGGGAATGAGAGAATTACAATTGGGGTTTTAGTCGGGGGTATCATGGATTATTTCACGATCGAGATCTGCCGTGGTGTGGCACAGATGGCAAGAACCTTTGATGTGGATGTAGTGGTGCTTCCGGGGAAATATCTGAACCGTGATCTGAGCGGTAATAAGGAATTAACCTATGAATATCAGTTTAATACTCTCTTTCAATATGCGAAGATCCCACAGATTCAGGGAATTATTGTGGCAGAAGGAAGCATTGGCTGTTTTGCCAATGAAGAGATTATGAGGGAGATGTTAAGCCAGTATGAGGGAATTCCGAGTGTCCTTATTGCTTCCCGCCAGGAAGGCTACACGACCGTGAATTTTGATAACCGGATCGGAATCCGTGAAGGTATGCGTTACCTGATCGAACGGGTAAACTGTAAAAAAATCGGAATGCTGGGAGGACCGCTATGCAATTCAGATGCCAGAGAGAGGAAAGAGGTTTACGAACAGGTCCTGGCAGAATATGGACTTCCCTTTGAAAAAAGCAGTATGTGGGCGGAAGTTATGAGCGCGGGTGCTATCAGGAGGCAGGGCGGCTCCTTGATGACAATCCGGATCTGGATGCCATTCTCTGTGTGAATGATGATACAGCATTGGGATTATATGAAGAAATGAAACGGAGAGGTCTTGTGCCGGGACGTGATATTTCAGTGCTTGGCTTTGATGATACCAGACTTGCGGCACGTGCAACGCCACCGCTGTCTTCGGTGAAGGCAGATCCCATGGAGCTTGGAAATGTAGCATTGAAGGTGCTGCTTAACAAGATTGAAGGACGCAGTGTCTGTGATATGGAGCTCCCGACACATTTTGTGCGGAGAGGATCGATTGCGAAGGTGAAGCAGAAAATTGTGACAGAGGAAGCAGGAAAAGCCAGTGAACTGGCAGATGCTTATTTTGGTGACATCTATTATCGTTACCGTGACGGGGAGCAGGCAGATGTTATTTATCGTCTGAAGGACAGCTTTATCCGTCTGGTGGATCTGCTTGAAGAGGCTGCCGAAGGTGAGGAGCTGTTAAGTAATCAGGCGTTCCGTATTGAAATGGCCGTAGATGAATACATCGCATCCGGAGCAATCACTTATGCGGATATGGGTGTGCTGATTCCGAATTTCCAGAAGATTTTCCATGACGTCGAAAGCAGTGTTTCTAATATTGAGAAGAGATGCGAATTAAAACAGCTTTTTGCAAATATTTATTGTAAGATGCTTCAGGCGATGGATAACCGCTGGGGTGAGGATATGGAGTATAAGATCAGGGAAGATCATCAGACGAAGCTCTTTGTACGCGAGACCCTTCTTTTTGAAAAGGGAAATGATTTAAGCTATGCAATGATGATTGGCCGCCTGCAATGGCTTGGGGTCAAAAATGCGATGGTATATATCTTTCCGGAGATTATTTCCCATCTGGCAAGAGAAAGCTTTGTGATTCCGGATTATCTTTACCTGAAAGCTTATTTGAAGGATGGAGTGGCCATTTCGATTCCGAAGCTCCGCCAGAAGGTCAGCAGGAATATGCTGTTCCGGAACAATGTGGTGGATCCGGACCGCCGTTTCTTTGAGGTGATGCTCCCGCTTTACAGTAATGAGAATCTGTATGGCGTGGTGCTCATGGACCTGACGGAAAAGGTATTTGAAAATGGAGAGTTTCTGGTAAATCAGTTAAGCTCGGCAGCAAAGATGATTGATCTGCTGAAAACCAATGAGAAGGTACAGCAGAAGCTGGAGGAAAGCCTTGCTGTCTTAAAGGAAAACAATATTGCGCTAGATAACCTGTCAAGGATAGATGCCATGACCGGAATCCTGAACCGGAGAGGCTTCATGGATGCGGCACAGAAGATGATTGACCGGAAGGATGGCACAGTCTATGTCATCTATGTGGATATGAATAATCTGAAGATTATCAATGACCGTTATGGTCATGAGGAGGGGGATTACTCCTTAAAGCTGATCGCAGATATCTTAGGAAAAACAGTAGAAGGAAGAGGAGTTGCCGGACGGATTGGTGGAGATGAGTTTGCCTGTGCCCTTGACTATGACAAAGAGGATGAGGGAGAAGCTGTTTTACAGGAAATTTATCATCAGTTTTATCTGCATAACCAGAGTAGTGACAAGCCATACAATGTAACCGTATCGGCAGGGACCAGTAAGGTCGATGAGGAAAGCGGACTGACGCTGCAGCATGCACTGACACAGGCGGATGAAGGCCTGTACCATGTGAAGATGCTGCGGTCCAAAGATGTTGCCAAAGAGTAAGGACATGTGATACAATCAAACAGAACTATCAAATCAAACTATAATGATCTTATATTCAGATGGAAAGGTCATGACAATATGAAGAAGGAAATCAATCGTTCGCAGCGTGTGAAACGATTGAAAAAAATGATTTTATGGACAATTGCCCTTGCAATTCTGATTCCGGTCATTGGCTGCATTTTACTTTCAGTACGTGTATTCCAGTTAAAAAAACAGGTTGCTGTATTGACGGAGCAGCTCTCTACGGAAGAAATGCAGGAAGAGGCTTCCGGCGTTTATGAGACCACAAAGGTCGAAGAGTCTGTAAGAGATACAGAGACAAAAGCGGAGGAACCGGCGAAGATAAATCCGGTAAAGAGCAGCGGTAAGAAGGTATATCTTACCTTTGATGACGGTCCGAGCAGTAATACGGATCAGATACTGGACATTTTAAAGGACTATGACGTAAAAGCCACGTTTTTTGTTGTAGGCAAGACGGATGAACGGTCTGTGAAAGCGTATCAGCGGATCGTAGAGGAAGGGCACACCCTGGCAATGCATTCCTATAGTCATAAGTATGATGAAATTTATGAATCGAAGGAAGCTTTTGCAAGAGATCTGAATTCCCTGCAGGAATACCTGTACGAAACAACGGGAGTATGGCCACGTATTTACCGCTTTCCGGGAGGCAGCTCGAATACGGTGAGCAAGGTGGATATGCAGGAATTAATCGAATATCTGACCGATATCGGAATTACCTATTTTGACTGGAACGTTGCATCGGGGGATGCCGTGTCAAGAACGCTTCCGGCAGAAACGATTGTGAATAACTGTCTTTCAGGCATTGAGAAGCAGAAGGAGAGTGTGATTCTGATGCACGATGCTTCCAATAAGGGAACGACGATAGAGGCACTTCCCCAGATTATCGAAGCAATTCAGGAACAGGGAGATGCCGAGCTTTTACCAATTACGGACGAAACGGTGCCCGTACAGCATATTGCGGCGCCTGAAAAGCAATAACAAAAGTGAATGGAGGATTTGAAAATGGGTTTTTTCTCAGATTTAAAGGAAGATTTATCACAGGCAGTAAACGAACTGATTCCGGAGGACGGAGCTGATGTCAAAGAGACGGAAGCGGAAGCAGGGTCCGGTGCAGAAGTGCAGGAGGATGAGACAGCAAAGGGACCTCAGACCGTCAATAATTTCCATGCAGATTTAAGTGCAATGCTGGATCATGTGGATGATGCAGAGCCGGAGACAGACGAGGAGGAAGAAGAGGTTTATGTAGCGCCTGTTGTTCCTGAGAAACCTGTTTTCGAACAGCGTACTACCAATAAAGTAGCAAATGATGAAGTTTCCGTGATTATGGAGAGCATGATTATCAATGGTAATATCGCAACCGAAGGAGCTCTTGATATCCGCGGAAGTATTGTAGGAGATGTGGAAGCGTTAGGAAAGCTTAACATTACAGGAACGATTCAGGGTAATTCTCGTGCAACCGAAGTGTTTGCAGAGGGAGCGAAGATTACCGGTGAAATCCGCAGTAACGGAGCCATCAAGGTAGGACAGAGTTCCGTAATCATCGGGGATATTTATGCAACAAGTGCAGTGATTGCCGGGGCAATCAAGGGTGATATTGATGTTAAGGGACCGGTGATCTTAGACGCATCCGCAATCGTTATGGGTAACATCAAATCCAAATCCGTACAGATCAATAACGGCGCAGTTATTGAAGGTATGTGCTCCCAGTGCTATGCAGAGGTTAATCCTACCTCCTTCTTTGAAGAGCTTAAAAAGATGTAACGCAGCGGTTTTTCGAATGGGGTTCTGAATAGTTACAAATACAAATATAAAAAATATAGAAATCGAGGACATGGTATGCAGCGTATTTTATTGAAATTAAGCGGAGAAGCGCTTGCCGGAGACAAGAAGACCGGCTTTGATGAAGCTACCGTGAGAGAGGTTGCTTTACAGGTAAAGCAGCTTGTAGATCAGGGAATCCAGGTTGGAATTGTTACAGGAGGCGGTAACTTCTGGCGTGGAAGAACCAGCGAGAACATTGACCGTACCAAGGCCGATCAGATTGGTATGCTGGCAACGGTCATGAACTGTATTTATGTATCGGAAATCTTCCGCAGCGTTGGAATGAAGACCGCCATCTTAACGCCGTTTGAGTGTGGATCGTTCACGAAGCTGTTCTCCAAGGACAGAGCGAACAAGTATTTTGAACATGGCATGGTTGTATTCTTTGCAGGTGGAACCGGTCATCCGTACTTCTCAACCGATACCGGAGTCGTTCTCCGTGCGATCGAAGTGGATGCCGAAGTGATCTTGCTTGCAAAATCCATCGACGGAGTTTATGACAGTGATCCGAAGCAGAATCCGGATGCGAAGAAGTATGATGAGGTCACCATTGATGAAGTCATCGAAAAGAATCTGCAGGTTGTCGATATGACCGCATCCATCCTGGCAAGGGATAACAGGATGCCGATGTGGGTATTCGGTTTAAATGAAGAAAACAGTATTGTAAATACCATGAGTGGTAAATTTAATGGAACGAAGGTTCTGGTATAAGGGAGGCTATTATGGACGAGAGAATTCAGGTATATGATGATAAGATGAAGAAGACACTGGAGCATTTGGCAGCAGACTATCAGGGAATCCGTGCAGGACGTGCCAATCCCCATGTATTGGATAAGCTTCGTGTGGACTATTATGGAACGCCGACACCGATCCAGCAGGTTGGTAATATCACGGTTCCGGAAGCAAGAATGATTCAGATTGCACCGTGGGAGAAGTCTCTGATTAAGGATATCGAGAAAGCAATCCTTTCTTCCGATATCGGAATTACACCTTCCAATGACGGTGTCGTAATCCGTCTGGTATTCCCGGAGCTTACCGAGGAACGTCGTAAGGATCTTGTTAAGGAGGTAAAGAAGAAAGCGGAAGAATGTAAGGTTGCAGTCCGCAACATCCGCCGTGACGGTAACGATGCATTCAAGAAGCTTGCAAAGGCAGAAATTTCCGAGGACGAGATCAAGGAACTGGAAGAGAATCTTCAGAAGATCACCGATAAGTACATCAAGGAAGTGGATGCAATGACGGAAGAAAAGTCAAAGGAAATTTTAACCGTTTAGTATCATTGTTTGTAACTATTCAGAGCCATGCAAATTATGACAATATGGACGTCGAATGCTTGCATTCGTAAGGACATTTGACTTAATTTATATGGCGAAGTAACCACATGAGGTAAACTACGCTGCATTAGCAGCGGTTTTACGAATGGGGTTCTGAATAGTTATCATTGTTTAAAATAAAAAAGGGGGCAGGCGATTCATCGTGTCGCCCTCTTTTTTGACTTTACAGGAAATTCCCGCGGAAGTTCCTGTAAAGCAAACAGCTTCGCAGGGATGCGCAGCTCGCGGAGAAGAAATGAAGCACGATTTTAGTGCATCAGATTGAGCAAGGAGTGAGACTATGCCAGATTTACAGGATTTGAAGATGCCGCAGCATGTTGCGATCATACTGGACGGAAACGGACGCTGGGCGAAGAACAAGGGAATGCCGCGTAATTATGGGCATGTGCAGGGGGCCAGGAATGTGGAAACCATCTGTGAGGAAGCTTACAAAATGGGGATTCAGTATCTGACGGTATATGCCTTCAGTACCGAAAACTGGAATCGTCCAAAGGATGAGGTGGAAGCACTGATGAAGCTTCTGCGTAATTATATGAAGACCTGCCTGACAACAGCGAAAAAGAACCGGATGTGTGTCCGGGTAATCGGAGATAAAACGGGACTCGATGACGATATCCGTAACCGTATTGCAGAGCTGGAAGAGGCAACAAAGGACAATGATGGACTTCATTTTCAGATTGCACTTAATTATGGCGGCAGGGATGAAATTGTGCGTGCCGTAAAGAAGACCTGTGAGAAGGTGCAGGCAGGAGAGCTTAAGATCGATGATATTAACCAGGAGCTTTTTGGAGAAATGCTGGATACGCACGGACTGCCGGAGCCGGATCTGCTGATCCGTACCTGTAATGAGCAGCGGATTTCCAATTTCCTGTTGTGGCAGCTTGCCTATACGGAATTTTATTTTACGGAAGTACCATGGCCTGATTTTTCAAAGGAAGAGCTTATCAGGGCTGTGGAAGCATACAATCACAGAGACCGCAGATTCGGACTCGTAAAGGAGGAGTAGGCATGTTTCGAACCAGAGTGATCAGCTCCGTTGTATTGGTAATTCTTGCCCTGGTAACCATACTGGGAGGAGGATATCTTCTTGCGGCAACATTATTATTCTTAGCCCTTGTTGCTTACCGGGAATTGATGAAGGCCTGTAAGTTAAGTGGGGAAGGAAAGAAGCTTTCGGCACTCGAAATCAATGGTTACATAGGAATCCTTGCCTATTATCTGGTGATGGTATTTGTACCGGACCGGATTTACCTGTTTCTGGCGGTGGTATTAATTCTTATTGGATTTATGTTTATTTATGTATTTTCGTTCCCGAAATATCATTCTGATCAGATTATGAGTGCTTTTTTCTGTGTAGCCTATGCACCGGTGATGCTGTCCTTTATTTATCTTGTAAGAGAGCTTCCCTATGGCGTCTATACGGTGTGGATGATTTTCATCAGCTCCTGGATCTGTGATACCTGTGCGTACCTTACCGGAATCTGTATCGGTAAGCATAAGCTGGCACCCATATTAAGTCCGAAGAAATCCATTGAGGGAGCGGTTGGTGGAATCATGGGTTCTGCCATTGTTGGTGCGTTATATGGATATTTCGTGGTGGAAAGTGTGGTTGTGGAACAGAGTATTACATGGATATTTGTAGTAATCAGTGCGGCTGGTGCAGTGATCTCCCAGGTAGGTGATCTGGCAGCCTCTGCAATTAAGCGTAATCAGGAGATCAAGGATTATGGAAAGCTGATCCCCGGACATGGAGGCGTTATGGACCGGTTTGACAGTGTGATCTTCACCGCACCGATGATTTATTTCCTTACTCTGCTTTTAATCAGAGCATAGAACAGGAGGTACTAAATGAAGAAAATTGGTATTCTCGGGTCTACCGGTTCCATTGGAACCCAGACACTTGAGATTGTACGGAGTAATCCTGACCTGCAGGTCATTGCACTGGCGGCGGGAAGTAACGTGAGTTTAATGGAGCAGCAGGTTCGGGAATTTCATCCCATGCTTGCCGTGATGGGATCTGAGGAAGCTGCTACAGACTTAAAGAACCGCATTGCAGATACCGATACGAGGGTATCAGCCGGAATGGAAGGGATGCTGGAGCTTGCAATTCTTCCGCAGATGGAGGTTCTGGTAACAGCGATTGTCGGCATGATCGGAATCCGTCCGACGATTGCAGCGATTAAAGCCGGAAAGACCATTGCACTTGCAAATAAAGAAACACTGGTGACCGCAGGACATATCATCATGCCGCTTGCCAAAGAAAAGGGAGTATCCATTCTTCCGGTAGACAGTGAGCACAGTGCGATTTTTCAGTCGATGCATGGCGAAAACCGTGAGCGGGTAAGTAAGATTCTGCTGACCGCATCCGGAGGACCGTTCCGTGGAAAAAAGACGGAGGAACTGCAGGATATTACGGTAGAGGATGCATTGAAGCATCCGAACTGGTCGATGGGACGGAAGATCACGGTGGATTCTGCTACTCTTGTCAACAAAGGCTTAGAGGTTATGGAAGCAAAATGGCTGTTTGATGTGGAGCCGGAGCAGATTCAGGTTGTGGTTCATCCGCAAAGCATCATTCATTCCATGGTAGAATATGTGGATGGCGGAATTATGGCACAGCTTGGAATGCCGGATATGAAGCTTCCGATCCAGTATGCGCTTTTTTATCCGGACCGCAGGCCGATGGATGGCAGGAGGGTGGATTTCTTTGCCTTAAAGAGCATTTCCTTTGAGGAGCCGGATATTAAGACGTTCCGCGGACTGCAGCTTGCCTATGATGCCATTGCGGCAGGAGGCAGCATGCCGACTGTATTTAATGCGGCAAACGAAAAGGCAGTAGGACTGTTCCTGGATAAAAAAATCCGTTTCCTTGCGATCTATGATCTGATTCAGGGAGCGATGGAGCAGCACAAGGTCATTGCAAATCCTACGGTGGATGAGATTCTGGAAGCCGAAGCACAGGCACATGCGTATATTTCCGGGAAATTGTCATAAACTAAAACAGGGTCAGTATTTGGAGGAACTTCATTGATTGTTTCAATTATTTTGTTTATTGTTATTTTCTGTGTGATCGTTGTCGCACATGAATTCGGACATTTTATCATAGCCAAAAGCAATGGAATTCATGTCGTGGAATTTTTTGTGGGAATGGGACCGACATTATTATCCTTTACGAAGGGAGATACGAAATATTCCATTAAGCTGCTTCCGCTTGGAGGTGCATGCGTTTTCGAGGGCGAGGACGGACTGAATACGAAGGAAGGCGAGGTATCGGAGGGAGCATTCCCGAATGCCCCGGTGTGGGCACGGTTCGCAACCGTTCTGGCAGGTCCGGTGTTTAACTTCCTTTTAGCGTATCTTCTGGCTGTGATTCTGGTTGCCAATACCGGTGTCCTGCTTCCCACGGTCACGACCGTACAGGAGGGAAGTAACGCAGAAGCAGCAGGTCTTGAGGTTGGAGACCGGATTGTGAAGATGAATGGTAAAAACATTCATCTGTATCAGCAGGTGCTGTTGAATTCCCAGCTCAATGTGAAGGGAGAACCCTTTGAAATTGTATATGAACGTGATGGAGAGCAGCATACGGTAACGGTAACACCAACCTTTAATGAGGAGTCGAACCGTTATCTCATGGGAATTTCTACAGGAGAGTATCTGAAGTGCAATGCCCTGCAGAATTTCCAGTATGCCTTTTACATGATGAATTTTGAAGTGGAGATGACCTTTAAGAGTCTTGGCATGCTGGTGACCGGACAGCTTTCTTTAAATGATCTGTCGGGACCTGTCGGAATTGTAAAGGTAGTGGATGACACTTATACTGAAGCCAGAGTATATGGAGCTTCTACGGTAATTCTCTCCATGATAGAGCTTGCACTGCTTCTTTCTGTGAATCTGGGTGTCATGAATTTACTCCCTCTTCCGGCACTGGATGGCGGACGCCTTGTTTTTTTACTGGTGGAGGCAGTCCGTGGAAAACCGATCCCACCGGAAAAGGAAGGAATTGTACATCTGGCAGGCATGGCGGTACTGATGATTTTAATGGTTGTTGTGATGTTTAACGATATTTCGAAGTTCTTTGCATAAAATCATCTACAAAAATAAAGGGGATTCATTGTATAGAATTGCCAAAGATTTACTTTTGGTAATTTTGTACAATGGATTCTTTTTTATTTGTCAATTATAATAATTCTACATTTCAATTCTGAAAAAAATCGTGGGTTCATTTTAGCGCTTCGCTATAATCTCCCTAGAAACCAATTGCTTATGCGTAAAGAAAACAGGGACACAGGGGTAGCTGTGGACGGAACAGTTACAAAACAGAATAGTAAGAATATACAGGAGGCAGGAACAGGAATACATGAAATTTTTAACAGGTGCATATTGGGACTGCGGTCAGCAGCTTTGTAATCAGGATTCAATCACGATCCAGCAGGTGATGACAAGCAGAGGAAGGGTACTGATGGCAATCGTTTGTGATGGTATTGGTGGCCTTTGGAAGGGAGAAGTGGCAAGCGGGTATGTGATTGAGCGCATGGTTGCCTGCTTTTACCGGCAGATCGTTGATCTGATCGGAAAAGGGAGAAGAGCTTCCTTCATGGAAAAGAGTATGATGAGATGCCTATACAGCATTAATGAGGAGTTTTGCAGATATCGGAAGGGAAAAGAAGAACAGCTCGGGACAACGATGTCGCTGCTGTTGATCTGGGGACACCGGTATCTGATCTGTCATATCGGGGACAGCCGGATCTATCGTTGTCGTAAGAAGAGGATGGAACTTCTGACAACGGATCACAGTGGAGGCGGACACCGGCTGTTGAAGTGTATGGGGAGCTTTCCGTTCCAGAAGCCGGACATCCGGAGGGGACGGGTGAGAAAGAAACAGGGATTTTTGCTGTGTACGGATGGATTTTATAATAAGCAGTGCTGGGGAGAGATGTTCGAGCCGGCTTCCATTGTGGAAGAGGGGCAGATTGAAAGAAGACTTCAGGAAAACGCTGCCTATGTGAAGAAGCAGGGCGAAAAGGATAATCTTTCCGCAATTTATATCAGAACCTGCTGAAAGGGGAGGAGAGATGCCAATGAGAAAAATCTGGAACAATCAGTATGAGCAGCTCCGGAAGATAGGAGAGGGCGCATCAGGGCGTGTAATGCTAGCGAGAGATCTGCATTTAAACCGTCTGGTGGCAATAAAGGAGATGGAACAGATTCGGGAGATCCGCAGGGAAATGGAGCTTTTAAAGGCATTGAAGCATCCGGGGCTGCCGGATATTTATGATTATTTTGAGGAGGACCGGCATGGTTTTCTGGTGATGGAATATGTGGAGGGAGTTACGTTAAAGGAGTACCTGGAGCAGCAAGGGAAGCCGGAGCTGACACAGGCGATTGTCTGGATGAAGGAACTCCTGGACATCCTTGTTTATCTTCATGAACAGCATCCGGCAGTGGTTTACCGGGATCTGAAGCCAGCCAATCTTATCATTCAGGAGGAAGGACATTTAAAGCTCATTGATCTGGGAGGTGCCTTTTTCCGGTGCCACAACCAGAGTGAGGAACGGGTGAGTATCGGGACGCCCGGTTACAGTGCGCCGGAACAGTGGAATGGCATACAGGCGGATGTGTCATGTGACATTTTCAGCTTTGGGGCGGTTGCCCATGAGCTTCTGACCGGCGTTAATCCTCTAAAGCCACCCTATGAGCGGCGGCCGGTGCGCCGGTATGACCGGAGGATCCCTGTTTCTTATGAGCAGATGATTCAGAAATGTACAAGAGAGCATCCGAAGGAACGTTATGCTTCCATGCGGGAGGTACTAAAGGCGTTGGAGGACTGTGAGACCATAAAAAGGAGGTGGAAGTGGAAGGGGTTACATCTCTGCAGGTGTCTGCTGACGGCAATTCCGGTTACCATGGGAGCCCTGCTTGTGATTCTGCCTCTCTTAAACGGAATTCCAAGATCCAGTTTTCCGGATCCTTTTTTACGAAAGCCGATTCTTTGCCTGTTGGTCGGAATGCTTCTTTATCTCATTCTGTTCCGGCTGGGGAAAAGGAAGGGGAGCCTGCTCCGGCAGGAAAAGGAGGTATGGCTTACTGCAAAGAAGGGAATCGGATTATGGAGTCTGGGAATCGGACTTCTGCTGGGAGGACTGGCCTTCGGTCTACAGCAGCAGACAGGGGTGCGCAGCAGCTTTGCTGCCGGAAAGGAGACCTTCTGGGTGGATATGAAGGATGAAAATGACCGGCTGCTTTTGGTGAAGGAAGGAACCGTACTCCCTGTTGGCGATAAGGTGCGTCTTGAGATTCCTATGGAGCGGATGCCGCGGCAGCAGATGTCACTGCAGATCATAGCCATTGATGAAAAGGGGGAGGTTTTCGGAAGCCGCATCATCCGCATTAAAGCAGAGGATTAAATTTGCGTTTTTGCTGTATGTGGGGTAATATAATATAATAAGTACAAAAGAAAAACAAGCGGCTGCGAAGCAGACATTTGTTTTTCTTGTACTTATTAGCGAACATGCGTCTGCTGAAAGCAGACAGAGAGTGCGAAGCACGTGCATGTGAGCCAGAGATTAAGGCAACGAAGCGGCTGCGAAGCAGACATTTGTTTTTCTTGTACTTATTAGCGAACATGCGTCTGCTGAAAGCAGACAGAGAGTGCGAAGCACGTGCATGTGAGCCAGAGATTAAGGCAACGAAGCGGCTGCGAAGCAGACAT